>Ga0189291_100193_pt1 | contig 44567 bp, 41 predicted proteins | sample UW1redminimetaG_FD_130331 | JGI IMG/M metagenome (GOLD analysis project Ga0189291, IMG submission 130331) | Marine microbial communities from the Costa Rica Dome - UW179B-red mini metaG | ecosystem: Environmental > Aquatic > Marine > Oceanic > Photic zone | place: Costa Rica: the Eastern Pacific... | reverse complement strand
GTCTTGCTTAGAAAGTTCAGAGCGCATTTCATAAGCTTTTACCAACCCTTTGCTGTCTAATCCGCCGAATCCATATTGTAGATTGGTATGCGGTCGTACAAGGAATACCTTTTTTGGAGATACGAATTCTTTAATCAGGCTTGAAACAAACCAGAAGTTTATCTGACAGAAGAGATCATCTTCAAACCAAAGATTAATAGTTGAATCATCAGGTAAAGAAATAATTTTTTTAAACTCAGTGATTACAGAATTACGATAAAATTCTTCAGTAGAGCCGTAGCTCTCTTTAAGATAAGTTGCTCTTGCTTCAAACAACTCATCCAATGAACGTGCAGTAACATTTCCATCCACTAAACATTCTCTAGCTACAATTAACTCACCTTTGAGGGAAGGCGGGAATTGATCTTTTAGAGCGTCACCGTTTAGTATGTGGATTTCAGGATATTGCACTTAGAGTAGTAGAATTTAGTTCGTCCTATTTCTTGTTTTTCGATTGTCAGTAAGATAGTTAACCCGAACTAATTAAATATAAAAATGGATATTACTCATAATCTAACTATTAAAGCATCGTCGGAAACTATTTACAAGGCAGTTTCTTCTGAAAAAGGAATTAGCGGTTGGTGGTCGAAAGACTGTAATGTAGGAACCAAGGAAGGAGAAAAATCTCTTTTAAAGTTTGATAAAGAAGGCACAATTATAGAAATGGGATTTGAAACCAAAATTCTTGAACCAAACAAAAAAGTAGTTTGGGAGTGCATCTCAATGCCAAATCCGGCGTGGATAGGAACAAGAATTATAACAGAGATATCCAGTTCAGAAGACGGCTGTGATATAGTTTTTTCTCATGCAGGTTTTGATGATAAATGGAAAGGGCAGGAACCTTTCGAACAGACTAAAGGAACTTGGAATCACTTTATGAACAGTTTAGTTTCGTATTGTGAAAATGGACAAGGTCAGCCTTGGTAAGAAAATGCTCCCGCAAAGTTGAATACTAACCGGGAGCTAATTTTTTGCATTCCCGAATCTTCTTTTCCAGAAACTCACTTTCTGTTTCTGAGGGATTTAATGAAAGAGCAGTTTCCAAAAAGTTTATAGCTTCAGAATAATTTTCCAGTTTCATATTAAAGATGCCCTGAGTAGCCGGAAGAAGATAGTAATCGTTTAGAATCTTTTTTTGAGATAGCTTATTCAACATTTCAAGAGAAGTTGTCAGACCGTCAATTTTACTTCGGATGATCGCTAAATTCAGATCAATGATGGGATTTGGCTTTACTGATTTCAGAAGTACATACTGATCGTAAATATTTTGCCAATTCGTATTTTCAAAACTATCTGCCATGCAATGTTGTCCTGCGATACTCGCTTCAATATGGTAGGATGAAAGGGATTCACTTTTCATTGATCTTTTCAGGTATTGCACTCCTTTGCTGATGAGCTCTTTATTCCATAATGAGCGATCCTGATCTTCAAACAAAATAATAGCGCCACGGTCATCTAACCTTCCTTCAAAACGGGCAATGTGAAAACACATCAATGAGATTAAGGCACAGAGTTTCCCATTTTCTTCGAAGTGTTCAGCTAGTAATTTGGTAAGTCTGAGAGCTTCCAGACAAAGTTCTTTTTTTATAATAGAATCGGAGGAACTGGAATTATATCCTTCATTAAATAACAGATACAAAGTGAGAATGACAGTATTCAATCGGGTTTCCAACTCTTTTCCCTGAGGAATAGTAAAGGGCAGGTTGGTTTCTCGAATCGTCTTTTTAGCTCTGTAAAGTCTTTTATTAATAGTTGATTCACTCGTCAATAATGCATTTGCTACTTCTTTAACTCCAAATCCGCAAAGTGTTTTCAGAGTTAATGCTACTTGTGATTCCGTATTCAGAGAAGGATGGCAGCAAGTGAATATCATCCTTAATTGACTATCTTCAATCTCATTTTCAAGAAACACAGCATCAATGTCACTATCAGAATATTCAGGAACATTTCCGGCTTTATGATGCTTTAGAATTATTTTTTTTCGCTTCAGTTCATTGAGCACCTTTCTCTTTGCAACCTGAACAAGCCAACCTGTAGGGTTTTCAGGAATACCATCTATACTCCAGTGATTCAAAGCCGCAATAAGTGTATCCTGAACAATATCTTCAGCTAGTTGAATATAAGAAGTGCCAAAAAAATGAGTGAGAATTGAAACTAGTTTTCCATACTCAGTACGAAAAAGATGCTCAATAATCTGCTCGCTTTTTTCAGACAAAATCTACTTCATTTTTGGGTAATCGATAGGTCGGACTTCAATGCTATACAATCCAAGATGAGGAGATGAAGAAGCAATACTGTTGGCTTCGTCCTGATCCTTTGCCTCAATAAGAAAAAATCCGGCAATAATTTCTTTAGGCTCCAAGAATGGGCCATCTGTAATAATTGGGTCTTCCTTGCCAGTAAGTAAAGCTCCGTTTTCCTCCAATTTTTGACCAGTGATATATCTGTCACCAAGTTCGCTTGCCCAGGCATTATAATCAGCCAGAATCTGTTGCAGTTCGTTTGGAGAAAGATGATTCATTCCATCTCCTTTTAATATCAGTAGAAATTCTTGCATAGTGTTTTTCTAATATGACAATCGAAAAATTAATAATAGGACAGAGGTGATTTAAAAATCCTCAAGAAATGTAATTCTGTTACCACTAGGATCGAAAAAACAAGCTTCAGAAGTATTCCAAGTAGTTTTACGGTTTATGTTTTTTTCAGTGATTGCTCCGGTTTCTAACAGTTCTTTATAGAGTACTTCAATATTCTCCACCTCAAATTTAACATCTGTTGAGATCATATCATCCGGAAATTGGAATTGAAGATGGATAAACAGATTGTCACGGCCAATGACTGCATAATCTATTTTGCCCTCTTGGTAAGCGGAGCTGTCGTATACATTCTTGAAGCCAAGTTTCTCTTCATACCACTTAATATCTTTTGGGACGTCAGTGGAAGCTAAAACCGGACTGATGTATTTCAGTGTGGCTTTTTTGGATGCACTCATAGTTTTTAAACAAAAATTAGTAATACGATTCCAATCAAAGCAGGTAAAGCTTGGACAAAAAATACTTTTTTGCCGATTGTAGCCGCGCCAAAGATTCCAGCTGCGGCAACACAGCTCAGAAAGAATAGCGCGACGTTAATCCACCAGAAAGGATTTTCAATAAATAGGCTCCAAATCAATCCTGCGACTAAAAAACCATTGTATAATCCCTGATTAGCGGCCATAGTTTTAGTTTTTTCGAAGAAATCAGGAGAGAAATTCGTGAATACTTTTTTAGCTCTGGTTGTCCAGACAAACATTTCCAACCAAAGGAAATAGAGATGAAGTGCAGCAACAATGACAATTACGATACGAGCAGCGAGTTCCATAATAAAAGAGGTTAGTTAAAAGAACGTACTTTGATTCATTCAAAAATCAAAACGAAGAAATGATTCCTAAAGCCCACACATCATTTTTCTTTTTGAGATTTCTGAGCGAATGATTTATAATCCATTTTCTTTCATTGGTGGGATCAACTGACCAACTTTCAATTACGGTTTTGGCAATTTCAGGATTGTCTTTCAGCATATCATTCAAACAGTTGGCTACAGATTTTTGCACGTATTTCGATTCATCATCTTTAAGTGTTTCAAGAATGGGCAATAGTGGTGAGGGATCATCAATGAATTGCTGAAGCTTTGTCGCCCAGGGTAATCTTGGTCTACCACCTTCACTTGCTAATCGACGAACGTGTTTGTTGGAGCTTTCTGACCACTTCAGCATCTGAGTCATTGCCCGCTCAGGATACTTTTCAATGAATGGTCTGATTGTATATTCGCCCGTACTTCTTTTGGTGATTTCTTCGATGGCATTCATTGAAACTTTAAAATTATACAGTCCATATTTTTCTATAAACTTAGCGATGGGCATAATCCAGTAATACTCTTTGAACATGCCGGTTTCTTCTTGATTTTCTGGACCTAGAATTTGAAGCAGAAGATCAATTTTCTGTTCGAAGGAGCCTGTCAGAAAATTATCTAATCTATCAGCGATCAATTCAACTCTGTCTTTAAGTTCAAGATCCTGAACGCCTCTGTCTATCTCGTGAATAAACTTAGAAGAATCAAAGTCAGGTTTTAATTCATTGATTTTTGTAGCCAGTAACTCAGCGAGATCTTTATCGAACCAAAGTTTGAGTTGTTTGTAGGGCATTATAGTTTGTTGGAATCCATTCGGTTATCGAATAATCTAACTATATAAATACTGTTACTCTTTTCATCAAAAGAATAGAAAATGGAGGTTTGTTTCGATAAAACGGATTTACGTAAATGAGGTTTTTGTTCTGAAACTTTAAAAAGTTTGGGAGTTCTGTTTATTAAATCTATTCGTTTGAAAAGCTTTACTTTAAAGTTTTCTACTTCCCGAATAGTCCAACGTGATTTTAAATATTCCAAAATACTATCAAGGTCATTAAGAGAAGCATTCGACCAAAAGACTTTGGAATTAGACTCCATACTTATTTTTTACTTCTTCATGGGATACAACCCGTCCTTGATCGACATCTTCCAATCCTTTTTGGATCTTATTTTTTTGATCTGTACTTAGTTCAGCCCAGAAATCGGTATCGGTTTTGTACTGTGCGATGGATTCATGAACTGCTTCGATGAGTTCTTGATCTTCAGAATTATCAATCCAGGTAATAATATCACGTTTTTTTTCTTCTGTAGCCATAATGAGTACTTAATTGAATAGAAATATGCTAAAAGAGAAGATTAGTTCAAAACTGCATTATTTACTCCGGCAACTCAGCGAGATCTTTATCGAACCAAAGTTTAAGTTGTTTGTAGGGCATGAAAAAATAAAAAATTTTTAAAAAGAGTACTACAAATAAAAGTATATTGCTCTAAAATCTAAGATACGATCAAGAATGAGAAAGATATTAATTTGTAGTTTTTTATTTATGGTTATATCGGTCAATTGCAAAGATAACTCTACTAGTTCAAAGAAAGAAGATGTAGAGATTACAGCTTCTATAGTAATTGAACCTGAGACTATAAGAACATTTGTGCCTGAAGAAATTGAAATTGAAGTAAGTATTAATAAAACTCCATTTAATGCCAATCTTGATTTGATTTGGTCAGCAGAGCCTTCAGATATTGTAGAAATAGGTTCATCTGGTAACATCAAAATCTTAGATATAGGATATACGCAAATTATTGCGGGATTATATGATAACTCAAATAATCTGATTGCTTCTGATACAGTAGAGCTTTATTCCGGAGCAAAGAAAGTCTTTAATGCTAAGGGTGTAATTAAAGATATATATTATAAAAACCCCGAAAATGAGATATTAGCAATTTCAAACGACCCAGGCTCAACTAACTCAAATGAGTTTTTAGTTTCTAATGATAATGGAGACAACTGGATTGAGATTAAATCTGTACCAAGTGATTATAATCTAATAAATGTCAGCAGGTCAGAAACAAATTCGAATAATATTGTTTCACAATATTGGGATCCAAACTTTAGTAGAACCGGACTTGAAAGCACAGGGATTATTCAATCTAAAAATAATGGTGAAACTTGGACTGAGATAACCCATCCGTTTCAAGAAGTAGAAGGTGAAAGGTTTGGATACATTTATGGCATCGAATATAGTCCCAAACTTGAAAATACATTATTTGCTCTTACCGGTATTTTGTCAGATGATTGGAAAGATAGGTTATATGTAAGCAATGATAATGGAATTAGTTGGGAAATTGTTGAAGATTTCGAATATTCAGCTGCTAGCAATCCTAGTCTTTTTATGGATTATTCAAACAGCAATATCTTTTATATTAATATCAAGCCTCAACCTGGCGTTGAATTTGGAGGTTATGTAACAAAAAATAAAGGTCTTAGCTGGAAAAGATGGGGAGAAAAAAGAAGACAAGATATCCTTTTTATTAACAATGAAGGCGTATTATTTGGGATCGATTATTCTGGCAGTTTTGATATACTTATTTTTTCAGAAGACAATGGTTCAAGTTGGGAAGTAATTTTTGAGGAGGAAAAGCTTAGTCTTGTAGACTTTTATTCTACAGGAGATGTGTATTTAGCCTTACTTAATAATGATACGAATGGAGGGCACATAATCAAATACTCAATTGATAAAGGTCAAACTTGGGATATATTTTCACTTGCATTTAATGATAGAAAAACATTTAACAGGCCTAAAATAATAAATATACTGTCTTTAGAAGATGACAATGTAGAACTGCTTTGTACGTGGGGCGGATATATTAACGATGATGAGGGAGAAATATGGAAATTGAAAATCTTTTTTTCTAGATAAAAATTGCTAATACTTAAGATCTCTATACGTATCTCATATATCTATTATAGATAAAAGGGGGTTTTTAGACCTGATCAAGAAATTAAGAATTGGGTTCTGCTACTTTCTAGTAAAAATTGGAATGTTCATCTTCAAGAATGCTCATTATGTTATTTTTCATTATCAAAAAACGATGGGATGTTAAGTAATGGTATTATAAGTTCTAAGTTGAACTATTTTAACTCCCCAAACCTTTCTTAAATCTCTCCATTGCTTCTTCAAGATCTTTCATACTTGCTGCATAACTCATTCGCAAACCGTTGGGCTCTCCAAATGCATCGCCGGGCACAAGTGCTAAACCGAATTCTTCTAACAAGTACAGGCATAAATCAGTAGAAGTTTCGATCTTTGTTCCGTTAGGCTTTGAAGAGTTCAAATAATGAGAAATATCGGGAAATACATAAAATGCTCCACCGGGAGTAAAGCAACTAACACCTTCAATGGCGTTAAGGGATTTCACCATAAAATCACGGCGTTTTTTAAACTGATCCCGCATGGCTTTTACTTCATCAAGGCTGCCGTTATAAGCCGCTTCTGCTGCTTTTTGAGAAATGGATGAAGGGGCAGAAGTTTCCTGACTCTGAATTTTAGAAACGGCGTTAACAACGTCATTGCTTGCTGCTAAATATCCCATTCGCCAGCCCGTCATTGCAAAACCTTTTGAAAAACCGTTAACTAATAACACACGTTCTTTTAAATCAGGAGCAACATTCAAAATTCCAACATGTTCACCTTCAAAAACGATGTACTCATAAATTTCATCAGAGATAATATAAATGTCTGGATGATTCCTGAGTACGTTCGCCAACCCTTTCAGCTCTTCTTTTGTGTAACATGCTCCTGTAGGATTGGAAGGCGAGCATAATATCAGCGCTTTTGTTTTTGGGGTGATGGAATCTTCCAGCTGTTGCGGAGTAAGTTTAAAATCATTTTCGAAAGATGTTCTTACCAATACAGAATCACCCTCAGCCAAACGAACCATTTCAGGATACGATACCCAAAACGGAGCGGGAATAATTACTTCATCGCCTTTATTTATGATGGCTAATAGTCCAAATCCAATCGACTGCTTTGCTCCATTCGAACAAATAATCTGTGATGGATCGTAATCCAATCCATTATCTCTTTTCAATTTTGCAACAATAGCTTCACGCAATTCCGGAGTTCCGGTGTTCATAGTATAGCCGTGAAATCCATCATTGATCGCTTTAATAGCCGCGTCACAAATATGCTTCGGGGTTTTAAAATCAGGTTCCCCGGCGCTTAGAGATACTACGGATTTGCCCTGTCTCTTAAGTTCTTTGGCTTTGCCGGTGATTTTTAAAGTTTCTGATGGCTGAAGATTTTGTGCCCTGTTGGATATCATACGAGTGATGAATGAAGTGTGATTAATGTGCAGGTGGAAAATCCCAAATAGTTAGGTAAAAGGGAAACGTTATTTCAAAGCAAATCGCAAATCTTCAAATTTCAAATAACAATAGGGTAATTATTTATCCTGAAGCTTTTTTAGGAGTGCAACAGCAACATTTTCTGGAATGAAAGAACTGAGATCTCCGCCCCAATGAGCCACCTCTTTGACTAATGAAGCCGAAATAAATGTGAAGTGTTCATCGGGCATTAGAAAAACCGTATCAACTTCCGGAGCTAATCGTTTGTTGGTAAGCGCCATTCTGAACTCATATTCGAAATCTGAGATCTGTCGTACACCACGAATAAGTGTATTCGCTTTTACTTTTTTGGCATGATTTACGAGCAAACCTGTAAACTGATCTACTTCTACATTTTTTGCCCATTCTTTTCCATTCAAGCATTCTTTGATGAGGTCAACTCGTTCATCTCCGGAGAAAACAGCACTTTTTCTATGATTAACAGCAACGGTAACCAACACTTTATCAAAAAGATTAGTAGCTCGTTCTAAAATATCAAGATGACCAAAAGTAATAGGATCAAACGAGCCGGGGTATAAGGCGATGTGTTTCATGGAATTCATTTCTTGGAATCTACCGGATGCTTTTCAAAAATACTAACCGTTGTTCTGCCGTAAGCTTTACTAAAAAAATGATGTGGATGCTCTTCGTAATTATGATATTTATCATGTTCCAGAATAAACCATCCGTCCTCATTCAGCCAATCATTATTAATTATTTCAGCAATCATCTCATCCATCCACTCATACCAATAAGGTGGATCACAAAAAATAAAATCGTACGACTGAATCCTGTTTTCGAGAAATCTTTGTACATCAGAAACTACCGTTCGGATATTTTTCTCAATCTCGAAGTCTTCAGCTACTTTTTCAATGAGTTTTATATTCTCAGGTTTTATGTCAACAAAAGTAACCTGTTTTGCACCACGGGAAATTGCTTCAAAACCCAGATTTCCTGATCCTCCAAAAAGATCAAGGATTATAGAATTCTCGATGTATTTATAGGCAACGATCTTATTAAAGATACTTTCTTTAGTTCGGTCGGTAGTAGGGCGAACATCTAATCCTTTTGGGATTGAAAATCGACGTCCTTTAAGTTTTCCGGTAATTATTCGCATAAAATCTACTTTGATTAAATATAATGAACATAACCATAACACAATAACACCTTCACACTAATTAGTGTTATGGTGCGATGGTGTTATAGTTCGTTTTGTTAAAAATCGAGACTAAGAAGAATAGCCGGAAAAGCAGCTGCCAGATCAAATCCGTAAGTATCCTCTTCAGCCTCTACACCAATAGATTGTAAAGAATTTAAATGAGTGATCACAGAAGAAGGATCCCAGAAATTCTGGAGAGCTTGTTCAGTTTCGTGCGTATGGTGACCAAACAGAAAAATATTTTCGTGCAAACCGTTCATCCACGAAGAATTAGAAGCTTGTTGCAACCAATGATAAGGCGCATCAGAAATTTGATCGAACTGAAAGTAAGTTGCAGCTCTGAACTTCCCTAACAAAAAAGAAGTGATAGTAAGTACATTTTTATGGCATCCAATCATAATAAATGAACCGCCCGGTTTCTTAAATGAAGACCATTTTTGAGCGATTTCGAAATCGCTGGCAAAATCAGTTAGCGCAATCTTTTCAGTTAAATCATTAAATCCCTGCATTACAATTCGACGTCGGAGGCATAAAAATTTGAAAGCAGATTTACTTAAACCATGCCAAGTTGGTTCAACATCCTCACGGTCTATGCCTTTCATTAGAATAGAAAGGTGATCTTCGCGTTCGTCTGCATTGTCATAAACAACTTTTGGGAGGGCGGTCCAACATTCTTCGCCGGGATGAGTAAGTGCTCGTACCGATTGAATGCTATGCTCTTTGAAAATACGCTCAAATGTAGTTTGAAGAAGAGGAAAATATTCTTCGTTTCGTGTAGTAACAGCTTGATTTACATCAAAATTAAAGTCAAATGAGCCTATACGAAAAAGGTGTTTGCTATTTTGCGGATCGTTGAGAGCGTAGAAAAGTCGATCAGCAAAAAAACAAACACCTAAATTTGATGTGGGTTCGCTCATTAATTCCAGTTAGGAGCGTTTCTCATTGTGGTTCGTGATAAACTACCAATAGCATCGTCATAATCTTCACTTGGATCTTCAAGTAAATAAAGTGGCGGACGGATAGTATCATTTACAGAGTAAATAAATCTTTGCTGATCGCGTGGAGAATAAATCAATTGATTCGCATCAAACTGTACGCCCCGGAAAGAAAGCAGGCTGTCGCTCATGGAAATCATCAAAGAATCATTTTTCACAAACATCACAACTGAATCTAATCCTCCTTCAGCCGGAGGGTATTTTCCATTTCTCACATCGTATTGAATAAGCACATCCTTAACAGTGTTCATTCTGTATCGAACCTGCTCAGTCATTGCCTGGCGTTCAAGAACTTCTTGGTATGGAGTCACAATAGAATCATAAAGCCACCAAGTTAATCCAAGTATAGCCACTCCCAGTACAATGCTTAAAACCTTATTTCGCGTATCAATATTCATGTTAGGTAAAAATCAGTTAGTTGTATAAAAATTTTGAATCTTTGAGAGGCTAAAAATACATTCGCACTCATATATATGCAACCGTTCAAAAACATGTAAATACTAACATACAATTTTTTAAAGTTTGATACTCAAAATGGGTATTATTATTAATCAAAAAAAGACAACAAAATTGAACAAAAGAGTACTTCAGCTAGCCATACCTAATATAATCAGTAATATTTCAGTTCCATTGTTGGGTGCTGTTGATACTGCGGTAATAGGTCATTTAGAGCATGTTTATTATTTAGGAGCGATAGCGGTTGGGAGCATTATCTTTGATTTTATTTTTTGGGGATTCGGATTTTTGAGAATGGGAACAACCGGATTAGTTGCTCAAGCTTATGGGGCGAATAACATTCAAAGAACTAAAGTTATTCTTGTTAGAGTACTGTTGGTAGCACTTGGGGGTTCTGTTTTAATATTACTTTTACAATATCCACTTATTGAATTTTCTTTATGGGCAATTGACGCCACTCCTGAAGTAGAACAATACACCCGAATCTATTACAAGATCAGGATTTTTTCAGCTCCTGCAACATTGAGTTTATTTGCAATAAACGGATGGTTTTTGGGGATGCAAAATGCTAGGTATCCAATGATTATCACTATTTTTTTAAATCTCCTAAACATTACTACTAACTTGATTTTTGTATTCTACTTCGGGATGAATGTAGACGGCGTAGCTTGGGGAAGCTTACTTTCCAGTTATTGTGCAATTGCTCTTGCGGCCACCTTGTACTTTATAACTTATAACAAGGTTAAGATTTCAGTGTCATGGAGCGATCTAGTTGAACTGGAAGAGTTAAAGAAGTTTTTTAGTGTAAACAGAGATATTTTTATAAGAACATTGTGTCTGATCTTTTCATATGCATTTTTCACTGCTTCATCGGCTAAAATGGGCGATGTATGGTTAGCAGCAAACACTATTCTGCTTCAACTTTGGTATATAAGCGCCTATGCAGTGGATGGTTTCGCCTATGCAGCCGAGAGTTTGGTCGGGAGATACGTGGGTGCAAGAGATTTTAAGAAAATGAAGAAAGCAATTTGGACTTGTATGGCATGGGGATTGGGTTTTGGGCTTGTCGGAACACTCTTTTATGCAGTTTTTGACAGGGAACTTCTTTCGATATTTACCGATAAACCTTTAGTAATCGAAACAGCTATGATCGTAGCTGTTTGGTTGATCATTGCGCCAATAGTTAACAGCGTATGTTTTATTTGGGATGGAGTATATATAGGAGCCACTTCCACATCCGCGATGAGAAATTCAATGCTAATAGCTACAATTTTATTCTTTGTTCCGGTATATTATTTAGTAAAACCATATGCTGGTAATCATGCACTATGGATTGCTATGACTTCTTTTATGGTTATAAGAGGCGTAACGTTAACATTATATGCCAGAAAAGAATTATTCTTAAAATATCAATCTAAACAGGAGAGTTAATGAGGCAGATACTTTTATTAAGACACGCAAAATCCAGCTGGGAAGATGACATGTTAGATGATTTTGACAGACCACTTGCTAAAAGAGGATTAAGAGACGCTCCCGTGATGGGTAGATTTATACGAAAATCAGGACATAAGCCAGATCAGATCTTTTCTTCTACAGCTCAAAGAGCAAAAGAAACCAGTGAACTCGCATTAAAAGGAATGAAAGCTGATGATGAGATTATAACCTGGGAGAGAGACTTATACTACGGCTCTGAATCTAGTTATCTGGAAGCTATACGCTCGGCAAAAGAAGGATCAGAAAGAATAATGATTGTAGGTCACAACCCTAAAATTGAGAACACGGTTGGCGCATTGATTGGATCAGGCGGTAGTGCAAATTTAAGAATGCCAACTGCAGCTTTAGTTTGTTTGAACACCTATGCAACAAATTGGGAAAGGGTAAATTGGGGAAGCTCTCAACTTGCCTGGATGATGATACCCAAAGCTCTAAAACATATCTACGATTAGCAGGAAGTTCCTGAATATTTAATCAGGCTTTGTTTATATTCAGAACAGAACACGAACATTAATTCAAGAAACGTAACGGATGAATTTTCAGCAAAACCATTTTTTTCTATGTAAAACTCCATTAAGCGCCGAAGGTGCTGAACATGTTGAGGTTATAACAAAGGCTGAAGACAGCGCTGATTTCTCTCGAGTATTTAAAGAATATGAAGAAAAAAGATCACACGCATTTAACAAAGATAATATATACAGTGTAGTTCGCGCAGATGATATATACGATCTAATTCGTATGCCGAATGAGGAAGAAGCAAAAGAAGAAGCGTATGAAAGAGCAACTCCTGAAATAATTACGAATTTGCAACATCGTGCAATGCAAGGGAAAGATGCTAATGCCAAGGCTATTTTGAAAGAAGTATACGATTTGGAGTAAAATCCTCTTTTCCATGTTTTAATATGGAACATTTTTCGTCTCAATTACATTATAATAGTAACAGAAGCGTAAACTTAAACAAATCTGACTATTATGAATGACTTAACTATTGAAGGAAATTGGAATCAAGTAAAAGGTAAACTAAAGCAAAAGTATTCTGACCTTACGGACGATGATCTAAAATTCCAAGAAGGTAAAGAAGATGAGCTATACGGAAGATTGCAAGAAAAGCTCGGTAAAACTAAAGATGAAGTTAAAGAGCTGGTCGCATCATTGTAAGAAAATCTTTCAGATGATTTTAGGAAGCCGGAAGGCTTCCTTTTTTTATGTCTATGAGTTGCAGTTCGGAATCATCAGGGATATTTTAATGTACTATAAAGAGAAAAAAGAACTAATTATTAAAAGAAAGGAATAATGGAAAATTTTGAGTTTAACACTGACATGCTTTTGGATGTTGTATTTACTTACGCCCCCAATGTTTTGAAAGCAATTGCGGTACTGATTATAGGGCTCTGGGCTGTTAAGTTAATTGGCAGTGGTATAAAAAAGATGCTCAATAAGAGTAATGTAGATCCGTCTCTTCAAGGATTTTTAAGAGCATTGATATCTATCATATTGAAAGTTTTAGTTTATATAACTGCATTGGGCATGTTGGGAATCGAGATGACTTCTTTCATAGCTATTTTAGGTGCGGCGGGTTTAGCGGTAGGGCTCGCTCTGCAAGGAAGTTTATCAAATTTTGCAGGTGGAGTTCTGATCTTATTTTTCAAGCCATTTAAAGTTGGAGATTTTATCGAAAGAGGATCTGAATCAGGTACTGTTGAAAGAATCGATATTTTGCACACTATTCTTAATACCCCGCAAAATCAAACCATTGTTGTGCCGAACGGGCAGCTGGCAAATTCACCTGTTATTAATTACTCAAATAAAGAAACCAGACAAGCACGTTTTGCAGTTGGGATAAGCTACGGTTCTGATATAAAGAAAGCTCGTGAAGTTATTTTACGAGTGCTGAATGCTGATGAACGCCTGCTTCCGGAACCGGCACCGTTAGTAGTACTTACAGAATTGGCAGATAGTTCACTTAATCTTTCAGCAAGAGCATGGACCAAGAATTCTGATTATTGGAGTTTTTTCTGGGAGAATCTCGAAAAGATAAAAGAAGAATTAGATAAGGAAGGAATTGAGATTCCATTTCCACAAACCGATGTGCATTTGCATAAAGTGGAAAAGTAAACATCACTTAATTTTATTAAAAATTATAAAGTCGGTTTAATAGATCGACTTTTTTTATGCTCGGAAAACTGAATTATAAAAAAAAGTTAATAAATACTATCTTACTTAACTTATAAATAGAAGGCATGTGCCGAATCAATGAACCAAGCGGAAAGGAAGGTTGCTATTATGAACCTGGAGCAAGATAAGAAAACGGAAGAAAACCAATCAGATACAGTAGAAAATAAAGAAAATGTATCTGAGGAAACATCCACTGAAGAAACTACTGAAATTGAAGAAGTAGTTGAAAAAGAAGACTCAGAAAAAGAGAACCCTGATGAAAAGGCTGAACAGCAAAGTGAAGCTGATCCTGAACATACAGAGGAAGTAGAAGTTAAAGCTGAAGAGACTGAGGAATCTGAACCATCAGAAGATGATTCAAACGAAATTGACGTCACAGAATATTATTCGAAGATCCTAAATAAGATCAAAGACGTTTTAGAAACCAAAGATTGGGGTTTGATTTCCAACGAGTTTTCAAACCTTTCGTTACATATTGGAGAAGGTCCTGAGCCGAATGAAGAAGCCGGCGCTGCTTTAAAAGAATTCGATGAATTAAGAGCAGATTTTGAAGAAAGGAAAAAGGCTCATTACGAAGAATTAAATCGTAAAAGAGAAGAAAACCTCAAGAAAAAGAAAGAGCTCTTAAAAGAGTTTGCAGATATTATAAGTGAGGAAAATTGGACTGCTACCAAAGAAGTTTCTCAAATAAAAAATAAATGGGATCGTATTACTCAGATTCCACGCGATGAAGTTGAAGGTTTGAACGAACGCTTTGAAACCTTTATGAAAGAGTTTGAAAGCCACAAAGTTGATCGCTTGGTGAAAAAGCTTGAAAAGGAAGAGGAAAACCTGACTCTGAAGCTGTTGCTACTCGATAAAATGGAAGGGCTCAATAAAAAGAGTGATGATCCTAAAGCAGACTTTGACTCTCTCAGCAAAGAATTCGAAGATCTTCATAATCAATGGAGAAAGATAGGGAGAGTGCCAAACGAAAAAAACCAAATGGTTTGGGATCGTTTCAATGCATCTGAAGATGCTTTTAATCAACTTAGATTTAAAAACGATAAAGCGTATCGGCAGAAAATTGAAAAATCTCTTCAAAAAAAGAAGAACCTTATTGCAGAAGCAGAAGCACTTGTAGACAAAGAGAATATCGCAAAAGCTGCGCGAAGAGTGAATAAATTGCATAATGCTTGGAAGAAAACAGGTAACCTTCCTCAAAAAGATGAGAATGAACTGTGGGATAGATTCAAAGCTGCTACTGATGCTTTTAATGAAAAGAAATCAGATAATATTGATGTTCTCAGAGAGCAGGAAGAGCTTAATTACGATAAAAAACTAAAGCTTATTGAGAAGGCTGAAGAAATTCAGGACATCGATGATTTTGATAAAGGTCATCAGAGCATGCAAAACCTGATGCAAGAATGGAAAAAAATTGGACCCGTTCAGAGAAAAAAATCTTCTAAGATCTGGAAGAAATTCAAAGCCGCAATGGATGTATTTTACGATCGGCGCAGAGATCATTTTAAAGACAGAAGAGGGGAAGAAAAAGAGAACCTAGAAAAGAAAAAAGTAATACTTGAAAAACTTAAGGAGTTAGGTTCAAGCGAAGATCCGGCTAAAGCTGTTGAAGAAGCGAAGAAACTTCAGGAGGAGTTTAAAAATGCGGGTTTTGTTCCAATAAAGTCCAAAAACAAAATATGGAAGCTGTATAGAGAAGCTTGTGATGTAATATATGAACGTTTCAGGGCGAGCGGCCAAGACCTGGGTATGGAAAGAAAATTAGCTTCAGAAGGAGTTGATCCTGCCGATAGAAAGCAAGTAATCAAACTTCGAAAAGAGAAGAGTGCTATCCTGAAAGATGTTTCTAAACTTGAAGCGGAAGGTATACAATACGAGGAAGCAAAAACATATTTTAAGCCTACTAACAAAGGAAATAAGCTCAGAGATGAACTTCAGGGAAAGATTGATAAAGTGGGCGAAAAGGTAGAGGGTAAAAAACAGCGCATCTCTGAAATCAATCGAGAGCTGAGAGATCTGATGAGTTCGGATGAAGAAGAGTAATTAGGTAAAGAGATAATTTTTTGAAAAGATTACTCTGATTTACGTATTATTACAATAACAAGTCATTGATATTTGGATAAAAATATAAAAATAAAGCTTTGGGGGGTAAGGGGATCAACGCCATGTGCGAATCCTGAGAATATGAGGTATGGTGGTAACACTTCTTGTATTCAAATTTCTATTCCCGGTGTTGATGAATTGTTGATAGCAGATTGTGGAACTGGTTTTCGCAATTTGGGTAATGAACTTGAATCAAATGGCCATAGCTTGATGGGTCGGGTATTTATTACTCACCCGCATTGGGATCACCTGCAAGGCTTTCCATTTTTTAAACCATTCTATGATGTCAAGAATTGCTTCGAAGTATTTATGCCCCCCCAGGATGGAATTGGCTGTAAAGAGATTTTACAAGGGCATTTGTCAAATACTTTTTTCCCGGTTTCAATTGATATGCTTGAATCTAAGCTTGAGTGCACAACTTTTGAGAAGAAATTGCTCAATTTTAAAGAATATTCTATCGAATATATGTGGGCAAACCATACTGTTCCTACGGCTATTTATAAGTTCCACGTAAATGGAAAGCAAATTGTTTTCGCCCCTGATAATGAGCTGCCTATTCAAGATGATGCTGATCAAGCTAATTTTTTGGAGGAGTTCACAGATTTTGTAAAGGGAGTTGATGTGTTGATACATGATGCTCAGTTTACAAAAGTGCAACATGAAAAAAGGTTGGGCTGGGGACACTCAGATTGGGAAACTGTTATCGAGCGCACCAAAAATCTAGGAATAAAAAGGTTGTGTCTTACTCATCACGATCCTGACCATTCTGATGACACTTTGGATCGTATCAACTCTAAGATAGCGAGCATGAAAGCGTCCTTTTACGATGAAGCAACAGTGATACAAGAAGGGCAGGAAATTTACCTGCCCTATTAGGTATCAATATTTTATTTTGGTCTAGAAATAATACCTAACACCAATTCCTCCATTAGCATCGCCATCGGTATCCGGTAAAAAATCTACTATAGGAGCAATTTCGACAAAGAATCCAATGGGTGCTTCAGGAGCTAAATAATTCAACCCAAAAGGTATTCTTAAACCAATAAATGCATCGTCAGCAAAAACAGCTCTACCACCTATGCCGTAATAAAATGCCAAACTGCCATCTTCTACATCCAACCATTTGTGCCATAGATAATCAGCATGAATATGAACGGCATCTTTCCCGGAAAGTGACCAGGCTAACCCAAGATCAAAAGCATTTTTTTCATTTGTCCACGATTTAAGAGAAATTCCCGTAGGTTCACCAATCATAACCCCTAATCCTGTTTTACCCCCATCTGTATCTTGGGCAGTTAAATTAGCAGTAAACATAAATGTTAATGCTAAAGAGAATGTTAAAAGTATTGATTTTTTAAATATGTTCATTTTTAAGTAATTAGTTCTTATTCAATAGGTTAAAGGGAATTTGATGAATCTTAGTTCCAATCATTAACAATAAATAATTTCGTGAGTAAAGACAGAATAATAGTTTTCGTAAAAAATGCAGTATTAGGAAAAGCTAAAACCAGATTAGCAAAAACAATAGGTGATGAAGAGGCTTTAAAGGTCTACCTGAAACTATTACAAATTACCAAAAGGGAAGTTTCGAAGTTAGATATCGAAAAAGAAGTTTGGTACGCCTGGAATATCGGCAAAAATGATATTTGGGATGAGGAGTATTTTACTAAAAAGGTACAAATTGAAGGCGACTTAGGCTCAAAAATGAAAGATGCGTTTAAGAATAGCTTTAATGAAAAGTGTAACAAAGTAATTTTGATAGGGAGTGATTGTCCTACTTTGAGTTCTTCAATTTTACAAAAAGCATTTGCAGAATTAGATACTCATGATGTTGTATTGGGTCCCTCAAAAGATGGTGGATACTATTTGATTGGGATGAGTTCTTTTGTCCCTGAAATTCTTGAAAATATAAGTTGGAGTACAGAGTTAGTGATGAGCCAAACAGAAAAAAGAGCAAATGAGCACAATATCAATATGGCAAAACTAGAATATTTGAATGATATAGATAATGAGCAAGATTGGAATGATTACAAGGCTCTCAAAAAAGAGCATGATTAGTATAATAGTTCCGGTTTATAATGAGGCAGAAAGTATTGGCGGGTTTATTAACTTTATAAAAGCTAATACATTTAGGAATGATACAGAGTTAATAATAGTAGATGGGGGAAGTTCTGATTCTACTGTAGAGTTGTGTGTAGATCTTGGTGTAAATGTTCAGCAATCCCCAAAAAATGGGAGAGCATCGCAGCTGAACTATGGTATAAAACAGGCAAAAGGAGAGATTCTTTACTTTTTACATGCTGACTCATATCCACCGAAAAGCTTTGAAAAGGATATAATAGAATCTTTAAATTTGGGGTTTGTAGCCGGTTGTTACCGGTTGGCGTTCCAACCGAATCATCCTTTATTGAGGATATACGGTTGGTTTACAAGGTTTGATCTAAATATATTTCGATTTGGAGATCAAAGTTTATTTGTTCGTAAAAAGGATATTAAAAAGATTGGTTGTTATGATGATTCACTTATTGTGATGGAAGATCAACAGGTTGTCAGAGATCTAAAAAAAAATGGTCGCTTTATTATAGTTCCCAAAAAAATAGGCACATCTTCAAGAAAGTATTTTAAGGTAGGTGTTTTAAAGCTTCAATTGGTTTTTGCAATTATTGTTGTTCTTTACTATCTGAATGTGAGCCAAAGAACTATAGCTGATTTCTATACAAATCAGATTAAGTAGCATTAAGAAACTGTAAAAGATTTGAATTCTAACTTCGATTGAGTTAGAATTTTCTTATAATTGTGCTCATTATAATCGTTAGTAATTTATCGTTATTTGAAGAAGTTAATCCTACTCTTGTTAGTGATAGCAATTCCTATTGGAATTTATGCACAAGCACCATTCGAAAGAGCTGAAACCGATGCCGGAATTATAGGTTTATCCATCACTAACTTTGGTACGTTAGGGAAGCCGGATGTGAGAAATAATCCCGAAAGCGGATCCAGTATGCGCTTCCCAACCTCCACAGGGACAGAACATTTATTTGAAGCTGGAATTTGGATTGGTGCTGACGTAGGTGGGCAAATCCGTTTATCGTCTTCATCTGTAACTAACCCAGCAGGTTATTCAAGAGGGGCAACAGGGTTCGAGTTTACTTCTAATGGGGTTATTTCAAGAAGAAGCTCAGATCCTAACAACGAATTTTTCTCAATTTCGGCAATAAGCGAACGTGATATTTTAGCGTCATTTACAGATCGTCGAAGAAGTGTTAACGGGACCGAAATCTCAGGTCACGATAATCCACTTTTTACAGATGTTACACTCGAAAGTTATAATTGGGGGTTTCCGTTTACGGAAAATTTTTCCATTCTGAAATATGACATAACAAATAATAGCGACTTGCACGCTCTTCCTGAAACTTGGGATAGTGTTTATGTTGGGATGTATGCTGATTTAGTTGTAAGAAATGTAAATAGCGCTACAGAAACCGGAGGTGCATTCTTTAATAAAAATGGTATCGGTTTTATGGACTCGCTTAACACCACGTATGCTTTTGACGCAGGTTCGCCTGACGATCCAAGTATTAATACTTATGGTGCAATTTCCATTGTTGGAGCAGAGTACAGGGATTCATTTTTTCACCCTGATAACCCGGATACTTTAGATGGTAAGTTTATTGGATCAGGATTCAATGTGCCTGATTTAGGACCTAGTTATTGGTTGTTTAGTGCCGGAGCAGGAGATTTTAGTGCGCCGTCAAATGATGGAGATCGATATTCGAGAATGGCTCAACAATTTCCTTACGAGGATAATGAAAACGCATTGAGAACCGATGGACAAAGCGGAAATGGAAACTATATTTCATTTATATCTATGGGGCCTTTTCCCCAAGTTGAGCCCGGAGAGACAATAACGGTATATTTTGTTTTTAGCGCTGCTCTTAAGCCGGATCAATTTCAAGGACAAGCCGGTAAGTCAGTTGATACTGAAGATTCGAGAGTGAATATAGTGAGTGCTATCAATTCCGCAAACAGTGTATTTAGTGGTGAGGATAAAAATAAGAACGGCGTTTTAGATGCTGGAGAAGATACTGACGGAAACGGGAAACTAACCAGATATTTATTTCCTACTCCACCGGATAACCCAAAAATGAGAATAGTGCTGGAAGCGGGAAAGGTTTCTATTTATTGGGATAGAACGGCAGAACAATCTGTTGACAGAGTGTCTGGTGAAATGGATTTTGAAGGTTATAGAGTATATAGCTCAGATTTAGGACAAGATATTAACCCACAACCAAGATTGATTCGCGAATTTGACATTTCAGGCAATAATATTGGGTTCGATGTTGGATTTAACGAAGTAGAATTAATGGAGCCTGTTACTTTTGAAGGGGATACAACAGAATACTATTACAGATACGATTTGAATGGACTTTTAAGCGGGTGGCAATATCAGGTTTCAGTAACAGCTTTTGACAGAGGTGACGATGAATTTGGTGTTGAAAGCTTGGAAACCAGTACGAATTCTAACGCGGTACGTGTATTCCCGGGAACGCCTGTAAACGACAGATTTGGGGATGATGGTTATGAAGTTGGTGTATACCCGAATCCTTATAAAGTAAATGCGTCGTGGGATGGACCCAATGAAGGCGATCGAAAATTGTACTTTTTTAATTTGCCATCAAAAGCTGAAATAAGAATTTATACTGTAGCAGGCGATATAGTTGCAGAATTTGAACATGATTCAGAAGCCTATAACGGGGACATTTCTTGGTTTGATGATTTTAGCGATGATCCAAGAGTACTGCCCGGTGGGGAGCATGCTTGGGATTTGCAAAGCGAAGCTAATCAAATCTTAACAACGGGTTTATATCTATTTACCGTTAAAGATTTAACTACTGGAAAAATAGAAAAAGGAAAACTTACAATAATCAAATAATACTTATTACTATGAAAAAACTGATACAATTTTTCGCAGTTCTGAGCTTTGTTGCAGTGCCTATTCTGGTGCAAGCGCAAGATACAGTTTCTGTGAAACAATTAAATACGTATGATGGACTTACGGAGTATTCTCAAAATGCTCTGCAGGCACACCCTTTAAATGGTGTTACAGTAACCTACACAGGTGTAATCGTTTCTAATCCAAAAACATCCGGTAACGCTACGCCAAGTGATTCTGATAGCGACGGCACTATTGATGACATTGGTAGAATACATGTTTTTATTACCGATACAGCTGCTGTTACTCAGGGAAGAGATGGAATGTCAATTCAAATTGTAGAAAGTGATTATGAATTACTTGAGGGTTTCCAAAGAGGAGACGTTGTTACTTTTGTTGGTAGAATGACTTTCTTTAATTCTACTGTTCAAATGACAGCAGACGAAGCTTCTCTTCAAGGAACTACATCAATCAATTTTCCACAGTACGCGGAATTACTAAATCCTTGGGAAGTATCAGTAGATGAACTGGTTACCGCAAATGCAGACGGAACTTTTCAGTTAGATATCGATAGTTACCAAAAGTACAATAATGCTTATGTAAAAGTTACCGGAGCAACTGTAAGTAATATTGCATTAGGAGATAGAGTTGATTGGGCTATCAATGAAAATGGTTCAAGAATGTATATGTATGATATTTCACTCCGGTACAGAAATGATAGAGGATTAGGTTATCTGCCTGGTTGGAATTACAGAAGACTTCCTGGTTTAGAGGGTGGATCCGATGGTAACTTCACACCTCCTCCTGCAGGAGCTGTAGTTAATGTAAATGGCTTTATAAATCTTCAGGGTGATGATCCGGATGGAACTGTTGCTGCAAACCAGATTTCTTGGAGCATGAGCCAGTTTGAAGATGGAATTCTGTGGACAACTGACGATAATACCGGTGATCCATTGCGATGTGTTGATGGAGAACTTTGTAATGGTGAAACTTTAGTTTGGCCTAGTGATGTAGAAGTAGTTGGATTACCAGCTACATTCAGTAATGCTGCTCAATCAGATTCTACAGTAACTTCTTCAGATGCAGTTACAGCTTCTGTTGATATTGTTGCTGGCGGATCTGCGACAATTTCTTCTGCAGTTTTGATCTATTCTGCTGGTTCAGTATCTGATACTTTGGCTATGACAAACTCAAGCGGAAACACGTACGAAGCAACTTTACCAACATTTGATAACTTTACTCCTGTATCATTTTATTTTGAAGCTACAGATAGTGAAGGGTTAACAGGAAGAGATCCAATTTCTGGAAACTATAGCTTTTTTGTTCAGGATGAGGCAATTAACTCAATTGCAATTATTCAAACTACCGCTGATGCAAAAGCAGGGCCAAGTCCTTTAGATGGAGCGGGTCAACTGCCTGTTAACATTTCAGGGATTATTGTTTCTGATAATTCTGATGGAGTGATTATTCTTCAAGAAGCGGCAGAAGCATGGAGCGGTGTATTTTTAGAAAGAACTACTGCTACACAAGCATTAGTAAAAGGAGATTCTATTACTGTTACCAGTGCTCAGGTTTCTGAGGCAGCTGTAGCAAATAATTCCCTTACATTAACTCAGCTTGTTAATCTTGAGTTTACTACAAATTCTTCTGGAAATGATATGGATCAGGTAATTCCAGTAATTACTACAGATACTGTTCAGGCTTTACAAAATGGTGGTGAATTGGAGCAATATGAAGGTATGGTTGTTAAGTTTGAAGGAGTAGAACTTACAGACAGAGGTGCATTCGGAGAGTACACATTACAAAACACAGATGCGGATTCTGCAAATGGAGTTCAATTTAACGAAGATATCAGATCAACTGTTGTTGGAAATACTCAAGCAAGAGGAGATTACAACAAAACGGTTAGAGCCGGTAAAACTCTGGACGCATATGCAGTTGTTGCGGCTTCATTTGGAGCTCCAAAGTTCCATCCTAGAACTACTGCTGATATCATTGCAGCTGACGGTAATGCGTTCACTCCTGTATTAGATTTCTCATTAACAGGACCTGCTGATAGTTCTGAAATAGTAGCTGATGAGGACTTCACTTTTACTTGGAATGCATCTCTTGACTTCGATGATGACGATGTTACTTATCAGTGGAGACTTTTAACTGAAGATACAACAGAAGTACTATTAAGTTTTATGTCCGATAATGAAGGAGTAGCAACTTCTATAGTATCTCCTGCTGAAGATGTAAATATGTTTCTTGAAGAACTTGGCATAGATGTCGGCCAATCAGGCTCATTCGTATGGCATGTTAGGGTAACAGATGGATCCGACACGTTAGGTGTTCGTGGTCCATATGGTAACTTTGGAGATGATTGGGAGCCTATTTATCGTCATATTACTATCGAAAGATCGATAGTAACTTCAAATGACGAAGAGTTTGGAACTCCAGAAGATTTTGCTTTAGAGCAGAACTATCCAAATCCATTTAACCCTAGTACAAATATTAAGTTTTCTTTACCCCAAACTTCAGATGTAACTCTTACGATTTACAATATGCTGGGACAAAAAGTTAACACACTTGTTAGTACTAAATTAAATGCAGGTATACACACATATTCATTTGACGCAAGCAACTTGTCAAGTGGGATGTATATTTACAGAATCGAAGCAGGTTCTTTTTCTAGCATTAAAAAGATGTTGCTCATTAAATAAGCAAACAAGATTAAAGGGTTGCACATGTTGCAACCCTTTATTTTTTAATTTATTGGACTCTTGAAAAACACAAAACTACTATTACTTATAACTGTATTTCCAATTCTTTTCCTGAATGGATGTAATGATACAGTAAGTGGCGAATTTTCAGAAAATCAACCACCATCAACAAATTTGACTGTAGAAACGATAAACAGAGGGAATGATTTTCGTTTGTCCAGCCAAATTCAAATTTCGTGGTTTGGTACCGATCCTGATGGATTCATAAGCGGTTTCGAATACGCTATTAATGACACTTCAGAAGGAAGCTTTACGTTTACAACAAAAACTGATAGTATATTCATACTTCCAATTACGCCCGGCCAACAAACTGATGACGTACTTTTTAAGGTTAGAGCAGTAGATGACAAGGGGTTGGCAGATCCAAAAGGTGCTTCTCTTGTATATCCAATTGTGAACTCTACACCGCAAGTATCAATTAATACCAATCAATCGCCACCAGATACTTTATTTTCTGTTTCAAGCTTTAGTTGGAATTTTAGCGATCCGGACGGATTACTCAATCTTTCAAGAACGGAAATAGCAATTAATGATACATTAAATGGTTGGACAGAAATACCGTTTACACAGGATGATGACGGTCAGCTATTTATATCTCTTGAAGTTGATAACAAAACAACGGGAATCAAAGATGCTCAGGTCTTTCTTGGAAGAAGCTACTCAACACTTCGAGTAAATGGTGAAAACCTGACCGTTCCGGTTGAAGTGGGAGCAAAAAACACATTTTATGTAAGAGCCATTGATGCAGCTGAGTCTATTAGCGAAATTGATTCTCTTTCTTGGTATTTAAAAGAGCAGAAATCAAATACGTTGTTGCTGAATGATTTTTCAGGACCTAGTTCTTCAAGCAGGCAACAATTCCATTTAAATTTGCTTCAACAAAATGGAATTGATCCTGATATTTGGGTTATTAATGATGGAGAAGTTATTCAGGATAAAGTGGCTCTTTCGAGTGCGTTACCGGCTGTTATAGATCCGACTTTAATAAAGACTCTTTCCAAATGGGATCACATATATTGGATCTCTAATGATTTAGATAGAAATATAACTTATGCACAGGAGATATTAGAGGAGTTTTTCGAAAATGGAGGTACTTCTTTTGTGAATATTCCAATAAAAAATATCAGTGAAGAAGACCCTGTTTTTAATTTTTTACCAGTCGATTCTATACAAACCGGACAGTTTTTAATCCTAGAAGATTCCTTAGTTACTCCGGTAAATGCCTCTGTGACTAATACATTAAGAGTGGAATCAGGTTCATTTGCGTTAAGCGGGGTTTTTCCAATAAAAGGTGTAAGCGGAAGTACAAGTTTATATGAAGCTAATTTTGTTCGAAGAACAGCAACTGGTGGTGTTCGCCCTTATAATGAATACCAGTTTGTTGCACTAGAAAATAATGAAGGAAGTGTTATCTATTTCAGCCTTGATTTATCGAACCTAAATGGTAGCAATAATATCAGCGATATGATTCAGGAAGTTGTCATAGATCGCTTAGGCTTTAAACAATAAAATCATGAAGAGATTACACAACACATTAACAGTCTTATTCTTAATAGTTTCTAGTTCAGCTATTTTTGCACAAACAGGTGGCATAGAGGGAATAATTACTGATGCCGAAACAGGTGAAACTCTTATCGGAGTTAATATTCTGATATCAGGTACAAGTTTTGGAGCCGCAACAGGATTAGATGGAGATTATAAGATTGATGATATTCGTCCGGGTGAGTATAGCGTTCGCATAACTTACATCGGATATGAAACGATATTATTAACTGCTATAAAGGTAGAGGCAGGTAAATTCACAGAGTTGAACTATAAGCTAAAACCCAAAGTTCTAACTTCCGGCGAAGAAATAGTTGTTATAGGTGAACGACCAATTTTTGATGTAGAAAAATCTACAACTTCTACAACGATATCGAGAAAAGATTTAGAAGCAGCTCCGGTTAGAAAAGTTGAAGATGCCGTTTCTTTACAATCAGGAGTTATTAAGGATCCAACCGGGCTCTACATCAAAGGTGGCCGAGCTTATGAAACAGGCTATGTCGTTGATGGTGTTTCAGCTCAAGATCCACTTGCAGGAACAGGATTTGGCCTGGATTTGGGAGCAAATTCATTTAGTAATATCGAAGTAATTACGGGAGGTGTTGGAGCTGAATATGGAGATGTTACTTCAGGTGTTGTATCAGTAAAAACAAGAAATGGCGGCGACAATTACGAAGGAAGTTTTTCTCATAAGAGAGATAATTTTGGTTCAAATGTAGAAGGTAATCAAGCCAACTACTATCAGGATATTTACGAAGTTAGTATTGGTGGCCCTGGAATATTAGCTGAAAAAATACTTCCAAAATTAGGCTTTGACCTTCCGGGAAAGATTACATTTTACGCAACAGCTCAGGTTGGTTTAGAAGATGGATACACAAAATTGTCAGCAGATCAGATCCAATCATCAATCGTAGGTTCAGATTTTTGGTCTCCAAGGCAAGGGAATCGCTGGAACGGAATGTTTAAGCTTACCTATAACATCAAGCCCGGTGTGAGATTACAAGCTGCTTATCAAAGATCATTGACGATAAACCAGAATACAAGAATGCTCCAGATTACGGGAGCTAACACTCAGGTTCAACCGGGGTTCCAGTTTGCATTTTCGAATGGATTTTTGGACAATGCTAATACCTATACTCATGATTCAAATCTTTCCTACTTAAAGTGGACACAAACACTTTCAACTTCTTCATTTTATGAAGTTCAGGTTAGTAGATTGTTTACTCAGTTAAGAGCAGATGCCAACGGCAGAGATTGGAGACCTGATATTGTAGACGGTGAGTTTGACCCTGAAAGTATTGTAACTTTTCCCGGTAATGAATTTGAAGGAACAGATGACTTTACATATATATTAGCTGGACCAGGTTATTTTAACAATGGTGGTATAGCAACATTATGGCACGACCACTTTGCGGAAGAAATAACGGTTAGGTCGAGTTACACTAAACTTTTTGGTGGACAGCAGAACCAACTTGTAATTGGTATTGAATCTAAGTTTAATGACTATCAATGGATAGATATTACCCGCCCGTGGATAGGCGCTCCGATCAGAATTGATGAAAACACAGTTTCAGAAACATTTCGAGTAGGAGAAAACTTTGATGCCTGGCGAGTAAAGCCTAAGCGAGGAGCTTTGTTTATTACTGATAAGATCCGATATAACGGTTTAATTGCAAACATTGGAGGTAGATTCGAATATTGGGCACCGGGAAGGTATGTAGATGAAAGAGTTGAAGACGCGCTCGACCCTACTGTGTTTTCCACTATACCGACTTTTGTTGCAGAACAATATCAGAAAGACAGCAAGGAAATTTTAGGACTACGATATAAGTTCATTTTCTTACCAAAAATAAACGTTTCATTTCCGGTGAGAGAGAATCAGGTACTATTTTTTAATTATGGGCATTCTGCAAGAATACCTCATCCAAGTTTTGTGTATGCCGGTTTAGATCCTTTCTTTCAAGATCAGTCAGATTTGCCAAGTTTAGGTAACCCTAATTTAAATCGTGAAGTAGATATTTCATACGAAATTGGGCTTCGAAATCAAATTACATCAAACGATGCTCTGAATGTATCTGCATTCTGGAGAGATAAGTATGATTTCGTTACTTCTCAAAGTATTAGGGTTAATGATGTAGATGGAAGACCCGTAACCAAAGCATTCAGAATTAATGGAGATTACGCAAGATCTCGTGGCGTCGAAATTTCTTACTTGAAGCGTTATAAAGATCTTCTAAGAGGTCAGTTATCTTTTACTTATAGCCGAGCAGAGGGGTTAAGCTCTACCAATGATGATAACCTGAACAGTATTTCCGGAAGTCAAAATGTTGGAAATAATGTGGAAACTCCGCTTGCCTGGGATCGTCCTTTTGATATAAAAGGAAATGTTACATTTACTCATGCGCGCGAAAAGGGAATTCTTGATAGTCCGGTATTGAATAATTTCCAGATGTTTGTATCCGCAGTGTGGAGAAGTGGAGCGAGATACACTCCATTCGAGCGGGTCGGTACAGAAAGAAATCCTATATCCGGTGAGGAGAACTGGAGGCCGATTTATGAGCAACTGGATGATCCCTCACAACGATTTAGTGAAGTGGGGCCTGCTTGGTTCTATATGGATTTCAACCTTCAAAAATGGTTCACTGTTGGTGAAACACGAATTTCAGCATTTCTAGAGATAACAAACTTTCTTAATAATCAAAGTGCTGTTGTTATCAATCCTGTAACAGGGGAAGGGTATAAAAAATATCCAAACAGTCAGTCAGAATTAATAGCTCTTAGAGACGACAGATCGTTTGATGTTCCTAATAATGTACGTGATCCAAGATATCTGGATCCTACAGATAATGGGTTACCTCGATATGAAAACCCAGCAAATTATTTACAACAAAGACATATCATCTTTGGCCTATCAATCAATTTTTGATGAAGAATTATACTATACTTATTTCGTTTTTGATAGCCGGATTAACTCTTTTTTCCGAATCGCAATTATTTAGTCAATCCTATGGAGATGACCGATCAGGAACAGAGGGTTTCCAGTTTACTAAAATAACCGTTGATGCGAGAAGTGCGGGGATGGGGAATTCCAACATGGCAGATGCTACAGATGGTTCTAGCTTATACTGGAATCCGGCAATGGCTTCAAAAATTGGAAGTTCATATGCTACACTATCTCATACTGCTTATGTGGTAGAAACCAACCAGCAATATTTTAGCTATATACACAAATACAATGACTTCGCTTTTGGTGGATCTGCCCAGTATTTCACTTCTGGCGATCAAAAGGAAACCACTGAGACAAATCCCTTTGGAACAGGGAGATCTTTTAGAACCCATCATCTTTCGTTGGGTTTAACAGGATCACATAAAATAACTGATCTTTTCAGTTATGGAATTACTTTGAGGTATTATTATCTGAATTTCTATGACGTTACCTATCAAACCGGGGCTATAGATTTTGGGTTTTCCTATGATGTCGGAGATACAGGTCTTCGCTTTGGAGTAAGTACTAATAACTTTGGATTTGAAGCATCACCTGAGGGCGAGGTAACGAACTCAACTCCGCAAGGTGAAGAAACACGGAAGCCCGAAAGTGAACTTTCCTTACCAACCCGATTTATAATTGCTGCTGCATATGATTTGTATGAAACTGAGGAAAATAAGATTGTATTAACAGCGCAGGTAAACAATCCGAGTGATAACTCAGAGGAGTTAAACATTGGTGGTGAATATAGTTTTATGAACCAATTCTTTTTTAGGGCCGGGTATGAGTTTGGTAATGAAGAAAGAATTCTCCCAAGTTTAGGGGCAGGAATTAAAATTCCGTTTTCAGGAAAAATGTTAAAAGCAGATTACGGCTTCACAAATTTTGATCGCTTAGGAACAATACACAGAATTTCGTTAGGGTTTAGTTTATGATGACAATAAAGAAATTAGGATTATTAATAGTACTGTTGACCGCTTTCGGTGCGAGTTGTGATGATATTTTTGGATCAAAGAATGACCCTACAAACGAAGAAATATTTGATGAAGGAAAGATAGATCCTGCATTGGAAAATGTTGATGGTTACGCTCCTGTGCTCCCTTTTTGGAGTGACTTTGATGCCCCTAATGATATACATGTTGGTTTTGACACCTTTGTTTACGTGACAGATAATAATGGTGTTCACTTGTTGGATAGAGCCGATCTTTCACCGAGAAAATCAATAGAGTTGCAGGGAGCCAATGCTGTTACTCAAGACAGGTTATTGAACATTTATGTATCAGCTAGAATTGATACCATAATTCAGGCCATTGATCCAAATATAACATGGAACTTGCCGGCTGTTTTTAAGATCAAAAACCTGAATGGAGCTGGCGACATTCAATTTATTGATACACTTATATTTCCATTTGATGATGCCAGCTTAAGTACATCAGCAGCGCAAAATGCTCGATTAAATAGAAGCTCTTCAAACAACTATGAAAATGTAGAAGTTACCGGCATTACTGTACTGGCTGATAATTCTATTTATATATCCCGACGAGGGCCACAAAATAGTACCAACCAAATTGCTGCACCTGATAATACTGTTCTCGAGTTCACCAGAATTGAAGTGAATGGAGTTCCTACAAATAAAATGACGAATATAAGACAGATCACTACTCTTAACCCCGTAAATCCGTCACTAAGAAGTGCGGTTCAATTAAGTTCTATCTCTTCATTCGTAACTCCTCCTCAAAGAGATAGACTAACAGATGACCGAAGCTTTTTGATAACACAAGCTTCGCAATCACAAAATATTGATTTCAGAGTGCTGTGGATTAACGCTGTTGAAACTACAGATGGGTTGGTTTTTCAGCAGAATTCTTCACTTTTGGCTCAGGATACATCTCAGGCTAATGGTTTTTTATATGAACCGGGTAAATTTCAACAACCAACAGATGTGGCTTTTTCTGGCGATGATGATGCATTCATTTTTGTAGTGGATTCAGAAACAGATTCACTCTATCAATTTCAATCAAATGGACAAGAGGGAGTTAATCCCCCAGCCGGAGCTGATGCTGATAGTAAAAGAATATTAGTTTCATTCGGAGGAAATGGAGCTGGTCCAAAACAGTTCAATAATCCGGGTGGAGTTGCATATTTCAGAACAATAGTATACGTGGCTGATACCGGGAACAATCGAATTGCAAGATTTAAATTGACGACAGACTTCGAATAATTTTAGAAGCGTCTTAAATCTCTTTAGGCATCATATGAAAAAGCTTTTCTTACTTCTTGCAGTTTTTTTATCAATTAATTGTGCCAGTGATATTGATAGAGGTCAGCAGGTTTTATTGATTTCATTTGACGGCTTCCGATCAGATTATTTATCTAAGACTGAGACTCCGAATTTCGATAAACTTATTCAAAACGGAGTAACAGCTGAAGGTTTGATACCAATATTTCCAACCAAAACATTCCCAAATCACTATGCTATTGCAACCGGTTTATATCCTGAAAATAATGGATTGATCGGGAACAGTATGTATGATCCTGAAATGGATGCCCGATATTCAATGGGAGATCGTTCTGCAGTTGAAAATCCGGATTGGTACTTAGGCGAACCCATTTGGAACACCGTACAAAAAGCCGGTAAAAAAGCCGGAACTATGTTTTGGATCGGCTCAGAAGCACCGATTCAAAATATGAGACCAGCTCATTGGAAAAGTTATGATGGAAGTTTACCAAATGAAACCAGAATTGATACCGTGTTACACTGGATGACTGCCATTAATGATCCTGTTGATTTAGGTACAGTATACTTCAGTTTTGTTGATAGTCAAGGTCATCGATACGGACCTGATTCGAAAGAAGTAGTAGAGTATATTCAGAAGGCGGATACACTTATCGGGTATTTGATGAATAAGCTCGAACAACTGGATCCTGCCGGGAGCATTAATTTACTGATTGTTTCTGATCATGGTATGATCGAAGTGTCAACGGATAAAAAAGTGGTTTTAGATGAGTATTTAGATCCTGACATTATAGATATTATCTCATATTCACCGGCACTTATGTTTAATGTAGAAGGCGGGTATGAAGAAGATGTGTATAAAAGTTTAAAAGAATCTGAGGAGAATTTTAAAATCTATTCTAAGGCGGATATTCCTGAACGCTATCATCTTAAGAACAACAAAAGAGTTCCTGAATTTTTGATGGTTGCTGAAGAAGGATATACCATCAACACACAACAATATTTTGATTCAAGGGGAAACACATATCCTTCAGGTGGCGCACACGGATTTGATAACGCCAATACTAAAATGGATGCTCTCTTTATAGCCTATGGTCCTGCTTTTAAAAAAGGGAAAAAATTAAGCCGCATCGAAAATGTTCATCTTTATGAAGTTATGGCAAAGATCCTGAATGTAAATCCGGCCCCGAATGATGGAAACATTAATTCGGTTAAAGAAATGCTTAAATAATTTGAATTGCATCTAATGCTTTAGGCTGAGATATTCCCAGTCATCTAACTGAAAAAACAAAACTGATATAATGCCCTACATTGTAACCGAGCCTTGTATTCAATGCAAATATACAAACTGCGCTGCCGTATGCCCGGTAGATGCTTTCCGTGAAGGTCCAAATTTTTTGACAATAGATCCAAATGAGTGCATTGATTGCGATGCCTGTGTTTCGGAGTGTCCGGTAGAAGCAATCTTTCCTGATGACGAAGTTCCTGAGAAGTGGGAATACTACATTGAGTTAAACGAAAGACTTGCTGAACAATGGGAAGATCGAGTTATAAATGAAACTAAAGACGCACTCCCTAATGCTGATGAATGGGCTACAAAAGAAAATAAACTAAGCGAACTTCAAGAAGAGTGGTAGTTTCCTGATTTTGAATTATGAATGTTGCATGATTAATTCAAGATCTAACATTCATAATTTAACATTGCGTGTCATCTCTAAACTAAATTTAACACAGCCTCGAATAATGGGGATTATAAATGCTACTCCTGATTCTTTCAGTGATGGGGGGAAGTATATTAGCGTAGAAAGAGCGCTTGACCGGATTCATATAATGAGAAGGGATGGAGCTTCGATCATAGATGTGGGTGGTGAATCTACTCGGCCCGGTTCAGACTCGGTTTCAGAGCAGGAGGAAATAGATCGAGTAATTCCGATCCTTGAAAAAGCTTCTCAAACATTTCCAAATCTTATTTATTCGATTGATACTACTAAGTTTAACGTTGCAGAAGAAGCGTTGAAATCCGGAGCTTCGATTATAAACGATGTTAGTGGATTACAAAAAACTCCAAAGATGGCTGAATTAGCTTCAAAATATGATGCGAGCTATGTGATAATGCACTCTCAAGGAGATCCGAAAACAATGCAGAACGCTCCCATATACAATAATGTTATAGAGGATGTATTCGGTTTTTTAAAGACGCAGATCGCATTTGCTCAATCAAAAGGAGTAAAAAAAATCATTTTAGATCCGGGAATAGGTTTCGGAAAAACCTTGGATCACAATTTAAAATTGCTCGCAAATCTTGATAAACTCACAGAAATTGGCTTTCCTGTGTTAGTTGGAGCATCACGTAAATCTATGATAGGTAAAATTTTGGATGACAGACCGGTTGATGATCGATTAATCGGGACGGTTTCAATTCACTATGATGCTTTGATGAAAGGAGCAAAGGTACTTCGTGTACATGATGTTAAGGAAGCTTCCGATTCATTACGTATATTCCAAGCAATTCAATCACAACGATAGACGGTCACTACTTTGTTTCCCATCGGATTTTTAGAATTCGGAGTTAAAGATTTTATCGAAACCCTCGTTATTGCGGGTGTTCTGGTATATCTGTATCGATGGATCAAAGGCACATTTGCTATTCAGGCAACAATCGGGATCATCTTCGTAATTCTGATCAACTTCATTATTCGCTTACTCGGCTTTGAAACCATTAATTTCATTCTCAAGAGTATTCTGGATGTAGGGATCTTAGCTGTTTTTATTCTTTTTCAGCCCGAGATAAGAAAGCTGCTTTACAGAATAGGAAACAACACCAGTTTCGACCGTTTTTTTACCCGTACCGGCTCTGATGAAATGATAGATGAAGTGATTAATGCCACTAAGAAAATGGCCAAAGACAGAACCGGTGCATTAATAGTATTTGCCCGTTCTTCTTCACTACAGGATTTAGTAGATGCAGGAGTTAAAATAGATTCAGCAGTAAAAGCTGAATTACTTACCACTATTTTTCAAAAAGACACTCCACTTCATGATGGTGCGATTGTTATTCGAAGCAACAGAATTGTGGCAGCAAGTTGTTACTTGCCAATTTCTCAAAACCCAAATATTGCGCAATCCTTTGGTACTCGTCACCGTGCCGCTGTTGGAATCAGCGAAACTAATAATGTACTGGTACTTATTGTATCCGAAGAAACCGGACGTGTTTCTCTTGCCAGGAATGGAACCCTAAAAAGTGGATTGACTATTCAAAAACTTCGTGCAGAAATGGAAGAAACATTCGGAAAAGGCGAATTTGACTCCGATATGAGTTTCAGCACTTCCCAAACTGAGATGAATTTGAAGTAGGTTAAACCATTTGGCACGAGTCATTCCCCGGCGAATCCAGGGAATCTGGACCGTGAAATCGAACGATAGGCTTAAAAGAGATTTAGACAGCCTGCATATGCCCGGCGATGACAGTTCTCAGTGTAATCTAAGGTAAACTTGATCCCGATATGAGTTTTGGTACTTCTCAAACAGATATGAATTTGAAATGAATTAATTAAGAATATGAGAATTAGGAATAGGGTATTCCTAATTCTTAATTTTTCATTCTTAATTATTTCTTCCAAACCCTTACATTACTACTCAGAAAAACGATTCCATAAAAGAACTAACTCAATGTCAGATAAAAAAACCAGTAAAAAAAGCTGGATAAGCAGCGTTGAAAAGCTACTGAAAGGCGGAAAAGCTGAATCTTTGAATAGACAAAGTCCTGAAGGTTTCGAAATTCAAGCATTATATGATTCGAAGGATGTTTCCGACAGAACTATTGATCCGGGATATCCGGGAGAATTTCCTTTTACTCGCGGCCCGTATTCGAGCATGTACACGCAACGTCCGTGGACAATCCGTCAATACGCAGGTTTTTCTACTGCAGAAGAATCCAACAAATTTTACCGACAGGCGCTGGAAAAAGGCCAGAAGGGGCTTAGTGTAGCTTTCGACCTTGCAACGCATCGTGGGTATGATTCTGATCACCCCAGAGTAGTTGGTGATGTTGGTAAGGCGGGAGTTGCGATCGATTCAGTAGAAGATATGAAAATTCTTTTCGATGGAATCCCTTTAGATAAAATGTCGGTTTCCATGACAATGAACGGAGCTGTAATTCCAATTATGGCTGCATACATTGTTGCCGCCGAAGAACAAGGAGTTTCAACCGAAAAATTGAGCGGAACCATTCAGAATGATATCCTTAAAGAATTCATGGTTCGAAATACCTACATCTACCCTCCTCAGGAATCTATGAGATTGGTTTCAGATATTATTGAGTATACCAGCGAAAAAATGCCTCGCTTTAATTCGATTTCGATTTCGGGCTACCATATGCAGGAAGCGGGAGCTGATTCCGCTCTTGAATTGGCTTTTACTTTAGCAGATGGTTTGGAATATGTAAAGACGGCTGTAGAAAGTGGACTTGATGTAGATTCTTTTGCGCCAAGACTCTCATTCTTTTTTGCAATCGGAATGAATTTTCTCATGGAAGTAAGCAAGCTCAGAGCAGCCAGAACATTATGGGCTGAGTTGATGAAAGAGCATTTTGACCCTAAAAATCAAAAATCATTGATGTTAAGAACACATTGTCAAACATCGGGTTGGTCTTTGACGGCTCAGGATCCTATGAATAATGTGGTTCGAACAACTATCGAAGCAATGGCAGCGGTATTAGGAGGAACTCAATCGCTGCATACCAACAGTTATGATGAAGCGATTTCATTACCAACAGAAACGTCTTCAAGAATTGCCAGAAATACACAAACGATCATTCAGGAAGAAACGGATATCACTCACACGGTTGACCCGCTAGGTGGCTCGTATGCAATAGAATCCATGACGCATGATCTGAAAGAAAAAGCTAAATCCATAATCAATGAAGTGATGGAAATGGGTGGGATGGCAAAAGCAATAGAAGAAGGATATCCCAAACGGAAAATTGAAGAATCTGCTGCAATCAAACAAGCGGGAATTGATAAAGGTGATGTTACCATTGTTGGGGTGAACAAGTATGTAAATGAAAAAGAAGACCCCGTTGATATTTTAGATATTGATAATACGGGAGTACGTGACGGACAAGTTCAGCTAATCGATGAGATCAAAGCTAAACGTGATAAAGTTGCGACTAAAGACGCGTTGCTTGCAATAACTGAAGCAGCAAAAACAGGGAAAGGAAATATTCTGGATCTGGCTGTGGAAGCAACCAGAAAAAGAGCCACAGTTGGTGAAATTTCATCTGCTCTGGAACAAGTATGGGGAAGACACACTGCTACTAATCAAACCATTAAAGGAGTGTACGAAAGCGTGTATAAATCTGATAAAGGATACCAGGAAATTAAAACCAAAATTGATTCTTTTGCAGAAGAAGAAGGTAGGCGCCCGAGAATTTTGGTCGTTAAAATGGGGCAAGATGGTCACGATCGAGGAGCAAAAGTAGTAGCTACCGCTTTTGCAGATATGGGTTTTGATGTGGATGTTGGACCACTATTTTCAACTCCGGAAGAAGCCGCTAAACAAGCTATTGAAAACGACGTGCATGTAATAGGAGTTTCAACTCTGGCAGCAGGACACAAAACATTGATACCGGATCTGGTGAAGATCCTCAAAAAAGAAGAAGCCGGAGATATTATGATTGTAGCAGGAGGAGTAATTCCCGTACAGGATTATGATTTTCTTTATGAAGCCGGAGTGTCTGCGATTTTTGGTCCGGGAACCAATATTCCTAAGGCGGCATCTAAAGTAATTGATGAAATAAGAGCTAAAAATAAATAGAGATATTAACATTTCAATTTCTATAACTCCCGTTTTTAAGTCATTCCTGCAAAGGCAGGAATCTGAATTGATGTATTCAAAACAATTTTTAATGAACATAGTAAATGAGATTCCAAGCATTCGCCGTGGAATAACTAATCTTTGTTGGAGAGCTGAGTTAGTAAATAGATCTGAGAATTATGACCATTGAAGAACTTGCAAAAGGAGTTCAGGAAGGAAAGCGGAGACATTTAGCCAAAGCTATAACTTTGGTGGAAAGTAATCGGGAATTAGATCAGGAAGTTGCTCAGGAACTCATCAGCAAAGTTCAGGGAAGTCAGGAAACTATTAGAGTAGGTATTTCCGGGGTTCCTGGAGTTGGAAAAAGTACATTTATTGAAGCTCTAGGAAATTTATTGATCGACGAAGGACTGAAAGTTGCAGTATTGGCGGTAGATCCTAGTAGTCCGGCTACAGGAGGCAGTATACTTGGCGACAAAACGCGAATGGAAACCTTGTCTTCGAGAGAAGAAGCGTTTATTCGTCCGTCTCCGACATCAGGAACATTAGGCGGAGTGGCCAAGCGAACCAGAGAATCGATGATGTTGTGTGAAGCGGCTGGTTATGATGTGATTTTGGTGGAAACGGTTGGTGTTGGGCAAAGTGAATTTGAAGTGGCTTCAATGGTGGATTGCTTTCTAGTGTTGATGCTACCGGGAGCGGGTGATTCACTACAGGGAATTAAACGTGGAATCATGGAGATCATAGATATTCTGGTAATCAATAAAGCGGATGGAGATCAGGAAAAAATGGCAAAAAATGCGGTTGCAGAATATCAAAATGCATTTCACTTACTTACGCCAAAGTTTGAAGGGATTGGGGTTGAGTTTTTAACGGTTAGCTCCATCAAAAAGAAGAGAATTGACGAAGCTTGGGAAAGAATTCAGAATTTCATTTCTTTATTAAAAGAAAAGAATATTTTTAAAGCTCAAAGAAAAGAGCAGGAATTGAATTGGTTTAAACGTCTTGTTGAAGACGCGGTGTTGAGAAATCTTTGGAATTCAAAAGAGAACAAGATTTTAGTAGCTGATTTCACTAAAAGAATTAAAGAGAATAAAATATCCCCTTCAGAAGCTGCTGCGAAATTCTTAAAGGAGATTTAACTAATAAGTGCAAAATCAGTAGCAAAAAAGCGCTTACAATTCGTATATTATCCCTCACTCACAACTCAAATTAAAAGATTTTAGAATTAATGGAAACATTGGAGCAGATTGTCCCGCCTTTAACGCAATTAACTGAAGATGAGCAGCTACTAAAAGATGCAGCGGCTGATTTTGCTCAAGCTTCAATAAAGCCTCTTGTTGAGGAAATGGATGAAAACGCTAAACTGGATCCCAACCTTATTAAAGAATTCTTTGAGATGGGATTGATGGGTATTGATATTCCTGAAAAATATAATGGCGGCGGAGGCTCATTTATGATGTCTGTTGTGGCTATTGAGCAGATATCAAAGGTTGATGGTTCTGTTGGAGTTTTCATGGATGTTCAAAACACATTGGTTAACAATGCCTTTGTAAATTATGCATCAGAATTTTTAAAAGAAAAATATTTACCTCAATTAGCTACTGAAAAGGTTGGAGCTTATTGTTTGTCAGAAGCAGGATCAGGGAGTGATGCTTTTGCCTTGAAGTGTAAAGCCAAAGAAGATGGCGACTCTTATATTCTGAATGGAGCAAAGTTATGGATCACAAACGCAAATGAAGCTGACATTTTTATAGTACTTGCAAATGTAAATCCTGAAGCAGGATATAAAGGAATAACGGCGTTTGTAGTTGAAAGAGGGTTTGAAGGATTTTCCGTTTCTAAAAAAGAAAATAAACTTGGAATTAGAGCAAGCTCAACCTGTGAAATTCTTCTTGAAGATTGCCGAGTTCCGAAAGAGAATATCTTAGGAGAACTTGGAAAAGGTTATAAAGTTGCTATTGAGACTTTAAACGAAGGAAGGATCGGTATTGGCGCGCAAATGGTTGGAATTGCTCAAGGCGCTTTTGATGCTGCTTTAGGATATATACAGGAACGCAAACAGTTTGGTAAAGCAATTTCTGAATTTCAGGGTGTGCAGTTTCAGTTAGCCAGAATGGCAACAGATATTGAAACAGCCCGATTATTAGTTTATAACGCTGCTCGGATGAAAATGGCAGGTCAGCCGTTCCTGAAGGAAGCAGCGATGGCAAAATTCTATTCATCTGAAGTAGCCGAACGAGTAGCTTCAATGGCTATCGATCTTTATGGCGGAAATGGTTTTGTTAAAGAATATCCCGTAGAAAAATTTTATCGTGATGCAAAGATCGGTAAAATCTACGAGGGTACAACGAACATGCAGCTTATGACAATTGCTAAGTTGCTGCTTCGATGAGTGAGTGAGTAAGGGGGCTTCGGCCCCCTTTTTTTGTCTAAGAATTATGAAACAGCTTCGAGTCTTAGTTTTATTTCAGCTTTTACTACTAGTTCTGTCTTGTCAAAAAGAGGGAACAAAAGCAGAATCTCAAATACAACCTGTATATGATGTTGTACGTGAAGTAAACCTTTCTACATTGGCTTCAAAAAGTGGAGTGGAAGTAATCAGGTTTGGTAAGGGCGTTATTGTTGATTTCAATCAACAACCGAGTGATTCTGTTTACGGGATACATGTTTATGATGAAAAAGGGAATAAGCTATTAGAAAAAATGGATAGCTCATATTATGTGAAAACCGACCGTAAAAAATCAGGATTTGTTTTGTCTAACGTCACAAAAAACGGCAGAGCTCCAACAGAAGATTTTGAAGGAGAATGGACTCATACAATTTATGATAACACTGCTCAAGAAAAAGCAAAGTTTAGTCATGTACCCAGCTCCATTATCAACTTGAGCAAAAGTGGGAAATATTTTACGGCAAAAGATTATGGCTATTTAGCACTGCACTCTACAACTGACAAATCGGTTGAGGTTATTTCGAAATCATTAGATTTAGAGGGAAAGTTGTTAACTGAGTTTTTTGGGGATGAGTACTTATGGATTGTAAGTTCAAAACTTGAAAGATATCTGGAAAATGAGAAAGAGAATGAAATTTATTCTAAAATTCAGTTCCTGCAAGACAGTCTGAAAATTGAAAAAGAAAGATTTTATCTTGAAAAAGAAACATCCTCTGAAAAAAAAATCGAAGAATTAGCAAAAAAAATCTCAGTGATTTACAAAGAAATTGATGTTCGAAAGATAAAAAACAGATATCCAATACAGATAACTACACTGTCATTGGATTCAATTGAAAATTATAAATTGAAGAATTTATCGGAATATGAAATTGAAAGAGTTCAAGGGGGAAGTTTTGAATTTTTACAAGCTGATAATGAAAATGACTATATGATTTTTTCTTATAGGCTAAAGGAATTCGAATATCCTTTCAGTAAAAAACTTATCTATAACAAAGAATTAGAAACTATTGCGGAGTATTCAGAGCTTTCAGTAAGAAGTTTAGAATTTATTGACAGTAGTCGTTTATTGCTTTTAGGAATTGACAGAGAAAGGAAGGCAATACTAAAGCTGATCAATCCTTTTACGAAAGAAATTTATTGGGAGGTCTATTCTCCAGAACGATCTGATTTTAAGCTGCATGGTGTTACTGAAGATTATGTTGTACTATCTTGGGGTTATTCAAAACCGTATTTTTTTAGTTTAGATACCGGAAATCAAGTATTGATAGAAGATTTTAAAGCTTATGAAGAGCTACTCACTGAATATGGATCGAATATAAGAATAACATATAATCACAATACAAGTCTGCTATCCTTTAGTAAGAAGAATTCAAAAGATTAATCACTGGCACATCTGAAACCTATGTCACCGGAGCGAACATCTCTTAATGTTCCGGTTCTCCAATATGTTCTGTTAGCAAGTATATTTTCGTAATAACTTCCTCCTCGTATTATTCGAACAGCATCTTCGTCCAAACTGTGTTTTCTGTCAGGCATCGAATAAAATTGATAGTATTCTCCTATCCATTCAAAAGCATTACCACTCATATCATAAATCTTCAAATCATTTGGCTCTTTTGTTCCAACCTGTATGGTTTCATTCCGATCTTCGTGTTTAGTTAAAGCAACCACATAAATTGAATCTAATGTGGTAGTTCCTGACAAAACATGATTCTTGCCACGAGACCGGGCTGCATATTCCCATTCTGTTTCAGTAGGTAATCTGAATCCATAAAAGTTACAGAAAGCTTTGGCTTCATCCCATGTCACATAAGCCACGGCCCTACTTCCACGGGTTTCTAAATCAGACTTAGGTTTATCTATGTTCGTTTTTGAAGCAAAGTGATCGAATTGGTTGTAGGTGATCTCATATTTTCCAATTTTGAAATCATCGATAAAAACTTTGTGAGCAGGGATGGCATCGGTATTTTTACCCTCAAAAAAATCTCCATAAAGAAATGTTCCTCCTTTAACCGGAATCATGATCGGACGGTGAACGTCCGTAGATTTTTTTAATAAGAAACATCCTCCAAAAAAAGAGACTAAAACAAATAAGAAAGCCTTTTTGAAATAATTTGACATAAACATACTATAAAGGTAGTATTTAAAAATTTTAATTGCTAGAAATGGAATGGTGAAAAGGATTACTTAGTTATGAACTAAAATGTAGCCATTAAAAAATATTGACCAAAATGAGAAAAATTGATTCTCAAATTCTTGAGCTTATAAAATCCTGCAGTAAAGATGAAATATCTGAGTCTAAGCTTAAAGAACTTATGTCTGAGTTGTTGTCGAAATATGAAACAACAAAGCACCATCTTTCGCTATTAGAAAGTGCAATCAAAAACGATTATGACTCGATTTTAATTACAGAACTGAATCTTGAAAATCCCGGACCAGAAATCGTTTATGTAAATGATGGATTTACTAAAATGACGGGTTATTCCAGAGATGAAGCAATAGGAAAGACTCCCAGAATTCTACAAGGTGAGAAAACAGACCGTCATGTTTTAGACAGGCTGAAAAAAAGGTTGATAGACGGGCAAGCATTTTTTGGGCACACTGTAAACTACAAGAAAGACGGAACGGAGTTCGTAAATCAATGGGACATTCATCCCCTTACAAATAAAGAAGGTGAAGTAACGCATTGGGTTTCTTATCAAAGAGATATAACCGAACGTCACGAATTGAGTAAAGTTTTATTTGATACATCCATAGACTTTGAAGAATTGGAAGAAAACTCAAAACGTACTTTTGTTGATTTAGATGTTCAGGGAAATATCATTTCAAGTAACAAATCTTTCAGGGAGATCTTAAAATTAGATGTTGATGAATTGAAAGAGGTTAAAATTTGGGATTTAGTAAATGATAGCGATAGAGATGAGGTTAAAAATCTTTTTCAAGAATTTGATTCCTCCATCAATGTAGATGATAGATTTACCTGGGAATTTAAATCAGAAAGAGAAGAGAAGTTAATACTAGAAGCCGATGTACGATGGTTTGTGAGTAGCGATCAAACAATAGTTCGTATTCATTTTGATAATGTATCTTTACGAAATAGAGTTATTGAGACTTTAAAAAAGAAAACAGGTAATCTGGAAGATTTACTTGAAAGTCATGATGAGTTTGTACTCAAGTTCAAAAAGGACGAAGAAGGTGAAATATATTGTAGCTATGTTTCAGAGTCCTATCGTAGTATTACAGGTATGTCTCAGGAAGAAATTCTAAATAAAGGAATTGAGGCGGTAGTTCCCAGAGAAACAGCCAATATCATTAAAAAAAGTCTAGAAAAGGCGTTTGATGGAACACTATGCTCAGAAAAATGTGAGTATGTGGCTAAGAACGATGATAAAATAACGATGATTCAATCTTTCAGGCCCATCAAAAATAACGACAAAGTGGAAGCTGTAAAATCAGTAGCTCTTATGGAGTTAAAGATATAACTGAAAATTCTTAAGTTATTGAGTTGAGACTTTTATCAGGTATAAAGTAATTGATTCCCTATCTTATTTTTATGGATATTCACGAAGTACAAAACCGAATAGTAAAAGAATTTAGTCTTTTTGAAGACTGGACAGAACGCTATAAATATATTATTAAACACGGGGACAAATTAGAGCCTCTTGCATCAGAGGATCGGGTGCAAGAAAACCTGGTTAAAGGTTGTCAAAGTCAGGTTTGGTTAACCGCTGAATTGAATGAAGACAGAATACACTTTAAAGCAGACAGTGATGCTGCAATTACAAAAGGATTAGTTTCGTTAGTTGTACGATTGTATTCTGATCAAACTCCGCAAGAAATAATTTCAGTTAATCCTGACTTTATTTCAAAAATTGGAATGCAACAACATTTATCACCAACGAGAGCAAATGGACTGGCTTCTATGGTAAAGCAAATGAAGATCTATGCAATGGCCTATAGAGCTAAATTGCAAACCTCTTGAACCATAGATAATAATTGACGTACTTCTTTGATATTTAAAGTATGGCAAATAACTTCTCTCTTATAGGTCTTTCAGGTACTTCAACTCATTATAAGGCGAATGGCGCCAATGAAGTTGAAGGAATGTTTGGGTTGCCAATTCTCAATCTGGTATCCTATTCGACTGCTATAGTATGCCTTTTTTTCCTATTCATATTTGCTGTAGATGAATCCATGTCGGTTTCATGGTTCTTTGTATCTGAAATTATTGCATTGTGTTTGATTCCAGTATTGTCAAAACAAGGCTTTGAAAGCACCGCTAAGTTTCTTCTTATTCTCTACGTTGATATTGCAATTATAATACTGAGTTCAATTTTTGATGGTAAAGCTGAGATTCAGTACTTCCTGATTCCGGCAATGGGATTGTCCATTCTTTTGTTTGATTATCATAACAATAAGCTTAGAAATATATCGATTTTCATTTCGGTGTTATCATATTTTATTATCGATTTTATAGCAATAGATCGCGTTTCTCTTAGTCCGGAAAGTATAGATTATGTAAGGTGGGGGGTAATTGGAGCTGCTTTTGTAACAACGTGGATTATTTTTAATACTTTTTCTGAGTCGAAAGAGAAGGCGGAGCAGGTAACAAAAGAGTTCTTAGAAAAAGAGAAAGAGCTCAATAAGCAGTTAAATATTAAGCAAAAAGAACTCGAGAGCTATATCGAAAAACTTGAACAGACAAGTGAGAAGCTTAAGCAGAGTTCGAGTGCCAAAACAGACTTCCTTACAACAATGAGCCACGAGATAAGGACGCCAATGAACGCAATTTTGGGTATGACCCATTTCCTGAAAGAAGATGAACCCAGAGAAGATCAGCTGGAATCAATAAATGTACTTGATTTCTCAGCTAAAACTCTGTTAAGCTTGATAGATGATATTCTTGATATATCTAAAATAGATGCCGGAAAGATCGAGTTTGAGGAAATCAGTTTTCAACTTAAAGAGCTTGTAAGTACTGTTTCGGAGAGTTTTAGAACTACAGCACATAATAAAAAAGTTAATTTAAAAACAGAAATAGCTTCAAACCTTCCAAAATATCTGGTTGGTGACCCTAATAAACTTATTCAGATTTTGAATAACTTGGTAAGCAATGCTTTAAAATTTACAGAGAAAGGATCAGTAAATATTTTGGTGCAAAGTAATGGGGAAAATGACGATACTATAGATGTCGAGTTTAAAGTTATTGATACCGGCGTTGGTATAGAAGAAGACAGACTGGATTCCATATTTGAAAGTTTTGTTCAAGCAAATAATACAACACGGCGCTTGTATGGAGGAACAGGATTAGGGTTAAGTATCAGTAAAAAACTCGTTGAATTACAAGGTGGAAAGATTCTGGCAGAAAGTGAAGTTGGGAAAGGAAGTGAGTTTAAAGTTTGTCTTAATTTTGACAAATTGGAAGGCAAAGAACATACTGGTGAAGGAAAAGTTGAACAAAAAATAGATAAGGTGCTAGATTTGAGAGTTCTCGTTGCGGAAGACAATCTTATAAACCAAAAGGTAATGCAGAGCTTTCTTCGAAGATGGGAGATCGAAGCAGTAGTTGTTAGTAACGGAATTGAGGCTATTAAGGAACTTAATGAGGGTAACTTTGATCTTATTTTGATGGATCTGGAGATGC
>Ga0189291_100192_pt1 | contig 44763 bp, 45 predicted proteins | sample UW1redminimetaG_FD_130331 | JGI IMG/M metagenome (GOLD analysis project Ga0189291, IMG submission 130331) | Marine microbial communities from the Costa Rica Dome - UW179B-red mini metaG | ecosystem: Environmental > Aquatic > Marine > Oceanic > Photic zone | place: Costa Rica: the Eastern Pacific... | reverse complement strand
GCTCCGCGGGCGCTTTTGAGTATTTTGCTTTCATCTTCGTTCCTTACAGTCACTACGATGAAACCAAAATACTCCCTTATTCTATGACGCTAATCTGTCTATCGATCGCTGACGGGGAACACTTTCGGTGAGCATTCCTATTTCGTGGGTCAACAGATGACCGCAGAAATCGAGCATAGCTTTGGTGCGCCAGCGGTCGCTTGTTTACTTTCTTTGCCCTACGAGAATTACATTCTAGCGTACGATTACGCAATGCAGGATGGCAACAATCTTAGCAAGTCGACTAAATTTTCCGCCGAAACAAAAAAAATTGCGAATGACCGTCAGAAAGCCAGATCAGACAAGCGAAGTTTTCCGACATGCATTTCCGACAGATAGATATTCTTGGAGCAATGTCCGCTGTCGGGATAAAACGTACAATCCTAAGGACCGACAACCCAATTGACAGCTTTACTGTCACAGCCTTTCTCTCACTAGCCGAATCCTCAAAGCTCCGCTAACGAGCGCCCATGCTCAATTTTAGCAACATAACAGTGCGCCTTGGTGGCGCGGTCATCCTCGATGGTGCCACGGCGGCCCTGCCCCCTGGCGCGCGCGTCGGTATGATTGGCCGCAATGGTGCGGGCAAGTCCACCTTGATGAAGGTCGTCGCTGGACTGCTAGAGCCCGATGATGGCAGCGTGGACATGCCCAAAGGGGCTCGCATGGGCTATATTGCCCAGGAAGCTCCTGCAGGCGTAGAAACCCCACTGGACACGGTTTTGGCTGCTGACACGGAACGCGCTGCTTTGTTGGAGGAAGCGGAAACCGCTGACGAACCGCACCGGATTGCCGAAGTTCACGAGCGCCTTAACATGATTCAAGCCCATAGCGCTCCTGCCCGCGCCGCAAAGATCTTAATCGGCCTAGGCTTCGACGAAGAAGCGCAACAAAAACCGATGGACAGTTTTTCCGGTGGTTGGCGGATGCGCGTTGCGCTTGCGGCCCTGCTATTTTCGCAGCCCGAATTGCTGCTGCTCGATGAGCCATCCAATCACCTCGACTTGGAAGCGACTTTGTGGCTGGAAAATTTCCTGACCAGCTATCAGGCGACTATATTGGTGATCAGCCATGAGCGGGATTTGCTTAACAATGTGGTCGATCATATTCTCCATTTACAAGGCGGAAAGACGACGCTTTATCCTGGCGGCTATGATGCGTTTGAGAAACAACGCGCAGAGCGTCAGGCGCAACAGGCGGCATCCCGCGAAAAACAAGTGGCCCAGCGTGAAAAACTACAAGCCTTTGTCGATCGCTGGGGGGCGAAAGCCCATAGCGCGAAACAAGCACAAAGCCGCGTGAAAGCGCTGTCCCGCATGGAGCCGATTGCAGCCGCGGTTGAAGACCCGTCGCTCAGCTTTCATTTTCCCAGCCCGGCAGAACTCAAGCCGCCGCTTATCACACTCGACGACGCTGCTGTTGGCTATGGTGACAACATCATTCTTTCCAGTCTGAACCTGCGTCTCGATCCGGATGATCGCACCGCATTGCTAGGCCGCAACGGCAACGGCAAAACAACCCTCGCCCGTTTACTGGCGAGCCAGCTAGAACCCAAAGCAGGGTCAATGAATAAGTCCGGTAAGCTGACGGTGGGCTATTTCACTCAATATCAAGTCGAAGAACTGGACACGACGGATACCCCGCTGGAACATATGACCCGGCTGATGAAGGACGCAAAGCCCGGCGCGGTGCGGGCGCAACTTGGACGGTTCGGTTTTTCTGGTGATAAAGCCACCATGAAAGTTGGGAAATTGTCCGGCGGCGAACGCGCGCGTCTGGCCTTGGCCTTAATCACGCGTGATGCGCCGCATCTGTTGATCCTCGATGAACCGACAAACCATCTTGATGTCGACGCGCGGGAAGCGCTGGTTCATGCCTTGAACGAATACACCGGTGCCGTGATCTTGGTCAGCCATGATCGCCACATGCTGGAACTCACCGCCGACCGTCTGGTGATGGTCGATAGCGGCAAGGCCGCAGAGTTTTCCGGATCGCTAAATGACTATACCGATTTCGTGCTGGGTAAAAATCAAGAAGCCAAACCGACGGCTGGCGGTGGCAGCGGCGGCAATCGCAAGGAAGAGCGCCGCCTCGCCGCTGAACGCCGCAAACAGCAATCAGAATTGCGGAAAACAGCTGGCACCGCCGAAAAGAAAATCGAGACACTCGGCAAAAAACTATCCGCTATCGACCGGGCGATGTTCGATCCGGCCAGCGCGGAACAAGACTATGCCGATTTGACAATGACCGAGTTGATGAAATTACGCGCCTCTATTCAGGACGAGCTGGAACAAAGCGAAGCCGCTTGGCTGGAAGCCAATGAGGCGTTGGAGACAGCCAATGCTTAATCAGATTGCCTGCAGGGCTATGATATTTTGACCGATACGTGGAAGGTTACCCTGCCCTGCACACGCGCGGACGCAGACAGCCTTTCAGAGGATAATCTGTTCATTGGTTCCAGCGACACTGTGCCGACAATCGTGACGCGCGAGGCAGACCCCGACACTCCCGATGACTGGGTGATCGAAGTTTACTGCAATGCCAAACCCGATGCTAAGTTACTCAGAGATATTACTAACCTCTCGCCTTCTGCCAAATTGTTAAACGCTGCGCCGGTGACCGAAAAACTGGGCGACGAGGATTGGGTAACGCTCAGCCAGCAAGGTTTGGAACCTCTACGCGCAGGCCGTTTTTACGTGCATACATCAAACAGCGCGCCACTAGACGATCCGAAGATCAAGAATATCTGTATTGATGCGGGTCAAGCTTTTGGCACCGGCCATCATGAAACAACTATGGGGTGCTTGGAAAGCCTCGATCGGCTGAAACGGCTTGGCCAAAATTATCACAATATCATTGATGTCGGAACCGGCACTGGCCTGCTGGCCTTTGCGGCGCGCCATCTTTGGCCAGCGGCCCAGATCATGGCCAGCGATATTGACTCGATTGCTGTTGACGTCAGCGCGAAAAATGCCGCGATCAATGATATAGCAATCGGCAGCCTCCGCCCTGCCGTGAGATTGGAAACCAGCAACGGTCTCGATCATCCTGCCATCGGACAGCGGGCGCCTTATGATCTGATCATCGCGAACATATTGGCCGGGCCGCTCATCGCTCTCGCTCCCCAAATAGGGTCGGCTGCTACGGCAGACACTGTTTTAATTCTGGCGGGATTGCTCAAAGCCCAACGGTCGGAAGTCCTGCATGCATATATCCGAGAGGGTTTTCGCCTTCACCACAGCCGCATCGAAAATGAATGGCCCTGTTTGACGTTGGTCAAAGCCCGGGACTATGGCCCGACAAGTCGGCACAGCTCTATTCGATCACCCTTGGCATCGGACTATTTCGGCGAGTGCTGACCCGCATCCCGATCAGGGATAAATGACATTCAAATCACAACCGCCTTGCCTGACTGCGCGCTAGTGTGATCTTGGGTACCGCGGGTCAGAACCTCATCGCCTTCAACAATATCAGCAATAGCGATATCAGGCATGCCGGCAATCTTCTCGTAAACAGGCTTAAAGTCGGTTTCTACCGTTACCCGTAGCAGTTCATCCAAACTGGGAATGACAAAGTAATTCTGCTGGAAATCGTCAATCCGGTATTCTGTTCGCAATATCCGCTCCAGATCGAACATGATACGATTGGGGCTATTGTCATCCAGCGCAAAGATGCTTTCGCCAAAGCTCGACACAATGCCAGCGCCGTAGATACGCAGTCCTTCAGGCTCCTGAATCAGGCCGAATTCCACGGTATACCAATAAAGGCGCGCGAGTTGCTTCAAAGTACCGAACTTCAAGGCCCTTAGCCCACCGCGTCCATAGGCTTCCATATAATCCGCAAAGCGTTGATCCGCGAGCATCGGGACATGGCCGAAAACGTCGTGGAAAATATCCGGTTCCTGCAAATAATCGAGCTGATCCGGCCGTCGAATGAAATTCCCGGAAACAAAGCGGCGATTGGCGAGATGTTCAAAAAACACATCATCAGGCACTAATCCCGGCACCGCCACAACCTGCCATCCGGTTGCATCCATCAACATCCGGTTCAGTTCCTCAAAATCAGGAATGCCCGGCTTTGACAATTGCAACACATCAATGCCATTCAGAAATACTTGCGCGGCGCGACCGGGCAACATCTCGCGCTGACGCGCATAAAGCGTATCCCAAGTACCGTGGTCTTCGGCGCTATAAGCAGACCAATTCTGGTCTATCGTCCAGTCCGCATTTGCGTGGGCCGGCGGCTTGTCATAGACATGGGTTTCTGGGTCGGGGGCGGTTAACATAACACCATCCTACAGCAGAAAAGGTTTCAATGGCAACTTCTTGGATAAAATGGTCAAAACGCGTCACCATTGGTCTGTTGACTGTGATTGGGTTTTATCTCGCCGCAGCTTTGTTCGGTAGCATTTTGCCCGCCAATGCATATTGGAAAAGCCCCGATGACGGCATTGAATTATTCATAGAAACCAATGGCCTGCACACAGGAATCATCATGCCTATGCGCAGTGATGTCCATGACTGGGGAAAATTCATCCGTCCCGAGCATCTTGATAGTCCCACACTCTATGGCAGCCATATATTGGTCGGCTGGGGCCATGAAGGCGTTTATCGCAACACGGAGCATTGGGAGGATTTACGGTTTAAAGATGCCGCCAGCGCTATATTCGGCAGCGATGATGTATTGCTCCACATTTACCACCTGAGCTATCCACAGGCTTATCCCCATTACCGCCGAAGCTTTAAAGTGAGCGAAGCGGAATATCGATTAATTGTGAAAGCCGTCGAAGAGCGGTTCATCCTCGACGAAGAAGGGCAACCCCTACCCTCTTCCGGCTATGGGGCCGGCGATCTATTCTATCAGGCTCACGGTCACTATGACGCCTTTTATACTTGCAATAACTGGACGAACGACGTGCTTCGCCGCGCTGGGATCAGGACCGGAATCTGGACCCCATTTCAAGGGGGTGTGATGCGATGGTTTCCTGAGCAATAAGGCGGGTTTGAGAGTTTTCTTGAAACCAAAGACCATTGTGATAGTCTCCCATCGACAGAAAATAACAACGAGGGATATTTTAATGGCCATTTTAGACAAAACAAGCATGAGCCTTAAGATATCTACAGCAATCATCGCGCTGAGTTTGTCGACGGCAGCTACCGCAACAAAAAACAGTTCTGAAAAAGCCAATGGCGATAGCGATATTGTTGTGACTGGCCCCAAATCTGTCAAAAAAGTCATCGCGCGGTTCATTGATTCAGCAATGGCCACGCCAAAGGGCGGCAAGCACGGAGGTCAATTTGCGCGGTTTTCGGGCGCGATTTGCCCGTCGGTAAAAGGTTTATCTGCAGAAAATAACCTACAAATTGAAGAGCGCATCCGGAATGTTGCTCTCGCCTCAGACATAGCCGTTGGCCGGAAAGATTGCGCCCCAAACGTGCATGTCAATATTGTCGCAGATGGAGCAGAAGCATTATCGCTCATCCGAAAAAAGCGGTCTGATATGTTTGATTCCGTTCCTTTATATAAGCGAGATCTCATCGCTAAAAGCGGAGGACCAGCTTATGGCTGGAAGCGGCTCGACACTATTTCGGCAGAAGCAAACGTCGCCCAGCGCCCAGATAACGTGTCAGAACTGCCCTCTGATGAAATCGACAAGACATATGTCCCAACTCTCCACTCCAACGTCAAATCAAGGATCAAAAAGACGGTCAAGCAACAGATCACGCGCTCTTTCCTCTTGATTGAGAAAGACGCGCTAGTGGGTCTTACCACTGTTCAAATTGCTGATTTTGCGGCGATGCGATCCTTAATCGAAAGCGAGCAATCAACCAATAGCGACACGCCGTCCTATTCAATCCTGTCCTTATTTGACGATGGAAACCGGCCTGGCGATGCGCCTGAATCCGTCAGTGAACTAGACCTCGCTTTGCTAAGTTCGCTTTACAACTCACCATCTGATGTATCAGCATCAATGCAAAGTTCGGCGATGATACATAAAATGAACAAAGAGCTTACAGTCGTGCGCAAGGAAGACTGAAGTTTTTTTGAGACGACAGGAAACCATCCCAGACACAATATCAGTCCTCAACCTTGTTTTGCAAAGCAAGGCTGTTGAGCACTGTAATATTGCCATAGCCGCATATCAGTGCGCCCTCCGCTTCGAGCGTCTTTAACGCCTTACCAAGCGAGACCCGCGACACGCCAACCAGATCAGCCAATTCCTGCTGCGTCACATCGACAATGCAATCACGGGCATCATCATCACAAAGTCTCAGCAACGCCTGAACCACCCTATCAACAGTCGACAAATTGCGCCCGGCCTCGACAAGGTCGAAGGCTTGCTGCACCATATGGGCCATTGCCTTTAGCAATATCCGCGCAACCCGAGCATCCGATGCGATAGCCGCCTGCAATTCAGCTTCGCCGATGCGGATCAATAGAGTGTCGCTGGCCGCAATCGCATCGACCATCCGCGGAAACTCCCCCAGAAACGCTTGCTCTCCAAAGCTCTCCCCGGGGCCGAGTACGGCAAAGATATTTAGCTTACCATCCACCGAGTAACGGCCGATTTGCACTGCTCCACTTTGGATATACCAGAACTCCCGGCCCGTATCACCGCGCTGCTGGATCAGCTCTCCTTTCACAAATTTACGGGAGCGACCGTGATCCAGTAATCGGCTGCGAATATCTTCAGGCAGCGCAATTACAAACCCAGCCGCAGCAATAGTGGATCGAGAAAAATCAGATGATTGAACCAATTGCAAACCTCTTAGCATTTGAGTCGCAAGCTATCTGTTATCAGCGTGGTGATTTCAAGTTCAAACAGAGAAAAGGGAGGAGGACCATGCGACCAGAAGTCTATGCAATAGTCGGGATTTTCCTCTTTTTTGGCGCGCTGGAGCTATTTCGCACCAGGCTCTTTGCAAAGCCCGAGCAAAATTTCGACGACGCAATGGTCGAGATTGTCGGTTCCGCCGTTTTGCTTATCATTACCCAGCCTATGATTATCGTGTCCGCGCAATTTTTAATGGGCGCAGCTGCGCCGCAATGGGCTGGCGCATTGGCAGGCATCCCTTTGATCGCGGCCATTGGCTTGTTTCTAATATTTGACGATATGGCCCAATATTGGCTGCACCGCCTATCCCACCAGATTCCGTTTCTCTATAATCTTCACCGGGCGCATCACAACGCGAAATATATGAGCATCCGGCTCGTGTACCGGAACAATATTTTTTATTATCTATTCATGCCCAGCATTTGGTTCTCAGGCGTCCTGATATATCTGGGTCTCGGGTGGGTCTATGTCGGATACATCATCGTCAAAATGACAGTGATCATCGGTGCGCATAGCGATGTGGCGTGGGATGAACCGCTTTATAAAATCAAATGGTTGTCACCTGTAATGTGGGTGGTGGAGAGAACTATCTCGACACCTGCAACCCACCACGCCCATCACGGACGCCACATGGAAGACGGTGCGACCAATTACAAAGGTAATTACGGCAATCTTCTATTCTTCTGGGATGTATTGTTCGGCACGGCGAAAATTACGCGCCGCTATCCCGACAGCTATGGCGTAGAAAATCTGGCACCAGCCACTCTTGGACAGCAACTCGCATGGCCGCTGTTCCCGGAAAATAAAACCGGCGGCTTTGGCGTGAAAGAACTCGCAGCCAAAGAAGCCACTGCGAAGACCAGTTAACGAGTTGGGGTGGGGATCAGGGCGGCTGACGGATGGGGAAACTCCGTCGGCCGCCTTGATTATTACCTCGCTAAAACGACTATTAACAAGTTCGGGTGGGGCCCCGGGGCGGCTGACGGATCGGGGGAAACGTCAGCCGCTCCAATTATTCCGCCTGAATGTTTCGCAGGTAACTTAGCTACAAATCACACTTAATAATCCGGCTTCTTGCGGGTTATCGGATAAGCGAATTGCTTTAGATATCCCTTGGGCACGTCCTCCGGTATTCCATAATTTTCAGGCCATTTTGAGGGCGGCAGATAAAATGTGCCGAACAATTTATCGATCCACGGAAAGTGGATCGCGAAATTCACATCAAACGCTTCGCGTTCCAAACCGTGATGCCAGTGATGGAAGCGCGGGGTTGCGATCCAGTGGCCGAGCCAGTTGAAATCGCCCTTGATATTCGCGTGTAATAGCGACGAGTAGATATAGACGAAAGCGATATAAGCCTGAAGCACGGATGGGCTGAAACCCAATGTCATCATCGGTAACGCGGTAATTCCCCGCAACAGGATGATCTCAATAAAATGCATCCTCGCGCCGGCGAGCCAGTCCATCGACTTGGCCGAGTGATGCACCGCGTGAAAGCCCCAGAGAAACGGGAAGCGGTGGAAGGTCCGGTGAAAGAAATATTGCACCAAATCGGTCAGGATCAACACAATCACAAACTGCAATATCCATGGGATGGATGCGACCATCGCGCGAAACGCGTCCCAACTATTGGTATTGGCTACCACAACGGTAGATGGTGCCAGAGCAAGAAAAGTCAGAGCCTGCACCATCATTGAGCTGATCAGATAGTAAAATAGATCCTCTCGCCATTCGATACGGAACAAGCGTTGGGCGCGTTTATGTGGCAATATCCGTTCCAGCGGCGCGAACATCAGACCGGTGACCACCAAATTGACGACGAAGAAATCTAGACCGAAAAATATGCCCCAGCTTTGCGTATCTTCTGGTTGGACATTGGAGCCGCCGAGAAACGCAGCGGTGATACCAATGGCCAGCGCGACGAAGCCCAGGGCCTTGCGCGGGCGCAACAGCAAGCTCAACAAGGCGAGCGCATAAGAGCCCAGTAACAACATATGCACCAAGCCGCGAAAACCGGTCCATTCCTTGACCGCTTGCAGTTCCGGTGTCGCAAACCATTCGGGGAAGCGCAGCGCGATCACCATAGCCAGACCGGTAATCGCCATGAGGACCGCGAAAAATCCAGCGAGCCAGCCACTGCCAAAGCGGCGTACCTCTGGCGGTGCCTCCAAATCCTTGGCGAGCTGCTTTAATATTCCCTGTTTTTTGGCCACGTCTAACTCCGCAATATTCGGCTTATCCCGCCGCTTTCACAATTTCCGCCCATGCCGCTTCATCTATAACTTCTATACCCAATTCTGCAGCCTTTTTCATTTTCGATCCTGCGCCAGGTCCCGCGACAAGCAAATCGGTTTTTGCGCTGACGGAACCGGAAGCCTTCGCCCCCAAAGCCTCTGCCTGCGCTTTGGCTTCATCACGGCTCATCGTTTCGAGCTTGCCCGTGAAGACTACGGTCTTGCCCGCTACGGCGCTGTCCCGGGTCTCGACGATATAATCCGGCGGCGTGACTTCACTCAGTAGAGCTTCCCACACTTCGCGATTATGCGGTTCATGGAAAAAATCGGCAAGAGAATGGCCGACGGCAGCACCAACGCCATCCAGCGCGATAAGCTCCGAAACCGCAGCATCAATGCGCTGCCGGTATTTCTTGTCCTCTTCGTCCGGTAATTTTTCAACGCCAGAGCGCTCTGCTTCAATCGCTTCCGCGAGCGAACGTACCGCTTCCAGTCGCGTTACTTTTTTCAGCAGATCGCGCGCTGAAACCGCGCCAATATGCCTTATGCCCAGACCGAATAATATGCGCGCGGCATCGGCGGAGCGTTTCTTTTCCACACCAGCCAACAGATTATCCACAGACTTATCCTGCCAGCGATCACGGGCCAATATCTCGTCGCGGTGCTGATGCAGGCGGAAGATGTCTGCAGGACTTTCGATGAAACCAGCGTCAATAAATTCTGCAATGGTCTTTTCACCCAAGCCATCAATATCCAGTGCTGCGCGTGACGCGAAATGGGCCAGTCGCTGGAACCGCTGCGCCGGACAGATCAAGCCACCGGTGCAGCGCACATCGACTTCGCCCTCTTCGGCGACGGCCTCGCTATTGCATATAGGACAATGGTCGGGGAATTTATAAGGTTCGCGCTGTTCCTCGCGGGTCAGGTTTTCTGCCACCTGCGGGATGACATCGCCGGCTCGCTGGACCAGCACGCGGTCGCCGGGACGTACGCCGAGCCGCTCGATTTCATCCCGGTTGTGGAGCGTCACATTAGAGACAACCACACCGCCCACCGTCACAGGTTTGAGTCGCCCGACCGGCGTTAGCTTGCCCGTACGACCCACCTGAATATCAATGCTTTCCAGCGTTGTCTGGGCTTGCTCGGCCGGGAATTTATGCGCCAAGGCCCAACGCGGCGCTTTGGCGACAAAGCCAAGGCGTTGCTGCCAATCGAGCCGGTCGACCTTATAAACAACCCCGTCAATATCATAAGGCAGATCCGCCCGTTCCGCTTCAATATGACGGTAATGGGCTAACATCTGCTCCAGCGTTTCAAACCGTTTGACCAGCGGCGATAGCGGCAGGCCCCAGGAGGCGATTGCCGTCATGACGTCAAAAGCGGTTTCACCGGGCACTGTGCTCGCAACGCCCCAGCCATGCGCCCAGAATTTCAGTGGTCGCTTGGCGGTAATCTGCGCATCTTTCTGCCGCAACGATCCTGCCGCTGCGTTACGCGGGTTGGCAAACTGGCGGATTTTCTCTGGATCAAAGGCGACATTTTTCGCGGCCGCATCGACTTTGCCTTCATCCATCAGGCGGGTGTTGAGGCCATCAAAATCGCTTTTGGCCATATAGACCTCACCACGAATTTCGAAGACATCGGGAGTATCGCCAGCAAGCACTTGTGGAATGTCTGCAATCATCCGCACATTGGCGGTCACATCCTCACCAATCTGGCCATCACCGCGCGTCGCGGCCAGCACCAGCTCGCCTTTTTCGTAGCGTAGCGAGCAAGACAGACCATCAATCTTATCCTCTGCCGTCACTGCCACGGGCTCGCCCTCTGGCAGGTTCAGAAACCGTCGAACCCGTGCGAGCCATTCGGATATGTCCTCATCGGAAAAGCCGTTATCGAGGCTCATCATCCGCTGTTCATGCGGGACTTTTGAAAGCGGTGAACTGGCAACCGCTGCTCCTACAAGCTTGTTCGGGCTGTCATCCCGCACCAGATGCGGAAACGCCTCTTCCAGCTCATTATTCCGCCGCACCAACGCGTCATATTCTGCATCGGCAATTTCCGGCATGTCATCGGCATGATAGAGCCTGTTGTGCTTGGCGATCGTCTTTGCCAAACGCATCAGTTCATTGGCGGCATCGGCTTCGGAGAATTTTGCAGTGATCATGTGAGGAGTGACATCAGTGCAAACAAACCAACAGGAATTAGTGCAATCAGCGATCTAACAACAACAAAACCTAGGCGCCGGGCGTTCATCTCATCCATGAGTATTACTGAATCTACAATATTCCATACGGCGATGCATGCCATCCCGAAAACGATGAAAATTGCACCAACTTGATATGGGTTGGCAGGATCCAGTTCTGCAAAAAATATTAGGAGTAAGAAACCAAGAAGAAAAATTGCTACCACAGATAGCAAAACAAATAGCAGGGCGCTTGCCATTAAAGCATAAAATATCAACGGGTTAGTGCTATCAAGGGTAAATCGGCCCATCAAACCCCCTCCAGCAAACGATCCGCCTGCGCCCTCGCCTCATCGGTCACGTCCGCACCAGACAGCATCCGCGCAATCTCCTGCCGCCGCCCTTCACTATCCAACGCGTTAACATCCGTCCGCGACACAGTGCCGTTGGAGCTTTTGTTGATCAGCATATGCGCATTGCCTTTGGATGCCACTTGCGGACTATGCGTGACCACCAGCAATTGCGCGCTGTCTGACAGCCGTGAGAGCCGGTCACCAATGGCCGAAGCCACCGCCCCGCCAACACCGCGATCGACTTCGTCAAAAATGATTGTCTTTGCTCCGCCCTCTTCCGCCAAGGCGACTTTCAGGGCCAATATGAAGCGCGACAATTCCCCGCCCGAAGCAATTTTGCCGAGCGGAGCCAAGGGCGCACCGGGATTGGTGGAAATCAGAAATTCTATCCGGTCCATGCCATTGGCACCCCAGCGACCTTCGTCCAACGGCTCCAACAAGGTTTCAAACCGCGCGGCGTCCAGTTTCAGTGGCACCAGTTCCCCGGCAACCGCTTTGTCCAACGCCTTGGCTGCCTTGGTCCGCTTGATCCGCAAGGCTTCTGCCACTTCCATATAGGTTTGCTGGGCAGCTTTCACATTCGCCTCCAAAGCCCCCAATGATTTCCCGCCGTCACTAATTGCCGCGAGCCGCGTTTCGAGATCGACCAGCAATTGCGGCAGCGCGTCTCCTTCGACCCGATGCTTGCGCGCCAAGGCACGTAGATCAAAGAGCCGCGTTTCCATGTCATCGAGCCGCTGTGGATCAAAGGTCAGCGCATGCGCGGCGTCATTCAGTTTTTGTTCCGCCTCGCTAGCCTCGATCACCGCGCGGTCTAGTGCTTGCAACGCCTCCGTCAGCAAAGGATGATCTTCGGCGATCCGGTCAAGCCGCCGCGCCGCCGCTCGCAAGGAAGCGAGACCACCGTTCGACCCATCAAAGGCCGCCCGTATCGCTTCAAGATCACCGGTCAGCTTCTCGCCCTTCATCATTGTCGCGCGTCCGAGGGCAAGTTCCTGTTCTTCGTCCGGCTGCGGAGCGAACTTGGAGAGCTCCTCCACGCTATGCTCAAGATATTCGCGGTCTAGTTCGGCCGCTTCCTGATCATTCAGAGCCTCTTCCAAAGCCGCTTTGGCGGACTGCCAGCCTTCAAAAGCCTGCCTAACCTTCCCGCCATCAGCGCCCGCATAAATGTCCAGCAAAGCCCGATGCCCTGTGGGATTAATCAAACCCCGGTCGTCATGCTGTCCGTGAATTTCAATCAGCTTGCTGCCCAATTCGCGCAGCAAGGTCGCGGAACATGGTTGATCGTTGACGAACGCGCGGCTGCCGCCATCGGCTTTAACCGACCGTTTGATGATCAACGGTTCACCCGGTTCCACATCAATATCATTATCTTGGAGATACAGCGCCAATTTGCTCGCTGCTTGTGGCGCATCAAAACTCGCGGTTACTTGAGCTTTTTGAGTCCCTTGCCGCACCAATCCGCTATCCGCGCGATTGCCGAGCGCTAGGCCAAGAGAATCCAGCAGGATCGATTTACCTGCGCCGGTTTCGCCGGTGAGCACCGAAAGACCAGACCCGAAGTCAAGATCGAGCGCTTCAATAAGAACAATGTCACGAATGGAAAGAGACTGCAGCACAGCCCTCTCTTAAATCACGTTTATCTTAGCTGCAACGCCCATAGACATGGATCGTGGCAATTTACATGAAATCAGGTCGCGTCCTGCTTATTCCCATGTTTGTTGACCAGCTCAAAGGCCCGCTCATACCATTTTGAACCGGGATAGTTTGCACCCAGAACCGCAGCGGTTTTCTTGGCTTCTGCCGGGATGCCCAAGGCGAGATAGGATTCCGTCAACCGCATCAACGCTTCGGCCGAGTGGGTGGTGGTTTCATATTTTTCAATAACGACACGGAACCGGATCGTTGCCGCCAACCATTTGCCACGGCGCTGATAAAAACGGCCGATTTCCATTTCCTTGCCAGCGAGATGGTCGTTGACCAGATCCATTTTCAATGTGGCATCGGCGGCATAGCGCGTATTAGGATAGCGGCGCGCAACCTCACCCAATGTTGCCAACGCAGCTTCGGTGATTTTTTGATCCCGAGTCACATCGCTAATTTGCTCATAATAGCTCAGCGCAATAAGATAAAAAGCGTAAGGCGCGTCTTTATTGCCCGGATGGATTGATAGAAAACGCCGCGATGATTCAATCGCCTTGTTATAGTCGCCTGCAACATAATAGCTAAATGCGCTCATCTGCTGCGCGCGGCGCGCCCAAGGTGAATAGGGATGCTGACGCTCAACTTCATCAAACAAAGCGGCTGCCAGTTTATACTGACCGCGATCCAGCCTGTCTTTTGCAGCATTATACAGCGTATTCACGTCGCGTGCGACATAACGGGTGTCGGCACCACCGCCGCCTCCGCCGCCAAGTCCAGCACAGGCTGAAAGCATTGTTAGGGATAGGGTCGATGCGAGAATAAGGCTGGTTTTTCTGTTCATGGCAAATCCCTTAAACACAAATCTTGAGCAGGCCAATAGGTTATTGGCTTGCATGTCAAAGGATCGCATAGCGCGGTCTTGTTATCTGCACGATGAATGGTCTGACTAGTCGGCGTGAATTTCATACGCAGCATCATTGACCAAGAATATCACATAGCCTCGAAAATTTGGATTTCGCGCCAAGCTTGCTGGCGGTTTCCATTCGCCGCCCTGCACCAGACCGATGCGGAAAGGCATAGGTAAATCATCGATATTATTCAGCCATTTCTCGTAACCCGGGATTGTTTTACGCCCCTGATAGACCTGAAATACAGCCTCATCGACAACGCCTGCTAGCGAGGCAAGTGCAGACGGATCGCCATTGGCGCTCCAATCGAGAAGTCCGGTAATGCCAAGGGCATATTGCCGTGGCAACTGCTGGCGAAGCGCGCGCAGGAATATTGCATATTGATCTAGTGACCGGGTATTCGCGTCAAAATCTATTTGCAGACCAACGACCTTATTGCCTTGCGCCGACCACTGCGCCAATTTGGCGAAAATCTGGCTATAGATTTCTGGCGATAAATCGAGATTTTCGACCCGAACGACCATCCAGATATCTGCGTGGTCGATATCGGGTGTTCCGGGCCTCAGCGACACCAGTGTCGAGGCATCCGAAGCGCGCACTTCTCCTTCCAGAATATAAACGGTTTTGGCTTGCTCAAGAACCGGCTGTGGTTTGACGCCTGCCCATAACCAAAAACTGTCATATTCTGCAGCATTAACTGTTGAGTTTACAGTGTCCCGTTCACAAGCTGATAGCGCCATAAGGATCGACATGAGCACAAACCAAAGACTGGCGTACCGAATCACTACCAGTAATATTTTAGGGCTTTGGCCCATTTCGAATTTGGATAGCTATTCTTCAGCCGCCGGAACCATGCTTTCCGTTGTGAGAGCGCGACATCCTTACCACCACAGCTATTGTTGCCGGTACGGGCATAGCAATAAACCGCGCGATAAAGCGCATAGGACTTATCCTCTTTATTGGCACGAGGATCAGCGATAATGTCTTTGTAGATATCTTGCCTGACTAATTTGTCGCTGGCAAATTTTGATCCTGCGCTTCCCAATGCTCCATCCTTTGGCAAGCGGTTACCAAAGCTAAAATAGTCGAAACCGTTGAGCCGGATAAATTCACCCAGACATAGACGAGCGCGGCGTTGCTTCTTATTTTGCGCCAGAGATCCGGCAGTCGCAGCTAGGCTCGGGCAAGGAAAATCATCCTGAATATTGCCTTTGCTAAACAAGCCGAGCGGAACATTTTCGTCGGCATGCAGCATTGTCAGATATCCGGCACTTTCGGCATCGGCAGGGATCGATTTGGAATCTTGCAAAAAGCCAGCATAGTCCCGACTGGCCAGTTGCTTGTAGAGCAAGGTAAACAAAGCCACCTCCCGCTCATGTGCAGGACGTAATGCATCGCCTGCTGTGCGGCGTAATATTCCCGGACCGACCGAATATTGCAACAGTATCTCACGAATAGTCTGATCCTGAACGGGAGAATCGGTGGCAAAAACCTTGTCGACCTGACCTTTGGATTCAAGGCTGGTCGCCAACCCGAGTTCGACGAACGGACGTTGATAGGGTTGATTTGCGCCAGCGATCATATCCCGCCAGAAACCTTCTTCATTCCGGTCTTTGCGCTGTGCCAGCGCCATCCCGCGCAGCGCTTGGCGGCTAAATTGCAAATAGCTGAAATTCTCTTGCCGCCCGGCGTCCGGGATAAGCCCTAAAACCTTGCTGGCATCACCTTCAACATGAAAAGCATGGCTGGCCAGCAGATAGTCGTAAAGCTCGGGATCATTCGAAAACGATCCTTTTAGCTGCTGCAACTCTGCGAGGCTGATTATTTTCTCCCGATAAGCAGGTTTGCGCATTTGCTCCAGACTAATAACTGCCAACAGCAGCGGATCAGAAATATCGTTTTTCACATTTGCATTGAAAAACAGTTTTGTATCAGCCTCTTCAGCAAAAGCACCCGGGTCGAGACTGTTTGTTTGCGTTAACAGCTGCTCATAGGCCTCTGCCAACCGCTTGGTGTCTCCCGCTAGCCAGAAAACACGCCGCATCAATCCCTTTGCCGACGCCGTATAGCGCCCTTTGGGAAAGTTTTTAATGTAAGCTGCAAAAACCTTTTCAGCATTGGCTACAGCTATTTTGTTAACCGCATCCGCGCCTTCAAAGTCGCCCCATTTGCCAAAGGCCGAGGCCTGCGCGCGGTTTATCTCGGTCCGGCCGATCATATAGATGGCGGTCTCTTTGAGCCAGTCATTGGAACTTTTGGTCAGTCCGACAAAATTATCATGGGCGACTTTAAAATCGCCAACATAAAAAGCCTGTGCGCCCAGCAGATATTTGAGAAATTCACGGCCCTTTTTTGACCGGATCTGTGCCGCAGGGTCACTCCATTCCAGTTTTGCGAGCGCTTTTTGCTCTTCAGAGAAATAATAGCGGGAATAGCCACCGCGCTGCGGATCAGCGCAGATGGCAAAGATACTGGAACGAGCAGCCATTAGCGCGCCTTGTTCCTTCCGTTTTATTTTAGCAGCTCGTAACTCATCCCCAAAAAGCAGCGTTCCACTATGATAGGTTTGACAGCGAGAGCCGCCAAAACGAGAGCGGTCCAATTTCTCAACAGGCTTGGGATAAAGCGCTTGATCCAATGTATTCCAGCGGAAGAAATTACGCCCCTGCCCTTCATAATTATTGGTTTCGGGATATTCGAAATTCGATACCGGTGAAACCCGGTCGGCGAGCAGCAGAAGCATATTCGTCCGGGTATCGTTGCCTGGCATCAACACAATAGTGCTGGAACAAGCGGTGTCGGTATTGAGTTTCCATTCCGGATAGCAGCCACCGTCGCTGCTCGCCTGGGCAGAAGCGGACATAAGAAATGCAGCAAAAAATGCGATCCCCATCGACATGTATCTTTGCATATATTCGCCCCCTTGTTCCGTCCTGCGATCGCGGATTCGTTGACCGGAGTTTACCTTGAGACATCCAAACAACAAGAGCGCAAAAGCCATCATCATGCCGCCGCCGTTATCATTATGGTTATGGGCGCTAGGCTCACGATCGCTGCAGTCTATCTGTTGGTGACATAACCGCATCTTGATATCTGCGCGATGAATGATCAAAATAGATATATGACAACACCTCCAAAAAACCCGCAAAATCCTGTCCCGCAAAATAGTAACGGCGTCTCTTCCGTTGACAGCGCTGATCCCTACCAGCGAGAGGAACAAACTTTTCCCACTTTGAAAGAGAGCCATCTCAATCGCATTCAGTCCTTCTGCGAAAAAGAAACGCTGAACGACGGAGCATTGCTGTTCGAACGCGGTCAGCGGAGTGTGGATTTCTTTATCATCTTATCGGGCGCTGTTGAAATTTTCGATACCGACGATAGCGGCAATGCCAATGTCTTTACCGTCCATCGAGCACATCAATTTACCGGCGAGCTGGATCTTTTCAACGACCGCGAAATTCTCGTCAGTGGTCGCGCATCGGGCATCACCGAAGTGTTACGGTTCAAGCGTTCCGACTTTCGTCAGATGGTCGTGACAGAGCCAGATATTGGTGAAATCATCATGCGTGCGTTTATCCTGCGTCGCGTGGGGTTGATCCAGCACATGCAGGGCGGCGTGACTGTACTCGGGCGAAAGCAGGACAGCCTGACGCTGCAAATTGACCGTTTCCTCACCCGCAATGGCTATCCGCATCGGATGCTGGATATTGATTCCGATGAAGATAGTGCGAGTGCGATGGAGGGCTTTAGCATCGAGCGGAGCGACCTGCCGGTTGTTATCCTGCCGGACGGGCGCCTGTTAAAAGCCCCGTCAGACAAGGAGCTCGCCGACGCGCTTGGCCTCACCGAAGAACTGCACCCGGATCATGTCTATGACCTTGCCGTCATTGGCGCGGGGCCTTCCGGTCTGGCCGCTGCGGTATATGCAGCCTCCGAAGGCCTAGAAACAATCATTATCGAAAAGCTGGCCCCTGGTGGCCAAGCGGGGACCAGCTCAAAAATTGAAAATTATCTCGGCTTTCCGACCGGAATATCGGGTCAAGCGCTGGCCGGACGCGCGCAGATTCAGGCGCAGAAATTCGGTGCAAAACTGGCCATTTCTCGCAATGCGGTCGGACTGGATTGCGGCGGAGAATATAACAAGGTCAATCTGGAAGGCGATGAGGCGATTTGTACGCGCGCGCTGGTTATCGCGACCGGCGCGAGTTACCGAAAGCTCAATCTGGAAAATGATGAAAAATTTGAAGGCCAAGGCATCCACTATGCCGCAACACCAATGGAATCAAAATTGTGCCATGACGAGGAAGTCGCCGTTGTGGGTGGTGGAAACAGTGCCGGACAAGCCGCCATGTTCCTCTCTCAGACCGCAAAACATGTCCACCTGCTGATCCGTAGCAAGACACTGGCGGCGAGCATGTCGAGCTATTTGATCGACCGTCTGGAAGCATCACCCAAAGTCACTATACGATATGAAACAGCCCTCACCGAATTAGTCGGTGAGGATTATTTACAATCCCTGCGCTGGAAAGGACCTGATGGCGTGGAAGACAAAGATATTCGCAATGTCTTTGTCATGATTGGTGCCGTTCCGAATACCGGCTGGATTGGCGATTGCCTGCAACTCGACGATGGCGGCTTCGTCCGCACCGGCAGTGATTGCCAAGGTGAACCCACCGACAGTCCCTATATGACGAGCCGCCCCGGAATTGTGGCCGTGGGTGACGTGCGCTCCGGTTCGGTCAAACGTGTGGCCTCTGGCGTAGGCGAAGGCTCGGTCGTTATTCAGGCGGTGCATAAATATCTCGCCAACCAAAAAGAGGCCGAACTGGCCGAAGCCTGACCGGAAACGAAAAAGGGCCCCGCTTTCACGGAGCCCTTTTTCTTTAATCTTTGAAAAGACCTAGTCTTCGGTGATTGAGCTTGGCAACGGGATATCGCCGCCGCCGTCTTTGTTGCCGCTGTCGCCGTCGTTGTTACGACCACGACCACGGCCACCGCCGCCTGATCCGCCGCCGCCATCACGACCGCGACCACGGCCACCGCCGCCTGCACCATCACGACGAGGACCACGTGGCTTGTTTTCGCGTGGAGGACGAGTGTCTTCCAGCTCTTCACCAGTTTCCTGATCAACAACCCGCATCGACAGGCGAACCTTGCCGCGTTGGTCGATTTCGAGAACCTTAACCTTGACTTCCTGACCTTCGGACAGTTCGTCAGCAACTTTCTCGACGCGCTCATTCTTGATTTCCGAAACGTGGACGAGACCGTCTTTGCCGCCCATGAAGTTCACGAATGCGCCAAAGTCGACGAGGTTCACAACTTTACCATCATAGACTTTGCCAACTTCGGCTTCTTCGACAAGACCTTTGATCCATGCGATTGCCGCATCAATCTGGGATTTATCGGAAGAAGAAACCTTGATCAGGCCTTCGTCATCAATATCCACTTTCGCGCCGGTTTCGGCCACGATTTCGCGGATCACTTTACCGCCGGTACCAATAACTTCACGGATCTTCTCTTTGTTGATCTGCAATGTTTCGATACGCGGAGCATGTTCGGACATTTCGGTACGCGTGGTATCAAGCGCCTTAGCCATTTCACCCAGAATGTGGGTACGGCCGCCACTGGCTTGTTCCAGAGCAGACTTCATGATTTCCTGCGTGATGCCGGCTACTTTGATGTCCATCTGCAAGGATGTGATACCTTTTTCGGTACCAGCAACCTTAAAGTCCATGTCGCCGAGATGATCTTCGTCGCCGAGAATGTCGGAAAGAACCGCAAATTCTTCGCCTTCAAGGATCAAGCCCATCGCAATACCGGAAACCGGACGCGCCAGAGGCACACCAGCATCCATCATCGCCAATGAACCGCCACAAACGGTTGCCATCGAAGATGAACCGTTGGACTCGGTGATGTCAGACAGCACACGGATTGTATAAGGGAATTCTTCCACTGTCGGCAGAACCGGACGCAGCGCGCGGAAAGCGAGCTTACCGTGGCCAGTTTCGCGGCGGCTAGTGAAACCAAAGCGGCCCACTTCGCCAACCGAATAGGGCGGGAAGTTATAGTGCAGCATGAAGTTGGTGTAGCTCAATCCGTCCAGACCATCGATCATCTGCTCGGCGTCTTTGGTGCCAAGTGTCGTGGTCACGATTGCCTGTGTTTCACCGCGAGTGAAAAGCGCAGAACCGTGGGTCCGGGGCAGCAAACCAACCATGGCTTCGATCGGGCGAACCTGATCAAGCTTACGGCCATCAATACGGGTACCGTCTTTGATGATCGCGCCGCGAACGATTTCAGCTTCCAGCTTCTTGACCATCTTACCGGCAGTCATCTGGGTCTGGCCGTCTTCGTCGGCATATTTCTCTTTGGCTTTGTCACGAACCACATTCAACGCGTCTGAACGCTCTGATTTGTCGGTTTTCTTGTAAGCTGCAGCAATATCTTTGCCGACCAGCTTACGCAGGTCTTCCTTGATACCGCTATTATCTTCAGTAGCAGCAAGTACCCAAGGCTCTTTTGCCGCTTGTTCAGCCAGATCGATGATCAAGCCAGCAACATCCTTACAAGCGTCATGGGCAAATTGCACAGCACCGAGCATGACGTCTTCAGGAAGCTCTTTCGCTTCTGATTCAACCATCATCACGGCGCCCTGCGTACCGGCAACAACCAGATCGAGTTCACCTTCGCCAACTTCGTCCATGGACGGGTTGAGCTGATATTCGCCTTCTTTATAACCAACACGAGCAGCACCAATGGGGCCCATGAAAGGCACACCAGAGATGGTCAGCGCAGCAGATGCTGCAACCATTGCGAGAATGTCGGGTTCATTGACGCCATCATAGCTCATGACCTGACAAATCACGTTGATTTCGTTGAAGAAACCTTCTGGGAAAAGCGGACGGCAAGGACGGTCAATCAAACGGCATGTCAGCGTTTCTTTTTCCGTCGCGCGGCCTTCGCGCTTGAAGAAACCGCCTGGAATACGTCCAGCGGCTGAGAATTTTTCTTGATAGTGAACGGTGAGCGGGAAGAAATCCTGTCCGTCACGTACCGATTTAGCGGCGGTCACTGCGCACAGTACAACCGTTTCGCCGAGGGTCGCGAGTACCGCGCCATCAGCTTGACGAGCAATACGGCCCGTTTCGAGGGTGAGGGTTTGTCCGCCCCATTCCATTTCAACTTTTTTTACATCAAACATTCGTATTTTCCTTTGTCCCGCCTGCCCTATGCAGTGCGGGGGCTTTCATTTGTCCAGCAATCCGGCTGAACAGCGGTTCGGGGTCATTTTTGCCCCTTGTGTGGAGTATTGCCGCCTTATTGCTGCAACGCCCAATGCAAAAACGGCCCCCATCAGGAGGCCGTCTTCGAAACTCTTATTTCCGGAGACCAAGGTCTTTAATCAACTTGGAATAGCGTCCTGCATCTTTCTTGCGGAGATAGTCCAGCAAGCTGCGGCGCTTGTTCACCATCATCAACAAACCACGACGTGAGTGGTTATCTTTATGATGGCCTTTGAAATGCTCGGTGAGGTTTACAATGCGCTCGGTGAGGACTGCAACCTGCACTTCTGGGGAACCGGTATCGCCCTTTGTCTGGCCGAATTTTTCAATCAGTTCCTGTTTTTTTTCTGCGGTAATCGTCATATTCTTATTTTCCTTCGAACATCTTTAGAAATTAAACCCGCGAACGACCTTGATGGTCCCATCAACCAGCTCTGCCAGCGCGACCGGAGAGCTATCCTCGGTTGCTAAAAAGAGCCCGTTTATGGCGGGGTTCCCAATCAAATCCTGCTCGTCCAGCCGTTGGCCTTGCCGAAGCAGTCTCGCCTGATCAGGAGTGAGGTCAAAAGCCGGGATGTCGTCCAGCCCTGCCTCAAGTGGCAAGAGATAATCTTTAATGTCCGCGCCCTTACCAATTTCATTGAGTTTGTCCAGTGAAATCGCATGTTTGAGCATGAACGGCCCCGCCTTTGTGCGGCGGAGCATCGACACATGGCCGACTGTGCCCAGTGCGCGAGCAATATCACGAGCAAGAGAGCGGATATACGTGCCTTTGGAGACATTGGCGATCAGGGTAACTTCTTCGAGTACACCCATCTCAGACACAATATCGTCCGATGAGGACATAGGATCCGGTTGGCGAATTTCCAAAGCGTGTATCGTCACGCTTCGCATCTTCATCTCAACCTCGTCACCAGCGCGCGCCAGATCATAGGCCCGCTTGCCATCAATCTTTAGGGCAGAATATTTGGGAGGAATTTGCTCAATTGGCCCGGTGAACTGAGTCAATATCGCTTCGACGTGCGCGAAATTCGGGCGATGAGCGGAAGTCTCGCTCACCTCGCCTTCCGCATCTAGAGTTTCAGTCTCGTCCCCAAATGCGATCGTAAATTCATAAATTTTCGACGCATCCAGCATGCGGCCACACAGCTTCGTCGCCTCACCCAAGGCGATGGGCAGCACGCCGGTCGCTAGCGGGTCCAATGTCCCGCCATGCCCGACCTTTAGCTTATTCTTACCTTTGCCCAGCAGCCCAGCCTCGCGCAGGTTACGTTTGACCGCTCCAACCGCTTGGGTTGATCCCAGCTCCAGCGGCTTGTCGAGAATGATCCAGCCATGAGGTCTGGTCACAACAGTTTCTTCCATTCCATGACAAGAAAACCCGGCACGCGTGTGTAACGGTCACTTTTCTGGTCATTCTGGTCGGGCGGGGTTGGTTCGGAAAAATGGGTGAGTTGCAATCCGTTGCTCAGAAAGGCCTCAAAATAGGCGCTGAGCGGGCGGTGCCAGTTGAGGATATCAATCCCTGCCCATTTTTCGCGTGTCGCACGCTCCTCGGAATAATTATCCATCTCAAAGCTTTTCGTGGTACCGGTCAGGCTACGATTCCACTTACCAGCAGTAAAAAAGCTGGTCAGGTTGGCAATCAGCAACGAACCGCCGGGTTTTGTCACGCGTGCCATTTCAGCAATGGCAGCACGAAAATCTTCGATATCAATCAGTGATAAATAGCCAATGGTCAGGTCGAAACTGGCATCGTCAAAGTCCAGTTTCTCACCAAAACCAATAGTATAATCGCCCTCAGGGTCGCGCTGTTGCGCTTTTGCAATAAGACTCGAAACAGGATCGATGCCCGACCCGGACATGCCGCGATCTTGCAGCATGCGAACAAAGCGGCCTTCCCCACAACCCACATCTAGAAACCGCCCGCCAATGGCCGTTGCACGGTCAAGCATGACAGCGTCCAGAAAGGTGCGCCGCGTCCAGTCGCCTTGGTCGCCGATGGATTCTATCCACGCGTCGGCCGACTTTACCCAGCCGTTCACATCATCTGTCATTACCGGCTCGCCCACTCCTCTTGGAGCAAGCCAAATACAGCCGTATCGCGAATAAAGCCAGTCCAGGTAATCCGGTTCTTGCGCAGCGTTCCTTCGTGCTTGGCGCCGAGCTTCAACACCGCCGCCATGGAGCGTTTGTTGCGGGTATCCACACGAAATTCGATGCGGGTGAAACCACAGGTAAAGGCATGATCGATCATCAGCTTTTTCATCACATCATTGAAGCCGCTGCCACGAACCGAGGGGGCAATGTAAGTTCCGCCAATTTCGGTCACTTTCGTATTGGGATCGGGGTTGATATAATTGCTCATGCCGACCAGCTTGCCGGTCTCTGTGTGGATCACCGCGAACTGAACCCAATTGTCTGTGCTGTGAAAGGCCTTCATCGCCTTGTCAAAATGTTCATCGAGCATCGACACAGGGTAAATATCCCAGATCTTTTGATCCTCTGCGCAGGCGGCGCGCAGCGGTTCGATATGGCGTTCAGCCAAAGGTTCAAGACGTACCGGAGCCTCTTCCAGAATCTTGGGCTCCAGTACCACCGATAAGTCAGCCATTGAGTTTTTCCATGAAATGCTTGCGGCACAACGCAACGTAGAGCTCATTGCCTCCGATTGCGGTCTGTTGGCCTGCGAGTACCGGATTGCCTTCCTCATCGACGCGCATGTTCATGGTCGACTTGCTGCCGCATTCGCAGACCGCTTTGAGTTCGACCAACTCGTCGGCAATAGCTAATAATTGGGCGCTGCCGGGAAATAATGCCGCCTGAAAGTCGGTCCGCAGGCCATAAGCCAGCACCGGTATACGCAGTTGATCCGCGACCAAGGCAAGCTGGAACACCTGATCCTTGGTCAAGAACTGAGCCTCATCGATAAGCACGCAATCCAGCGTTGCTGCTTCATGCTCACCGCTGATTGCGACCAGCATATCTGTAGCATTATCAAATAGATGAGCCTTCTTTTTAAGACCAATGCGCGAATTTATCCATCCGGCATCCTCCCGGTCATCAAGCAGAGCCGTCCATAGCATGGTCTGCATCCCGCGCTCGCGATAGTTGAAATCCGCCTGTAGCAAGGTGGTCGATTTGCCCGCGTTCATCGAGCTATAATAGAAATAGAGCTTGGCCATCGGGTTGCCTCAGTCTTTCGTCATGCTGAATTTGTTTCAACATCTCGTGAGACCCTGAAACAAGTTGAGGGTGACGATCAACAGTTAATTGCGATTTTCCGGTTCAATCGTCTTTGCTAAGGTCTTGAGCAACCTTTGGATTGCTGAGCAAATTCTCGATATGCTCGGCAGTGTCAAAGCTCTCATCAGCGAGAAATTTCAGCTTCGCTGCATATTTCATCTGCACCCGCGCCGCGACTTCCTTCTGGAAATAGGCGGTATTGGTTTTCAGCGCTTTCAGCACATCGGCTTCATTCGCGCCCAGTAACGGCTTCACAAAAACCGTCGCATGGCGCAAATCCGGCGACATCCGGACCTCGGTCACGCTGACGCTGTGAGACGTCAGCACATCATCATGCACCTCTCCGCGCATCAACAATTCCGACAATATATGCCGCACCTGTTCACCCACGCGCAAGAGGCGTACCGAGCGGCCTTCAGGGGATGTATCGTTATATTTTGCCATTATTTAACCGTTGGTCCAACCTTCGCCGTAGATGTAGCCTTTACCAAAAGCGCGCCGGCCTCATCATAAAGCTGCGCTTCGAGAAAAGCGATACTCCGCCCCAAGCGGACAATCTGTCCTTCGCCATAGACCCGGCCCGGCAATACCGGCTTGATATAAGTCACGCTCAAATCCAGTGTCAGCGGCGCATTCTCGCCACCGGACTGCACCAGCACCGGTATGCCAATCACTTCATCGACCATAGCGGCAACAAAACCGCCCTGAATGGTGCCGCGCGGACTGGTGAAAGCCTGTGGGGCATCAAAGCGCATCCGAACAGCGCCGGTTTCCTTATCCGCTTCCAGAATAACGGCGTTGACCGATTCAGAACAAGGCGGGCGTTTAAAACCCAACACGTCCTCTTGCTTTAGAGCCTCAACCAATTCCGTTCCCCAGAAGGACTGATCCGCCGTCAAATTATGCGTTCTTTCTCTTCAATCTCAAAGACTTCGAGCATATCGCCCGGTTTGATGTCGTTCGTATCTTCGAGCACCGCACCACATTCCATTCCAGCACGGACTTCTTCGACATCGTCCTTGAACCGCCGCAGCGACGCGATGGTCGTTGCGCTGACAATGACATCGTCACGGGTGAGACGCGCGAACAAGCCTTTGCGGAGAGACCCTTCGGTGACCAGCAAACCAGCGGCTTTGTCTTTCTTGCCGGATTTGAACACTTCCTTGACCTCGGCACGGCCCATGACATTCTCGATCTTCTCTGGACCAAGTTCACCAGCCATCTCAGCGCGAATTTCATCGGTCAGATCATAGATAATGTCGAAATATTTGAGCCGTACACCATCACGCTTGGCAATTTCGCGTGCCTTCGCATTAGGACGCACGTTAAAGCCGATAATCGGTGCCTTACTCGCGCTCGCCAAGGTCACGTCGGACTCGGTGATCGCGCCGACGCCGCTGTGCAAGATGCGAACCTTGATATCATCGTTGGATATCTTGTTCAGCGCCTGCACAATCGCTTCGGTACTGCCCTGCACGTCGGCCTTGACCAACAACGGGAATTCGACCGCACTATCCGCAGCCGCAGAGAACATATTCTCCAGACTGGTCGGTGCTTGCGTCGTGCGTTGCAATTTCTCTTGCTCGGCGCGGTAAGTCGCGACTTCGCGCGCGCGCGATTCATTCTCGACCACGGTGAGCTTGTCACCAGCGGACGGCACACCCGACAGGCCAAGCACTTCGACCGGGGTTGATGGGCCAGCCTCTTTGACTTGCTGGCCTTTATCATCGATCATTGCCCGGACTTTACCGGTTTGCGAACCAACGACAAAAATATCGCCGCGTTTCAAGGTGCCACGTTGCACCAATACTGTTGCAACCGGTCCGCGTCCCTTATCAAGCTTCGCTTCGATCACAATGCCTTCAGCCTGACGATCCGGGCGGGCTTTGAGCTCGAGCAATTCCGCCTGCAGGTGAATTTTCTCAATCAGCTCATCCAAATTGGTCTTCTTGAGCGCAGAGACTTCGACGTCCTGCACATCACCGGACATGGCTTCCACAATCACTTCATGCTCGAGCAGACGGGTACGAACCGTTGTCGGGTCCGCGCCTTCTTTGTCGATCTTGTTGATCGCCACGATCATCGGCACGCCGGCCGCTTTCGTGTGGTTGATCGCTTCAATCGTCTGCGGCATCAGGCCATCATCGGCAGCAACCACCAAAATCACGATATCGGTGGCATTGGCGCCGCGAAGACGCATGCTGGTAAAGGCTTCATGGCCCGGTGTATCAAGGAACGTAACCTTGTCACCCGATTTCATTTTGACCTGATAAGCGCCAATATGCTGCGTAATCCCGCCAGCTTCACCGGCAACCACATCGGTCCCGCGCAAAGCGTCGAGCAAGGATGTTTTACCATGATCAACATGACCCATGATCGTCACCACTGGAGGACGCGGTTTCTGTGTTTCGATGGGATCGACGTCTTTTTCCGCATCAATTTCAACATCAGCTTCCGAAACACGCTGGATATTGTGGCCGAATTCTTCGACCAGCAATTCGGCTGTATCCTGATCAATCGTCTGGTTGACGGTGACCATGCTACCCATGTTGAACAATGATTTGACCAAGGCAGCGCCTTTTTCGCCCATACGCTTGGACAGTTCCTGTACAGTAATTGCCTCTGGAACAATCACATCGCGGATCTGCTTTTCACGCGGCTCGCGCGGCTGACCGGACATTTGCGCGCGCTTCTCTTTCTCGCGAGCACGTTTCAGCGCTGCGAGGGAACGGGCACGTGCTGCGCCATCTTCACCGCGCAGAGCGCTGCTGACGGTCAACTTGCCAGACTGACGGCGATCATTACGGTCGCTGCGTCCAGTTTTCGGTTTTGCTTTTGGTTCAGGCCGTTTCGGCGCTTCCACAGGCGTAAATTTGCGCGCTGGTGGACGACTAGCCGTTGTCGCAGCCGGTTTGGCTTCATCTGTTTCTGATACCTCAGCTGCTTCCGCAACCGATGCTGCCGCCGCTTCTTCAGCAGCCTTGATTTCTTCCTGCGCTTTTGCAGCCGCTTCTTCTTCGGCTTTAGCCTTCTCTTCAGCCCGCTTCTTATCGTCGGCGGTCTGATCTTTCTTGGCCTTGGTATCGCGTTTGCGCGCAGCTTCCATGGCGTTCAGGCGCTCTTCTTCTGCCTGACGCAGCAATTGGGCCTGTTTTTCCTGACGCGTCATCACGTCTTCCTGCTTCGGCTTGGGGGCCGGTGCAGGAGCAGGAGCAGGTTTTTTCGCTTCTACCGGAGCGGGCGCAGGAGCAGGCACCGGGGTTTCCGGCACAATATCCTTGGCGGCTTCCTGTGCACCAGGCTTGCCGACCAGCTTGCGGCGCTTGACCTCGACGACAACCTTGTTGGTCCGTCCGTGGCTAAACGTCTGTTTGACTTCACCAGGCTCTACCGAACGCTTTAGTCCCAAGGGCTTGCGTGCAGGTTTTGCGGTATCTTTGTTATCTTCACTCATCGAACAGACTTAATCCTTAAAAAATTCATTACTTCAATATCTTAACTGACCAACTTACAATCAGTTCACGCAACTTTCTTTTCCGCCTCGCTGCTGCCATCGACTTTATCAAAACCGATAAAGCGACACCATCTATCCAGCATGTGCGATATTCGCCCCGCTGCGCGCTTGTCGGTTATTCCGATATGCACCACATTTTGACGGCCCAATGCCACAGAAAGGGTCTGTCGGTCCACCGGCAATATCTGACCGCGGATATCCTGTCCTTCGCGATCGCTGCCGACGCGCCAAGCCTGATCCAGTTTCGCAGACCCGTCACGACCAGCACCAGCGGCGTGAAGGAGCATGTTGAGATCGCCCTGGCGCGCTGCCGTTTCAATCTTTTCCGAGCCGGTCAGGAGCATGCCGCCACGTGATTCAAGTCCCAGCCTGTCTAATGTGGCGCGTTCGAGCGCTTTTTCAACCTGCTCGGGGAGATCATCTGGGATAGCGAGCTTGCCAGTTTTGAAAGCACGCGACAACGCGCCTTTCAATGCGCCCTTGGCTAGGGCCTGTTCCAATGCGCTGCGGCCTACGCTGATCCAAGCCCCGCGACCGGGTGCTTTGGCCCGCACGTCCGGTGCAATTGCATCATCAGGGCTGAGCGCCAAACGCACTAATGCTTCCTGAGGAAGGCTTTCCCCAGTCAAAATGCATTTACGGTGTGGCGCGCGATCTAAAGGTTTAGAAGGCGTCTCATTGGGGAGCTTCCGCATTAGCGTCCTCCCCTTTTTCAGCTTCAGCGGCAGGCGCTGCATCGTCTTCATCTTCGAACCAATGCGCACGAGCAGCCATGATAATCTCATTGCCCTGCTCTTCGGTCAGACCATAGGTCGCCAATACGCCATCGGGCTCAGGCTTACGATTGTCATTGCGGCGGCGTGGTTCGGCTTTGCGCTTCAAGACAAGCTCGTCAGTTGCCAGATCGGCTACATCGTCGAGAGTCTTGAGACCCGCCTTGCCCAAGGTGACCAACATAGCTTCAGTCATATAAGGCAATTCGGCAATCGAATCTTCGACACCAAGCGCGGTACGCTCTTCTTTGGCTGCCGCTTCCCGGCGCTCCAAAGCTTCAAGAGCACGGTTTTGAAGTTCGGCCGCCAGCTCATCATCAAAGCCTTCGATATTCGAAAGCTCTTCGGGAGCAACATAAGCGACTTCTTCCATCTCGCTGAAGCCTTCAGCAACCAGAAGTTGCGACAAGGTTTCATCAACGTCCAGATCTTCCTGGAACATCGCGGTGCGTACAGCAAATTCGGCCTGACGCTTCTCGCTGCTATCCGCTTCGGTCATGATGTCGATGGCCAAACCGGTCAATTGCGACGCGAGACGAACATTTTGTCCACGGCGACCAATGGCCAGGCTGAGCTGATCATCAGGAACAACCACTTCGATGCGGCCTTCTTCTTCGTCGATCAACACACGGCTAACCGTCGCAGGTTGCAACGCATTCACAACAAAGGTCGCGATATCGTCGGACCAAGGAATAATGTCGATTTTCTCGCCCTGCATTTCCTGCACGACGGCCTGAACGCGGCTACCCTTCATACCCACACAGGCACCAACCGGATCGATTGAGCTGTCCTGGCTGATCACGCCGATTTTGGCGCGACTGCCGGGGTCACGGGCGGCGGCTTTAATTTCGATAATGCCGTCGTAAATTTCGGGAACTTCCTGCGCAAACAAGAGCTTCATGAAATCAGGGTGCGCGCGGGACAGAAAAATCTGTGGCCCACGGTTTTCACGGCGAACATTCATAATCAGCGAACGAACGCGGTCACCGACACGAGCGGCTTCACGCGGAATTTGCTGATCACGGCGGATAACGCCTTCGGCGCGGCCCAAGTCGACAACGACATGGCCGAATTCAACAGACTTGACGACACCGGTAATGATTTCGCCAGCGCGGTCCTTAAATTCTTCAAACTGCCGCTCACGCTCTGCGTCGCGGACTTTCTGGAAGATAACCTGTTTCGCTGACTGCGCATCGATGCGGCCCAGATCAACGGCAGGAAGCGGATCAACGATAAAGTCACCAACTGCTGAACCTTTTTCGAGCTTCTCAGCCTGCTTCAGGTCAACCTGTTTGAAATAATCTTCAACTTCTTCGACCACCTCAACCACACGCCACAGACGAAGGTCACCGGTTTGCAGGTCGAGCTTGGCGCGAATATCATTTTCCGCACCATAGCGCGCCCGGGCCGCTTTCTGGATAGCCTCTTCCATCGCCTCGACCACAATGGCCTTGTCGATCATCTTTTCCGATGCAACCGCATTAGCAATTGCTAGCAGTTCGGCTTTATTCGCAGAAATGGCACTGGCCATGATTAGTCTTCCTGTTCTTCGTTTAGAGGTTCTTCTTCAATTTCGTCCGCGCCATCGGCAGTAACCGGGATGGTCGCGGCAATCAGAGCATCGGTCAGCATCAGCTTTGCGCTGTGAACATTATCCAAGGTGGTCGTTTGACGCCCCGCCTTGCGATCGTCAATCGCTATTATCTCACCTTCGATGCCTTCAATCAAGCCGCGCAACTGTTTCTTGCCCGAAACAGCTTCAATCAAGTTCATCCGTGCCTCATGCCCTGCCCAATTGGTATAGTCTTTTACGCGGGTTAAAGGGCGGTCAATGCCAGGTGAGCTGACTTCGAGCCGGTAGGCATTTTCAATCGGGTCACGGCCTTCTTCTTCCAGCTCATCAAATTTCGCTGAAATACGCCGCGACAAAGAAGCACAATCGTCAATGCCAAGCTGCCCGGTTTCCGGGCGCTCTGCCATGATCTGCAAGGTCGGTTCATCCGAACCAGCGATAAACTGCACGCGCACCAATTCAAAGCCGAGAGCATCGCTCTCAGGCTTGATCAGGTCTACAAGGGCAGTCATATCAGTCAAATCTTGTTCCAGGTAAAATGCAAAACTCTTTAGCGCCGGCCCCATTTGGCGCCAGCCCCTTCAAAATCTCACAATGTTGGGATGACTGCTATTTAGGGACTGATTCCCAAATTTGCAACGCCTTAATTTTGGGCGGCCGGCGAAGCCTTAAACACAAGCCACATCGACGCTGCCATCTCCAAGATCTGGCAATTTCCCATAGTGGGTTACCTGCCCGTCGGTGTAAAAGGCTTCCCAGATCAGGCCATCCGGGTCCTGCGTCCAGTTTTTCTCCGACGAAGCATAGCAGCAAGTGGTCGCGCCTTCCTCAAACCGCGGGCCAGCGGCTTTCTGCACACGCTCGAAGACCGCCTTCAGTTCTTCCGGGTTTGCTGCCTGCAAACCGACATGGGCAATGCCGGTTTTATCACTGGTCGGTTCAATCGAAAAATTGATAAACGGATCATCGAGCATCCATTTGATATAATCGGGCTTCACGACGGTCGGCTGCTCGCCAAAAAGGCTAGCATAATAGGCGCGGGATTTTTCGAGATCCGATACTTTGAGATTTACGTGAAATCTTTTCATGAGATTTGTCCTTCCGTGTGATCCTCTGACGCCTCTGCAGGCAAACAACCGTCCCCCGCACAGCAATTTTCCAAAAGAAACGCCATCAACCGGTTCATCGCGTGAAAATCGGCGCGATAGATGATCGAGCGCCCATCCCTCTCGTCGCTCACCACCCCGCCATTTTTGAGATGCGACAGGTGAAAAGACAGCGAGCTAGGCGGCAGACCGAGTTGTTTCGCGATTTGACCGGCGGGCAAACCGCTCCGTCCAGCTTGAACCAACAAGCGGAATATCGCCAGGCGATGCTCCTGCGCCAGCGCAGAGAGGGCATTAACGGCAGTGTGATTTCGAATCGTTTCCATATTTCCAGTATTATCGAAATATTAGATAATAGTCAAGCTGCGCGGAACTTTCGCCAACTTCAACATCATCGATAAGGTTAGACAGCCACCACGTTATAAACCAACTGAACGAAATAGATGACCAGCAAGATACCGCCCTCCAGTCGCGTAATTTTCCGCCCGGTAGCAGCGAAGATCATCAGCAACACCGACGTAGCGATCAACAACGGCAAGCCATAGTTGGCAATCTCGCCCGGAATAGTTCCAGGCGCAATCACAGCGGTGACCCCGCCGATCAGCAGCAGGTTGAAGATGTTCGAACCTAGCACATTACCAAGCGCAACAGCGCTAGCGCCTTTATAGGCTGCTATAACAGAGGTCACCAGTTCCGGCAGCGAAGTACCTATAGCGATGACTGTCAAACCGATAACAGCCTCACTCATACCAACCAATCGAGCGAGATCGACAGCGCCCTCAACCAACCAGCGTCCGCCAGCAACAATCAGCACTATCCCGCCAACCAAAGTAAGAATGGATCGCCAAAGTGGTTCCTCGTCATGCAGATGCGTGTCGGAAACTTCTAGCGACTCTGCCTTTTCATGCAGAGCGCTTGCCCCCACAGGCTGGGTCCGTTCGGCCCAGTAGGCATAACCAAGATAGGCACAGAGGAATGTTAGAAAGCCTATGCCAATAGCAACTGTAATACCTGTGGTAGTGGCGACAAACCAAAGAACGATAGTCGCAACCAGTGCTAAACCGCCATCCCGCCACAATGGTCCGCGAGGAACAACCATCGGTAGAATCAGAGAAGCAGTCCCCAAAATCAAAAGACTGTTCGCCAGGTTTGACCCGACAACATTACCCCAGGCGATGCCGGGCGAACCAGCCCGGGCCGCTTCTACGCTAGCGACCAGTTCGGGCGCAGAAGTACCAAAACCGACTATTGTGAGCCCAATAAGAAGCTCAGACATCCCTGCCCGCTCAGCCACACGAACAGCGCCGCGCACCAGTAATTCGCCGCCGACAATCAGGACAACGAAACCGACCAACAAAGTGAAAAGCGCGATCAGCATATTAGGTCAGATCAGCCGTCACGTTTGCCGAGCAACCGAAGGCGCAAGGCGTTGAGCTTGATAAAGCCTTCCGCATCTTTCTGATCATAAGCGCCAGCGTCATCTTCAAAAGTAACTACATCTTCGCTGTAGAGATTAAAATTCACGTCAGCCTTACGGCCAACCACATTGACAGAACCCTTGTAGAGTTTCAGCCGGACCGTTCCCGTTACCCGTTCCTGACTTTTGTCGATTGCAGCCTGCAGCATTTCACGCTCTGGTGCGAACCAGAAACCGTTGTAAACCAGCTCCGAATAACGAGGAGCCAACTCATCCTTCATATGCATCGCTCCACTATCGAGCGTTAGTTGTTCAATCCCACGGTGAGCCGCATGATAAATAGTGCCGCCCGGCGTTTCATACATACCGCGCGACTTCATGCCGACGAAGCGGTTCTCCACCAGATCGAGCCGGCCAATGCCATGCTCACGACCATATTCGTTCAGCGTTTCCAGTAATGTCGCCGGCGACATACCTTCACCGTTGATCGCAACGCCATCGCCACGTTCAAAATCGACAGTGATATATTCGGGCTTATCTGGCGCATCTTCAGGGTTATTGGTCCGCGAATAAACATAGTCCGGCACTTCCTCCCAAGGGTCCTCCAGAATTTTACCTTCGGACGAGGTGTGAAGCATATTGGCATCTGTGGAAAACGGCGCTTCCCCGCGCTTGTCTTTCGGCACCGGAATCTGATGCTTTTCAGCAAATTCAATCAAGCGCGTACGGCTCGTCAAATCCCATTCGCGCCATGGCGCGATCACCTTCACATCCGGGTTGAGGCCGTAATAGCCTAGTTCAAAACGAATTTGGTCATTGCCTTTGCCAGTGGCGCCATGAGACACAGCATCAGCGCCGGTTTGCTTGGCAATCTCGATCTGGCGTTTGGAAATAAGCGGGCGCGCAATGGATGTGCCCAGCAGATAAAGCCCCTCATAAAGCGCATTGGCACGCATCATCGGAAAGACAAAATCACGCACAAATTCTTCGCGCAGATCATCTATGAAAATATGCTCTGGCTTAACGCCCAGCGTTTCAGCAACTTTACGCGCAGGGCCAAGCTCTTCGCCCTGCCCCAAATCAGCAGTGAAGGTCACAACCTCACACTGATATTCCTGCTGCAACCATTTCAGGATGACACTGGTATCGAGGCCGCCGGAAAAGGCCAGAACCACACGTTTTACGGAATCGCTCATGCTCATACTTTCAAAAAAGGAATAGCGGCGCGCCTAACAGGCTGAAACAGCCCGCGCAATATGATATGCAGCTTAATGGAGGATAGAAGCATGGCAAAAACACAGGCAAAAAACAAAACCGCCCCAACGGGCGCAGATGTACAAACCTATCTTGATGCTGTGACACCCCAATGGAAGCAGGAAGACGCCAAGACAATTGCCGCCATGATGGAACGGCTATCGGGTCATAAACCGAAAATGTGGGGACCCACCATGGTCGGCTATGGCCAATATCACTATGTCTACGACAGTGGCCGCGAAGGCGACATGATGCGCACCGGTTTCAGCGCGCGCAAGGCTGCCCTAACACTATATTGCATCGGCGGGTTCAAAGATAAGGAAAAGCTGCTCGCAAAACTCGGCAAACATAGTCTTGGCAAGAGTTGCCTCTATGTGAAACGTCTATCCGATATTGATCTCAACGTGCTTGAGGAAATTATCATCAAAGACCTGCAATATATGGCTGACAAATATCCCGGATGATCAGCCTTGCAGCTGTTTTTCAGTTTCTCCGATATAATCCCGCGTCAACGGCAGGGTATGCCGGTTTCGGCTAAACTGAATCTGGTAATTGCACATGCTCCCGCTTTCGAACGCTGCGGTCGCGCCTGCCAGATAAAAGGTCCACAAACGGAAAAAACGTTCATCATACAGCGCAACAATCTTGTCTTTATTCTCCACGGTCCGTTTATACCATTCGCGTAGGGTCAAGGCATAGTGCAACCGCAATGTCTCAACATCCGTGGCCATCAAGCGAAAATGCTCGCTCGCCGCGACAGTCTCACTCAGCGCCGGAATATAACCGCCCGGAAAAATATACTTGCGGGTGAAGGCATCGGTCGTCCCCGGCTTTCCCATCCGGCCAATTGTATGGAGCAACATCACGCCATCATCGGTCATCAAATTGGCGGCACAGCGGAAAAAGGTTTTGAAATTCGGTGTGCCGACATGTTCAAACATGCCAACCGAAACGATCCGGTCAAACTGCCCCGCCTCGCGTTCCGCCAGGTCACGATAGTCGATCAACTCAAATTTGACCTTATCGGCTACGCCTTCTTTTTCCGCTCGCTCCTGTGCCACTTTCAACTGTTCTTCGCTCAATGTGATGCCCAGCATTTCGACACCGAATCTCTGATGCAAATAAAGCGCCATCCCGCCCCAGCCACAGCCGATATCCAACACTCGCTGGCCCGGTTTTAAATCCAGCTTGGCGGCGATATGGGCTTTTTTGTCTAACTGCGCTTGTTCCAGCGTATTGGTCGGGTCAGTCCAGTAAGCGCAGCTATATTGCATGTCCTCATCAAGAAACAGCTCATAGAGATCCCGGCTCAGGTCATAGTGATGGGCGACGTTTGCTTTCGATCGTCTTTGTCCGTTGATCCGGTCAAGCCGGCCAGCGACAAGGTCTTTCGCCTTCTTGAAAGCACTCGGGTCGCTTAACCGACCGCCGCGGTCCCAACGCCGATTGGCACGGAGCAATTGGACCAATTCCATAATATCGCCCTGCTCGACAATAAGACGGCCGTCCATGAACGTTTCCGCTGCCCCTAGGCGTGGATCAAGCAATATCTGCCGCATAACGCCCTTATCGGCAAGGCGCACGGTTACATCGGGAAATCCCGAATCCGATTGCCCAAATTTTTCTGTCGATCCATCAGGATGTATGACAGCAATCGATCCTCTTTTTACTACACTTCCTAAAAAACGACCTAATATGGACATCCATTGCTCCTCAGCACATAATATCCCCCACCAAAACCCCGTTAAATTCCTGCATACCATTCATAATCAGCGACATCTTCCCAATATCCGCCCTTGCCTGAACCAATATTGTCCAGTGTTTCAACCGCCTCAATCCCGGTCACATATTTCGCATGCTTATACCCCAATTGCCGCTCGACCCTGAGGCGCATCGGTGCTCCGTTTTCAATCGGAACCGCCTCACCATTTAGCCGATGCGCCATAATAGTTTGCGGATGGAAGGCATCCAGCAGATCAATGCTCTCATAATAAGGCCTGCCACCAAGGCGGTCAGCGCAATGGAAAACTAGGAATTTAGCTTTGTCCTGCAATTGCGCTAGATTGAGCAGCAATTTAAGCGGTACGCCAGTCCACTGACCAATGGCGCTCCAGCCCTCGACACAATCATGCCGCGTAATTTGTGTGCGCTGGGGCATGGACTGCAACGCCGCAAGCGAGAAAATTTGAGGCTTGGCAAACAGGCCGGTCAGGCGCAACTGCCAGTTAACAAAGCCCTGCGTAGCACTAGACGTATAATCCGGTGTACCCGGATCGCGTGTGCCATTTGCACGGAATTTCGGCGACAAGTCTGCAATACTATACTCACTTGCCAGCTCCATCCGATCACCCAAAGCGCGTTGTACAAGGAAATTGGCATCCTCTGCACTGGCAAGAATATTCTGAAAACTCGGACTACGACTGAGTGCATCACAGCCGGTAAGGAGTCCGCCTGCACCGAGAGCAGCGCTGGTAATCAAAGATCGCCGCGTTAGTAATTTACGCATCATCGTCATCTCCTTCCCGTTTGCCGCCAATGATCATAGCCCAAGTCTGCTTGAATGGACCGGCCAAAAGCAAGGTCACCATATGAACGATGAAAAACAGCATCAACAGAAACATACCAATAAAATGAACCGATCGCGCCGATTGCCGCCCACCGAAAATGTCGGTCAGCAGAGGCCAATTGGCATCCATAGCCGGTGACATCGCAAGTCCCGTGAAAATCATCAATGGAAGCAATATGAAGATCACTCCAATATAGCTGAGTTTCTGAAGAATATTATAGATGTTGACGGCACCCGGCGCATGAAACCGCAACCGCATGTGGTTTTTCACATCACGCCAGATATGGGATGGCCGCCATTCCTCGCGCGAGATGTGAAGATCACGCTGCACATGCCGGTTGAACAATGACCGGATCATAAAAAAGCCCAACCCGACACTAAAAATCCACGCAAAGAAGAAATGCCAGCGCCGTCCTTCAGCTAGACTATAGTAAGACGGGATAGTCGCCCAGCCGGGAAACGCCCAGGTCTGTATCTTGCCATTGCCATCATGCCAGTTTCCGATGAAGCCTGTGGTTTCAATCTTCGTTTCGCCAAGACGAACATATCCCAAGGTTTCCGAAGAGCCGACAGCAGCCCAGGCATGGTCACCAACAGCCCCATATTCGCCCCAATAAAGACGCGGGTGTGCGTTGAAAATCGTCAAACCACTCATAATCAACACAAGCAGACATAACGCATTGATCCAGTGCCAGAGCCGGGTCGTCAGCCGGTGGCGCACAAGTTTGTTTTTTGGCGTTTCTGTCATTTCGATTTTCATTCTAATCAGTTGTTCGACAAAAGAAAGTTAGTCGTTACATTGCGGAAAAAGAAACCTGTCCCGAAACACCAAAAACCTTATCAACATCGAGGTACCCATGACCGAAAACCGTCAAGTTATTCAACTAAACCCCGATCCCCTAGCCCCTTATGCAATTGCGCCAGGTTGGCGGGTCGGCGACTTGTTGTTTCTATCTGGCCAAGCGGCCATTGACGAAGCAGGAAAAGTTGTTGGTCCGGATGATTTCAACGATCAAGTAGCTCAGGTTTTCGTCAATATCGATCGCGTTTTGGCGGCGGGCGGTAGTAGCCGGGATAAGATCGTCAAAGTAACGATCTATCTGACCGACATGGCCTATTTCCCGCAAATTGTTGAAGCACGGAAACAGTATTTCTCACCGCCCTATCCGGCTGATACCATCGTTGAGGTCAAAGCGCTGGCAATACCCGGATTGATGGTTGAAATTGATGTGGTTGCAACAGTTTAGAGCTAAAACTTTAGCCCAAAGCGGCTTGTTTTTCTTCTGCCAGCCGGTCCAGTTCGGCCCGACTTTTCTTTTCACTGGCCGACTTCAACTGACCACAAGCGGCCATGATGTCACGGCCTCGGGGTGTGCGAATAGGTGCGCTGATTCCGGCATCAAAGACAATCTTGGAAAAGGCCTTGATCCGCTCTGGCGTCGAACATTCATAGTCTGACCCCGGCCATGGATTGAACGGGATCAAATTGACCTTGGCTGGCAAGTCATATTGTCGCAACAGGTTGACCAGCTCGCGCGCGTCTTCATCGCTGTCATTCTTGTCTTTGAGCATGACATATTCAAAGGTAATCCGCCGGGAATTGCTCGAACCGGGATAATCGGCACAGGCTTGCAGCAGCTCTTCAATCGAATATTTTTTGTTCAGCGGGACGATCTCGTCACGAGTTTCCTTGTTTACCGCGTGCAGTGAAATCGCGAGATTGACGTTTATCTCTTCGCCAGCTCGCGCGATCATCGGCACGACACCGCTAGTCGACAAAGTGATCCGCCGGCGTGAAAGAGCCAATCCAGAGCCGTCCATTACGACTTTCATCGCATCACGGACGTTGTCAAAATTATAAAGCGGCTCACCCATGCCCATCAGCACAATATTTGTCAGTAAGCGCCCGTCAGACTTATAGGCTTGATTATATTCTTTCGTGTTTTCCGCCTCTTCTTCATCGGCAAAATCCATCACGCCTTTGGGCCACTCGCGCAGAGCATCACGCGCCAACATGACCTGTCCGACAATCTCACCGGGGCTTAGGTTGCGAACCAGACGCATCGTCCCGGTGTGGCAAAAACGGCAATTTAAGGTACAGCCCACTTGCGAAGAAATACACAATGTCCCGCGATCTTCATCGGGGATAAAGACCATTTCGTAGTCCTGACTATCAGCGGACCGCAGCAACCATTTGCGCGTCCCGTCTTCCGAGAGATGAGCCTCAACAATCTCTGGCCGACCAATCACAAACCGCTCCGCCAGCCAAGGTCGCAGAGTCTTGCTCATATCAGTCATAATCGCGAAATCATCAATTCCGCGATGATACATCCAGTGGAACAGCTGCTTGGAGCGCAGTTTGCCCTGTTTTTCCTCAAGACCAGCTGCGATCAACACATCCCGAATTTCGGCTACACTAAGACCAATAAGGTCAACGCGCCCATCTTCACGAGGCGTCACTTTGGCGGGAAGCGGGACGGGATCAATATGGCCAGGAATCTGCATGACAGCGCATATAGGGCTGGAATAGCCTAAATACTAGCCGCCAGAATGATCAAAGCTCGCGAAAGGCGATCAGGATTGGCTCAGCTCGCTCCGCAGCTGTGTTACCTTACTGATATCACGGCGAAGACCGGGGGGCCTCCGATCCATAATCGAAATGAACCGGTCCAACAGATCCAGCGCATATTTCTTGTCACCAGATGCCGCCGCGTCCCTTGCCACTGCTGAAACGTGAGCAGTGACAACATAATATCATAACATACGGCGCCGCGGGAAACCTTCGGGATAGATTTCATCCAGTTCCTGCCCTACCGCTTCAGACCGGGCGAGCTTCAACTGCAATTTTGTTTTATCGCATCGCACGATGGGAAACCGGTACCCCAAATACGTCGTCTGATTGAGGTCTTCCAATAGCCGGATCTCTTCAGCCTTTGCATCAACCGCTTTGGCAATCTGACCGACATCACTCAATAACTTCGCCTCGATGTCAAAACTGTTAGCCAAATATTCGCGGCTAAATACTTCATATCAGCTTTCGGACCTTAGCCGAGAGCAGCCCAATGACGCTGCATCAATCGCGGTCGCCGCGCCGCGCAGCAAATACGCATCCACAATCGGACGCCCATCACGCCCCGTGCTTTCAATCGTCATGCTGTTGGCCGAACGCAGAGCGGCGATGATTGCGGCGTCCATGCGCTTATCTTGTGACCAGCCGTCTGATCGGTTCGCCGTCAACTGGAACCGGCGGCCACCAATCCCTACTATGACCCGGCTATTGCTCGACCGGTCTCGGCTCAAGCGCACATGAATTTGGGCTCGGATATTGCGTTTAGGCCAGAACCCCACCGATACATAAGATTTGCGTTCTGCCTTGCCGGTAATTTCCTCTGACTCCGCAATCGCGTAGCAGCGCGGAACAGCGGGGTCACGAAAAGCGCCCCAGCTGTTGAAGATACCAAGCGAATCCCTTGCCGCCACCGGCAAGGAAATCGCGGCGATAGAACACGCGATTAAGATGGCCAAAGCCCTCATGCCTTTTCACCCTCTCCCGCACCCAGATGGACAATCGTTTCCACGCCATCGACAATTTGGACCATCGATCCTTGTGGCAGGCTGTTAGCCATCGGCGCCTCAATTAATTCCAGCGGGTGTCGGCCGGTTAACAGGCCGCGCAAGACCCGGCTTGTCATCCCGTGGCTGATCAGCAACATATCCCGTTCAAATGTCTGATCCGTGATCCATGTTGTGAGCCGGTCAGCAATATCGCCATAGGTTTCTCCGCCCGGCGCTTGAGTCAGGAATAATCCCTGATCGTGATCAATCTGAAGCTGGCCGCCGAGATCACTATAATAAATGCCTTCCCATTCACCCATATCAATCTCTCGTAAGCGCGGATCGGTGGCGACTTGGTGCCAGTCCATTTCTATATGCTCGCAGACCACGGAAAGAGTTTGAAGCGCTCGACCCGTGTCGGAGGCAACCAGTTCTAGCGCAGAAAAACCATTGAGATAATGCGCCAGAGCGCGGCCCATTTCACCGGCCTGCGCAAAGCCGCGCTGTGTGAGCGGTGTATGGGCATCATTGCCTTGTATCCGCCCCACAAGATTGAAAATCGTCTCGCCGTGGCGCGCGATGAATAGGCGTTTTCCGTTTGTGCTTAAACTGCGGCTTAAACTGTTCATATCTATGATCTTATTTGTCCCTACATCGCGCTTCTGGCCAATAACCGTAGCGGGTTTAGCGGCATTGCGGGTTTTTTCCACAGATTTTCATCGCAATATATTTCTTACGCTCATGTATCGGGCTTGCCCTATCGGTTGATATTGTTAATGAAGCGATGACTATCTGTGAATTGGACGGAATCTTTTGCCGTGCCCGGACACAGCCACTAGGGTGGAAAACGCCACCCAGGGACAGGAAATGAAGGACGGTTTATGAAAGCGACAATCGAACGCGCAGCACTGCTAAAAAGTCTGGGCCATGTCCAATCGGTGGTTGAGCGGCGCAATACCATTCCCATATTGTCGAATGTACTGATTGAAGCCAGCGCGGGCGGCGGCATCAAATTGATGGCGACTGACCTCGACCTACAAGTGGTAGAAACCGTCGAAGCGCAAGTGGAAACGGCTGGTTCGATAACAGTATCGGCACACACGCTTTTCGATATCGCCCGCAAATTGCCAGATGGCTCACAAGTTCAGCTGGACGCAGCCGATGGCAAGATGAAAGTCAACGCAGGCCGCGCGCGGTTCAACTTGCAAACCCTGCCCCGCGATGATTTTCCCATCATTGCCGAAGGCGAACTGCCAACCAGTTTCGAACTGCCAGCCGCATCGCTTGTCCAGATTATCGATAAAACCAAATTTGCGATCTCGACCGAGGAAACCCGCTACTATCTCAACGGCATTTTCTTGCACGTACAAGATGAAGAGACACCGGTATTGAAAGCCGCAGCAACCGATGGCCACCGCCTGGCTCGTGTCACCCTGCCCCGGCCCGCTGGAGCTGAAGGCATGCCGGACGTAATCGTTCCGCGCAAATGTGTGAACGAACTGCGCAAGTTGCTCGACGAGAACAGTGAAGCGTCGGTGCAGATTGACCTGTCGGCGAGCAAAATCCGTTTCACGCTTGGCACGGCGATACTGACCAGCAAGCTGATCGACGGAACCTTCCCGGATTATACCCGCGTCATTCCAACCGGAAATGACAAAATCCTGAAAATCGATCCGAAAAGCTTTGCCCAAGGCGTCGACCGCGTATCGACCATCGCCACCGAAAAGACCCGCGCGGTTAAAATGGCCTTGGGCGATGACAAAATCACCTTGTCCGTTACCTCACCTGAAAATGGCACTGCGGCGGAAGAGGTGCCAGGTGCATACAAGGAAGATACATTCGAAATCGGCTTTAACTCTCGCTATCTTCTGGATATTTTGAGTGAAATTGAAGGCGACAATGTCGAACTCCACCTCGCCGACGCAAGCGCACCTACGCTTATCCGTGAGAATGACAAAAGCGCAGCCCTTTATGTGCTGATGCCAATGCGAGTGTAATCAGGTTTCTGCGTCCACCGTAAAGCCATTCGTACTATTCGGCTTCCCGATAGACGAGACAGTGATATTAGCCCTATTTCCAGTGCTGTTTCTGGGTATGTGGCTAGTCATTGTTACCCTGTTAGGGCGGATGTCGGGATGGATAGCGCTTCAAAATCGTTTTCCGGATAGGCCCGATGAAACTCTCGTGGCCATGCGAGCGCAATCTGGCGCGATGGGCGGAATATCGCTGGCTAAAGTCAATTTCTCCGGTTGTTTGCGCTTTGACGTTTGCCGGACGGGCTTGCGGGTGTCGGTATGGAAAATCTTCGGCCCCTTTCAAAAACCGTTTTTTGTTCCTTGGAGCCAAATTAATGTCTCGGATGCCTCCATCTTCAAATTTAAGCGGTATCGCCTTACTCTCGGAACGCCAAAAACCGGTTTCCTAATCATTGCGGATAGAACTGCTAAAATCATCCAAACCAATAGTCCGATTAAATTGTCTTGATCATCATTCCATGCTGGTCAAGACCTGCAGGCAATATTATAGATTCGCCAAAGTGATGAAATCAGACCTCCTCTCTCAACGACTGTTGCAAGGTAATCTGATGTCCATAGCCCTGGCGGTTTTGGCCCTGTTGCTTTCCGCTCTAGCGCCGCAGGGTTTCATGCCGACGCAAACCGCTAACGGTTTTTCCATCGAGCTTTGTTCTGGTCATGCGAATAACAAACTAGCCATCACACCGGACCACCCCGACTATGCGATGCTAGCAATAGTTTACAGCGGTCAAGAGCAACCTGACACCCCCAATTCTGAAACCGGTAGCTCCGTCTGTACCTATGCGGCGGCCTCTGGGACCAGCCTAATCTCAGCCGCGCCCGCAATCGCGCTCACCGATCACATTGCGGCTCCGCATGAACCAGAAGCCCAGCGACATTTTGCGGTTCGCAACCGGATCAATCTTCCGCCAGCAACCGGCCCACCTGTCGCCGTCTGATCCCGAGTTACCGGCCTTTGGAGCATTCCATTAGCCAAAATCAGACAGTTACAGGAAAAAACCATGAAATACTTGCTTTGTGCAGGCGCGCTTGTTGGCGCCTGTCTTTCTACCCCTACCCTCGCCCATGACGTAATGGCTGATGACCACGCCCCTATTGGTGTGATGGCAGATCATGCCCATAAAAAGAGCGAAGTGATGTTCTCCATCCGCCATATGCATATGGAGATGAGTGGCAATCAGATCGGAACTGACAGTGTTTCCCCCGAACAGATTGTTACCACGATCCCCAACCGCTTTTTCGGCGCGCCGGGCCAGCCGCCAACCTTGCGCATCGTGCCAACCTCCATGCGCACAGACATGACTATGGTGGGGGCTATGTATGCGCCGACGGACTGGGTCACACTGGTCGCCATGGGCAGCTATGTCGAAAAGGAAATGGACCATGTCACCTTCGCTGGTGGTGCCGGCACCAATGTTCGGGGTAATTTTACCACCAACCCCAAAGGCTTTGGTGACATCACCTTCGGCGGTATTTTCCCAATCCTCGGAGTCGCAGATCGAAAGTCTGACGAACAGCGTGAACTTAATGTCCGGGCTGCGGTTTCCATCCCAACGGGATCAACATCCGAAACCGCAACAATCCTGACACCAATGGGCGGCGAGCCGAGTGTGCGCGTGCCCTATATGATGCAAATTGGGTCAGGGACATGGGATCTCAAACCGTCCGTGACCTATAAAAGCTGGCATGGCGCTATCGGACTGGGTTCTCAATATGCCGGAACGATCCGGACGGGTACCAATGATCAGGGGTATCGCTTTGGTGACGTCCACGAACTGACCACCTGGATCAGCTATGGTCCGGCGCAATGGATCAGCCTGTCTGGCCGCATCAAGGGTCGAGCCACCAGCCCGGTAGAAGGTATTGATCCGATGGTCATGGGGCCGGTGCAGACCGCCAATCCGGACTTTCAAGGCGGCGAGCGTGTTGATTTGATCGGCGGTATCAATCTGGTCGGAACCCACGGACCACTAGCAGGTCACCGTTTGGGATTTGAATTCGGCGCGCCGGTTTATCAGGACCTTAATGGTCCGCAGATGACGGGTGACTGGATGTTCACCATCGGCTGGCAAAAAGCGTTTTAGTTTTAGTAGCGACGTGCTCGGCAATTGGTGCGGGGGGTGTTCCCCGTCAGCGATCGATAGACAGATTAGCGTCATAGAATAAGGGAGTATTTTGGTTTCATCGTAGTGACTGTAAGGAACGAAGATGAAAGCAAAATACTCAAAAGCGCCCGCGGAGC
>Ga0189291_100191_pt1 | contig 44819 bp, 46 predicted proteins | sample UW1redminimetaG_FD_130331 | JGI IMG/M metagenome (GOLD analysis project Ga0189291, IMG submission 130331) | Marine microbial communities from the Costa Rica Dome - UW179B-red mini metaG | ecosystem: Environmental > Aquatic > Marine > Oceanic > Photic zone | place: Costa Rica: the Eastern Pacific... | reverse complement strand
ATTTAAGACGTTTGCTTCACTAGACCCTTATTTATTCAATTGAACAGATTTTATTTTGAATTGCTACTTCCATGACTTCGGTGACGTAATCTTTTGAAAATTCATGAACAACATATAAAAGGGTAAATATGATTACTTTTTGGTACAGAATCCTAAAATAGCATTATTCTTAGTTAATCCGTTTATTCTCAGATTACATGGCTTGAGTTCCTTTAAAATTTCGGTACAAGATGAATAAATATATGTTGATTTTTCGTGGTCAGGAAGGTGTAGATACTTCTGAGACCGCACTTAAAGAAAGAATAAGTTTACATATTAACTGGATAAAAAAACTTGGCGATCAACATATTGATTCCCAAAGACTGGAAGATTCGGGCGTTCATTTAGTTAACCATGATCATGTAATCACAGACGGCCCTTTCATAGAAGCTAAAGAAATCATTTTGGGTTTTACCATTATTGGAGCAAAAAATATGGAAGAGGCAGTATTTCTGACTAAAACGTGCCCGTTATTAAACTACTTTGAAATTATGGTTCGCCCTGTGGTTAGTTGACAAATAGATCTTTATCAAATTTAATGGACAAGTCATACGAATAAAATTCCATCATTTTTGAAATACCATCTTTCTTAAGCCCAATTTTTTTGGGAAGCCAAACTCCATCAATGTTTAAATATTCATCAATCGTGTAATTTATTACAGATTGGTAATCCCCATCTAGAATATATACCTGCTTCATGAAGGGTCTGTAATTCTCTTTAGAGATATAATACATTTCTTCTCCATACGAGAAACCTGACAATCGAATGATGTGAGCGTCCATGTCTCCAATTTTGATCTCTCCTTCGTAGTAAATATCTAATCTCTTTTTCTCGTAATCGAAAAGATTGTTTTCATAAATATTGAATTGCTCCTCCTCAGATAATGCTCTTCCGCTCAGTTCCTGTTCTTCGTTAATATCTTTAGAAATTGATCTTTTCCACCCTCTTTTGCCATGTCTGCTGAAAAAAACATCTTTATTATCCAACTTGTGTTCTAACCTGATCCAATCATTCTTCATATAGAAAAGATCAAAAAGTGCTTTTTCTCCTGTTTGGAATGTTATTTCACCATTCGACTGAAATGAACCTACATCGAGGTTTTTCTCTCTTCCGCCCAAAGAGTCTATGACACGGACTACAAGCTCTTCCAGTTGTTTATTATATTCATATATATCCATTAAGTATCGATTTCTTTCCTGAGCAAAACCGGAAATACTTAGAAGAAGAGATAATGATATTGTGACGTAAATTTTCTTCAAAAAAACTGGATTTCACTCATTATAATAAATCAGAAGCAATAATTCCCGTATGTTTGCAACTCACAAATAATTTTATGGCAGAACAAACCCCTTTTTTATTTGATATCCCATCAGTTTCTGAATTAACCGGGAAAATCAAAACTTTACTCGAGCAAAATTTTATGGACATTCTGGTGGAAGGAGAAGCCAGTAATGTAAAACAAAGTGCAAACGGACATTATTACTTTACACTGAAAGACTCAGGAGCTCAACTACCTTGTGTTATCTGGAGAAGCACAGTACAGCGTCTGGGAATTAATCTTTCAGATGGGCAACAGATCGTAATTGGTGGTGATATTCAAGTTTATGAACCTCATGGTCGCTACCAAATGATTGTAAATCTAGTTCAACAAGCCGGGATTGGTAAACTTCAGCAGGCATTTGAAAAACTGAAAGCTAAATTGAAAGCTGATGGCTTGTTTGATGATATTCATAAACTTGCTCTACCTAAGTTTCCACAGACCATTGGAGTAGTAACTTCTAAAACTACGGCTGCTTTTCAGGATATAAGAGCCACGTTACAAAAAAGATGGCCTTTGGCGAATGTAAAGTTATATCATGCCAGTGTTCAGGGGGTTAATGCAGCTCCTGAAATTGTAGAGGGCATAAACTACTTCTCAAATCATAAAAATGTTGATGTAGTAATTATTGGTCGTGGAGGAGGTTCTTTGGAAGATCTTTGGCCATTTAATGAAGAAGCTGTGGCTAGAGCAGTTTTCCACTGTGAGATTCCTGTTATTAGCGCCGTTGGGCATGAAGTAGATTTCTCCATTTCTGATTTTGTAGCTGATTCCAGAGCTGCTACTCCTACTCATGCTGCAGTTATGGCCGTTCCTGATATCAATGAAGTAAATATGAAGATTGAGGACATGTTCAGACGTCTTCAAATAAATACAACAGGAGCAGTTCATTTTTATAAAGATAAAATAAATAGTTTAGCCAAATCTTATGCTCTGTTAGCCGTACAACAGAAAATGGAAACGGCTCGCTCTAAAATATCCACCTGTAAAGAACGAATTCTAAATAGAACACACTCATCATTCAGAAATCAAAAAGATCTATTATTAAGTTTAGATCATCGTCTGGATAAGTTAAATCCTAATGAACCTTTAGAAAAGGGTTTTGCTCGCGTTTGGCAAGATGGTAAATGGATTCGTAGCGCAGAATCACTTAAGCAAAAAGAAACTTTTGATATCGAATGGAAAGATGGCAAAAACAGGCTTAACTGATACAGATTATTTCTTTACTTCCCAAAGACTTGGCTTCAGAAAATTTAAAGATGAAGACAAAAAATTGTTCTTTAAAATAAATACTGATCCCAAAGTAATGCAGTTTTTTCCTTCTGTTTTAACTTTAGTTGAATCCAATTCTTTGATTGAAAAAATTAATAATCATATTGACGAGTATAACTTTGGATTCTTCGCTGTGGATCTACTTTCTGAAAATCAATTCATCGGGTTTATTGGTTTAAAAAGAACAAGCTTTGATGCTGATTTTACCCCCTGTGTGGAAATTGGCTGGCGCTTAGATGCAAAATTCTGGAATCAAGGATTAGCTACAGAAGGAGCCCAGCGTTGTTTAAAATATGCTTTTACCGATCTTAGCATTAGCGAAGTATATTCCTTTACTTCACTACTAAATTTACCTTCTGAACGTGTAATGCAGAAAATTGGCATGCAGAAAATCGGTCAATTTTCTCATCCAATGATTGAAGATAAAGATCCTCTTAAAGAACATTGCGTATATAAAATAACTTCAATTTTTATAAAATAAATTTTCTGACCTATCGGAATGATTTTCGTAGTTCCGTAATTTAAATACCAGAATATCATCTTACCATTGTTATGAATAAAATACTTTTATCAGCAACTTTTGTTTTCCTAGTACTTTTTAGCACTTCTAATTCCTACGCTCAGTCAGAGAAACTCTCTTTTTATGGGGACGTTCGTTTGGCACACATTGGCATTGACAGTAATGCTGATGGCATTGGCGGACCTAATACCTTGCTTCGGTTTCGTCCCGGTATTAAATATCAGTTTAACGAAAATCATTCCTTTTCGGGCAGGTTGGTTTATTTGGTTTCTAAAGAGTTGGAGCCTTTTAATTTTACTATTGAGGCGGATGGAAACCGAGCTTTAGCTTACGGTTCTACTAGTTTTGATGAATTCTATTATCAATTCAATAATGCTAATCTACAGATTAAAGCCGGTCGTTTCCAGAAATCTATCAGTGTTTTAACGAATGCAAAACGTTCTCACTTCAGGTTCCAAAGTAATGCCAATTTTGTTCACTGGACTGACGGCTTGTATTTAAAGAAAAAAATAAATGAAAACTGGTTTGGTGAAGCAGTCGTTGAATATCAAAATAGATCTACAGTATCTTATCCATATCAAAACAGACTTAATTTTGCCAATATAGAGCACAATCTGAATTACTATTTAGGTGCTGAAAATCAAAACAGAGATGAAAACAATATTATCCAAAAAGGCTTTGGAATATTTATTGCACCCAATGCATATTTAAAACCAGATGGATTTTCAACCTATATTGCTTTTACTTCTCGAATAGCTTTCGATATTCCAAAAGAAGATATGCTTCAAGGTGGGTCGATCAGGATTGCCGGTGAATTAGGGCAAAATTTAAATACTGATTTTAGCGACGGAACCAGTGCAGTAGCTTCCATCGGTATAAACAACTTTGCAGAAAGGCATGAGTTTATGATTGAGTTTGCAAAAACCGATAGCCAATGGTTAACTGCAACTTCTTATGGTGTCAATTCAGATGAAGTAGAATTCAGATACCGCTTTTTCTATGATGCAAATCTGAATTTTGATGTTAGATACAGAATAAGAGATTCACGAAATGACTTCTTTCAAACTGTTTACAGCACTTTCTTTAGAGCTACCTATTCTTTTTAAGCTCTGTAAAAATATCAGTAACAGTTTTTATATAGTTCTTTCCTTGGTGAAAGAACTATATCATGGTACTGAATTCTATTGCTGATAAATTCCCCCGAGATTGAACAGTGCATGAGCCTGGTATAATCTGATATTTTTGACTTTTTTAATGTCTTCTGAAAAAAGATAAGAATTAATCGGATCGGAACTTATTTCGCAGTTCCCATGAATTGCTAGTGAAGGCTCACCTTCTCCATAAGCATTATTATTTAGCTCAGTTCCATTGATTTCCTTCATTCCTTGAAAGTAAAAGTTATTCACTCTTCCGTTACAAGCAATTAGAATTATAAATACCAGAATTGTAGCAACCTTATCCATGTGAAATCTCATTATTCTTGCTTTGCATAACAACCCAAAACTTTTAACTCTGCTGCTTTTTCATTCAGCTTAGCCAAAGCTTTTTGAGTTTTAGGATCAGCTGTATTGGCTATAATATCTAAATGAAAGGAATATTTCCAGGGTTCGTTCATTCTTGGGCGAGACTCAAGCTTGCTCATGTTTATACCGAATTCATGAAGTACGTTTAAACACTCAATAAGAGAACCCTCTTCATTGGAAGTCACCATTAATAAAGAAGTTTTAGCAGGAATTTGAACATCAACTTTTACCGGTTCAGGAGCAACAATTACAAATCTCGTGTAGTTTTCTTTTTGATTTGCTATGTCATGCGCTATTACTTTTAATCCATAATGATCTCCGGCATGCGCTCCGGCAATTGCAGCCTGAGAAAGATCACCATCCTCCAACACTTTACGAGCAGAAATTGCCGTATCTAAATACGATTCTACTTTACATCGAGGTAGTTTTGCCAGAAAATGAGTGCATTGCGCAATAGCCTGAGGATGTGAAAATATTCTTCGAACTTTCGAAATATCAACATCTTCCACTGCCAGTAAACAATGAACTATTTTTAAAATTTCCTCCCCAACAATGTGCAACTTACCTTCACCCAAAATATCATAGGTATCATTTATAGATCCCGCCGTTGTATTTTCAATAGGCAGGCAAGCCAGATCAACTTCCCCATCTTTCACCGCCTTAGCTGCTCCTAAAAATGTATCGTATCCGTAGCTTTCAACATTGCCGTAGCGTTCATCAAAATGACGCTGTATCGCAAGATGTGAATACGCACCGTCAGTACCCTGATAACTTACTTTTATGGTATCACCTGCATCCTTTTTGTTTTGATGATCTACTAAAGAATGTGTTTGAAAACGAACTGAATTGGTTATGATCTCACGAAATAAATGTTCTGCATAATATCTGTCTAACCCAATTTCTTGTGCAAAATGACGAATTCGATTCAGGAGTTGCTCTTCTCTCTCCATGTCTCTAATTCCTGCTTTCTTGTCAATTTTAAGAGCAGCTACTTCCTTCACAATATCCTGCCGATCTGCAACTGCTTTCAGGATAGTTTTGTCGATTTGATCTAATTTTTCCCGAATTGTTTCGAGCTCTTTCTTCATAATTCCTAAATTTCGATGAGTTGAGAATGTACTGAGTTTAAAACCAAGTTGAGGGAATTTTTTTGAGCCCATAATCCTTATCCATCAAAACATTGCACATGAAAATTTCCCGAAATTTAAAACTTCCTATTTCTATCGGAATTTGTTTACTGATCGGATTTTTATCCGGATTCTCAACAGCCGATTCTATAACCGGATGGTATTCAACTTTGGAGAAACCTTTTTTCAATCCTCCCAACTGGATATTTGGCCCGATGTGGACTATTCTTTACATCTTAATGGGGTTTGCAGCCGGATTAGTCTGGAAATCAAAGCCTTAGGTTACCGGAAAGAATAAAGCATTATTGATCTTTGGGTTACAACTTGGTGTAAATGCTTTATGGAGCTTTTTATTCTTTGGGATACAAAGCCCTACTTTGGCTTTTATTGATATTATTGTATTGCTGATCTTGATTGTATATTCCATAAAATTATTTAAGCCCATAAATAGAATGTCTTCCATGTTATTGATTCCTTACTTGCTTTGGGTGAGCTTTGCTACAATCTTAAACCTTTCTATCATTATTCTTAATTAGCGAACAAGCTACGTTTGCAAATTCCATGACATTGGTTCATATTCTTGGCAAATAATTTTCTAAGAAATGAATCGAAAAACTTTCCTTAAGAACTCTTCTTTAGCTTTTGGAGCATTAACTACAATGCCATTGCAATCTCTGATCAACAACAACGAATTCATCAGCAAAAGACCACCAATTTCTGAACGAACATTTAGCAGTACATCTGTTGAAGAAATGATCATTAAGATAAAATCAGTGATCAAAGACGAGGAAGTTGCTTGGCTATTTGAGAATTGCTACCCAAATACGCTGGATACTACCGTTGATTTCGAATACATTGATGGCAAGCCAGATACCTTCATCATTACAGGCGATATAGACGCAATGTGGCTTAGAGATTCTACCGCTCAGGTTTGGCCTTATCTTCCCTTGATCAATGAAGACGAAAAACTTAGAGAGCTTGTTAAAGGACTCATAAATCGTCAAACTAAGTGTATACTCCTTGATCCTTATGCGAATGCTTTTTATAAAGATGTGACCAAAGAATCGTACTGGAAAGACGATTCCGCCCAAATGCTTCCCGGTATACATGAGCGAAAATGGGAAATTGATTCTTTGTGCTACGCAATCCGGCTTTCAAATGCTTATTACCAAATTACCGGAGATGCTTCTGCTTTTGATGAAGACTGGGACAAAGCAATGAAGTTGGCTGTTGAAACACTCCGAACTGAGCAACGAATGGATGGAACTACGCCGTACAGATTCGCAAGAACTACTTCTGTGATGATCGACAGCCCACCTTTTAATGGAACCGGGCGACAGTTAAAGCCTACAGGATTGATTTGTTCTGCTTTCCGCCCTTCGGATGATTCTACCATTTATCAATATCTTATTCCTTCGAACTTATTTGCAGTAACTTCACTGAATCAACTTCATGATATTTACATGAAAGAACTTAACGATCATGATTTCGCTCACGAGTGTAAGACATTTGCGAAACAAGTTGCTAAAGCCATTGAGGACCACGCTATTTTTGAACATTTGAATTTTGGAAAGATCTATGCCTATGAAGTGGATGGTTTTGGAAATAAGATCTTTATGGACGATGCGAATGTTCCCTCTTTGATGTCATTGCCTTATATCGAAGCTGTTAAACCGGATAGTCAATTATATAAAAATACCCGGAAATTTTTGTTAAGCGAGAACAATCCCTATTTCAATTCAGGTAGTGCTGCCACCGGACAAGGAAGTCCACATTCTGGAAAAGACAGTATCTGGCCTATGGGAATAATTCTGAGAGCCATTACAAGTAACAATCCGGAAGAAATTTTTCTTTGCATAAAAATGCTGAAAGAAACCCATGCTGATACAGGGTTTATGCATGAAAGTTTTTTCAAAAACGATGCCACACAATACACTCGTGATTGGTTTGCATGGGCAAATACCTTATTTGGTGAGATGCTGATTAAAGTATATGATGAGCATCCTGCTGTATTGAATCAGGAATTCTAATCTATCTTAAAAAATAAATTCAATAAAGACTATACTTTTATTCTCATTTCAAAGTAGATCTTAGAATTGAATAATTTCTTCCATCAAAGTGTATGCTAAACAAGACAGTTCCTTCATTATTTACTTCAATTATAAAAACCTCTTTATCAAGAGTAAATTCATCATTTTTTACCCCATTGAAATCATAAATCTGAATTTTGGAAGAATGTCCTCTCCATTCAGCAACTTCCATGTCTTTTTGATTAGAAACATCTTCTAAACTTTTTCCTGAATAAATTACATAGTACATATGATCTGAAACAACTGGTGAATAAAACGCCCCTCTATATTCATCCGATGGTTCCATGTAAGAGCTCGCTCCAAAATCATGAACTTTAAATTGAGGTAGAAAAGAATACTTTTGTTCTTTTACTAGTTCTATTTGCTGTTCTTCTCTTTCATAAAATAAAATTCTGTCAAAAGAATCCGCAAAATATGCAAAGGCAGTGCGTTCCGAATTAGCAGCCATTCTACCTGTCATGGCAAAAGCTCTGTGAATTGGTTTTTTATAACTCAAATTTATTTCTTCAGGAATAGTGTCCAGATAGTTCATTTTAGTTTCACCTTTGCTCAAAAAAAGTATCCCTTCCGGAGTAGAACTGTGATTAACTACCAATTTTTCATCCAACACCAAAGCTTGTCTACTTGCAATATTCTTAACTGAACTTAAAATGCAAGTATACGCTCTATCTTTACTGGGTTTGCTTTTTAAGCAATCAATGTTATATATGTCATTTTTTCTATTCCCACTGTCAGACACCTCTAAAGTATTATTATCAGGTCCTTTCTGAATTGTAAAGTTATTTGTGTACTCTGCAGGTCCTCTCCCCTGCCTTCCTAACTCATATTCAAACTCTCCAGTTTTAGCATTGAAAATTTTAATCCCGTACTCAGCCCCCTCTGACTTTGTAAAAAGCCAACCTTCAATATATGCTAAATCAGTTGGAACGAATAAGCTATCTTCTATAAAAACTTTGGTTTCATAAAGTTTAGAAACGTTTTGAGCGAATAATGTTAAAGGTGTAGATAGAAAAAATAATATTATTGAAAACTTCATTTAACCCTACTGGTATATGGTATAATTTAAAACAGATTCTGGCTCAGATAGCCAGAATCTGTTATTAATATGATTTTAGTTTTCCTCAATTTCTGGACAAGGTTGCTGAATGACAGTAATATTACTTGGCTTACTATTGAAAGACTCTGACTCAACATGTCCGCTACAAAACTCTATACGACATGTACTTGATGAAGCTGTTTCACATCCTCCAGCGGCAATACAGCTACAAAGCTCGCCTTCACATGTAAGTTCAATAGGAGTATCTAGGTTTGGAAGTTCTTCAGTATTAACCGGTCCTTCAAAAGTAAAAGTTAATCCTAGTAACAGTAAAAATGGGATTAAAGATATTTTCATGGTTTTAAATATTTGTTAAAATTAATGAAGCTGATCGTAATATATATATATATTTATAACTTAATCAAGTTAAGATTTAAGTTTATAATAAATAAGGCTATTCATCTATATATAGATAGGGATTTATACTTCTAAATTTGATTGACTAAAACTTGATCTAGTAACTTAATTATATAAAAATACGCTCTTTGATGAGATGCTCATAAAAGAACAATCGGAACATCCAAAAATACTCAATGAAACATTCTAGTAATACTGAAGCTTAGAAACATAGATCTACTAGTTGTGAGTTTTTTTGAATAATCCTGTACATCTTTCATTTCTTCTTTGTCTTCACAAAGTCTTCACAAAGTCTTCACAAAGTCTTCACAAAGTCTTCACAAAGTCTTCACATAACACCGTTAAGTTTAAGTGATTAAACAAGAGTAATCTAAACTAACCTATACTTATGAATTATCTATTAGTAATTCTGGCCATGCTATTCATTTCGAATCCTAATCCTGAATCTGCAACCTATAAATCTTCTGAAAAAACCATTACTGAAATTGTTATAGAAGGAAATGACAAGATGCAGTTCAACCTTTCAGAAATAAAAGTTAAAGCAGGAACTACAGTAAAACTTACATTGAAGCATGTAGGTAAACTTCCAAAACAAGCTATGGGACATAATTTCGTACTTTTGAAGAAAGGTGTGGAAATGAAAGACTTTGCCATGACTGCAATGAAAGCTCGGGATAATGATTACATTCCTCAATCAACGGAGAACGTAATTGCTTACACTGATTTAATTGGAGGCGGTGAATCTACAACCATTGAATTTGAAGCACCTGCAAAAGGTGAGTACACGTTCATTTGTAGCTTTCCCGGGCACTTTTCCTTGATGAATGGAACATTTATCGTAGAGTAAAAACTCTAATTCTAGAGCCTATTGATTCATTTCAATCGGCTTTTCTTTATCTAGAAACTACTGATTCTAATTTTTAGTAAGTTTTTCAGAAAGAACAGCTATCTGAAATTCTAATCTTTTCATTTCCCGAAGAATAGAATTCTTATCCATTTGCTGGAAGTGCCACATCTTCATAAATCCGGAACCTATGAAAGCAAAAAACATTCCGGCACCCCATCGAATTAATTCCGATGAATCAGAAACTGTAAAAAATTTATATCCGCAATAGAATCCTGCTATCACCATCAAAAACTGGATAATGGTGCTAAAAAACACCCATCCTTTTAATTTACCGGTGTATAATCCACCCCACTGTTTGATCAAACTCTCTTCCTCTAAACCATGGTAGAATTCGGCTTCTTCTTTATTTAATGATTCTTCTATTAGTTTGTCGATGTCTTCTTTCTTCATGTTCATGATGATCCTCTTTTCTTAGTGAATTAATTTTTTCAGATGTTCTCTTGCTGTAAAAAGTCTTGATTTCACCGTTCCTTTCGAGATTCCCAATACTTCAGAAACTTCTGACAGCGAAAGGTTATCCCTATAAAACAGTTCGAGTATTATTTTCTGTGATTCCGAAAGTAAGTTCATGCAAGCTTTCATTTCCTGAACTTGAAGTTCCCTCAAATCTTCCTCGTTATCATTGTTTGCAGCTTCCTCTTCTGCTTTCACTTCTAATTGTCTTCCTCTTTCTTTCTGCTGATTTCGAATCCAATCAACCGCTTTATTTCTTGCTATGTTTAATGCCCAAGCTTCAAAGCCGATCTGAAACTTTACTTCATCCAGATTGTTGATAATTGCATACCAACATTCCTGACTTATATCTTTTATCGAATCCCTGTTTTTTGTGTGATAATATATCTTGGAGTTCAAAAGAGGATTAAATCTTCGTATCAACTCTTTGAGAGCTTCTCTATCCCCGGATTGATATCTTCTGGCTAGCTCCTCATTTATAATATGATCCGAGTTATTATTCATTTCATATTAATAGTCGTTTAAAAAATAGAAAGGTTCAGAAATTTTTTAAATTACCCGGTAGTCTTCTTATACCTATTTACCGAAACTGCTAACAAACCAGTAGCCATTGATGAAATAATGAGCACCATTCCGTACACTTCTTTCCATCCTGCGCCTTTTAAAAGCACCATTCTCATTATTCTTATGAAATAGGCTACCGGATTTCCGAGAGTGACTTTTTGAGCCCAGAGTGGCATGCTTTCTATTGGTGTGAATAATCCTCCCATCAAAATAAACACGACCATGATAAACCACGCTATAAACATTGCTTGCTGTTGCGTCTCTGTGATGGTAGAAATAAATAACCCGAGCGCCTGAATAAGCACTAAGTAAATTCCGGCAATAATGAGAATAGTTGTTAAACTGCCCAAAAACGGAATTTGGAATCCAAAACGTGCCAGCGTTAATCCTAATAAAAGATCGAACATTCCGATTACCCAAAATGGAACCAGCTTCCCGATCATAAATTGAAATTTAGTAATGGGAGTCACATTCAATTGCTCAATGGTTCCTATTTCCCTTTCTCGAACAATATTCATTCCAGATAAGAAAAGACCAATCATTGAAACTAAAACCACTAAAATTCCAGGTACCATATAAGTGATATAATCTAAATTGGGATTGTACCAGTTTATGGCTTGGGTTGAAATCTTTTTTATTATAGGGAGTGGGATATTTTGCGGGCCTGTTAAATCAATAACAGCAGATTTTTCTACACTAAAATCTTGTACAATGGAATTCACATAAGAATTAATCAAATTTGCAAGACTGCCATCAACCGCATCTATTACTAATTGAATACTTGTGGCAGTTTTACTTGAAAGAGATTGTTGAAAATTTTTAGGAATCTGTACAACAAAAGCGACTTCCCCTTTTTCTAAATGAATTAGAGCTTCATCTCCTGAAGTAAATTCACTCTGTAATGTAAAATAACCTGTGGCTTGTAGTTTTGATACTAGTTCGCGAGATGCCATTGACTGATCTCTATCAACAAGGGCAAAATCAGCTTCTTTAAGTTCATAAGTTGCAGCAAAAGAAAGCACCAATAATTGTACTACCGGAATCACAAAAATGATAGGCAACATGGCTTTATTTCTGAAAATCTGTAGGAACTCTTTTTGGAGTAAAAACTGGATAATTCTCATTGTAGCCTCACTTTAAAATTCTTGAGACTCAGTGTCATAAAAACCAACGTAATTCCAATCAAGATGGCTGTTTCTTTCCAAATAATTAGAATTCCCGACCCTTTCAACATAATTCCACGAACGATTACTAAAAACCATTTTGCCGGAATAATGTTACTTATTACCTGTAGAGGAAAGGGCATACTTTCCACCGGAAAAATAAACCCTGATAATAAAATTGTTGGTAGTAGTAATACCACTAAAGACACCATCATGGCTGTTTGCTGATTATTTGCCACCGATGATATAAACACGCCTAAGGACAGTGCAGTAACAATAAATAAAATAGATTCAGCGAAAAATAATAGATAACTCCCCACAAAAGGAACTCCAAAAATAAATTTTGAAAGTATTAAAATGGTAAACACATTCACGATAGATAACACTAAGTAAGGCAATACTTTACCTATAATAATATGACTCGGTTTTAAGGGAGAAACTAACAAAATCTCCATATTTCCCATCTCTTTTTCTTTGGTGATGGAGATGGATGTCATAAGTGCTGAAACAAGCATTAGAATAACCGCTATTAATCCTGGCACAAATAAATTAACACTTGCCAGTTCCTCGTTATACATCATTTTGGTATGCGTTTTAATCCCTACATCGGGCTTAATGTTCGCATTTAATTCCTGTACATAATCACCAATTATTGCATTGGTGTACGTTTGCACAATGTTAGCCAAGTTGGGATCGGTTGCATCCGTAATTATTTGTATAGAAGCATTTCCTTTTCGGGTTAAATTTCTAGTAAAATCTTTTTCAAATACAATAATTTCTTTAATGTCACCTTTGCGAAAAATAGATTCAACTTCATCGTAAGAGGTTAAATAAGCATCTATCTGAAATGCTTTCGAAGAGGACACTTTCTGAATGATGACGCTACTAACTTCATCTTTGGCCAGATCTAACACGCCAACTTTGGCATTGTTTACTTCATTTCGGATAGCAAATCCAAAAATGAGCAACATCAAAACTGGCATACCGAATAGAACTACCAATGTTCTGGTATCTCGGTAAATTTGTTTGAATTCTTTGATTACAAATCCTCTAAACGAGTTCATCTGTCTCCCCTTTTTGCAGCTCTTGCCAAGCGAATAAAAATATCTTCAATGGAATCGGTTTTAAACGTTTCTTTGAGATTATCGGGACTATCCATGGCTTCAATTTTACCATCTACCATAATGGAAACGGTATCGCAATATTCTGCTTCATCCATGTAATGGGTGGTTACAAAAACAGTAACTCCTTTTTCTGCCACTTGATAAATTCTTTCCCAAAACTGTCGACGCGTGGTTGGATCCACCCCACCTGTTGGTTCGTCTAAAAACACAATACTTGGATCGTGAATAATTGAAATGGCAAATGCCAACTTCTGCTTCCACCCCAATGGAAGTGAGCCTACTAATTTTTTTCTAACTTCTTCAAGTTCTAATGATTGAATAAGCTCTTTTCTTTTTTTGGAAAGCTGCTGGCCATCTAATCCATAAATTCCGCCGTAAAACCGAATATTTTCTTCTGGCGTTAAATCATCATACAAAGAAAATTTCTGGCTCATGTAGCCAATATTTTTCTTTATAGATTCTGAATGGATGTACACATCGTATCCAGAAACTAATGCTTTTCCAGATGTTGGAGTTAGCAATCCGGTAAGCATTTTCATTGCAGTGGTTTTTCCTGCTCCGTTTGCACCCAAAAAACCAAAGATCTCTCCTTTTTTTACATTGATGGTAATTTCATCTACCGCAGTAAATTCACCAAATGTTTTGGTCAACTTATCGGTTTCAATAGCGTAATTACTCATTGCTTTGTGCCTCCATCAATTCCATAAATACATCTTCAATATTTGCGAATATCGGACGTATTTCTGCATCTGTCAGATTCTTTGAGGTCAAGAACTCCAATAAATCCTGAACAGGAAACTCGTTTCGTTGATCGGTATAATGCACAAATTCACCAAATGGCTGCACCGAATCGGCATACGGATATTCCCGTAACGCCATAATTAAAGTGTATTTTGAAGGATGTTTAATTCCATACAAAGTTTTCTCAAACGATGAAATTATATTCTCTGGAGTATCAACTCTTAGTATTTTTCCCTTATCAATCAACGCTACTCTATCGCATTTTTCCGCTTCATCCATATACGGCGTTGAAACAACAATGGTGATGCCTTCATTTTTTAACATCGCCAACATTTCCCAAAATTCTTTTCTGGAAACGGCATCAACTCCAGTGGTGGGTTCGTCTAAAAGAAGCAATTCTGGTTTATGAATTAATGCACACGATAAAGCCAATTTCTGTTTCATTCCGCCAGATAAATTTCCGGCAAAACGATTCTTGAAAGGCTCTAATTGGCTATAAATAGGTTTAACAAGATCATAATTTTCTTCAATAGTGGTATTAAAAACAGAGGCAAAAAACTGCATATTTTCTTCAACCGTTAGATCTTGGTATAAAGAAAACCGACCAGGCATATAACCCAATTTTGGACGGATTTTCTTGTAATCCTTTACGACATCTAAGCCCAACACTGTGCAACTGCCTTCGTCAGGAATTAACAAAGTGGTCAAAATTCTGAACAAGGTCGTTTTTCCAGCTCCATCGGGACCAATAAATCCATACAACTCGCCTGAGTTAACTTCCAACGTGACGTCTCTCACCGCTTGGACGTTACCAAAACTCTTGGAAATGTTATGTAGCTGAACTTTTGCCATTAGTTGAAATTAACCTCGCCTGGCATTCCAATTTTTAACAATCCTTCGTTATTTTTTACTGCAATTTTAACGGCATAAACTTGAGTAATTCGCTCTTCTTTGGTCTGAATCATTTTTGGAGTGAACTCTGCTTTTGAAGAAACCCACGTTACTTTTCCAGAGGTTGTGTGATTTTCATTCTCATCTTTATCAAAAATAACGGTTACCTCGTTACCCAAAATCACCTCATCTAATTGAGCACCAGAAACATACACTCGTAAAATTAATTCGTCCAAATTTGCTATTTCATACAATGGCTTCCCGGTATTAGTGAATTCGAAAGGCTCTACAAATGTTGCTAGCACGCGACCTTTAATTGGGTTAACAACAACCGATTTTTCAATTTGATCTTGAATCTGAGCCATGCGCACTTTCATCGTTTCTATTTCAGCATACACAGATTGCCGTTGAATTTTAATCGCATCTTTTTGTCTTTTTAGCGTTTCAAAAGCTCCTTCAGCCTCATCCAATTGTTGCTCGGTTGCAGCATTATCAGCCTTTAGTGCTTTCATGCGATTCACATTTTTTTCGGCAGTATTTAGCTGACTTTTAACCACTTCTTCTTGTGCAGTTAAATTAGATAAGTTGCTTTGTACCGCAGTAATTGAGACCTCTATTTCTTTCTTTTTAAATACTAATATTGAAGTATCAACAACAGCTATTGCCACGTTTTCGCTAAGAAGCTCCCCTTCTTTTACATCAAAACTCAATAATTTTCCTGTAGATTCAGCCGAAATCATAATTTCGTCTGCTTCAAATTGTCCGTATGCATCCGATAATTCATCGCTAGCACAACCAATCGATAATATTGCCACAATGGCTATTAATTTTACTACTTCCATGATATTCCTTTTAAGGTTTTATACTCGTTTTTTGCTTGCATCAATTGTATTTGATGCAGGTTTAAATCTAATTGAGATCTGTTAAGTGCATTCAATTCTGTAATGTATTCGGTTGACGTAATTACTCCTTGTTGTAGCTCTTTCTTCTTTTCATCCGCGACTTTTTCTCGTAATTCTACTACTTGATTATCCAATAAAATTTGTTCTTGTATCGCTGAAATTTGTCCTTCAACTTTAGCTAATCCACTCCGTATTTGTCGGTAAAAAGCATCTTCATTTGCCCCTATTTTTTGTTGCTCTAATTGTACAATGGATGATTTCTTTGCCGAATTTCTAAAGTTTTTAAAACTCCAACTCGCCTTTAACCCTACCATCCAATATAAATGCAAGTCGTTGTCAAACACGTTAAACCCGGGTCTTCCGTAAGCAGTATTTGCGAATGCAGACAATTGAGGTGATTTTTGTGTGTTATTAATTCTATTCTGGACATCTAACATTTTCTTTTGTGCATCAAATATCATCAGTTCTGGTCGCTGAACTTCCTTTCCTTTCAATTCCATAAACGCAGTTTGAGCTGGAAGTTGTAAAGTGGCTTGGTTAGAAATTTCCATCCCTGTTATATAGCTCAATACCTCATATCCAGCATCTATACTTCTTTCCATTTGTTTCTTTTTCTGCTGAATTTTTAGAATTTCAGCTTGCATCACAAATTCATTTCCTTGAAGTAGTACACCGTTTTTAACTCTTGATTGCACCAGTTCTAGCTGCTCATTTAAATCTTTAAGCAATACATCTGTGGTTTCAAGTTGTTTTTGCATCAATATTATATTGAAATATACTTCATCCATTTGCTTACGGATGCTCCACATTTCCACTTCCAAGTTTGCTAAACTTATTTCTCCATTCATCTTAGCTAATTTGCCTATAGACTTGGTGCGACCACCATCAAACAGCAGCTGATTTAAACCCAGAGTAAGATTGTATTGATCTTTACTAATACTGGGTGGACTTAATGGCCCCGCCTGCAACTCTGTAACTTCGGATTGATAGGAAGCTCGACCAGAAATAATCAGTTCTGGATATAGATTCGTACCTGCAATTTGAGTGTTTAAATCAGCTACTTTGGCTTCAATTTCCTGCTTTAAAGCCGTTGGATATTCTGAATAAATCTTTTCATAAAGATCGTTAAGTGTAATTACTGTTTGGGCTTCGCTATTTAGAGAAATCAGCGTAAAAATAAACAGTGCTATAATTGTTATTTTTTTCATGGTTCTTCCAGATATTGAATTCCATCAAGAATAAAATCCAGACTTATTTGTCTGCGATCTTCAAGAAATTCGTGGTATTTAGCGTCATCAAGATTGAAAATCATTTGTACCATATTCTTGGCGACAATAGGCATTAAACAGAGGCTAATTATATTCATTAACAACTGATGTGGAGCGATATCTTTAATCGTCTTTTCTTTTATCGCGACATTCACTTGATCGATATAGCTTTGTGGAAGCGAAACCCCTTGAGTGCTTACAAACTCCTTGAATCGTTTCTCATTTTGATTCATTTCATAAATTATAAAAGAAGGTAATTGAGGGTCTTTATCAAAAGTGAAATAATAGAACTCTACTATTTCCTTTATTTTGGTCTTTAAATCAATTTCTTTGTTAAGGATAGCAAGCAACTGTGGTATTATTTTCTTTATCCCTGCTTTAAACACTTCAAAAAACAGATTATCCTTACTGCGATAATAATAATGCAACATTGATTTGTTAATATTGGCCTTATCTGCAATTTCTTGCATTCTTGCTCCTTCAAAACCCCGTTCCTGAAAAATTAATCGAGCGGCTTCAAAGATTTTTTCTTCGGTTTCTTTTTCTACTGACATCCTTTCGTTTTTTAGTTCTATCAAGTTTAAAGTAAAAAATACTAGATGTCAACCATTTGGTTGAACTATTTGGTTAAATCAAATGAATGCTATTTTCTAGCTTGAGAAGCATTTTAAAAGCTCTATAAAGTAGCCGAGAACTTTCTTCATATTTTAGCTTATAGAGTGTACATTTAGAAGATAGCTAGCAATAATGAGTGCCTATTTTCACCGAATTTTAAGAATGATCAATATCACAGATAATGGCAAAAGCACCGGATTGGATACAACAAGCACGAAGCAAATGGAAATTTACAGGACAGAAACGTCCTGATTTTGCAAATGAACCTGAACACGATCAAGAATCGGTTTGGGATTACCCCCGCCCTCCTAAAGTAGACCCGGATTCAAGAACAGTAATTGTGAAATGTAATTCTGTTGAAATAGTACATTCTGTAAATAGTGTAAGAATTCTGGAAACGGCCGGCCCGCCTGTATTCTATTTTCCGCCGACAGACGTAGACTTTCAATATCTGCAAAAAACTGAAGAAAGCTCGATGTGTGAATGGAAAGGACCCGCAACCTATTGGGATGTTGTGTTACCTGACAACACTATACCAAAAGCTGCATGGAGTTATGAAGATCCATTTGAAGAGTACAAATCACTTAAAAGCTATATTTCATTTTACCCAGCTTTGTTAGAATGTTTTGTGGATGGAGAACGAGTTCGACCTCAGCCCGGCGGATTTTACGGCGGATGGATCACTTCTGAAATAGTTGGTCCTGTGAAAGGTGAACCTGGAATTAGTGGGTAATTTAGATTTTCCCTTTTAATTTGCATAGTTATAGCTACCTATGAATTTTTTGCAGAGACGTTTTCCAGGGTATTTCAGATCTTACAAGAAAACTATTTTCTTATTCGTTGATACACAATCAATGGCAGTTGTTGTTATTGCTTCCGATTTTTAGGATTGGCAACCCACCGAAAGAATAATCTCAGCATTAAATCAGTAAAAATATACAATGAATCCAAAGGTTGATTTCTTTTTTAATAAAAACAGTAAATGGCAGGAAGAATATGAACTTCTCAGAACCATCATTCTTGATACTGGTCTGAATGAAGAATTAAAATGGGGTAAGCCATGCTACACTTTCTCAGGAAATAACATCGTGCTTATACATGGGTTTAAAGACTACTGTGCACTGCTGTTTCATAAAGGTGTATTATTGAAAGATCCAGATGAGATTTTAGTACAGCAAACAAAAAATGTACAAGCAGCTCGACAAATTCGATTTACCAGCGCTCAACAGATAATTGAAATGAAAGCAATCTTAAGAGCGTATATTTTTGAAGCTGTTGAAGTAGAAAAAGCAGGATTAGAAGTTAAGTTGAAAAAAACTTCTGAATTTGAAATGGCTGATGAGTTTCAAGAAAAGCTGGATGAGCTTCCGGAATTGAAAGAAGCTTTTGAGTCACTTACTCCCGGTCGGCAACGAGGATATCTCCTCCATTTTTCAGGAGCCAAACAATCCAAAACTCGTTCATCAAGAGTAGAAAAATGTATTTCTGCTATTCTTGATGGTAAGGGACTGAATGACCGATAACTCTATAAATTTATTTCAGAGCTACAAACGTCAAAAAAGCGTCTCGATGTAAGCGATTAAATCCTTTTTTCAGAAAGTAGTAAGAATCTTTTTTCCCTGAGCTTGTATAAGGAATATGAATTAGTTTGAATGAAGAAAAGCCTGCCTCTGAAAATGTTTGTTGTAAAGTGTTTGGAGTAAAAAAACTGCGATGATACAAAGGATGATTTCCTCCCTCCCATTTCTTCCCGGATAGTTGAAATTTTATGCTATTCCAATTAGGTACTTCACCAACTAACATCCCATTTCTGCTGAGCTTATTATGAATTGCGCGCAACTTATCCACGGGATCCAGAAAATGCTCTAAAACATGCCATAGAGTAACTATATCAAATTCTTGTTCCGAATCAGAAACAGAGTCTTTAGATGCATTTAACTTTAATTCATTCTTGATAAACTGTATGGCTTTGTCAGAAACATCAATTCCCGATGGATCAAAACCTTCTTCTTTGGCAGTTAACATAAACGCACCGGAACCACATCCTATATCCAGTAAGCTTCCTCTAGTCTTAAGCCCTTTTATAGTTTCAATTCTCTGTCGATTGATATGCCAAAGTGCTTTCAGCTTAATATCTGAACTCTCAGCTGAATAGTCTGTTAGGTTAAAACCTGTCCATTCATGGTATCCTTCATACAAAACACTTTCATCAGGAACATCCTTGAGGTAGATCAAGCTACAACTTTGACATTTTACCAAACCCATTCCTTCAGTAGTAAGGATTATTTTTTTATCCGCAGATGAGCAAATTGGGCAGTTGGATCGTGTAATCAATTTTTTACTTAAAGTACTAAAGAGAAATTAAATCTTCGCTTTCAATTTAGATTTTACTTTTCTATTAAGTTGATCTGAAGACAAGACCGTTAATAACACTCTGTTTCTATTTGACCGATAAATCCATTATTCAGATTATCCTATTATTTTTTAAGTACATCATGAATTATACTTAAACATCAAACTGGGATATAATGAATTGTATACCTCATATTCTAATATTACCCCACATTAAAAAAAATACAAAAGTTCGTGATTTGAGAACTTTTATTTTATATTTGTACTAGATAATAAATATGAAACGAATAATAGCGAAAAGAACTTTACGTGAATTTTGGGAAAACCACGCAGATTCGGAACAATATCTTAAAACTTGGTACGAAACTGCAAAAAACTCTGATTTGAATTCTCCGAGTGAAGTTAAAGAAACCTACATCAATGCAAGTATATTAAAAGATAGTAGAGTTGTTTTCAATATTAAAGGAAATTCATATCGACTTATAGTAAAGTTTAACTATGTCAGACAATGGGCTTTTATTCGATTTGTTGGAACTCATGCTGAATATGATAAAATAGATGCTAATACAATTTAAATATTGAATTATGGAAATTAAACCAATAAAAACTGAAAAAGACTATGATAAAGCTCTAGAAAGACTTGAGCTAATCTTTGATGCTGCTCCTAATTCAAAAAAAGGAGATGAAGCAGAAATATTATCAATATTGATTGAAAATTACGAAAACAAATACTACCCAATTGAATCGCCAGACCCAATTGAGGCAATTAAAATCCGAATGGAAGAAATGAATCTTAAACAGAAAGATTTGATTGGAGTTATTGGAGGAAAAAGCAGAGTGTCGGAAATCTTAAATAGAAAAAAAAGATTAACAGTTGAAATGATAAGAGAATTAGAAAGGATTTTAAATATTTCCGCTTCTGTTCTCGTGAACAATTATCAACTCTCAAAATAAAAACGTTGGTAACAACATGTATAATTCATTGCTAAGTCTGTGTGTACTCGGAAAATCCTTCGGATTTCCCTCTGGTTCGGTTTCTTTTACTAATATAGAGCCAGCCAACGCAACGAAAGCATTTATGAAAAATTCACTCCCCTCTTCTTCACCAACGTGGAAAATCAATTACTAAAGCCTTCTCGTTTACAATCAATACCTTCAAAACTATACTAAATTTCGGTTATGATCATAATAGTAGGTGCAGGACTTTCAGGTTTACTTGCTGCATATCGGTTAAAAAAGCTAGTATACCGGTCAAAGTAATTGAAGCCAGAAATCGAATAGGTGGCAGAATACATACGCTTATTTCCGAGAATAAAACCCCCGTTGAAATGGGCGCCACTTGGTTTTGGAAAACGAATCAGCATCTAATAAAACTGCTTGAAGAGTTAGAACTCTCCGCTTTTGAGCAGTTCATGGAAGGACCGGCTTATGTACAGTATTTTTCGAATTCCCCTGCTCAACCGGTAGATATTCCACCGCAGGAAACCAGTTATAGAATTGCGGGAGGAACTTCTTCGTTGATTGCAAAACTTGCAGAACATTTATCGCCCGAAGAGCTTGTGTTAGGAGAGGCTGTTCAAAAAGTTGAACTTCATAACAATTCTCTTAAAATTTTTACTACTCAAAATGAGTATGAAGCCGAGAAAGTAGTTCTTGCCATTCCTCCCCGACTTATTACTCGCTCTATTGCTTTTTCTCCCGCCTTACCTATAGAAATTATCGAAATTGCAGAACAAACTCACACTTGGATGGAAGATTCCATTAAAGTAGCACTGATTTATAAAAGTCGGTTTTGGAAGAAAAGGTCACTTTCGGGTGCGGTATTTAGTAATGTTGGTCCTGTTACTGAATTTTACGATCAAACCAATGCTAAAGACACCCATTTTGCGCTATGTGGATTTATGAATTCAGCTTATCAATCGCTTAGCAATGCAGAAAGAGAGGAAAAAGTAGTAACTCAAATGACTCAGATTTTTGGAGAAGAAGCCGCTGATTATCTTGCTTACGAAGAAACGGTTTGGAGTAAAGAAAAATACACCAAAGCCTCCTCTGATTCTTCTTTATATCCTCATCAAAATAACGGTCACTCCATTTTTCAAAAGTCATTTATGCAAGAAAAATTATTCTTTGCCAATGCCGAAACCTCTCCTCAAAGTCCCGGTTATATGGATGGAGCCGTGTATGCTGCGAATGAGATTGCCAAAACAATCATAGGGTGATTTATTATAGATATTAGTTCTTGGTTGACTGAAATTGATTAAAACTACTTTCAAACAAAAAAAGCCCACCTTCAACGTATGCCAAGAATCTGAATAATTAGCATGACCTAGTTGCTCTGCTCAAAATTTCAGAACTCAATCTTCCAACTTAGTAAAGGTAAAACCAATCCTTCCTTGATTTTATCTACTTTTTCAGTTCTGAAATTATAATCAAACCGTGGATCTTTAGCACCCAACAAGTTCTTGACTTGAAGCGCCCATAGTGTAGAATATTTTTCTTTATTTGTTCGATAAATAATCGAAAGATCCACAATATAATGGGTATCAAATTGCTGTGAATAGGCGCTGTTTTCATCCAGAATAACTTCTTCTTCCTGCATCGAAGCGGCTTGAAGAACAGGGCTATATCGTTCACCACCGGTAATACTTCCGCGTACATTGATCCCTAAAATATTTCCTCCATCCTTTAGTGTGTATTCCTTTCCGAAGAGAACATTTGTCGCTATTTTCTGATCAAATCTACCGTTTCTCCAAATTCCGTCTCCTCCTTGATATCTGTTTGAATACCATGTTCCGGTAAGTAAATAGTAATACCCGTTGTTCATAAACCTCTCAAAAGTAAGCTCAACTCCGTAGTTCTCTCCTTTTCCTTCGTTAACGAGCGCTTCAGTAAAAGTGAAATCATGCACAAAATTCAGCATCGAAAAACTGCTGTCGGCAATTACTGGAACATCAAACATATTTTGCCAAAATCCTTCAATTTTAACCCGGTGAACTTCGCCGATTGTTTGATCAACAGAAGCTACAAAATGATGAGCTTTACTCGTTTTAAGATTTTTATTGGGGAGTTGCGTCTGTTGTTGAACAAAATACACCTTCAGATTTTCAATTTGACTGTGCAATCCATACCCAATATTAAACGATGTATTTGCGGACGCCTGCCATGTAAACGCGGCTCTCGGTTCAAGTACAAATTCCTTATTTATCGAAAACCATTGCCCATGTAACCCACCAAAAATTGAAAATCGCGGTGATAAATTAAATTCTGTTTGATGATAAACCTGATATAATTGGGCTTGATCTTTTTGCTGAATCAGACTTTGAAAACTCGCTGAATTATCCGGTTTTCCAGCCAGATCAAAATTGAAATAAAGCTGTTGTAATTCCACTCCTGAGCGTGTGGTTATTCTTTTGCCAAATCCTTGATTCAGAAAAGTTTTAAATGCCAACCGTCTTGTATTATTATCAATATTCAAATAAGGATTCAGATCCAAATTATCATCAAAACGCTCTTCTGAATATTCTGTGGAATTTCCTGATAAAGCCAGAGTGCTTTTCAGATATCCTTTGTTGTTCACGGTGATACTATGTGAAACTCCCATGGCTCCTACTCCCAGATCAATTCGGTTTTCTGTGAAATCACTGAATGCATATTCCCATTTGCTTGAATCTGTTTTAGCTTCCATAGTTTGAAGATCCAAACCTCCGATTCCCCAAAACTCAAAACGACCACTATTCTGGGTTGGCATATCAATTTTAAACGACAGATCTTGATATTGAATACGTCCTTCAACCGGAAGGAATGGCTGCAATAATGTAAGCGTAGAAAACCTGTAATTGAATAAATAGGTTGCGGACCCATTCTTTTTGAACGGTCCGCCTGAACTAGCTTCCAATCCGTTTATCCCAATTTGAAAAGCGTGTTCTTTTCGATTTCGATTTCCGGATCTAAAATTGATATCAAAAACACCGGAAAGTGCATTTCCATATTCTGCTGGAAAAGCTCCCGTAAAGAAATCTGAATTTGAAAGTAACTGCGCACTGAATAAGGTCAACCCTCCTCCACCGGCTATCGCTAATCCGGCAAAGTGGTTGGGGTTTGGAATCTCAATTCCTTCTAATCGCCATTGCACGCTTTTAGGTGCGTTTCCTCGGATGGAGATGGCGTTATTTTGAACGCCTCCCGTTGAATTTACCCCAGGGAATACCGTTACCAATCTGCCGGGATCATCTAATCCACCGGCATAACGCTGTGTTTCTTCCACGGTAAACTGTTTTACACTTACTTTGGCAAAATCGTTGAGAGGTTTGTCTTTCTGGATTGTTGCCACTACTTCAATAGCCTCACCTTCAAATATCGATTCCTCCATTTCTACATTTAGTACTGTTTGCTTTCCCGAACTCACTAAAATATTTCGCACAATAATCGGCTTAAATCCCAAATAAGTGAATTTAAAATCGTGCCGACCAACCGGAATATCCTTCAGAATAAAAGCTCCATGTTCATTGGTAGAAGTCCCCAAAAAAGGTTCGTGATTCATGAGTAAAATATTCACTCCAATAAGGGTCTCTTTGGTCAACTTATCAGTAACAACTCCCGAAACTTCCTGAGTTTGAAGTGAGCTTGATTGCTGAGCTTGTACAATAAAATTCGATCCAATCAGGATCAGAAATAGAGATAAAATCTTCATGAATATTGTTTGATGAGGTTAACATTTCGCCGCAAAAATACCCTCTTACATTACTATAAACGTCTACACCGTTGGGATTGGACTTGTTTAGGTGGTTATATTTAGAGATATGACAGTCTTTAGGGGAATTAGGTCATCTCGCGGCGAATGCCCGAGATCTGGGTTTATTTAAAGATTAGATTCACTATAAAGGATCCAGATTCCTGCCTTCGCAGGAATGAACTAACTTTTAAAATAAAACTAAATCCTCAACCAAGAGGGTCCAACTGTAAACCCAGACAACATCAAATATCTAACGACTTTTTATACTGAGATGGAGTTAATCCCGTGTGCTTTTTGAATACCGAATTAAACGACGATTTAGAATTGAAGCCAGATTCCAACCCAATGCCCAGCAAAGTATAATTCCCAAACTCCGGATTAGCTATAGCTTGCTTCACATTTTCAATTCGATAGCTATTCACGAAATCGTAGAAACTTTCATCGGCGTATTTATTGATGACTTCGGTTAAATAATGAGAAGATATATTCATCAATCCGGCTAGTTCCGAAAGACTAAGATCACTTCGTAAATACGGTCGCTCATTTTCCATGAGACCACAAAGTTGTCGATGTAACTCCTTTCCAAGATTTTCATCCAAACCGGAACGTGAGTAACTTTCTGTAGCGATTTCAGGTTGTTCTATTGGCTTTGACTCAACCGCTTCAACAGGCGTAAAAAATTCCGCTTGTTTCAGACCCATATACCCGATGCTGTACACAAAAATGGTAGAAGCCAATAAAGTGAAATTCGTGTATTCTGAAAGCATATCGCTAAACGAACTCACGGTGTATAACATTCCCGCAGTAATTCCTAATAGCGTTCCAGCCAGCACAAAACCTTGCAGCCAATCCAGATTTCGTTTTTCTAGTGTAGAATAATTTGCCCTGATCCTTTTTCGGTATTTATACAGCTCAAAAATTATGAATGGCAGATAAGCCAGGCTATATACTACTTTGAAGTGTGTGATCCAGGAACTTCCATACTGTAGCTCTCCACTTTCACTTATCATATCCAGTTTTACTTCGCCGGAATTAAAGTAGAATGGTAAAAAATAGAGGGTCAGTAAAACAAAAGGAATGAAATGCTTTTTCTGAGATAGAGATAGTTTTTCGCTTCCCTTAATTAACGTTTCGGTGTATAGATAAAGCAGTGGTCCATATAACAGCGTGATTGAGAAATCCAGACCGATTACATGAGGATAGCCTTGATGCAATCCTACACTTAGAAAAGCTGCCATTGCCAGATCAATTGTAAAAACCAGCATCAATGCAGCCAGAATACGGTTAGAAAGTTGATTTACTTTTTTTGAAACCAACAGAAAAGTAAGCATCAAGCCGTGAACAGCACCCAAAAAAAATAACACGCTCATGTATGTTCCACCAAATAGTTCTTTCTAATGGCTTGAAGATAACATTTATAGGATAACTGCAGAAGCTAATATGAGGCTTAATATCAAGTGTTCATTATGCACTTTTGGGATGTGGACGTCCTTGTAGAAGCTAGATTCAAAGAGATTATCAAAGCCCCAAACAAATTATCTATTTTAAGAGACTAAACATTAACAAAAGGCGAACCGGAATTAGCGGATAATTATTTTTTGATTTACTTCTAAAATCACTCACTTTAAGTAAAGTTTATTTAGATCATCTATAAAAACCAGAATTAAAATTTATCTTTTAGTACTAGCTACTCTATGAGCAAGAAAATTAATTGGGGAATTATTGGCTGCGGAAATGTAACGGAAGTTAAAAGTGGTCCGGCCTATCAAAAAGTTGATGGATTTGAATTAGTCGCTGTGATGCGACGCAATGAAGAAAAAGCGAAAGACTATGCTGATCGTCATAATGTGAAAAAGTATTACACTGATGCTGATTTACTGATCAACGACGATGAAGTTGATGCGATTTATATCGCCACTCCTCCTGATTCTCACAAAAAATATGCATTGAAAGTAGCGGAAGCAGGAAAACCTTGCTGTATTGAAAAACCTTTAGCTCCTAATTACGAAGATTGTTTAGCAATTACAGAAGCCTTTAAAAAGAAGGGAATTCCTCTATTTACTGCTTATTACAGACGTTCTTTACCAAGATTCCTAAAAGTAAAAGAATGGTTGGAAGAGAAATATATTGGTGAAGTAAGACATGTTAACTGGCATTTCTCAAGTCCGCCCAGAGATGTTAACCTTACAAAAGAATATAATTGGCATACCGATTCCAAGATAGCTAAAGCGGGTTATTTTGATGACCTGGCATGCCATGGACTTGATCTATTCAGTTACTACTTTGGTACTATTCAAACAGCCAAAGGAATAAGTAACAATCAACTTGGGTTATACACCGCTAAGGATGCTGTTACCGGCTCGTGGATTTATGAAAATGGAATCACTGGTTCTGGAAGTTGGAATTTTGGAGCTTATTCTTACAAAGATGAAGTTCAAATTATTGGAAGTAAAGGAACCATCCGATTTTCCATTTTTAAGAATGAGGCTATTGAACTGGATAGCGAAACCAAACAAGAGAATATCTTTATCGAACACCCTGAGCACATTCAATTTCCACATGTTGAGAATATGAAGAAATATCTATTCGGAGAAATTCCAAAGCATCCTTCTACCGGCGTTAATGCAACACATGTTGCTTGGATGATGGATGAGATACTTAAAAATTAACTATTCCGATCTTCCATCATTCTTATTCCATCTTATCCCCTGAGTTTTTACTTAGATCTGAGAAGCAAATGATTTTCAATCCTCTAAATATGTATTGGGCTAATCAAAATTATTTTTAAGTATAAACGGATGTTAGTACTATGCTAATGAATCTTTTGCATTCATCATATTCTTATAATTATAGAATATGATGAATAAAACTTAAACATAAAGTTGGGATAAAGTGAATAGAGATCACTTTACTTTGTTGTTGCCAAACATTTAAAAGAAACGAATGAAACAGATTTTTACGATTTTATTGATTTCAATTACAACTTTGTCATTTGGACAAGAAAAGCCCGACTTTGACAACCTTGTAAAACTTGGAGAAATTTATTCCAAGAACGTTAATGCGACAGGTGAAGATTTTAAAAAGGAAGTCGAGAAACTAAGAACTTCAGGGCTGAATCATATTATTGACGCATTAATAGCTGTTGGAAAAGGCGATAAAAAGCTCTTGACGAAAAAATTCCTTTCAAAGCCTTCCGAACAAGAATTAAAATATTGGTATGTACTTAGAGAAATTCACTACAACAATCAATCTGAAAACTCTGAGCCAAGACCAAATGAAGAAATAGCGAAAGAAACGCTTGAAAAGCAAATTGACACTCGGTGGCTATTGGACAATTACTACTATAGAGTTCGTGGGGGAATCGCAAAAATATTTAATGACAAAGATTTGAGGAAATACGACATTGACCTTGACGGCTACGGATTAGAAAATGAGACTGAAAAGGCAGTTCTCTTTTTTGCTATTTCTAATTCTTTGACACAAAGGTTCCAAGTTCTTCAAATGATGAAGAATTACGACAAGCTGATAGAGTTTGCAGAGAAACTTCCGACATTCAATGGGAAACCATATTATGAATACACCTCATTCGACTTTGAAGACTTCGAATGGATTGGATACGATAAAACTGAATCGTATAAAGACAGACTTTTAGGAAGTTTGTTTTCGGCTTTGAACGGACATTTTTCAGCACTCTCTGAAAAAGAAAAAACAGAAGAAATGAGAAATTTGTATTTCAAATCAATTCTTTTTATCCCAGAATATTTCAAATATTCGGGTGCAATGGAAAATGATTTACTTGAACTTTATAATAAATCGAAAAAATAAAAAACGCATCAGAACAAGGCATATAGCTTATGGCGGGTGAACGTCTATCCGCAAGGTTTTCGCTCCTTGTCTAGCTATAGTTTCGGGACTTCGAAACCGCCACAAGCCAAATGCAAAACGTTGTGCATAATTAATTATCCACTTGAAAAAATACTTATCATCGTTTTATAATATCAGCGCTGAGATTCTAGAAGATTACATTTCTCATTGGTCGGAATATTCAGTTCCAAGAAAATCAATTATTACTGAATGTGGCAGAACCGAACGCTATCTATATTTTGTAAAAGATGGAATTCAAAAGTCATACTACTTAAATGAAGGAAAACAGCACGTTATGTTTTTTGCCTATGCACCATCATTTAGCGGTATAGTAGAATCGTTTCTTACACAAACACCATCCAAGTACTATCTTGAAACGATTACGGACAGTACATTTTTACGAATACCTTATGCTAAACATTCCCAATTAATAGAAAGGCATAGGGAACTTGAAACCTTATTTAGAATAATCACAGAACAGTTCTTAATAGGCATTATTGAAAGACATCACCAATTAATGGCTTTCAACACCCAAACTCGTTTTATAAAATTTGCCAAAAGAAGCCCGCATTTGATAAATATGGTTTCACAGAAAGATATCGCTTCATATTTACGAATCGACCCCACAAACTACAGTAAATTAATCAATACAGTTAAAATTTAGGAAATCTTGGTTTTTACCAAGAATAGAGTCTTTAATCTGTTGCAACTTTGTCTCATCTTGTAATTAAAATAAAATGATGAAACTAATAAAGCACGCATTGATTATTGGATTGACCATATTTTCTATCCAAAGTAATGCTCAACAAATTAAAAGTACTACTATGACAAATAAAGAAATTGCAACCAAGTTTTTAAATGGATTTAATAACCCAGAACAGATTCAAGAGTCTTTGGCTTTATTGGCAGATGATTATAAGTTTAAGAACCCAATGGTTGAACTCAATTCTAAAGAAGAATTTATTGTATTGGCTAAACAAATTGGTGCTGTAATTACAGGAATAGAGATTATTAATATTGCCGAGAATGGCAATTGGGTAGCTGTCTTCTATGATTTTAAATCATCTGTCAAAGGCCTAGAATCAAATACAGGAACTGAATGGTTTAGGATTGAAGATGGACTTATAAAAGAATCAAATTTGATATACGATACTGCTGAATGGAGAAATTTTTATGCACAAATGAAAGAATAAAACTGTTGCCAACAAATTGAACGACATCGAAGCAACTGAGAATATTTTCACTCATTTTGAAAAATTTATTAAACTTTCGGAAAATTTAAAATCTGAACTTTTAAAACGAATAAAACCTGAATTATTTCAAAAGGGAGAACTCGTTTTAGACGCAAAAAATATTTGTAAAAAAAGCTATTTCATTAATAAAGGTATTCTACGAACCTATTTTATTAAAGATGGAAAAGAAATCAGTGAATATTTTTCTGGAATAAATGAATGGGTCAACTCACCAAAAAGCTTTATGCAAAGAGAAAAAGACATTTATTATATTGACGCAATTGAAAATACAGAGACCTATTATATAAACGTAAACGACCTTATATATCTTTTTGATAATTTTCCTGAAATGGAACGTTACGCACGTTTATCAATGGGAACTGTTTTTGGGCATTTTATGGAACGTATAACCTCAATGCGATTTACATCTGCCAAAGAAAGATATGATCATTTTCAAAAAACCTATTCGAATATTTATCATCGTATTCCTTTGGGCATGGTTGCTTCTTATTTAGGAATAACTCAAGAAACCTTAAGTAGAATAAGGGCTGAAAAGTAATTATTTGATATAGGTCAAAAGTTCTGATGATTTCAATCAGTAGCTTTACCTCTAAATTAAAAATCAAAATGAAGAGAAAAATCAAAAGAACTTTACTAATAATCTCCCTGATTTTTATAGCGGGAATTATCTACATTTTTACTTATGTACCATCACTTCCAAAAGAAAATGGAGTAGTTGAAACCTTATTATATTTAGGTGATTCTGACAATCAACCTTTAATTGTAGCTTTTGGTGGCGCAGAAGGAGGTATAGATTGGCATAGAAACCATATGAAAAGTAAAAGGGACAGTCTTATTCAAAAAGGCTATGCAATTTTGGCAATCGGATACTTCAATACAGACGGGGCACCGAAAAATCTCGACAGAATTTCACTAGATGCAATTTCTGATACCATAATGGCTATCGCCAAAAAAAATAAAATTGATGAATCAAAAATAGCTCTCATTGGAGGTTCCAAAGGAGGCGAGCTAATTTTAAATTTAGCAAGCAGATATAATCAATACAAAGCAGTAATTGCCTTATCAACATCAAATGTTACTTTCCCTGCAATTACTTGGTCTTCAAACACCTCTTCTTGGACTTATAAAGGCAATGAAGTGCCTTATGTACCTGCGTCATTAAAAACAATATCACCAGCATTAAAAGGAGATCATTATACAGCTTTTAGTATGATGCTTGAAGATGAGACAGCAGTCAAGAATGCTGAAATTCAAGTAGAGAATATTAACGGACCAATTTTAATACTGTCAGGGAAAAATGATAAGCAATGGCCAGCAACATTTATGTCAAATAGAATAATAGAAAGATTAGAGGAACACAATTTTAAATACTTTAACGAGCATATAATATTGGACGGTGGACATATAGAACCAATGAATCATTTTGACTTAGTATATGCCTTTTTAGAAAAATATTTGCCCCAGAATGAACAAAACCTGTAGCTAACAACGTATAAAATTAATGGCTAGCTCTCGCCTGCTTACGAAGATCCTCGCGGATTTTCTATACAGAATGATTCCAGAGCATCCTTCTACCGACGTTGATGCAACGCATGTTACTTGGATGAGATACTTAAAAACTAACTATTCTGATCTTCAATCGTTCTTATTCTATCTAATCCCCTGAGTTTTTACTTAGATCTGAGACAAAATAATTTCGAATCCCCCGACCATTTATAGGGATAATTAAAATTATTTTTAAGTATAAACGGATGTTAGTACTATGCTAATGAATCTTTTGCATTCATCATATTCTTATAATTATAGAATATGATGAATAAAACTTAAACATAAAGTTGGGATATAATGATCACTATGCGTCATATTCTAATGTTGTGCAACATTTAAAACAGACAAAATCTATCAATGGGAACTTGGGGAACAGCAATAAAAAGTAACGACACTGCAAGCGACATTTATGCTGACTTCTTCGAATTATATAACGAAGGACAAGAACCTGCTGACATTTCTAAAAAACTGATTAAGGACAACAAGGATTTAATCAATAATCCAGACGACTGCAATAACTTTTGGTTCGTTCTTGCCTTAGCACAATGGGAGACCAAAAGTCTTGATCATGAACTTTATGAGAAAGTAAAGTCAATTATCGAAAGTGGACAGGACTTGGAAGTTTGGCGAGAACTTGATGCTGACGAATCAGAAATTAAGAAACGAAAAATAGCCCTTGATAAGTTTCTTGACAAAATCAGCTCTGATAAGCCTAAAGCAAAGGCAAGAAAAAAGAAGAAATTTAAAGAACCTGTTTTTGAAAAGGGAACCTGCCTGACTTTCAAATTGAAGAATGGGAATTATGGCGGTGCAGTTGTATTAGCAGCAGACAACAGGACAAGTTATGGTTACAATCTCATTGTCTCGACAAGACTAAACCAATCAAATCGACCGACAAAAAAGGATTTTGAAAAAGCCAAGGTTCTCATTACAAGTTTTGACAATTGGAAAAACGAACCAAAAGTAACTTGGTACTTACCAGACCGATTTCAAAAAGACCATTCTGACCTTTTTGAAGTCGTTGATAAAATCGAAGTTGATAAGGATTACAATCCGAATGGGACAGAAATTAAAGCGAGCTTTTCAGCAGGTTGGCAACACATTATGGAATCTGTAAACAGTCAGCTTGAATATGAGAAGGACAAAGGAGAAACTAAATCTTTCGCATTGACAGAATTGACGAAAAGAAAGAAATGGTGGAAATTTTAAAAATAAAAAACGTTGCACAACACAGCATATAGTTTATGGCAGGTAAACGGCTGCCAGCAAGGTTTTCGCTTCGTAGCCAGCTTTGGTTTCGGTGGACAGGAAAGTGCTTTGAAACCGCCACAAGCCATATGCAAACCGTTACCTAACTCTAAATTTCAACTCTTCAATAGTTGAAAGAATTTCGTTTCGGTCCATTTCTCTGTAGCGTTCAGGAAGTAGTTCTTTAGAAGTACATTCTATCACAGCGTTTAATGTCTGTAATTCTACTTCTTCGGGATACGTTGGAGGAATGAAATCAGCTAGTGCCGCATCCAGAACTTCCGGGCTCACTTTCTTTACACCTGCTGCAGCTGCACGGAACTTAGCTCTGGTTAAGGCTGCTTCCATATCTGCGCCGGAGAATGTTTTCAATCCTTGTTCTATCACCGCAGGAATGTATTCTTCGGTTAATTGAAGCCCCGTTTTTTTAGCCATTGCTTCATAAAGTTCAATGCGCTCTTCTTTGGTATATGGTGGGAATAAAGCCAGATGCTCTTCTGCTCTACCCTGTCTTTTTAAATCTATAGGCATCAGATCCGGTCTTGCTGTCATCAAAAACCAAACAATTTTACCACGATTATCTGTGTCACTCATAAAAGTAGCGATTTGGGAAAATACACGACTGGAAACTCCACTGTCTCCTCCGGCACTTCGATCACCTAAGTATGCATCGGCTTCATCGATCATAACCGCAACCGGTGACATCGCTTTAAGTAATGACAAAATTTTCTCTAGATTCCCTTCGGTAACGCCCTGCCACTGGCTTCGAAAATTCTTCAGCTTTACCATCGGAATTCCAACTTCGCTGGCAAAACATGTCACTAAGAAGGTTTTTCCTGTTCCAACAGGTCCACAAACCAGGTATCCCATCGGCATTACGTCCTGTCGTCCTGATTTTAACGCCTTCACGGCTTGACGAAGATGATTCTTCACATGTTTGTGTCCCGCCACGTTATCAAGCGTATACGGCGTTTCTACGAACTCTAGTAATCCATACGCTTCTGCTTCGATCAGATCTTTTTTGTTCTCTGATAATCCATCGAAAGTGATCTTTTCATCATTTTCCCGTGCATTCGAAAGCACACTGCGGATATTTACATAATTCAGCCCTGCTGTTTGCTGAGCTATAATTTCGGGTGAAACAGCAGAAAGCTTCTTAAAATCATCTTCTTTAGTTTCAAATTTCACGAAAGCCAATCGATCTTCTTCACCAGGAATATTGATCTTAATTTCAGTAGTGTATGGGTTTTGAACGATCGTTTTATTCAGATCAGCAAGGTTTTCTGTGATCATAACACAGGTAAAATCAGAAGCCAAAAACATAGGATCATGCGCCCATCTCGATAAATATACCTGAGAAGTGCGGTCTTCATTGCCTGTTGAGCCGGCATCACTCATTGGAATAATTGTTTCAGCATAGTCAATGATCAAAGCCACGCTTTTCTTTTGATCCAGTCTTAGCCTGAAATATTGTTCCAGCAAAGACATTACCCTGACGGGATCTTTCGGCATTTTCTTGGCATAATCAGTCCCGACAATGCTGTCGCGTCCGGCGATAGCCTGATTGAAATCCTGTTGAGATTCTTTATCTCTGAAGTAAATTCCTGAAGCTCTATCGTAAAAAACAACGAAATCTCTGGCTCCGAAAAATTCATCCGAGAGAAAAGATTTCAAACGATTAAATTCTGTTCCTTCATCGGTTTTAAGTGCAACCAGATCGTGCACATTGCCGTGGATCAAGAATGTATTTATAGTTCGGCTAAGGTATTTTCTCGCAAATTCTTGCGACCATTTCGGATAATGATCAAACATATGCCCTATTCAATAATAGTTAGTCTTATAGTCTCAATTCTGCTTTGGGTTGCTTTACTGATGATGAACTTATTGGGTTCAATAAGAACTTCTTCATTTACTTTAGGTATGCGCCCCAAATGGTTGATGATGTAACCCGCTACGGTATCATACTGAGAAGGTTCCAATGGAATTGAAATTTCCTGAAAGGCATTTATTAGCTCATCAATTTCAACATTTCCACTTACCACATAATTGTTAGGAGCGATCCGCTTCATTACTTCACTATCAGTATCGTATTCATCCTGAATATCTCCCACAACTTCTTCTAAAAGATCTTCAATGGTGATCATGCCGGCTGTTCCACCATATTCGTCCAGCACAATAGCTACCGACATATTTGTCTGGCGGAATTCCTGCATCAAATCTTTAGATTTTTTACTCGAAGGAACCAGCTTTATCGGGCGGATGATCTCATGTAAAGTCTTTGGATTCTTGAAAAAATCATGGGCAAAAACAACTCCAATCACATCATCAATATTATCACGATAAACCGGAAGTTTTGAATGACCGGATTCGATCATCGTTTTTAAGACATCTTCTACCGGGGTTGACTTATCAACTGCTTCGATATCAATTCTTGGGATCATCGATTCTTTAACACGCATATTGGAGAGTTCAAGAACATTATGGAGAATTTCTGAATCGTCTTCATCAATATCTTCACTCCCACCGCTTTCACGAAGCTCTTTTACAATAAGCTCTACATCTTGTCGACGATAAAATTGTTCTGTTTTTTCAGCATCCGGCACCAACCATTTTATTAATACATTGGATGAACTATTAGCTACTGCAATAAGTGGGCGCAAGATCCAGTAAAACATTCTTAATGGAAGAGCGATCACATTCACCATGATATCTGCCTGTGCTCTGAATATTGCTTTTGGTAAAATCTCTCCAAAAAGCATGATCAGTAAAGATGCCAGAATAGTTTGTACGGCTAAAATCTGAAATGCAGATGGTTCAATGCCAAACCAAAGAACTGAATAGTGAGTTATTGGTTCTACTAAAAAAAGAGCCATTAATGTTGCATACACAACATTTACAATGTTATTACCAACCAAAGTTGTGGTAAGGAAGGTGTCGGGGTTTTTGGAGAAAAATCCAATGGAACCGGATATAAGATTATTTTTTCGGGAAGCTACTTCTAGCTTTAATTTATTTGCCGTAACAAAGGCAATTTCAGATCCCGAAAAGAATCCACTCAATAAGATAGTTCCTGCTATAAGAAGCCATTCCATAATTATGTGGCCTCTTTTTGAATTTGATTAGATGTGAAACTCGATGGAGGTTCGTCGTTCATTAACGAAGTATTAGTTACTATTTACCGGTAAAAGCTGGCTTTCTTTTCTCAAGAAATGCGCTTGTACCCTCTTTAAAATCATCAGTATTATACAGTTCTCCAAAAAGATCTGCTTCTGATTCAAAACCAGAATCATTTCCTGATTCCTTAATTGCTAAGATAGCATTTTTTAAAGCAAGTGGTCCTTGCTTCATCATGTTTTTCATCATTTCTTTTGCGGCATCTAAAGCTGATTCTTCGGCAACTTCATTTACTAACCCAATTGTCCTGGCTTCCTCAGCTTTGGCAAATCTTCCGGTAAGCGTTAGCTCTAATGCTTTTGCTTCGCCTACTAATTTCGGCAATCGTTGTGTGCCACCGTAACCAGGAATCAATCCTAAACTCACTTCAGGAAGTCCCAACAGTGCATTCTTTGAAGCAATTCTTATATGACATGCCATAGCAAGTTCACAACCGCCGCCTAAGGCATATCCATTAACTGCAGCTATAACGGGAATGGTCAGGTCTTCTAATTTCTGAAATACTCTTTGTCCCCGAAGAGATTTCTTCTTCGCTTCAGAATCTCCCAGAGTATTCAGTTCTTTAATATCTGCGCCTGCAACAAATGCTTTGTCACCTGCACCAGTTACTATAACTCCTTTAATTTCTGAACTGCCTTTTATATGATCGAGGGCTGTATCAAGTTCTTCAAAAACCTGATTGTTCAAGGCATTCATTTTATCGGGACGATTAACCGTTAGAATACAAACTCCTGATTCTTCAACATCCAGAATCAGTGTTTCAAAAGAGATGCTCATATACTATTCTTTAACTTGTTTTTTTGTACTTGATACATTTGATACATCATCTGAAAGCTCGTCTAAAATGGAATCGAAATCCAGTTCAGTTTCCCATTCGGTTGTGTACTCAGGTAATATATCCTGATCAAGATCGTCAATCAATTGTGAAGTTTCGTCTACTTCAGTCAATAAATTATCAAGTTGGAATCCGATTTCTTCGGGGTTACTCATCGTCATAGATTGCTCATAAATATATCTAACGGCATCTTCGATAGTTTCAAGATGAGTTTCGCACACTAAATACTTTTCTTTGGCGATCTTAAACTTTTGTAAACGCTTTTGCATAATCGCAACCCGACGTGCTTTTGTGCGCTTTAACTTTTCCGATTCAGTTGCTTTAATTTCCTCTATTTGCCTGATTACTTCTTCTTTCAGATTCGTTTCTAAAGAAGTATTCAAATACACTTCGTATCTCTTTATCAGGTCAAGCAACGTTAAATAATTTCCAAGCAGTTCGTCGATTTTCTTGCCGATATTATCCAGCAAACCCTGAGAGCTGTATGGAAGTTTTTCAAAATTTTCCTGTACCATTTTAGCCAGGTGTTTTAAAACTAAAAACCTTTTCTGGCTGGCCGAGTCTAATGATTGGAAAAGATCTTTTTCATTGCTTGAAGCATGACGTTCTTTGATTTTTTTCAATTCCGTCTTTTTTCTGAAACGAGGCAATTTTGGTACTATCCCCAGATACATTAATTCCAAACCAAATACCGTAGTCAACATTACACTGGAAGCATCTCCAAAATCACTGATGAAAAATGCCGTTAATGTTGCGATCAGCAGTCCACCCAAATTGATGGGATTCATAAATGCTTCACGAGTATAATTGATATTTAGTTCGTCTGCTGACATTAAGCTTTTTCTATATCGTTGCCTGATTGTGTATCGGAGTCTTTGCTTTTAGCCTGATCCTTTTTTGTCCCGATCGTTTTTTCCGTTTTTATTTCATCTGCGGTTTTTTCGATCTCTGAGTAGAGCATCCCCATCTCAGCTTTCACCTGCTGAAGGGTTTGCTTCGCTTTTTGTTTCTTGAGCTCAGCTTCATGCTCTTCATTCTTTATTTCATTTTCCAGTCTGGAATCATCATCCATGCTGTCCATGGCTACGTCTAAACGAGCTTCTACATGAGTAACTTTGTCACGAACTTTACCTAAGAACTCATCAACAGATTCAAGAATGTTATCCGGGTTCATGTTATTCACAGCCTGAGCAATCTTTCCTTTTTGCTCAGCTCTTTTAGAACGTTCTTTAAGCTCTTTGATCTTTCTGTAGTGATCCTTGTATTCTTGCTTAAGGCGTTCGCGTTCTTCTTCGCTTTTGTTGCTCATGGTGTCTCCTGTTAGCTTTTTTCTTTATTACCAACAGATTTTTTTGGAGATTTTTCTTCTGAAACAGGTTCTTCATCTATATTGATTGAACCGGATTTCTCTCCCATTTCCATTTTGAACTGTTCAACCAAAGACTGAGCTCTGATCTTTTCAGCGTTAGCTTCGATCTCCATAGTTTCAGTATCAATGCCATCAAGAGCAATTTCCATTCTTGCTTCATTCTTAGCAGTTTTTTCGTTCAGACGGTTGATCATCTCGTCATGAGTCTGATCCATTCCACCAACTTCAAACTGTTCTAAAGTATCTGCAATTTTAGATTGCCATTCAGCTCTTTCGCTTGCGCGTAAAGCTTCTTTAGCTTCCTGAATCTTACGATCTTTTTCACGCATGAATACTTTTTTGACCTTAAGAGCTTTCTCGTAAGCTTTTTCAGCGAACACTAATTGGTCTTTTGTATGTGCGAAATTTTCTTTTGCTTTCTCTAGTTGAAGCGCGTAACCCTCTGCGATATCATCCCGATTTGCCTGAATTGCAGACTTGATCTTTGAAGTTAATTCACCGATTAGCTTTTCATTACGATTTGATTCTTTTTGAAGCATGATCAAATTTGCCTTTACAGTAGCAATATTCTCATTCATTTGAGGTATCTGATCATTCAGATCGCGGATATTTTGTTCCAAGATCAATTTTGGATCTTCCATGGAGCTGATAACCCCACCAAACATTGATTTTAATGCGCGTATGAATCGTTTAAACATGATTTTTTCCTTTTGTTTAATGCCCTTTGTTCATTCAGTACAAATTAACTGATTATAACCGTAATTCAACATTTTATAGACGGAAATCCCGAATACCATTTTTGTCTATTACTTTTGTAACCAGATACTCCTTTTCAGGTTTTGTATCTGAGATCTTAACTGCTTCGTATAATTGTTTCGTCACAGGCTCGATCATGGTTGCCTTGTTCGTGTAAGCCACCATAATTGTTTCACCTTTTGCAATATTATCTCCCACTTTCTTTTTGAGAACAATACCTGCCTGAGGATCAACATCATCTTCTTTTACTTTTCTTCCGGCTCCAAGCTCTACGGAAGCTGTTCCAATTTCAAAAGCATCCATCTCAGAAATAAATCCATCTTTGTCTGCTTTTAACTCAAATTCATAACTGGCAACCGGATATTTTGAAAAGTCTTTTATAAAGCTGATATCTCCACCTTGTTCTTCAACAATATCTAACCACTTCTGAAAAGCTTCTCCGTTTTCAACCTGCTTTTTACTGATCTCGATCCCTTGCTCTACAGAATCAGCTTTACCTCCTAAATAGATCATCGTTCCTGAAAGTAAATGAGATATTTCCATAACATCATCAGGACCTTCTCCTTTCAGTGCATCAACTGATTCTTCTACTTCAAACCAATTTCCGATCTTGTAACCTAAAGGTTGCTTCATATTGGTTAAATAGGCAATGGTTTCTTTTTCGAATTGCTCTCCGATTCCAACAAGCGCCTGAGCTAATTTCGAAGCATCTTCCTCTGTTTTCATAAAAGCACCGGAGCCGTATTTCACATCCAAGACCAAAGCATCAATTCCTTCAGCCAGCTTTTTACTCATAATGCTTCCCGCAATCAAGGGAATAGACTCAACAGTAGCAGTCACATCTCTTAGTGCATAAAGACGTTTATCAGCCGGAGCAATTTCTTCAGTTTGGCCAACCAATACTAAATTCTGTTTCTCAAGAATTTCTTTGTAGCGAGCAAGATCAACATCCACGTAAAAACCGGGAATGGATTCCAGTTTATCCAGTGTCCCTCCAGTATGCCCAAGTCCTCGTCCTGAAATCATAGGAACAGGAACACCAGCACTTGCTACTATTGGAGCCAGAATAAGCGAGAGTTTATCTCCAACTCCACCTGTAGAATGTTTGTCTACTTTTTTACCTTCAACATGAGAAAGATCAACTACGATACCTGAATGCAGCATTGATTCTGTGAGCGCGGCTGATTCGTCATCATTCAGACCATTCAAAAATGCAGCCATTAAAAAAGAGCTGATCTGATAATCCGGAATTTCGTCAGCGGTGTATGAATCGATTAAGAAACGAATTTCTTCTTTAGTTAGAATTTTTCCGTCTCGTTTTTTGCGAATTAGTGAAACAATGTTATACTTTTTATCCATGGCTCAAGTATAGCTGTTTGAATACTTATTTTCTCACTTTACATTTATTTTCTTGTTAAGAATACTCACAGACCAAAACATCTACAAATTAGACCAATTCCTTCCCGAAGAGATCGAGCTGATCACCTATGATCCCGAAAGACCGATGCCGGGTCTAGAAGGCTTTGATGCTCTGTTGGTAAGATCTTTGACAAAATTGAATGAATTAATAATTCCGGTAATACCAGAATCTCTGAAGCTAATTGGAACAGGTTCTTCAGGATCAGATCATATCGATATTGATTACTTCGAGAAAAAAGGTGTAAAGCTAATAGATGCCAAAGGTAGCAACGCAAATGCTGTAAGTGAATATGTTATTACTTCTTTACTGCTTTGGAGTATCAAAAAAAGTAGAAATCTTTCCAATCTCAAAATTGGAATTATTGGTGCCGGAGCAACTGGAACTTCCGTAAAAAATCAATTATCTAAATTTGGCATTCCTTCTTGCAGCTATGATCCCCCAAGACAAGTTAGGGAATCTGATTTCGAATCAGCTTCACTTGATGAGGTTCTGAGCTGTGACATTCTTACTTTTCATGTACCGCTTATCAGAAAAGGAGATCATACAACATTTCATTGGTTGGATGAGGAAAAGCTACACGGAAGAAGTTTTGAATTAGTGATCAATGCTTCCAGAGGCGGAGTTATTAACGAACTTGCCCTTTTGGAAGCGATAGAAAACAATATTATTTCAGATGTGATCATTGATGTTTGGGAAGATGAACCCAACTTTAACACAGCTTTGGTTGAAAAAGCATTTATTGCAACACCGCATATAGCCGGGTATTCCGAACAAGCAAAGCTAAATGCATCTAAAATGCTGGCAGAAAAGCTATCTCTTTTTTTCGAATTCGATCTGCCTGATTATTCCTGTTTATATACTCCGAAAAGATTGGATATCGCTAATTTGAACTATTCTCTCTATGAATTCATTTTAAGATTACATCCGCTAAGAGAATATGATGCCGATTTAAGAGAGCTTTGTTTAAGACCTGATAAGAAAATTTTATTTCAACGACTTAGAATCGACCGTCCTTATCGATTCGAATATCCTTATTTGGAACTCTGCAAGAACCTAATAAATGGGCTTGAAACATTGAATATTCTAGGAGTTAAGACTTTTAATGAAAACCCATAGCTTATGACTCGTTCTTTTTTGATATTATTTTCAACTCTGATTTTGATTGGAGTGAACTGCTCACCTCCTGTTGAAAAATTAGATCCGGGCATCATCATAAAATCCAGTTCAAATACAATTGATTCAACTTATAATACTTTGAAAAAGCTGATTTCATCGAATCCGAACCTTACAATTATCGCTGAGCTTGATCACCAGGATAACGCAGCATCTGTAGATCTTACACTCTCTCCTACACGAATAATATTATTTGGAAATCCTAAACTTGGAACCCCTTTAATGCAGGAATCACAAGTAACGGGAATTGACCTTCCTCAAAAGATCTTGGTATTTCAGGAACCAACCGGAGAAGTAAAGATCGCTTATAACGATCCTGAATATCTGAAATCTCGTCATGGGCTTACAAAACAAGATAAAATCCTGAGCACTATGTCAACTGCACTTGATAAACTGACCGAATCAGCTTCGAAATAAATAAAAGTATCAATAAAGCAGACCGAGTTTAATACTTGAGGTCTTTTAAAGCTACGTTTTTATGATCCGGTTCTGGATCTTCTAAAAACTGAATCACTTTAATAGTTTCTTTACCCGACATCAAAGCTTTTAAAATTCTATGCATGCCATCCATCACTCTCCCATCAGAAGAAAGAATTACCGGATATTTAAAGCTTGTTTTTTTAGCGTAATCAATATGTTTGGCAATTTCCCGGACTGACGGAACATCGTCTTTATCTTTAAACCAAAAATTTTCATCCAATTCGTCTATTGATTCCAACATCACTACTTTAGGTAAGTAATGTTCGGATAGCTTTATAAGTTTGTCTACATCCCATATCAGAGTATCATCTCCAACTTTTCGAATATGATATTGTTTCCTCATTTATTGCCTTGGAATTTTGATCCATCTTCCTGATGGTATGTTTTCATCTAATTGTACCTGATTTATTATTGCAACGTCCAATGGTTCAATACCTAATGGTAAGTTATTCGGCAGAAAGCTGGAGAATGCTCCCGATCTACTTGTTTTAACTAACTCAAGTCTTGCAGGTTGAATGTTCAGAATTGAAGAATCGGTTAACCTATCAAATCCATCCGGAACTGACGCAAACTGCCGCTCGTAAGTATCAAACTGCTGTGAAGTAGTATAACTTAAAAATCTATAAATATTTCCGCCGTAACTCAATGCAGTTATTTCCAGAGTTAAAGATGTACCGTCTTCTTGTTGAATGCTGGCTTCTGCTTCATACCCATTTAATCCATTGGGCTGAGTTGAACTTTGCTCCCGAGTATTTACTCCCTCTTGATTCAAAAATTCTTTAACCGAAGCTTCCGGCGTTGCATTCTTACTATCTATGGAAAATTGTACGATTGCATCCTGATCGTCATTCACTAAAATTACAGCTGAAGGTTGATTGATTACGTTAAAGCCATTAGGAACCGGGAATTGAAACTTCAGTTCCGGGTGATAAAATGTCCCATTTCGCTCAAAACCTTCTCGGGGATTCTGACCATACATCATATTATCGATCATATTCAAATATTCATCTGAATCTACAATCGTCTGATCATATCCTTTTTGAGCCCATTCTGCAGCCAGCTTCGGAATATTTTCTTCACGCTCGCCCGGATCAGGGTGTGAAGATAAGTGTGAAGGAATACTTTGGCCGGATTTTTCAGAAATCCTTTTTAACGATCTAAAAAACTCTCCACCTTCTGCGGCTTCATAACCTTTCATTGCTGAATATTCAACACCGAGCTGATCAGACTCACGTTCGTCATCTCGGCTATAACTTAAGAATAGTAATTGCGCTGTTTGGCTACTTAATTGAAGAATATTTCCACCGTCCACTCCAACAGACTCTCCTAGCACTGCCAATCCGATAACTCCTAGTTGCCCAAATTGTTGCTCTGCTGCACGCTGAGAAGCATGTCTTGCTGCTACGTGACCAATTTCATGTCCTAGGACTACCATTAATTGTGCTTCGTTTTCTAAATGCGCTAATAAACCTCTCGTTACATACACATAACCACCCGGCAGCGCAAAAGCATTCACTACAGGACTCGCCAGCACCCGGAATGTAAAATCCGTATTTCTATAATTACTTGGAGTATCTTCTCTGTTAAAATGACTTACTTCCAGTAATTCCTGTCCAAGATTACTTACATAATTGGAAAGTTCTTCGTCATCGTATAATCCATACTGAGCAATGATTTCAGAATCAGCGTCTTTTCCGATCTTTAATTCTTCTTCCCAAGAATAGCCATACGCTCTTTTATTGCCCGAAACCGGACTGGTTTGTATGGAAACGCAACTTGGTAATACTAGTGAAGTTATTACTACAAGGATTGTTGTTTTTAAAAATGTTTTCATAATATTTTTTATTTAAATCACCCGATCACATTTACTTCCGGAGTAAGTGTGATATCAAATTTCTCACTTATTGAAAGGCGTATTTCGGTTGCTAAGTTCCAAATTTCTTCACCGGATGCATTTCCATGATTAACTAATACCAAAGCCTGCTTATCGTGAACTCCTGCATCTCCAATCCTTTTACCTTTCCATCCCGCTTTATCTATTAGCCAACCGGCTGGTACTTTCACTTGTCTTTCAGTGATAGGATAACTTGGTATATCCGGAAAATCGGACTTTAATTGATCAAACTGCTCTGTAGAAATAACAGGATTTTTAAAAAAACTTCCTGTATTCCCTATCTCATCGGGATCAGGTAATTTGCTTTTTCGAATTTCAATAACTGTACTACTGATATCAGAAATATCAGGATCGTTTATGCCTTTTTCAGAAAGCGTATCAGATAATACTCTGTATGAAGTATTGATCTTTTTTTCTTTTGAAAGACTCAATGTTACCGAGACTATTATCACTTTTCCTTTTAGCTCTCTTTTAAAGATGCTGTCTCTGTATCCGAACTTACATTCTTCTTTCGTAAATGTTCTTATTTTCCCGGTTTCTATCATCAGTGCTTCCAGGCTCACAAAAACTTCCTGAAGTTCTACTCCATATGCTCCAATATTCTGAATGGGAGCTGCTCCTACCGAACCCGGTATCAGAGATAGATTTTCAATTCCATACAATTCTTTTTTTACACAAAAAAGAACCAGTTCATGCCAATTTTCTCCACCAGACACTCTCAATTCAGACTCTGTAATAAACTCTTTTCCT
>Ga0189291_100190_pt1 | contig 44849 bp, 42 predicted proteins | sample UW1redminimetaG_FD_130331 | JGI IMG/M metagenome (GOLD analysis project Ga0189291, IMG submission 130331) | Marine microbial communities from the Costa Rica Dome - UW179B-red mini metaG | ecosystem: Environmental > Aquatic > Marine > Oceanic > Photic zone | place: Costa Rica: the Eastern Pacific... | reverse complement strand
GGTCAATGCGATACGCACCGCATCTTGGCGGAATTCGTCTGTCCGTTTCAGTCCCATAGTCAGTCTCCTTTGGTGCAGTAAATGCTATCAAAGGAGCGGCATCAAACCGTGACAGGTCCAATTTGTTTTCATCTCACGATACCCCGCGAGAGTCGAGAATACCGTATGCCGAGGCGATACACCCCATAAACTCCATCAACCCTAACCCACCTCAGGATACACATGTGTCCGCTTCACCACCCCGTAAACAAAACTGGTGTCGATTGACCCGATCCCGCCAATCGGGTGCAGGCGTTCGCGCACAAACCGTTCGTAGCCTTCCAGATCGCTCACCACGACCCGCAGCAGGTAATCCGACAGACCGGTCATCACCATGCATTCGAGCACCTCGGGAATGCGCTTCATCTGATCTTCGAAATGGCCCACAACATCCTTGGTGTGTTTGTCCAGCGTGATCCGCACCATCACCGTCACCGGCAGCCCGTAGGCCTGCGCGTCCACATCCACGCTATAGCCGGTGATCGCGCCGCTTTGCTCCAGCAGGCGCAGCCGCCGCAGACAAGGCGATGGCGACAGGTTAACCGCGGCCGCAAGGTCAAGGTTGGTCATCCGTCCGTTGGCTTGCAGCGCACGGATTATTTTTCGATCAATCGCGTCAAGTTTTGGCATTTTATTCCAACATTAATGAAATTATAGCACAACATAGCAACTAATGACCCCCGATCCTAGCTGATAATGCTTTCAGAATCGAGGAGACAGCGATGCGTTCCACTGACTATGATTTTTCCACTCGCGCCATTCACCACGGCTATGATCCGCAATCCCATCAGGGGGCGTTGAACCCGCCGATCTACATGACCTCCACCTTCACCTTTGACACGGCCGAATCCGGCGGGGCGATGTTTGCGGGGGAAAAGGAGGGGCATTTCTATTCGCGCATCTCCAACCCGACACTGGATCATCTCGAACAGCGGATCGCCAATCTTGAGGGCGGCGAAGCGGGTCTTTGCACCGCCTCCGGAATGGGCGCGATCACCTCGACCCTTTGGTCGTTTCTTGAGGCCGGTGATGAGGTAATCATCGACAAAACGCTCTATGGCTGCACCTTTGCCTTCATGACCCACGGTTTGCCCCGCTTTGGCGTCAAGGTGACGCTGGTGGATATGACCAACCCCGACAACCTGACCCATGCGATCAGCGAAAAAACCAAGATCGTGTATTTTGAGACACCCGCGAACCCCAACAACCGTTTGGTGGATATTGCGGCGATTTCACAGATCGCCCGTCGCACCGGGGCCAAGGTGGTGGTCGACAACACCTATGCCACGCCGGTGATCACCCGACCGCTCGAACATGGGGCGGATATCGTTGTGCATTCGGCGACGAAGTTCCTCAGCGGCCATGGCGATGTTGTGGCGGGTCTGATCGTCGGCAGTCTTGAGGACATCACCCAAATCCGCCTTGTGGGACTGAAAGACATGACCGGCGCTGTGATGTCACCGATGACCGCGATGCTGCTGCTGCGCGGGATCAAGACGCTTGAATTGCGCATGGAACGGCACTGCAAAACCGCCGCAGAAGTGGCGGAGGCCCTTGAGGCCCATCCCGCCGTGCTCAGCGTCAGCTATCCCGGCCTCGACAGCTTTGCCCAGCGTGATCTGGCCCGCCGCCAGATGGCCAATTTCGGCGGCATGATCCCCTTTGAGGTCAAGGGCGGCAAGGCGGGCGGCATTGCCCTGATGAACCGGCTGACCCTGATCCAGCGGGCGGTCAGCCTCGGCGACGCCGAAAGCCTGATCCAGCATCCCGCCAGCATGACCCATTCGACCTACACCCCCGAGGAACGTGCCGAACATGGCATCGCCGAAGGGCTGGTGCGCCTGTCTGTCGGCCTCGAAGGGGCGGCGGACCTGATAAACGATCTGCATGCGGCGCTTGGCGCACATAACATGCAGGCTGCCTGACCTCCCAAAGGCAGCAACTGGGCGCAGGCAGGGGAGTTCCTGCGCCCATTTTTCCCAACAAAATCGGAATAAAACTATGACCAATCCCAAGATCCTTGGCGATGACGCCAGCCTGCCGCCTGCTTCGACCAAGGGGGGATGGCTCAATGACCTGAACCGCGCCCGAACATCGGGTCCGTTTCTCGCCGCGCATCCCGCGCCCGGCGCCGGCCTTTCCACCACTGCTGTACATGCCGGCACCCATGACGACCCGCGCACCGGTGCCGTGGGCACCCCGATTTATCAGGCATCGACCTTTGTTCTGAACGAGGGCCAGTACCGTTCTGTCGAGGACGGCTTTGCCCGCGACCGGTTCATCTATTCGCGTTATGGCAACCCGTCCCAATGGGCGGTTCAGGAAAAGCTCGCTGCGCTTGAGGGCGCCGAATCGGCCATCGTTTTCAGCTCTGGCATGGCCGCGATCACCAGCACTGTTCTGGCGCTGATGGACAAGGGCGCACATGTGGTCGCCTCAAGCGATCTTTATGGCGGCACGTTCAACCTTTTTAACCAAGAGTTCCCGACGCTGGGCATGTCCTGCACAATGGTGGATTCCTACGATTTTGACGCCATCGAAGCCGCGATCCAACCCAACACCCAGATGCTGTATTTCGAGGCGATCACCAATCCGCTGCTCAAAGTGATCGACATCCCGCGCCTGGCCGAGATTGCCAAACGCCGCAATGTCCGGCTGGTGGTCGATGCCACCTTTGCCCCGCCTGTGGCGATGCGCACGCTGGATCATGGGGTCGATGTGGTGATCCATTCCGCCTCCAAATACCTCAACGGGCACAGCGATCTGATCGCCGGTGTGGCCGCTGGCCAGCGCAAGCTGATTGATATGATCTGGCCGCGATTGCTCAACTACGGCGGATCATTGGACCCGCATGCCTGTTTCTTGCTGGAACGCGGGCTCAAGACCCTTGCCGTGCGGATGCGTGCGCACGAAGAAAGCGCGCTGGCGCTGGCCGAATTCCTAGAAAGCCATCCGCGTGTGCAAAAGGTGTTCTACCCCTTCCTGACCAGCCACCCTGATTATGACACCGCCAGTCGCCTGCTGAAAAACGGCACCGGCAATGTCACCTTTTTCATCGAAGGGGGCGACAAGGCCGCGCTGCGCCTGGTTGATGCCCTGAAGATCCCGAAACAAGCCACCAGCCTTGGCGGTGTGGAAAGCCTGATCAGCCTGCCATTCAACACCTCGCAGGCGACATTCACCGCGCGGCAACGGGCCGACATCGGTATTGATCCGGGCTGCGTGCGCCTTTCAGTCGGGATCGAAGACGCCGCCGACCTGATCGCAGATTTCGATCAGGCCCTTACCGCCATTTATCCAGCAAAGGACACCGCACATGCGTAACGCCATCCCTACCGCCGCCCTCAGCGAATTTGTAAACGAAGTCGCCGCCGCCCCCGAAGAGGCGATCATGGACTATGGTCTTGAGGTCAAATGGCAAAGCGGAACCCGTGCCATCAGCGAAACCAAACCGATGAAAGTGGGCCCGCATCAGGTCAGCCGCTCGTTCAGCTGGACATCAGATGAACCGCGCCAATTGATGGGCAACAACCACGGCCCCAATCCGCAAGAGCTGCTGCTGTCGGGTCTGGGCTCTTGCATGATGGTCAGCTTTATCGCCGGGGCCACTGCCGAGGGCATTCAGCTTGAATCGGTGCGCATTGATTTTGACGCCACGCTGGATCTGCGCGGGTTCATGGGGCTGGCAACCAACAGCACCGTTGGCTTCCCAGAAATCCGTTACCAGATCCACGTCACTGGCGATGCCACGGCCGAAGAATTTGCCGAACTGCACCGCAAGTCCGTCGCCCATAGCCCCAATGCGCAGACGATCCTGAACCCTGTGCAATTGACCGGCGACATTATCAGCACCCGGATCGAAAACTGATCTATCATTCTCCTGCCCGCACCCGAAGAAGGCACCGCCATGACACAGATTGACCAAACCCATCTCAAGACCATCGAACAGCGGCTCTTGTGGCTGTCGCATTGGATGATCCACAACGCCAACCACATCCGCCCCAAAACGGACGGGATCAAGGTTGGCGGACATCAGGCCTCCTCTGCCTCTATGGTCTCCATCATGACCGCCCTTTACTACAGCGCCCTGCGCCCCGAAGACCGGGTGGCGGTCAAACCCCATGCCTCACCCATTTTCCACGCGATCCAGTATTTGATGGGCAACCAGACCCGCGAGAAAATGGAAAACTTCCGTGCCTATCAGGGCGTGCAAAGCTATCCCAGCCGCACCAAGGACATCGACGATGTGGATTTCTCCACCGGTTCTGTGGGTCTTGGGGTCGCGATCACCTCCTTTGCTTCGCTGGTACAGGATTACATCGCCGCCAAGGATTGGGGGAACGGTCTGCCACTGGGCCGGATGGTGGCGCTGGTGGGTGATGCGGAACTGGACGAAGGCAATGTTTACGAGGCCCTGCAAGAGGGCTGGAAAAACGATCTGCGCAACACATGGTGGATCATCGACTACAACCGCCAGTCGCTGGACGGCGTGGTGCGCGAGGGGCTGTTCAAACGCATCGAACAGATCTTTGACGCCTTCGGCTGGGACGTGGTCAAGGTCAAATACGGTGCCCTGCAGCGGGCGGCTTTCAAGGAACCGGGCGGCGACAAACTGCGCGACTGGATCGACAATTGCCCCAATCAGCTTTACTCGGCGCTCACCTTTATGGGCGGCGCGGTCTGGCGCGAACGGTTGATGGAGGCGCTTGGCGATCAAGGCGATGTGACAGCGCTGATCGATGCGCGGTCAGACGACGAACTGGCCGATCTGATGGAAAATCTCGGCGGCAACTGCGTGCAGACCATGGCCGAAACCTTTGACGCCATAGACCATGACCGCCCCACTTGTTTTCTCGCCTATACGGTCAAGGGCTGGGGCACGCCCATCGCGGGTCACAAGGACAACCACGGTGGCCTGATGAACAAAACCCAGATGGCGGAATGGCAAAAACACATGGGTGTGGCCGAGGGCGACGAATGGGAAAAATTCGCCACTGTCCAAGACCCCGCTGCGCTGCAAGCTTTCCTCGACAAAGCACCGTTCTTTGCCAAGGGTCGCCGCCGCTATACCGATGACAAACTGCCGGTTCCGGCGATTGATCTGGCCTCTGACCGCGAGATTTCAACGCAAATGGCCTTTGGGAAGATCCTTGATGACCTGTCCAAAGGTGACAGTGATCTGGCCGCGCGGATCGTCACCATGTCCCCCGATGTGACCGGCACCACCAACCTTGGTCCATGGGTGAACCGGCGCAAATTGTTTGCCCGCACCGAACAGGCCGACACCTTTATCAACGAAAAGATCCCTTCGACCGCGAAATGGGAATTCACCCCCAAGGGCCAGCATATCGAACTGGGCATTGCCGAGATGAACCTGTTTCTGCTGCTGGGTGCGGCGGGCCTGTCGCATGCGCTGTTTGGCAAACGGGTGATCCCCATCGGAACGGTCTACGATCCCTTTGTCGCCCGCGGTCTCGATGCGCTGAATTACGCCTGTTATCAGGACGCTCGGTTTATGATCGTGGGCACCCCCTCGGGTGTCACCCTCGCCCCTGAAGGCGGTGCGCATCAATCCATCGGATCACCTCTCATCGGGATGAGCCAGGACGGGCTGGCCAGCTTTGAACCTGCCTTTGCCGATGAACTGGCGGTGATCATGAAATGGGCCTTTGATTACCTGCAAAAGGACGGCGAAGGCGACCCGGACGAACGCACATGGCTGCGCGATGAAACCGGCGGTTCGGTCTATTTGCGGCTGACAACCAACCCCATCGAACAGCCCGGCAAACGTGTGGATGAGGATTTTCGCCAAGGCGCGATCGACGGGGCCTATTGGCTGCGCAAACCGGGGCCGAACTGCGAGGTGGTGATCGCCTATCAGGGGGCCGTCGCCCCCGAGGCGATCAAGGCCGCAGGCACCATTGCCGAAGGGCGGCGTGATGTTGGCGTGCTGGCCGTGACCTCCGCCGACCGGTTGAATGCGGGCTGGACGGCCGCGCAACGGGCCCGCGCCCGCGGCAATGCACGGGCACAAAGCCATGTCGAAACCCTGCTGTCGGCCCTGCCCCGCGATTGCAAGCTGGTCACGGTGATTGATGGCCATCCTGCCACGCTGTCATGGCTCGGCTCGGTGATCGGGCATCAAACGGTTCCGCTGGGTGTCGAACACTTTGGCCAGACCGGCACCATCGCCGATCTTTATCGCCACTTCGGCATCGACGCCGCCTCAATCGTGGAAAAGGTGCAAGGGCTGACACCGGGGCGCAGCGTGGTCCACCGGATCGCAGGCTAGACACCTGACCCCTGTGCCGGGGCGCTGATCCGCGATTTCTTGCGGTAAGCCCCCGGCGTCAGGTCCGTCCAGCGTTTGAAGGCACGGTGGAAATTTGCCGCCGAGGCAAAGCCGACATCAAGCGATATCGCCTCAATGCTCTTGCCCCCTTGCGCCAGATCCCGGATCGCCAGATCCCGCCGCAGCCCATCCTTGATCCCCTGAAAGGACGTGCCTTCCGCATCCAGCCGCCGCATCAATGTGCGCGGCGTCAGATGCAGCCGCTGTGCCGTATCCTTCAATCCTGTCTCCAGCCGGTCTGAGGCCAGCAACAATTCCCGCACCCGCAGCGGCAGCGCATGTTCATGCAGGCTGGTGAAAATCCAGTCGCGCGGGGCACGGATCAGAAACTCCTGCATTTCCGCCTCTGTGCGCGACACCGGCATCGGCCCCACGCTGGCATCAAAACTCACATAGGACTGCGCCTGCCCAAACCGGATCGCCGCCGGAAACAGGATCGGATAATCGGCGGCGAACTCCGGCCGCTCAAAACAGAACCCGACCGAGGTCAGCGGCAGCTCGCGCCCCGCCAGCCAGGACGCAACCCCATGGGTCAGCTTGAGCAGCAACATATGGCCAAACCGCTGCGGCACCTGATCCCCGCGCGGCACCAAGGCCATGCGCAGGGTCTCACCGTCATTGTCCAGCCTCATCTCGTAGTCATCCAGCAGCAGGTTCCAGAACGACGTGAACCGGAACAGTGCCGCAGACAGCGACGATGCCCCCCGCACCGAGGCACACAGATGTTTGAGCGCACCGGGCCGGATCGTCCGGCTGCACAGGCCCATCATCTCGTCCCCGGTTTCTGCCACGACCATCTGATACAGCCGGACGATCTGATCATGGGTCACACGCCCCCGCGCGCCGTTCACCGCCGAAAGGCCGGTCTTGTCCAGAAAATCCGCCATTTGCCGCGCCGAACAGTCGCGGCGCAGCACCGCCAGCCAATCATCCAGAAAGGCCCGCGACACAGTTGGCAATATCGTAACGGTCTTTGCGCTGTTCATTGGCCCATATCGCGCAGCTTTGTCACTTTTTGCAAGTTTTGCGTCCATAGAAGAGATGGCAAGCCCCCCTTTGTCCGCTATGTATGGCGCAACGCAGCTGCCAATCGGAGACACCACAATGTTCACCGCCCCGACCCAAGACATGCTCTTTAACATCACCCATCTGACACAATGGGACAAAATCTCGGCCCTGCCGCAATACGAGGGGCTCGATCTCGATGACATTGGCGCCGTTCTTGAGGAATACAGCCGTTTCTGCGGCGAGGTCATCGCGCCGCTCAACGCTTCCGGCGATCAGACCGGCGCGCAATACAACGCCGGCCGCGTGACCATGCCCGATGGCTTTACCGAAGCCTATGCGCAGTTTGTCGAAATGGGCTGGCAAAGCCTGCAACACCCCGAAGAATTTGGCGGTCAGGGTCTGCCCCGTTCCGTTGGTGCGGCGGCGACCGAAATGCTCAACGCCGCGAGCATGAGCTTTGCCCTCTGTCCGCTATTGACCGATGGCGCGATTGAGGCGCTTTTGACCGCCGGATCGGACGCACAAAAGCAAACCTATCTGGCCAATCTCACCTCCGGAAAATGGTCCGGCACAATGAACCTGACCGAACCACAAGCGGGCAGCGATCTGGCGCTGGTGAAATCCAAAGCGGTCCCCAATGACGATGGCACCTACGCCATCACCGGCACCAAAATATATATCACCTACGGCGAACACGACATGTCGGAAAACACCGTGCATCTGGTGCTTGCCCGCACGCCGGATGCCCCCGCTGGCGTCAAGGGGATCAGCCTGTTTCTGGTGCCAAAATTCATGGTTGGCGATGACGGAACATTGGGCGAGCGCAACGCAGTGCAATGTGTCAGCATCGAACACAAACTGGGCATCTCCGCCAGCCCCACCGCGGTTTTGCAGTTTGAAGGTGCAACAGGTTATCTGATCGGCGACGAAAACGCCGGGCTCAGCTATATGTTCGAAATGATGAATTCCGCCCGCTATGCCGTGGGCCTGCAAGGGGTCGGCATTGCCGAACGCGCCTTTCAACAGGCGCTCGCCTTTGCAAAGGACCGCGTGCAAAGCGCCCCGGTCGACGGCTCCACCCGCGAGGCCGTGACCATCATTCACCACCCCGACGTGCGCCGCCTACTGGCCCGGATGCAGGCGCTGGCCGAAGGGGGCCGCGCCCTCGCCGCATTTGCCGCAGGCTGGCAAGATCTCGCCCGCCACGCCGCCAGCGAAGGAGACCGCGCCGAGGCATCCGCCATTTCAGAGTTCCTGACTCCCTTGGTCAAAGGCTATTGTACCGAATCCGCCATCGACGTCACCTCCGCCGGGGTGCAGGTGCATGGCGGCATGGGCTTTATCGAGGAAACCGGTGCGGCGCAGCATTACCGCGACGCCCGCATCCTGCCGATCTATGAAGGCACAACCGCCATTCAGGCCAACGACCTGATTGGCCGTAAAACCCTGCGCGATGGCGGACGCATCGCGCTCGCCCTCGCCGCGATGATCAAAGGCACCGAGGCCGATCTGGCCGCTGGCGATCCGATCGCGCAATCCGTTGGCAAACAACTTTCCACCGCCCGCGCTGCCTTTGAAACCGTCGTGGCACATTTTCTGGAAACTGCCAAACAGAACCCCCGCGCGGCCTATGGCGGTTCCGTGCCCTATCTGATGCTGGCCGGAAATCTGGTCAGTGGCTGGCAAATGGCCCGCGCCCTCTTGGCCGCGCAAGGCGAGATCGCATCGGGAAACAGCACTCCGTTCCTCAAGGCCAAGATCGCCACCGCGCGGTTCTACGCCGATCACATTCTTGTCGAGGCCGAAACCCAGAAGCGCCGCATCACCGGCGGCGAAGACAGCCTGCTCGCGTTTGATTTTGCCTGATCACCCGCGCCCACTATCGCACAAAGGACGACCCTATGACCAAAACCATCGACATCTCCAGCTATACCAATCTTGACCTCGCGCCACAGGACGACGGCGTTTGGGTTGTCACCCTGAACCGCCCGAAAAAGCGCAACGCGCTGGACATCGACACCATTGAAGAGTTGGTTGATTTCTTCTCACTCGCGCCGCGCGCCGGTGTCAAAGCCGTGGTTCTGGCCGGGGCAGGCGATCATTTCTGCGCCGGTCTCGACCTGATCGAACACCACGACGAAGACCGCAGCCCGGCCGATTTCATGCATGTCTGTCTGCGCTGGCACGAGGCTTTCAACAAGATGGAATATGGTGGGGTGCCGGTGATCGCCGCCCTGCAAGGCGCGGTGGTTGGTGGCGGCCTTGAACTGGCCAGTTCCGCCCATGTGCGCGTGATGGATCAGACCTGCTATTTCGCTCTGCCCGAAGGCCAGCGCGGGCTGTTCACGGGCGGCGGCGCGACCATCCGCGTGGCCGATCTGGTGGGCAAATCGCGGATGATCGACATGATGCTGACGGGCCGTGTCTATCAGGGGCAAGAGGCGGTGGATCTGGGTCTTGCCCAATATATCGTGGAGGGGTCCAGCTTTGACAAAGCCATGGAATTGGCCCGCGCCGCCGCACAAAACCTGCCTTTGACCAACTTTGCGATCTGCTCGGCGATCAGCCACATGCAGAACATGTCCGCCCTCGATGCCGCCTATGCCGAAGCGGTTGTCGCCGGTGTGGTCAACACCCAGCCGGACGCCCGTGCCCGCCTTGCGGCCTTTGCAGATAAAACCGCTGCGCGGGTGCGCCCCAACAGCTGATCCGGGGCGCGGCTTTCAAACCTTTGGCGGGCGGCTGATCGCCCGTCAGACCGGTTTTCGCCCAAAGGACACCTGCGGCGGTGCAGCGGCGCCTTCGATGCCCGGCGGCGGCGATTTTTGCATGGGTTCGATCCGGTCCCGGATAACCCTGTTCAGCAGGGCACAATCCCCCTCGGAAATTGCCCGCCGCACTGCACGCAATAGGCCCGCCACTTCGATCTGGCTCAGCATTGCTTCCTTGGCCCGCAGAATTTTTGGATGCGGGGTCTGGATCAAACTGCGCCGATCGATCAGCAGCTCTTCATGCAGCTTCTCGCCGGGGCGCAGGCCGGTGATCCTGATCGCAATATCGCCCCTTCCGGTCACAGGATCACGTTCTTGCCGGCCAGACAGGCGGATCATCCGCCGCGCAATGTCCATCACCCGTTGCGCCGCGCCCATGTCCAGAAGAAAGACCTCACCACCTTTGGCAAAGGCACCGGCCAGCAGCACCAGCCGCGCCGCCTCTGGCATGGTCATGAAATACCGCGTGACCTCGGGGTGGGTCACGGTCACCGGACCGCCCGTGGCAATCTGCCGTTGAAACAGCGGCAGAACAGACCCCGAAGACCCCAGAACATTGCCAAACCGCACGATGGCTGAGCGGGTCTGTGCATGGCGGGTTTGCATGTCCTGCACCACCAGTTCCGCCATCCGCTTGGTCGCGCCCATCACATTGGCAGGCCGCACCGCCTTGTCAGAGGAGACCAGAATGAACCGTTCGACGCCCGCCTCAACCGCCGCCTTGGCCACAGCATGTGTGCCCAACACGTTGTTTTTGGCCCCGGCCAGCGGGTTGTCCTCCACCATAGGCACATGTTTATAGGCCGCCGCATGCAGGACAATCTCCGCCCTGTCCGCCGTGATCACGGCCCGCACCCTTGCGACATCCGTGACGGACCCAAGCCGCGCAACCAGCTTGACCCCTGCCGCATCGGCAAGATCGGCCAATTCCTGCTGCACTTGGTAAAGCTGGAATTCACTATGATCAAAAAGCACGATCCCCGCCGGACGGCAGGCCAGCAACTGCCGGCACAATTCAGAGCCGATCGATCCGCCCGCGCCGGTCACCATGATCACACGCCCGGCGTAAGCCTTGGCAATTTGCGGTGCATCAAGCGCAACCTTGTCGCGGCCCAAAAGCTGTTCCGGTGCCACCGGCCTGATCTGCCCCGGCGGTTCACGTCCCATCAACATATCGGCAAAAGACGGCAGCACCTGCACCTCAACCCCATGGGCCCGCAAGCGCCTGACCACCTGATCGCGCCGCGCCGGCTCCATCGAAGGGGCCGCCAGCACGATCTGCTCAACCCCGTGCCGCGCGATTAATTCCGGCAGCTTGCCGGCGTCAAACACCGCCAAGCCGCAGACCGTCATCCCCTGCAGATTCGGATTGTCATCCACAAAAAACACCGGGCGCGCCTCACTGGTCTGCGACAATGCCGCCGCCAGCTGCATCCCCGCCGCACCCGCGCCATAGATCGCGATTGTCTGCTGCCCCGCCGGCCGCGTCCGCCCGATCACCCAACGCAGCACATGCAGCGCCGCAATACGCACCCCGGTCGCAAAAAGGGCAAACAGGCTGCCAAATATAACCGCCACCGCGACCGCATGATCCAACCCGGCCAGCGTCATCATCACCGCTGCGATCACGCCCAAAACGCCCGCTGCCATCGTGACCCGCAACCCGCTCCTCATCTCCGGCGCGGTCAGCTTCACCCGGTCCAGCCGCACAGCCGCCACCACCAGCGGCGTAACAAGCCCCATCACGATCCACAGATTCGGTGAGGAAGCCCAAAACCCTGTGCCACCGCGCAACACCATCGCCAGACCAAGCGCCGCACACATCAACGCGCTATCCACCGCAATCAGGATAATCCGCTTTTTCCAGCGCGGCAGAATGTGCAATTTTGCAAGATGTTCCAATGCGCCCGTCACCTATCCTTCCTGCCCCATAAAATGGGCAGATGCTGAAGAAACGGTTAATACCGGCCAGTGATCCCCTTTTTGGCCCCAAATACCTCCGGGGAGTTTGAGGGGCTGGCCCCTCAATCCATCATCAAAAACAAGAACCGGTGCGGCGTATATCACCCATGCAACGCGCAGCGTGCAATCACCTCAAAGCGCCCGTCCGCCCGCTCGCCCACCAGCGCCAGATCGTCAATGCGCACGGGTTCGGCCAGCACCGGCGCAAAATAGTCTTGCGCCACATGCACCACCCGCCCGGCCTCCACCTTTGGCATCCGCCCCGTCAGGGTCATGTGAAACCGGTAGGCGTCCATCACATGCGGATAGCCCCAACGCCGCAAATACCCGCGCTGCACCTCGGACAATCCAGGCCGGTTGCGCCGTTCAAATTCGGTATCGGTCATCGGCGCGCGCCAGATGTCCAACCCTTCCACCACCTGCGCCGACATGGCCCGCAGCTCCGCCATCCCGCTTTGCGGGATCAGCGCGACAAACCGGCCAAGCGCAACGACGTCAAGATCATCGCAACCGACCGGCGCAATGTCTGCACACAGCTGCGTAAAGGCCTGGCTCAAGTCCTCAAGTCGCGCCCCGTGCCGTATCTGAAACGGCGCCATAACAGTGCCGTGAAACCCGTATTTGCGCGGCGTTTGGGTCAGCGCGGGCAGGTCCAGATCAAGCCCATCAACCTGCGCAACCTCAGCCCCCTGCGCTATGTCCCAACCCAGCCATGCTGCGCCGGCCGCGCCCAGTTTCCCCTGCGGCACAACATAGACGGCATATCGCGCATAGGCGCTCATGGCCTGCTCAGTACCACTTGGCCAAGGGCGGCAGGCTCATCAAAACCGCATCCGGGTCATGGCCGGTCTCGAGGCCAAACTTTGTCCCTCGGTCATAAACCAGATTGTATTCGGCATAGAGCCCGCGATGGCGCAATTGCACGTCTTTGTCGGCCTCATCCCAAGAGGTCTCGCGCCGCCGGTCTGCCAGCGGCACAAAGGCGGGCAGAAACGCCGCGCCCACATCCTTGGTCAGCGCGAAATCAGCCGCCCAATCGCCGCTGTTGCGGTCATCATAAAAAATCCCGCCAACCCCCCGCGCCCGTTTGCGGTGTGGGATATAGAAATACCGGTCGGCCCAGTCCTTCAACTCGTCATAAAGCGTATCACCATGGGGATCGCAGGCCCGCTTCATCTCGCTATGGAAATGCGCGGTGTCCTCATCATATTCGATGCAAGGGTTCAAATCCGCGCCGCCGCCAAACCACCAGGCATGCGGGGTCCAGAACATTCGTGTGTTCATATGTACTGCCGGTGCATGGGGGTTTTGCATATGTGCGACCAAGGAAATGCCGGAGGCCCAGAACCGCGGATCGTCTTTCATCCCCGGAATGCCCTTGCGGGTCGCCATGGCCGACTGCGCCCGCTGGCCCAGCACGCCATAAACGGTTGAGATATTGACCCCGACCTTTTCAAACACCCGGCCGCCGCGCATCACGCTCATTTCGCCGCCGCCCGCGTCCGATCCATCTTCCGAGGTACGGCTGGTCTTGCGCACCTCCATGCGCCCCGCCGGAGCATCGCCGCCCTGCCGGTCCTCCAGCGCGTGAAAGGCGCTCACAATCTCGTCGCGCAACTGCCGGAACCAGCCGGACGCCTGCGCTTTTTCAGTTTCTAATGTATCGGTCATGGGCCTGCTGTCTTTGCTGTTCGCGCGCAGATTAAACTGCCCGAGCGGCAGTTGAAACCTGCCGATTGCCGCAGAGCGCTTGAAATGGTGTCAGCGCCCCCCTACCCTTGACCGGCATGGCGCCCATGGCGGCATGATCCTCACAAAGGCAGGCACGTGACAGCACAATCAGATCCTTCCCGGCCCGATCTTTCCCGCCGCCGTCTGCGCACCTGGATCAGACTACTGCGCCTGACCCGCGGCACCGAAAACCAACTGCGCGAATATCTGCGTGTCACCCATGACACCACCCTGCCCCGGTTCGATGTGATGGCCGCACTTTACCGCAATCAATCCCCGATGAAGATGACCGCGCTCAGCAAGATGTTGCTGGTGTCCAACGGCAATGCATCCACCATCGTCAACCGCCTTGAAAAGGATGGTTTGGTTGAACGGGTCTCGCCCGCAAAAGACCGCCGTGTGGTCAATGTCACCCTCACCGCCGAAGGCCGCGCCCAGTTCGAGGTGCAGGCCAAGGGCCATGAAGCGATGGTGAATGACCTGTTTGATGGGCTGGACGACGCCGATCTGGATCAGATCCGCGATCTTTTGCGCCGCGCTGATTCCGCAGATGAGGCCGTGATCTAGCCGTTCAGAACCGCCGTTGCCTCGATCTCCACCAGCGCCTCGTCCTCGACCAGACCGGCCACAACAACCATCGTCATCGCCGGAAAATGCCGTCCCAGAACTTTGCGGTATACCGCGCCCACCTCGGCCTGCCGTGCGAGGTATTCTTTCTTGTCGATCACATACCATGTCAGCCGCACGATGTCGGTCACCTGCCCGCCTGCGGCCTCGACCACATCGACGATATTGCGCAGCGCCTGTTCCATCTGCCCGATGAAATCATGACTTTCGAACTTCTGCTCTGCGGTCCAGCCAATCTGCCCGCCGACATACAGCGTGTTGTCCGCCGTTTTCACGCCATTGGCATAGCCTTTGGCCTTGGCCCACCCTTCGGGTTGAATGATCTCATGTGCCATACGTATCTCCTTTACAGATGGGTCTCTAAACGGCTGCGGATGTGATCCGGCCATGGGGTGGATGCGCCTTGGGCGTCTATGAATACGATTGTGGATGTGGCGCTAAACCGCGCCTCAGTGCCGCAAACCGCTTGATAGCTCAGGTCGAGAGATGACCGGCCAACGCGCGTGCAGGTCAGCGTGATATCCAGAATATCACCCAACCGGCTTGGCCGTTTGAACTTGGCCTCGATCTGCGCCGTCGGGATACCGCTGGCCTGATGCATTTGGGAGAACGGAAAGGCCATCTCTTGCTCAAAGAATGCCTCGACCGTGTCATTGGTCATCTCGAAAAAGCGCGGATAGAAAACAATGCCTGCCGGATCACAATGCCGGAACTTGATCTTTTGCCGATAGGTGAATGCCATGCTCAGACCCCTAGATACCGGTCTTTGACCTCTGCACTCAGATCGCTCATCGTGCCGTGCCAGACCGACACACCACGCTCCAGAATGAACACGCTATCGGCCACCTGGCGCAGTTCGCTGATGGTCTTGTCCACCACGAGGATCGACAAGGAGGTGGTCTTTTTCAGGGTCGCAATCGCCGCCCAAATTTCCTGACGCACCACGGGTGCCAGCCCTTCGGTGGCCTCATCAAGAATCAACAACCGCGGATTGGTCATCAACGCCCGGCCAATCGCCAACATCTGTTGTTCCCCGCCCGACAGCGAGCCCGCCAGTTGATCGCCGCGTTCCTCCAGCCGTGGAAACAGCGCATGCACGCGGGCAAAGTCCCACTCACCGGGCCGCGCCGAGGCAAAGAGGTTTTCGCGCACCGTCAGATTGGTGAAACACCGCCGCCCCTCCGGCACCAGCCCGATGCCAAGCCGCGCTGCCTTGTGGGCGGGCAACGCGCCGATGTCCTGCCCGTCAAACAGCACCTGCCCCTGCGGGTTTTTCAGCAACCGGCTGATCACCTTGATCGTGGTGGATTTGCCCATGCCGTTGCGCCCCATCAGGGCGACAACCTCGCCTTCGCGGATAGTCAGATCGACTCCGAACAGGGCCTGCGACGCGCCATAGATCGCGGTGATCTGCTCTAGCTGCAACAGGCTCATGCCGCGTCCTCCTCGCCCAGATAGGCCAGTTTGACCTCCGGATTTGTGCGGATCTCATCCACCGATCCGGTTGCGATGATCTTGCCGTAGACCAGCACCGAAATCCGGTCGGCCAAGGCAAACACCGCGTCCATGTCATGTTCCACCAATAAAATGGGCGCTTCGGTCTTCAGCGCCTCAAGAAATCCGGTCAGGGCCTGCGATCCTTCGGCGCCCATGCCCGCCATCGGCTCATCCATCAAAAATGCTTTGGGCGACAGGGTCAGCGCCACCGCGACCTCCAGTTGCCGCCGCCGCCCGTGTGACAGCTCCGATGTGCGCACATGCGCCAGATCACGCAGTTCCACCCGGTCCAGTGCCTTGTAGGCGCGTTCGAGTAGCCGCGTGTCTTTCATCGCATCGCGGAAAAACCTGAACCACGATCCGCTTTGCCCCACCGCGCCCAGCACGACATTTTCCAGCACGGTAAAATCCATCGCCAGCGCCGAAATCTGGAAGGTGCGTCCCAATCCGGCCCGCGCCCGCCGTGCGGTGCTGTGCTGGCTGACGTCGCGCCCGTCAAAAAACACCTTGCCGCTGTCGGGCTTCAAACCACCGGCAATCTGCTTGATCAGGGTCGATTTGCCCGCCCCGTTCGGCCCGATCAACGCATGGATCTCTCCCGGTTTCAGATCAAGCGTTATGCTGTCACTGGCCTTGAGCGCGCCAAAGGATTTGCAGATGTTATCGACCCTCAGAATGCTATCCGTCATGGCGCACCTCCCGGCGGGCCAATCCGCCCACGATGCCGCCCTTGGCGAACAGCACCACAAACAGCAGGATCAGCCCCAGATAAATCTGCCAGTACTCCGAAATCCCGCCCAGCATATGTTCCAGCAGGATGTAAACCGCCGCACCCGCAACCGGCCCAAACAGCCGCGCAACACCGCCCAGAATGATAAACACCATAATCTCGCCCGAGGTGTGCCAGCTGAACATTGTCGGGCTGACAAAACGGTTGAGATCGGCAAACAGCGCCCCGGCCAAGCCGGTGATCGCCCCCGATATGACAAAGGCCACCAGCCGCAGCCGATAGACATTGATCCCCACCGTCAGCGCCCGTTCCTCGTTCTGATGCGCGCCGTTCAGTGCCAGACCAAAGGGCGATTTGTTCAACCGGTTCACCAGAAACAACACCGCCATCAGCACCACAAAACAGATCCCGAAAAACTGGATCGGATCAAGGGTGTTCACTCCCGGAAACTGGTTGCGCACATAGATCGACAGCCCGTCCTCGCCGCCATAGGCCGGCCAGCTGACCGTGAAATAGTAAAACATCTGGCCAAATGCGAGCGTGACCATGATGAAGTAAACACCGCTGGTGCGCAGGCTCAATGCCCCGATCAACAACGCCGCCAGTGCCGAGGCAACAATCGCCACCAGCCAGATCACCGGCATAAGATTGGTGCCTTCGATCAAAAAGGGCGCCTCCATCAGCGGCGCATAATCCTGCGCATGGCTGGCCAGAATACCCATCGCATAGCCGCCAATCCCGAAATAGGCCGCATGACCAAAACTGACCAATCCGCCCTGCCCCAGCGCGAGGTTTAGCCCCACACCAGCCAGCGCGAGAATCGCCGCCTTGGTCGCCAGCGTGATGATAAACGGCTCATCCAGTTGCAGCGCCACCAGAGGCACGATCAGCAACAGCGCCCCGATCAGCAGGTTGAGATATCTTTCCCGGATCACGTCACGCGCTCCCAAACAATCCGGTGGGTTTGAACAAAAGCACCCCCGCCATCAGGATATAAATCAGCATCGAGGCCAGCGCCGAACCCACCGAGCTGGCCGCCGCAGGGTCCATGAACACCGCAAAAACCCAAGGCAGCATTGTGCGCCCCAAAGTGTCGGTCAGCCCGACCAGTATCGCACCGGCCAGCGCCCCTTTGATCGATCCGATGCCGCCGATGACGATCACCACAAAGGCAAGGATCAACACAGGCTCGCCCATGCCCACCTCAACCGACTGGATCGCGCCCACCAAGGCACCCGACAGCCCGGCCAGCGCCGCGCCAAGGGCAAAAACCAATGTGTAAAGAACGGAAATATCAACGCCCAAGGCACCAATCATCTCGCGGTCGTTTTCCCCTGCTCTGATCCGCATCCCCACACGGGTTTTCGAGATCAGCAGGAACAGCCCGACCGCCACTGCCAGCCCGATCAGGATGATCGTCAACCGGTAGCGCGAATATTCAATTCCCCCCGGCAGAGTCAGTGTGCCTGACAGCGCCTCGGGAATATTCAGGAACAACGGGAAGGATCCAAAGACCCACCGCGTTGCCTCCGAGAAAATCAGGATCAGGGCAAAGGTCGCCAACACCTGATCAAGGTGGTCTCGCGCATAAAGCCGCCGGATCACCGTCAATTCAATCAGTGCCCCGAACAGCGCCGCAGCAGCAAGGCTGGCCGCCAGGGCCAACAGAAACGATCCGGTCCAACCCGCAACCGCCGCTGCCGCAAAGGCTCCCACCATATACAGCGATCCATGCGCCAGATTGATCAGCCCCATCACCCCAAAGATCAGGGTCAGACCAGCGGCCATCAAAAACAGCATGACGCCAAACTGAAGCCCGTTCAGGATCTGCTCAATGATAAGGATAGAAGACATTGCCCTGCCTTTGATTGTCTTCACCGGCAAGGCCCTGCCCCGCCGGTGAAAGGTCAGTTGCTCAGAGCTTGCACTCGGCGGCATAGACATCCTGATGGTCCGTCAGGCCGGTGCTGATGATCTTGTTGGTGTAGACGTCACCCTCCTTGATCACTTCACGCACATAGATGTCCTGAATCGGGTGGTTGTTGTTGCCGAACTTGAACTTGCCCCGCACCGAGGCAAAGTCGGCCTCTTTCAGTGCAGCGCGGAAGGCATCCTGGTCTTTTACATCCGCCTTGCCCATCGCGCTGATGATCAGGTTGGCCGTGTCAAACCCTTGCGAGGCATAAAGCGATGGCAAACGCCCGTATTCCGCCTGAAAGGTCTCGACAAAGGCTTTGTTGGCGGGATTGTCGATGTCCTTGTTCCACTGCGATGTGTTCTGCACACCCAGCGCCGCATCGCCAACCGCCTGCAAGATGCCCTGATCGAAGCTGAAGGCCGGGCCTACAACCGGCAGGTCAATGCCGCTGTCGGCATATTGCTTGAGGAAGGAAATCCCCATGCCGCCGGGCAGGAAGAAAAACACACTGTCGGCATCGGATGCGCGGATCTGCGCGATCTCCGCGGCATAGTCGGTCTGGCCCAGCTTGGTATAAAGCTCGCCCGCCAGATCGCCGGAATACATCCGTTTGTACCCTTTCAGCGCATCCTTGCCCGCCGGGTAGTTCGGCGCGAGGATAAAGCTGTTCTTGTAGCCAACGGACGTGGCATGTGCGCCCGCCGCTTCGTGCAGGTTATCGTTCTGCCATGCCACGTTGAAATAATTCTCATGACAGCCCTTGCCGGCCAGTTGGAACGGGCCCGCGTTGGGGGACAGATAGAATTTGCCCTGCGCCGTTGCACTTGGCACCACGGCCAGCGCCAGGTTCGACCACACGATACCGGTCAGGATATCGACCTTTTCGGACTGGATCATCTTGTCGGCCAGCTGCACCGCCACATCCGGTTTGCGCTGGTCATCCTCAACCACCACTTCGATCCCGTCGTTGCCCGATTGCTTCACGGCAAGCAGGAACCCGTCGCGGATATCCACACCCAGACCCGCGCCGCCGCCGGTCAGTGTGGTGATCACCCCGACCTTCACCTTGGCATGCCCGTCCGCAACAGCGGCACCCGCCATCGCCAAGGCAACAGCCGTCGCCGCGCCCAATGTCTTGAGGCCCATCTTGGCCATCTTTGTTTTTTGCATTTTTCGTCTCCCTGGTAACGTCAGCCCGTCATTGCGCGGGCCCTTTCGGCACGATGTGCCAATCGCGAACCATTTTCCATGGTCTTTATAGGAGTGACGCTACTTTAGAGCGGAATTTATTTCAAGTTCAAAATATTTGAGCTTGAAATTGTCGGCACAAATGCGAAACGGCGGCGCAGTCTGCACTGCACCGCCGCCCGGTTTTTGCTTTTGTCTGGATCAGTTGCTGGCTTCGACAGCCGGACCAACAGACACCAGATAGGCCCAAACATCCTTGGCCGCCTGCTCGTCTTTCAGACGGAAAGACATCTTGGACTTGGCTTTCTTGTCATCCAGATAGGTCTGCAGGAACTTCTTGGAATCGGCTGTGAAGACCACAAAATCCGCCTCGTTCCACGCCAGACCGGCCTCGCCCGCCGCCTTCAGCGACTTGCCGTATTTCTTGCCGAAATCCTCATCGCTGCCCGCAACGCGGCCAAAGATGCCATAAAGGTTCGGACCACTGCGCCCGCCCTTGGCAATCGGTTCGCCTTCCGCATCCACGATGGCGTGACAGGATTTGCACTTCTTGAACACGGCCTCACCGGCGGCGGCATCACCTGTGGCGTGACCATCAGCGAACGCAGGACCAGCTGCAAGGGCAAGCCCCAGAACGGCCAATTTCAATTGTTTCATCTCGGAACTCCTTTTCGGTATTCACTATGCCTAATATGGCGATATCGGCTTCTACCCCAATTTGCCACCCGTAGAAATAATCGAAAGCCAGATCGGCGTCTTTGTCGCAGCCAACCGACGCGCGGCCAATTCCCCTTGCACATCACCGCCCTTTTGGTTTTGACAGGGCAACCTTTCTTGATCGGGCTTTTGATGACCAACACCGCTGATAATCTCAAGATCATGATCCCCGCATGGGTGGATGGCACATTGACCCCGGTGGAAAAGCTGGAAACCCATCTGCGCGGTCTGCGTCATCTGGCCGTGTCGGTCTTTGTGATCCGCGACGGCAAGATCCTGATCCAGCGCCGGGCGCTCAGTAAGTATCACACGCCGGGTCTCTGGGCGAACACCTGCTGCACCCATCCCGATTGGGACGAACCGCCCGCCGATTGCGCCGCCCGCCGCCTGACCGAAGAATTGGGGATCACCGGCCTCTCTCTGACCCATCGCGGACAGGTCGAATACCGTGCCGAGGTCGGCAACGGGTTGACCGAACATGAACTGGTTGATGTTTTTCTCGCTGATGCCCCCGGTGACATGCCGCTGGCCCCCAATCCGGACGAGGTCATGGACACCCGCTGGATCACGCTGGAAGATCTCAAAGCCGAGATCGCGCAAACCCCCGACGCCTTCACCCCTTGGCTGCACATCTATCTGGACCGCCACAGCGACATGATCCTCGGCGCTTAGAAACAAGCCCCGGCTGCAATCACATCAACACCGCCCTGCTGCCCCTTTTTGGCTCTAATACTCAAGGGAGCATGAGGGGCTGACCCCTCATTCCCGCCTGCTGCGCCAAGAAACCGAGCCCTAGTCCTTCACACGGTTCAACCGCTCTGGCCCCAAGATATCTTGCGTCAGACCGCATTTGACAAAATCCTCCGGCATGGGACCATCTACACAGATCGCGGCCACTGCCCGCGCCAGGGACGGAGCCATCATGATCCCGTACCCCCCCTGTCCGGCATGCCAGATGAAATCGGGCACCTGCCCGTCCCGGCCAACAACCGGCCCCTCGTCCGGCACAAAGGACCGCAGGCCCGCCCAGCTATGTGAGATCCGCCGCACCGGGATCAAGGTGTGCCTTTCAATCCAGTCGGCCAGGATCGCAACATCCATCTCATCGGGTTGCACGTCTTGCGGGGCTACCGGCGTTGCATCCCCCGGCGAGGCCATGAACTTTCCCGCTTCGGGTTTGAGATAGGCGTCATTGGTGGCAAAATCGACGCAGGGAAACTGCGCTACATCCATGCCCTGCGGGGCATCCAGAATGATCGCAGTGCGCCGCTTGGCCACCAAACCGATGGCCTCGGCCCCTGCCATGGCACCAATTTGATCCGCCCAGGCGCCCGCCGCATTGATCAGCGTCTTGCCGCGATGGGTGTTTCGCCCGGCTGTGATCTCCCAAACATCGGCTTCTCGTTTCAAGGCTGTCACCGACGCACGGGTCTCGACAACACCGCCCCGTCGTTTGACCCCTTTGAGGTAACTTTGCAGCATCATCGCCACTTCGATATCTGTGACGCTCTCTTCATAAACCGCCCGCGCGACCTGATCGGCCCGCAGGATTGGCACCATCTCAAGCGCATCCGCCACCGACAACTCCACCACCGTGTTGGCCGGGGTTGAGGCGGCCAGAACCGGATCAAGCAATCCCTCCTCCCCATGGGGCGCCACGGCCAGAGCCCCGCGCGGCGTCAGTAAGGGATGTTCACAAAACCCGTCAGGCGGCGCGGTGAAAAAGCCGCTGCTCAACCCGTTGATCTCCCGCACCATCGCGGTTCCGTAATTGCGGGTAAACAGCGCGGCCGACCGGCCCGTGCTGTGATATCCGGCCTGCGATTCGGCCTCCAGCAGCAAAACACTACCTTGGGTAGACAGCTCATAAGCCGCAGATGCCCCGGCCATGCCCGCACCAATTACAACAAAATCATAGATCATCAGGCAGCGCCTCTTGTTTAAACGTACCGGACTCAGCGGTTTGCACACAAAACGCTTAATTGAAACAAGATGCAAGTTTTCATAAATATATTGACTCCATGAAAGTTTTGTTACTTTCTCAAGCAACAGCCTTGGGAGGGGTCATGACAAATTCACTGCGACAGCGCCTGTCAGAGGCAAGCACATCCACCTCGAAAGCGGACCGTGCCCTGGCCAGCTACATGTTGGCTGAACTGGCCACATTGCCATTTGAAACCGCCGCCAGCCTTGCGGAGAAAGTGTCGGTCAGTGAGCCCACCGTCGGCAGGTTTTGCCGCACCCTTGGCTATCGCAGCTTCAAAGATCTCAAATCCCATCTGCGGCAGGACATTGGCGATCAACCCTGGCTGATCGGCGACCGTCTGCGCGATCTGCAGGCCCGCCATCACGCCGGAGAGGACCAATTGGTCCGCGGGCTTGAGTTGGAAATGGCCGCGCTCGTTGCGGTCTATGAAATTGCCCATTCCCCGGCCTGGGCCACGGTTGTGCGCCGGCTGGCCACGACCAAATCCGTCTTTGCCACCGGCTTCCAGACAGAGCGCGGCGTCGCACAGATCTTTGTGAACCAGTTGCAGTACCTGCGCGACGGTGTTGACTTGCTGGACCTCGCGGGTGGCAATTTTGCACAGGTGTTGGCCCGGGACGACAACGATGCCGCCTTGGTGATCTTCGAGGCGCGGCGCTATTCCAAACTGGCCCTCGAACTGGCGACCCATGCCAAGGCCAAGGGCATTCCCGTCACCCTGATCACCGATCCCTATTGCGATTGGGCGCATGATGTCGCCGACGAAATCTTTGTCGTGCCGACACAGTTCAACCTGTTCTGGGAATCCACCGCGCAAATGGCCAGCTTGGCCAACCTTCTGGTCAACGGCGTCTTCATGGAACTGGGCCCGGAGGTCGAGACCCGCATGAACAATATTGCGAACCTGTACAACACATTCACTGGCCATGTCGGAAGCGCCCCGGCCAGCCCCAGCAAGCCAAAGACCGGCGATGCTCTGAGCAAGAAACCAAACGACCTTTAATTCAAACTTTATCCCAAAAAGGACATCCCAAATGGGCTATGCCATCAAGTCAAAACTTCTGTCGGGAACCGCGCTAATCGCGGCCGGCTTCATTTCCACCGCCGCATGGAGCCAGGAGGCGACCATCGCCTTTGCCTCAGGCGAATTGGGCGCAACATCTTATAACCCGGTGACATCAAGCAACCTGAACTCGGCCACATCGCTGATCTATGACCGGCTTGTGGAACAGGACGCCGACCAATCCTACCACCCGCATCTTGCCACCTCCTGGGAAGAAGCCGCCGACGGCATGTCATGGACGTTCCACCTCAAGGACGGCGTGACTTTCCACGATGGTACGGCGTTCAACGCACAATCCGTCGCCGATTGGATCCCTGATTTTGCGGAAACCGAAAACGCCTATCTTGTGGGCGCTGTTGCCTCTGTCGAGGTCATCGACGATCTGACCGTCAAATTTGTGATGTCTCGTCCGGAACCCAACTTTCTCTACAACCTGTCGTCCTCCTTCATGGGCGTGCCCGGTGCGGCGGCCTATGACAGTCTGGGCGAGAATTTCGGCGTCACCGATGCGGTTGGTACCGGCCCGTTCAAACTTGAATCCTTTGCCATCGGCCTCGAAACCGTTCTGGTGCGCAACGACGATTATGCATGGGCCTCCGATCTGTCGGAAAACCAGGGCGCCGCACATCTTGAGCGCGTGACCTTCCGCGAGATCCCCGACCAGTCCACCGCGTTTCTTGAGCTGAAAACCGGCGGTCTGGATGTGCTTCTGGGCGTGCCGACAGATTTCCTGCAAATCCTTAAAGCCGAAAGCAACATCAACGTCATTCAAATGCCCGGCACCGGCATCAACTACATGCCGATCAATGTGACCGCCGCCCCCTTTGACGATATCAAAGTGCGCGAAGCCACGGCCCTTGCGATCAATCAGGAAGCCATCGTTTCATCCATCTACAACGGTGTCGGCGCCCCGGCGCATAACTTTTTGATCTCGTCCTTGCCAGAGGCTGACGTCTCCCCAGAGCTGAACGTGTCTTTCGACGTTGAAAAGGCCAACGCCTTGCTTGACGAGGCCGGTTGGGTCAAATCCGACGGCCCGGTCAGAATGAAAGACGGCGAGGCACTTTCGGTCAAACTGTTCACCCAGAATGGCACCGAATTTACCGCCCTTGCACAGGTCATCCAGGCTCAACTGGCCGACATCGGCATGGAAGCGGTGATCACGGTCTTTGACAGTTCAACCATCCGTGACGAATACAAGGCCAACCGGCACCAACTGGCCGTACGCGGCTATGACTGGAACAACTCCGACATCCTCGACTGGTTCTTCTCGGGCGAACGGCTGGGTTATCCCAACGTGTCGATGTGGAAAGACGAAGAAGGCCAACGCCTGAACGATGTCGCCATGAAAGACAGCAAGAATTCGATGGAGCGCGTGGCCAATTTCAAAGCCTACCACGAATATGTTCTGTCACAGCACCTGTTTGTCCCGATCTATGAGCCAACGACAAACATCGCCTACAACGCCGAACGCGTGAACGTTCCCGATCCGGTGCGCGGCACACGGTTCCGGGCGCAGACAGTCCTCGACATGACGGTTGTCAAATAGTCCCACCCCGCTTTGCCACCCATCCCCTGCCGGGGGTGGGTGAACTTTGCCAAACGGAAGGTCCGACATGCTTTTGCGATATACTTTCTTTCGCGTGCTGATGTTGATCCCTGTGTCGATTGCGATTTCCGTCGTGATTTTCATGATCGTGCATCTGTTGCCCGGCGATCCCATCGACAACCTCATCCGCGTCGGGTCATCCCCCGATGACCGGACCGCCTTGATCGCCAAATACGGGTTGGATCAGCCGCTGTTTGTTCAGTATTTCCGCTGGATCGGCGCGATGTTCCAAGGCGACTTTGGCGAAGCCATCGTTCTGCGCCGTCCGGTCGCCGACCTGATTGCTCAAAACCTTCCCTACAGCCTGCAACTGGGCGCTTTGGCCTTCCTGTTCTCCAGCATTGTGGGGATCACCCTGGGCACCATTTCCGCCACCACCCGCTCGGCTTGGGTCGAACAGATCGTGCGCGGCTTTATCCTTATCGGATCGACGGTGCCGGGGTTCTGGCTCGCTTTGCTGATGATCTTGTTCTTTGCCGTGCAGTTGCAATGGTTCCCCGTGTCGGGGGCAAAGGGCTGGCAATCACTGGTGTTGCCGGTGCTGACCATCGGTGTCGGCGGCGTGGCCCTTGTTGCACGTGTCACCCGCGTTGCCTTGCTGGATGTCCGCAAAGAAGACTTCGTGACTTTGCTGCATGCCAAAGGACTGCCATCCCGCACCATCCTGACGGGCCACCTGATGCCCCATGCGATGCTGCCCGTTGTGACAATTCTCGCCCTGCGCATCGGCTGGATCTTGGGCGGCGCCGTCACTGTTGAATTTGTATTTGGCCGCCCCGGCCTTGGATCTTTGTTGATCCGCGCATTGGGGCAAAGAGATTATCCCGTTGTCCAAGGATGCCTGCTGATGCTGGCGCTCGCCGTCATGCTTGGCACGCTCATCGGTGACGTGGCGCAGGCCGCAATGGATCCCCGCGTTCGAGAGGCAAAAACATGACTAGTATTACAGGCACCGCCGCCCGCGCATTGGCCGGGTTCGGCAGCACGTCCATTGGCCGGGCCTTCGGGTCATGGCTGGGCAAAATTGCAGGCGGCTTTTTAGTCCTGCTGCTGCTCACCGCGATCTTTGCACCCTGGATCACCCCGTTTGACTATGCCGCCCAGGACCTGACCAACGGCAATGCGCCTCCGGGCTGGCCGCATCTTCTGGGCACCGACCAATTTGGTCGCGATGTCCTGAGCCGGGTGATTTACGGCGCACGGACCTCGCTTTCGGTCAGCGCCACGGCCATTGCCATTTCGATCACCGTTGGCATGACACTGGGCGCCGCTGCCGGTTACATCGGCGGCATGTTTGAACGCGCGGTCATGACCGTTGTCGATCTGACATGGTCTTTTCCGGACATCCTGATTGCGCTGATCTTTGTCGCCATCATCGGCCCCGGCCTGACCTCAACCACATTTGCAATTGCGATTGCCTATCTGGCACAATTCACCCGCCTGACCCGCGCCCAGATTGTCCGGCTCAAGCGGGAAACCTTCATCGAAGCTACGGTCAATCTCGGCGCCAAACCGCGGCACATCCTGCTGCGGCACCTGTTGCCCAACGCGATCACACCCGTGATCGTTGTTGGTATGCTCGCCATCGGGGACGGCATCGTGCTGGAGGCAACATTGGGCTTTTTCGGCCTCGGCGCACAGCCCCCGACCCCAAGTTGGGGCGCAATGATGTCCAGCGGCACCGCGCAATTGTTCCTAAGCCCATGGGTCATCATCTTTCCCGGCGTCGTCGTGGCCGTGACCGTGATCGCCGTCAATCTCTTTGGCGACGAATTGATCCGCGCCTTGGACATCAAAGACCGGATCAGGGGGGCATAACCATGCTGGAAGTACGTGATCTGGAAGTGGCCTTTGGCCCTGTTGCCCCGCTCTCGGGCGTTAACTTCTCCATCAACAAGGGCGAAACGCTCGGCATCGTCGGCGAAAGCGGCTCAGGCAAATCCCTCACCGCAATGAGCGTGATGGGCCTGCTGCCCTTGTCGGGCGGGCGCATCACCGCCGGCTCGATCATGTTTGACGGGCAAGACCTGACCAAACTCAAAGAACCGGCCTATCGCAAACTGCGCGGCGGCCGCATTGGCCTGATCACGCAAAACCCTATGACCTCGCTCGATCCGTTGCAAAAGATCGGTGGGCAGGTTGATGCGGTGGCGATGCTGCATCTTGGCATGACCCCCAAACAGGCCCGCGCCCGCACCGTCGAGATCCTTGGCACCCTGCGCATTCCCGAACCTGCAACCATCTGCAATCGGTATCCGCATCAAATGTCGGGCGGCATGAAACAACGCATCGTGATTGCAATGGCCCTGGCCGCCGATCCCGATGTGCTAGTCGCGGATGAACCGACAACCGCCCTTGATGTTACCGTGCAGGCGCAAATCATGCGGCTGCTGCATGATCTGGTCAAAGACCGCGATCTGGCGCTGGTCCTGATCACCCATGATATGAGCGTGGTCGCGCAAACCTGCGACAAGGTGGTGGTGATGTATGCAGGCCGCGCCATCGAACATGGTCCCGTCGAGGCGATCTTTGACGCTCCGCAACATCCCTATACTCAGGCCCTGATCAACTGCATTCCCAAAGGCCTCTCCGAGGACGAACATCTGACCGGCATTCCCGGCACGGTGCCTACCGTCCTGAATTACCCCGATGGCTGTCCGTTTCACCCCAGATGCACACGGGCACAGGACATCTGCGCAGTCGAACGCCCCGCGGTTGTTCCCTTCGGGTCCGGCGGCGCCGCCTGCCATTTTGCAGGAGCAGCCCCATGACCAACAAACTCGAAGTGCGCAATCTATCCAAACAATTCATCAGCCCCGGCGGCCCATTCAGCAAGGCACGCGCCATGCATGCCGTGAACGACGTGTCCTTCGACCTGCCCACCGGGCGGGTGATCGGCGTGGTGGGAGAATCGGGCTGCGGCAAATCCACCTTGGCGCGGCTGATCCTGCGGCTGATCGAACCCACAACCGGCAGCCTGTCTTTTGACGGGGATGATCTGCTGGCCCAACCCCCTGCCGCGATGCGACGCCTGCGGGCCGATATGCAGATGGTGTTTCAGGATCCCTACTCCGCAATTGACCCGCGCTTTACCGTGGGCCGCGCAGTCATGGAACCTTTCGAGGTGCAGGGCCGCAAACCGGCAGGCACCCACGCCGAAGAGATTGACCGGCTGCTGACAATGGTCGGCCTCAACCCCGGCCTAGCAAACAGTTTCCCGCACCAGATTTCCGGCGGCCAGAAACAACGTGTCGGCATCGCCCGCGCACTGGCCCTGCGCCCCTCCCTGCTGGTGCTGGACGAACCCACAGCCTCGCTCGACGTGTCGGTTCAGGCACAAATCATCAGCCTGCTCGAAGAGCTGCGCGATGATCTGGGGCTGACCTATCTGTTCATCAGCCACGACCTCAGCCTGGTCCGCTATTTCTGCGATGAAATCCTGGTGATGTATCTGGGCCGCGTGGTTGAGGCGCTGCCCGACACCAGCCTGCCGGCGCGCCATCCCTATACCAAAACCCTGATGGACAGCACCTTTGCCCCCGATCCCAAACAACGCCGGGTGATTGCCCCCCTCGAAGGCGAAGTGCCAAGCCCGTTTGACCTGCCCCCCGGCTGCGCCTTTGCCGAACGCTGTCCCCATGCGACAGACATTTGCCGCCGCGAAACGCCCACACTGGCCAAGATCGACGGTCATGCCGTGGCCTGCCATCATCCGCTTTGAAGGAACACCTCCTTGCCCACCCGCATTCTAACTGCAGAAATATCCCACGAAACCAATACCTTCAACTTCCGTCCGACTGAGCTTGAGAACTTCCATAACCGGTTTTTGCTGGCCGGCCCCGACGCGATCGCGGCACGGGGAAACGCAAATACCGAGCTGGCCGGCGTGCTGGACTGCGCCCGCCGTCAGGATTGGGAGGTCAACCACGTGATCAGCGCGGCCGCCGGTCCCGGCGGGCGCGTGTCGGATCACGCATTCGACAGCCTCTGCGCCCCGCTGCTTGAGGCCGCTGGCACAGAGCAATGGGACGGCGTTTTGCTGATCCTGCACGGGGCCATGGTCACCGCTTCGCACGATGATGGCGAGGGCGAAATCCTGCGGCGGTTGCGGGCCATCATCGGCCCGGATCTGCCCGTGGCCGTCACCCTTGACCCACATGCCAATGTCAGCCCGGCAATGTGCGATCTGGCGCAAATTCTGGTTTCCTACACCACCTATCCCCATGTTGATCTGCGTGCCACTGGACTGCGCACAACAGAATTGCTTGGCCGGGCGATACGAGGCGAAATTCGCCCCAGAACCCTGCGGGCTCATCGCCCGATGCTCGAAGAGGCCAATGGCGGGCGCACCGATATGGGCCCGATGATCGAACGCCAGGCCCAAGCCCGCGCCGCCGAGGCCCGTCCGGGTGTCTACGCCATCAGCATCAATGGGGCGTTTCCCTGTGCTGACATTGCCGAAGTGGGGCCAACCGCGCTGATCACTGCAGAAACCGGCATGATCGGCGCGCAGGATATCATCGAAGGCATCGCCGATGACATATGGGAGCATCGCAACCAGCCGCTCAACACCTACCTTACCGTCACCGAAGCCGCCGACATTGCCGCCTCATGGGCAAACGACGGCGGCCCGCTGATCATTGCCGATTACGCCGACAATCCCGGCTCCGGCGCATATGGTGATGCCACCGCCCTGCTTGGGGCGATGCTGGACCACGAGATCACCGATGCCTGCTTTGGCCCCCTGATCGATCCCCAGATCGCAGCGCAATTGCAAACCGAAAACATCGGCGCAACGGTCACTGTCCCCTTGGGCGGCAAAACCGCGCCGGACTATGGCGGCGGGCCGCTTGAGGTCACCGGCACTGTGATCTGGCGGGGGGATGGCATGGTCACAGGCAGCGGCCCCATTCTGGGCGGGCTCCAACGCAGCTTTGGCCCGACAGCGGTTCTGCGGGTCGCTGGCATCGACATCCTGATCGTCAGCATCGCCCACCAGATCCTTGATCTGCAACAATTCGAGACCTTTGGCATCAACCCCAGAACCACCCGCGTTGTCGCCCTCAAGTCCATGCAGCATTTCCGCGCCGCATTTGCCCCGATCGCGGGCCGGATCATCGTCTGTGACAGTGGCGCCCTTTGCACCCTGAACTACCGCTCATTGAACTATCAGAATGTGCCACGCCCGATATACCCTCTGGATGACATGCCTTAGGGGCGACTGTTGCATTATTCTTAGGAAGCTGAGCTGGAGACAACCCTGACCTTATTCAGGCGACAGAGGGAAGCCGACCCAAACAAAAATAGCAGTCTAGGTTTTGCACTTGGGAGCCAAAAAAGTGAGAGGACTGAATACCAAGCCGAACAACGCAACAGTCCCGAATGGTAGTTAACGGGTACAATATAGAAATTGAGGGTATAACGCGCTCCTGAAAACAAACGATAATTTCAAGCACAATTCTGATTAATTAGCGTACAGTGACTGATCCCGCAGCCCCTGGAGTTCAAGCTTGCGATACTATCTGATCTTGGCATCCAAGTCCCGAGATCCCCAAATGCATTGTATCGCCTTCCTTGAGATATCTTGGCTCAGGTTTTTGCCCCAAACCTACACCCGGAGGTGTTCCGGTAGCAATAATATCTCCTGGCTGGAGGCTCATGAACTGGCTGATATAGCTGACTAAGTTCGCGACGCCAAACACCATGGTACGGGTTGACCCATCTTGCACTCTGACGCCATTCACGTCCAGCCACATATCAAGCGATTGCGGATCCGGAATTTGATCTTTTGTCACCAGATAGGGCCCGATTGGACCAAAAGTATCGGCTGATTTCCCTTTGACCCATTGTCCACCCATTTCGATTTGAAATGCGCGCTCAGACACATCGTTGACTGTGCAATAGCCGGCAACGTGTTCCAGTGCATCATCTTCGGAAACGTAACGCGCTTCGGTCCCGATAACGACGCCCAATTCGACTTCCCAATCAGTTTTGAGCGAACCGCGTGGTATCAGAACGGTGTCATTCGGCCCGCAAATCGCGCTGGTCGCTTTCATAAAGATGATCGGTTCGTCGGGAACGGCCATGCCGCTTTCTGCCGCATGATCACTATAGTTCAAGCCGACACAGATGAATTTGCCAACGTTCCCGATACAAGCACCTATGCGGGCGTCGGCAGGAATGATCGCAAGAGAACTTGGGTCTATCAGCGCAAGTTCTGCCAGCGACCCTGCGCCCAATTCATGGCCTGACACATCTTCGATCACACCAGTGAGGTCGCGAAAAATTCCGTCCTCATCTAGAATCGCTGGCTTTTCCTTCCCTTTAGGGCCCAGTCTTAGTAATTTCATGTCGTTTCCTTTATTGTCGGCGATGACGTGCTTTGCGAAATCTGCTGTGAGGTTTTTTGCGGGCGAACCGGTGCAACCTTTCTCCAGTTGCGTTCAGTTTATTCAATATGTCGCTCTACCGCCGGACAGATCGAACGTGCTGGCGGTCGTGAAGCTGTTTTCACGACTGGCCAACCAGACGATCATTGCCGCTGCCTCGTTCAATTCCAAAAACCGCCCGCGCGGAATTTTGGAAAGCATATAGTCAATGTGTTCCTGCCCCATCTGATCAAAAATGCGAGTGCGCGCGGCAGCGGGCGTGACGCAGTTTACCGCAACATCAACGTCGGCCAACTCTTTGCCAAGCGACTTGGTCAGGCCAATGACTCCGGCTTTAGATGCAGAATAGGCACTTGCGTTAGGGTTACCTTCTTTGCCTGCAACCGAGGCGATATTGACGATGCGGCCATAGTTCTGCTTTCGCATCCCGGCGGCAAAAACGCGGTTGACGTAAAAAGTGCCCATCAGATTAATCTGAACAATCCGAGAAAACTCCCCCACATCGTAGTCCGCCACGGGCGCGTTCGAGCCAGCAATCCCGGCGGAATTAACCAAAATATCTACTCGATCGACCTGCGTGAGCAAATCAACATGAGCATTGGAAACGCTGTTCCAATCGGCGATATCTACTGCTTGCGCGATTGCGCCATTGCCCAAGCCCCCCGCCTTCTGTTGCGCCAATTTCAGATCCATATCCCAGATCACCACCTGCGCACCACGCTCCGTCAAATGGTCGGCAACTGCGCCGCCGATACCTTGCGCCCCGCCTGTCACCACCGCCACTTGGCCTGCAAATTCCTGTGTGTTCATATCCCAAACTCCGTCAATCTTTGATGTTCGCCAAAACTGGTAATCCTAGTGGGTCAATTTGAACTGTGCTGGATCGGGGGTTTGCAGCGTCAGGCCGAACCCGGGCAATGTGTCATCGAGCTGGACGTACCCGTCTTGAGCAACCGGCTCGCCGTCAAAAATATACCAGAACAATTCATTCCCGACCTCAACCGGCACCTTCGGGAAATACTCCGAAATCGGTGCTGCGTAGGATGACATCGAGACATGATAATTGTGCATTTGCCCTGCATGCGGGATCACCGCGACGTCATAGGCCTCGCACAGATCGGCAATTTTCTTGGCCGCTGTAATGCCGCCCACCCGGTTCACATCGAACTGTGCAATGTCAAAGGAACCCAGATCCAGCGCTTGCCGGAATCCGGCCAAAGTATATTCATGTTCGCCGCCGGATATGCCGACAAGCCCCATCGCTTTTAGTTCAGCATATCCAGCCAAATCATCAGAAACGACGGGCTCTTCCACCCAACGCAAATTGAACGGGGCCAGCAGGCGCAGCATCCGTTTCGCATATTCGACGTTCCACCCCATGTAGCAATCCGCCATGATATCAACGCTATCACCTACCGCTTCTCGCACGGTACGCACCAGATCGACATTGCGATGCATACCTGCCAGGCCATCCTTGGGGCCCCAACCAAATCGCAGTTTGACCGATTTAAACCCTTGGGCGGCATAGTCCTTGGCCTCGTTAAAAAGCGTATCAAGAGGCTGGCTGTAAAGACGACTGGCGTAAACTTCGATTTTCGCTTTTGTGCGCCCTCCCAACAGGCGGAACACCGGTTGCTTTAAGATTTTTCCCTTGGCATCCCACACGGCCAGATCAACCGCGCTCATTGCCGTCATTCCAATGCCCTTACGGCCGAACGGCAGGGTTCGCCTGTACATGGATTGCCAGATGTATTCGCTGTCCATTGGATCGGTTCCGATGAGAAGCGGTTTTAAGTAAGTGTCGATGGTGGTTTTGCACGCATGGGGCGCCAAGGCCGCGTTGCCTATGCCAATGGTGCCATCGTCACATTCGATTTCAACAACCAGCCAGCCCAGAAACCGAAATCCTGCAATTGATCCGCTGACATCCGACACCAGATCACTGGCCGTGGTGCAAAAATGCGGCGGCATCGGCGCGACATCACCGATCCATTCCCACACAGTTGTGCGCACATCTACAATTTTCGGCATTGGCCCGTCTCCTTCAGTTTCTTACTGGGTCTGAGTTGCATAAATTTATATAACTTGTCAAACCACTTTACCAAAAAATTTGTCACTGTCGGAACGTGATATTACTTTTATTTGTTGAATGTTCCGGCCCTACCATGGTTAATTGGTCAGACCATTGATTAACTTCGGAGATGAACATGCGAAAACCCGACGCTCCGTCCTCCGGCACCCTAATTGGCGTGTTCGGCACGACGATCCCGCCTGCTCAGAGGCAGACCCATACCATCGGTGATTTCAACGTTTCATTTATGGACGGCCAAATCGCAGCAGTCTTTTGGCGTGACCAAGAGGTTGCCCGCGGAATCACCTACCTGCTGCGTGATCGAAACTGGGCGACCTGCCCAGCGAGCTATGAGATTGAAGCCGAACCATGCGGCGCAGTTTCCATCACCGGTGCGATCGACCATGGCGGAATTGTCTTCGAATACGCGTTGCGGATTTCCCCCACGGACGACGGTGGTTTGATCCTGAGAAGCCTTGGCATCGCACATTCCGATTTTGCGGCAAATAGGGTTGGCCTCACCGTCCTGCACCCTGCGCCCGAGGTTATTGGCCTGCCGCTCCGCATCAAGCATTTGCACGGCCAGCCGTCGATTATGCGCTTTCCAGATACCATTGTGCCATCACAACCCGCGTCTGACATTGCTGCATTGGAATACCCTTTGACAGACGCACAAGCGCTCACAATCAGACTCCACGCCAAACGTCCTGATGGCTCTGCCGATCCGTTTGAAATGGAAGACCAACGCAACTGGGGTGACGCCTCCTTGAAAACCTATGTCGGTTCGTTGCGCAACCCCTGGCCATTTAGCGTCAAGACCGGCGATATATTCGAACAGGAAATTCAATTCGACATCGTGCCAAGCAAAGGGGCACAGCCAAAGCCAGTGCAGAAGGTCCCCGACACGTCCAGCTTCCTCCTGCCTGCCTTAGGCACCTGCATCCCCTTCGGTGAGGCCATTTCCGCTTTGGAAAACTTGCGCAAATTTGGCTCGCCCGCACCTGCGTTTGTATCCGCCTATTTGCGCAGCGACGTCATTGACGAGGCAGAATTATCTGCACTCCGCAGTTGCGTCGCTTTGCTTCGCTGCCCTTTGCGGCTGGAGATCGAAGTAAATGGTGACCCGAGCAGAACATTAACCGAGATGGCGCAGCGCCTGACTGCCATGGATTTGACTGTAGCACAGGTGCTCGCCTGCCCCGCGCCCTACCTCAAAAGTTATCAACCTGATGGGGACTGGCCAGATGTCGTGAAGCTGGATCTTTTCTATGCCGTTGTGCGCCAGGTCTTTCCAAAAGCAGAGATCGGCGGCGGAATGTTAACCTATTTCACCGAACTGAACCGGAAATGGCCACCGCAACATGCGATCGATTTCATCGCGCATAGCTATTGCCCCATTATCCATGCCGCTGATGAAACAACTATCCTTCAAAATGTCTCGACCCTGCCGCAAATGGCCCGGACCATTGCCCAGAACGCGCCCAGCCTGCCCTATGATTTGTGCTCGGCTCAGTTGTCGATGCGCAGCAACCCTTACGGCACTGCCCCAGTGCCAAACCCAACGGGTGCGCGTATTGCGATGGCCGCTTGCGATCCCCGTGAAGATGCTGAATTCGCTGGTCTATGGATGCTGCGTGTCACCGCAGCGATTGGGCAAACTCACGCCCGGTCTTTCTGCCTTGGCGCGCTGTCCGGGCCGGCATCGATCTACCACAACGATGCCCCATACGGCCGCCGCCCCTCCTTTGCAGCCTTTGAGGCGCTGTGCCGCGCGGAGGGTATGGACGGAACTGCGTTTGAGGCGCTTTGTGATCAGTTGCACTCCAGTCACTATAAACGGGCAGTAGCTGTGCTAGGGCTTGAGGCCTGACCTCTCGACAAAAGCGTGGCGTTGGATATATTGGACATGGTCAGGCCATTTCCTGACCAACATCCCTGCAGAATTTAGAAAGATTATCTCGAATGGCCAGCAACGAAGGATTCGCCTTTGAGGCGGATCAGAAAATCCGAAAAGAAGGTGCCGCAGAAAAGGTAGTGCATCGCATCCTCGATCTGGTCAAATCTGGCAACCTCAAAGCAGGAGATAAATTGCCTGCTGAACGCAAGATGATCGAAATCTTTGGCCTTAGCCGCCCGACCCTGCGTGAGGCTCTGCGCGCGCTCTCTATCTTGGGCGTGATCGAAATGCGCCACGGAGGCGGGGCCTTTGTGACCGACCTAAAGGCCCAATCACTGCTGGCGCCATTGGATTTTTTTGTCGCATTATCAGCGGAAAATCTGGCTGAAGTCTTTGTATGCCGTCGGGTGATCGAAATTGAAGTTGCGCGTCGATGTATCGATCGGGCCAGCGATGACGACATCCGCGAATTGGAAAGTATGGTTGCAGCGCAGCAAAAGGTCACCTCAGACCCTATCGGATTTCGTATTTTGGACAGTGAATTTCACAGCAAATTGTTCGAGATTTCTGGCAATGCCGTGATGGAGCGGTTGGCGCTAGGTTTTTATAACATGGGCCTCGAAGCGCGCCGTGCCGTGACCGCGAAACCCGCAGTGACCAAGCGGAGTGTCAAGGAACATCATGCCATTGTCGAGGCTCTTCGAGCGCGTGACACTGACCGGATCGTAGCTGCCATAGCCGTGCATATGGATCACATCGAAACCACGACCTTAGAGGCAATCCGTCAATAGCCCAGTTAATGCTGGTCTAACGCAGGCTGGATGGTCAGGCCATGTTGCGCTGCGACAACGCGGGGCAGTTCCGGCAGATTTGCATCTCCTTCCCCGGCGGTCTTTGCTTCTGAATACATTTCGGAAACGGCGTTTAGTAATGGTAAGTTCAACTCCGCAGCCTGCGCCTGCCTCTGGGCATCCACCATAGCATCCGCAGCCGATGATAAAGCAAAGGCGTGGCTTTGCGCATCGCCGTTGCGAACCCACCCCATGAAGCTTTGAAAAAATGCGCAGTCCATGCGGCTACTGCTGATCAGCTGGTCAAACTCCGCTGTTGGTATTCCGACCTTTTGCGTCAACGTCAGGGCTTCGGAATACAATGCGGCGTAACCCATCGAGATCATGTTATTCACCAGTTTCAGCGTGTGGCCTGACCCCAGCGGGCCCACGTGCTGGACCGTATCAGCAAAGGCGGCGAACAGGGCGCGCAATTCAGTTAAATCGGCCTCCGTCGCGCCAACCATCACGCTGAGTTTGCCCGACCATGCTTCCTTTGGTGATCGGCCCAACGGCGCGTCTACAAACCGCAGGTTGGGATAGTCCGCCGCCAACGCCAACAGTGTGTCAGCCCGAGAGGTGGTGCAATCCACGATCATTGTTCCGGGGCGCGCATGAGCAGAAATACCCCCAGCGCGGCGCAGTAAATCATCAACTTGCTCCGGGCCATGTACGCACAATACGATAATATCAGACGTGGCCGCCAAACCACCCAAATCAGTGGCTTCCTGCGCTCCTCTGGCCACCAGATCATCCACAGCTTCGCGTTTGCGATGCGCCATTACGGTTAGCGCAAATCCGGCCTTTTGGATGTTAACTGCCATCCCGTGCCCCATAAACCCCAGCCCGACAAATCCGATGGTGGGTTTGATCATGCCGTATTCTCCTGTTTCGCGGCTGCCACCCGTGGCCGTGCACGTCGGGCCGCTGCAATCCGTTTGACCGCCATCACCAGGATCAACGTACCACCCCAAAAAACCAGCGTCATCTGAGCGCTCAGCCCCATCAGATTGAACCCGCTAGATATGGTCTGAAGGATTGCCAAAGCCACCACCAAGCCAGCGATCCGGCCAAAGCCACCATATGGGTCGATCCCGCCAAGGATCGCGGCGAGTATTGTAATTAGAAGATAGGACTGCGCAAAATCCGCACCGGCAGAATTGAACCGCGACATCATCACCACGGCGGCAAACCAGCACAGCACACTGGACAGTACATAGACACTGATCAACACCCACCGATGATCGACACCCGAATATCTTGTCGCCTCTAGGTTCGATCCAATCATGTGAATGCGAATGCCCAACGGCATCCGCGTCAACAGCAGATGTACCGACAGTGCCAGCACCAGAAACATCAAAAACGACCACGGAATGCCCAGCACCGTGCCATTGGACAGCGCCAGCAACGGTTCGGGAAATCCTGAGATGGTCGTTCCGCGACCCAGATAGATCGACATGCCGTTGATGAGGGTCATAGTGCCTAGGGTTACCAAAATTGGGTGCACGCCCAACACCGCCACCATTGCGCCCGTCATTGTACCAATCAGCACCGCCAGCAACAGTCCTGACGTCAGCGCGCCCGCAATCCAAAGCGCCAGTTCTGCCCCCGCGGCATCGACTGGCATCTGCGTGGTAAGTATCCATCCCATCAAAAGCGCCAATTGGTTCGCAGTGGCGATGATGGCTAAATTCAAGCCCCCCGAAATCAACGGAATTGCCATTGCCAGCGACAGCAGACCCAATTCAGGGATTTGAAACATCATCGCCTGATAAGTACCGGGTCGAGAAAATGCTTCCGGCAGCATCAATGCGAAAAACACAAACAACACGGCCCAAAATCCCATCAAGCCAGCAAGGTTGTTGCCCCCACCCAATTGAAACAGCTGCATCACGCCATTGGCTTGTGCCGTGGCGCGTTCCTGTGATGACTGGCTCATGCCGCATCTCCCATCTTGCGTTGCCGCCGACGACGGGCGGTGAAACTGGTTAGGCTGATCGAGATTAAGATCGTAAGACCGATCACCACGTCGAAAAAAAACGGCGACACGCCCATGAGGTTTAACCCGTTTTGCAAGATCGCCAACAAGAGCACCCCAAGGACAACGCCGCCCATCGTGCCAATACCGCCGACCAGACTAGCGCCGCCAAGGATCGCAACCGCAAGTACACCCAATTCGGTGCCTGCCATCGCCGTGGGCACCGCCTGACCGACGCGGTGCGCTTGAATAAACCCTGCCAATCCGGCCAAGGTTCCTAAATAGCCATAGGCAAACAATTGCACTCTTAGAATATTGAACCCTACTCGGTTCGCCGCATCTGGATTACCACCCAGCGCATAGACCTGCCGCCCGATCCTCGTGGACGACATCAACACATGCGTCAGCAACACAACCGCCACCATCACAACGATAGGCAGGGTGATGCGCACGAACTCCCCCGGGCCGAAATCCCAACGCAAAAACACGATGCGATCGGCCCACCAATCCGGAAGATTGTAAATCTCAGAACCGCCGGTGATTTGTATTAATAAAGCGAAATAGATACTCGACGTGGCAATGGTGATGATGATCGACCAGACACGCAAATAGTGGGTCAGCATTGCGTTCACTGCCCCCAATCCCAAGCCAAGCAAGCAGGCCAGACCAATCGCGACGACCGGCCCCACGCCATAGCTGGTGGCCACATAGGCTGCGAGATACTGTCCGGCCGATGCCACCGCAGCAAAGGAAATATCGATCCCCCCCGACACCAGCACCACAAAAACCCCCGCCGCAAGAATGGTCGTAACCGAATAGGCCTCAATCAGATCGGCGAAGTTGGGCAGGGTCAAAAAAAAGGGTGACGCCAAGCCAAACAACACACACAGCAACACGATGATCACCGCCAACACCGCTTCGGTGCGGGCAAAAATTCTGGTAAATTCAGGCATAAATACTGTCTTTCATTTGGTCTTGGGAAACGTCGCCGGGAATGAACTCATCCGCGATGCGGCCCTGCTTCATGTGCAACACACGGTCCGCATTGAAATAGACCTCGGGGATTTCGTCGGAGATCAGCAAGATCGCCACACCGCTTTGCGCCAATTTGCGCACGAGCCGATAGATGCCTTCTTTGTTGCGTATGTCGACGCCCACTGTCGGGCTATCTAGGATCAACACCTTGGGATCAGTGGCCAGCCATTTTGCCAATACCACGCGCTGCTGGTTGCCACCCGATAGGGTAGACGCCTCGGCCCCGACGTCTTCGGCTTTCATATCCAATTCTTGCACCCATCGCTCAGCAAGTGATTTACGCTCCGCCGCCGTGACCAAACCAAAGCGCCCTGCGATCCGGTCCAAAACGGAAATCGCCACATTGTCACTGATGGATTGTCGCAGGTTAAGCCCCAGCGACAGCCGGTCTTCAGACAAATATGCGATACCTGCATTGATCGCATCCTGATTTGAGCGCAGCCGCAGGTCTTGGCCGTTTAGCCGGACCTGCCCGCGGTCCAAAGGTGCCATACCAAACAGCGAAAGTGCCAATTCCGTACGCCCCGCACCCAACAAGCCAGTCAGCCCAAGGATTTCACCTTTGTGCAAGGTCAGGTTGATATTGGAAAATTCGCCATCCCGCCCGGCGTCGACCACCTGCAACAATGGCGCATCACGCAAAACTGGGCGCGCGGCAATCGTATGCACGATCTTATCACCGGATAGTCGCACAGCCATTTCGTGGTCCGTCACGTTAGCGGCGTCAAATGTGCCAGACATGACCCCATCGCGCAGTAGCGATACCCGATCCGCAATCTCGGCGATTTCGTCCATGCGGTGGCTGACAAATACAATCGTCACATCCATCTGACGCAAACGTCGCACCAGCGTGAAAAGCCGATCCACTTCGCTGCGTGTCAAGGACGCTGTCGGCTCATCCATGAACAAGAGCCGCGCGTTGGCCGCCAGCCCGCGCGAAATCGCGACAATTTGGCGTTGCGCGACCGGTAAGGTGCCCACGACGCGATCCAACGGCAATTCGTGTTCCAAACTGTCCAATACCGTTCGCGCCGCTGCACGCATTTTGCCATGGTTCGCCCGGCCCAGCCCTGGGCCCAGCAATTGATCCATGGCGATATTCTCCGCAACACTTAAGTTTGGGAACAACGACAGATCCTGATAGATCACCTGTACTCCCAGGCTCTTGGACAGGGTTGGCGTCATACGCGGTTGTTCCACCCCATCAATCAGAACCATTCCGCCGGGGTCAGGTCGAAGCACACCGGAAACTACCTTGATAAGTGTCGATTTCCCCGATCCATTTTCACCGACGAGGCAATGGACCTCATCTGCGCGCACAGACCAATCTACCTGGTCCAGCGCCACCGTGCCGCCAAAGCGTTTCGACAGATTGCGTAGGACAAGCCGGTCTGGACCGTGGTCAGGTGGCTGTTTTGTCGTCATCCGTTACCTCATTCGCACTGCGTATAGTCAGTCATCCCGCCGCTGGGGCGGAATGCCTGAACTTGGGTCGGTATCTGCTGGCAACCGGCTGCTAGATTAAATCAGCAAGCGCATCGATGCTGTCCGGGCTGATATCCAACATTTTGTTGGCCCGAATTGTGCGCGTTTCAAAATCAACTTGGACGGGGCCAAGGCCGGGAATGTCCATCCCGTCGACAACCTCAACACCATCCGCCAACAGCTTACCAAGCTGAACCATGGCATAGCCCGCATCAATTGGGTTCCACAGGAATCCACGGGTGATTGCACCCTTTTTCATCAACTTGATACCTTGGCTCGGAATAAAGGGACCGACAACCGTCACCTGACCCACAGCTTCGCGGTCCAACACGGCGCGGCCAGCACCAATTGGGCCATTTGCCCCAAAGATCAGAATACCTTTTAGGTCGGGGATCGCTCGCATCTGATCGATGGCCGTATTGTAGCTGTCTTCAACAGAATTTGAGACCCCGAAACGGTCACCCACCAATTCCATATTGGGGTACTTTTCCTGCTGCAGCGCAATGGCTGCATCTGCCCAGATATTGTGAAGGGCAACTGTCAGACCACCAACGTAAACGATGTACTTGCCCTCACCTCCTAGTGCTTCGGCAAATGCTTCCATATGGGCCTCACCAAACTGGTCGTTCTGAATCAGCTCAATATCCCAGTCGGCATTCTTCTGGCCGGGCTGTTCATGTACCACGACTTTGATGCCGGCGTCTTGGGCACGCTTAAACACCGGCTCTAGCGCTGCACTGTCGTTAGGAATTACACCAATCACATCAACCTGTTGCGCAATCAGATCTTCGATTGCGCGCACCTGTTGGGCAACATCATCCGTTGTCGGCGCGATCATCCACGATTCGATACCCAGTTCCTCACCGGCATTAACAACGCCTTTTTCGACATTGTCGAACCATGGGATGCGCACTTTCGCGACAACTCCGATCTTGGTTGCGTGGCTATCAGCCAACGCTGGCACAGAAGTGCCGGAATAAAGTGCTGCAACCGCGCCCAGTGTCACTGCACCGCGCAGCAAACCTCTGCGTGAAAACTTAGTCATGGTCGTTCCTCCCTTGAGTGTTTTGCGGTGGCGCAATGAGCAGCGCCTCCATATGTATAATTGGACAGACCATTTCATCTATGCCATTAATGAGCCATTCGTCAAGAGACACGCAATGCATGCGGCAAAAAATTACATGGCGAACTTGACTGAGTGAGAAAAAAGGCGCGGCTCATGCGACACGCCGCTAAAGGAAAAGGACGATAAAGATGGCAGAGATTTTTCGTGTGGGGATCGTCGGCTGCGGCTTCTTTGCGCAAAACCACTTGAACTCTTGGGCTAGCCTGGAGAACGAAGGCGTAGAAATCGCTGCGGTTTGTGATCTGAACTACGACCAAGCACTTGCTGCAGCAAAAGCTTTCTCTGTTCCAGGTGTTTACACCGATATGGCCAAAATGATTGGGTCAGAATCGCTTGATCTTGTGGACATCGTCACACAGGTACAGTCCCATCAATCACTTGTGGCACTGGCTCTAGACGCCCGGTTGCCCACGGTTGTGCAAAAACCTTTTGGCCCTTCCCTTTCCTCCTGTCGTACCATGCTGGACGACGCCAACCAAAGCGGCACGTTCCTCGCCATCCATGAGAACTTTCGCTTCCAGCATCCACATCGCGAGATAGCCAGAATTCTTGCATCTGGCCAAATCGGTACCCCGACTTGGGGAAGGATCAGTTTTCGTACCGGTTATGACATCTATGCTGGCCAACCCTATCTACGCGACGAGGAACGTTTTATATTGACGGACGTCGGCGTGCACGTGCTGGATCTCGCGCGTGTCTTTTTTGGCGAAGTGAGGCATCTGGGTGCAGAGTTGCAACACCGCAATCCCGAAGTACACGGCGAGGATACTGCAACCCTGACACTGCGTCATAAATCCGGAGCGGTCAGCGTTGTAGAATGCACGTACGGATCAAAAGCATTGCCTGATCCCTTTCCCGTGACGCGCATTGAAATTGAAGGAAGTGAAGGTGCGCTGCGGTTGGACGGCAATCTGGCGATTACGATAACATCCAACGAAAAAGTCGAAATACGGGATGCCGACGCGCCTCTATTGGATTGGGCGGAACGCCCTTGGCATGTCGTACAGGAATCCGTTCAGGCGACATGTCAGCATGTTTTAGAAAGCCTTCGCGCAGGAAAGCCGGCAGATATCTCGGCAGCAGACAACATAAGAACCTTCGCGTTGACTGAAGCTGCCTATGAAGCTGCAGCTTCTGGTCGAGTGATTACTCCGGCGTATTGAATATTCTGGGACCGTTGCATTTATCGGGTGAGTACAGTCGCAGGCCTGTTCACCAACAGTGGTCATTCGGCGGTTCCGAAGAGGCGTTCGATAAAGGTGATCTCGCCAGGGACGCCGGGCTTTCTGCTATGAATGTGACCGCGTTTGATGGTTCGGATCGTCTCTATCCCGCTGAGGGTCGCCTTGGCCGTTTGAAGTGAGCGGAAGGGTAATGCCAAGTTGTTTCGCCTAATCTCGACTTGTAAGGATGCGGCATGAAAACCCCATCTGACATGTCGCGCCTAAAGGGCTTTCGCTACCCGCGTGAGATCATCGCCTACGCCGTTTGGGTTTACCATCGCTTCGCGTTGAGCGCAGTTGATGTTGAGGACTTGCTGGCAGAACGCGGCATCATCGTCAGTCGCGAAACCGTCCGCTTGTGGGTCAATCGCTTTGGTCGGCACTTCGCGCAGTGCATCCGCCGAGACCGCCCGTGGCCCAACGATAAGTGGCATTTGGATGAGGTCGTCATTGCGATTGGTGGCGAGAAGCACCGGCTGTGGCGCGCCATTGATGCGGACGGCGACGTGCTTGATACTTTGGTGCAGACGCGGCGCAACGCCAAAGCCGCAAAGCGCTTCTTGCGACGCTTGATCACCCGGTTCGGCGAGCCGAAGGTGATCATTACGGACAAACTGCGCAGCTATATCAAGCCAGTCCGCACTCTTGCCTCGCTGGCCGACCATCGCGCCCATAAAGGTTTGAACAACGCAATTGAAGTTTCTCATAGACCGATACGCAAACGAGAGAAGATATTTGGCCGGTTCAAATCGCACCGGCAGGCATAAAGGTTTCTGTCAGCCCACGATCAGATCAACCTGGTTTTTCGTCCCCGTCGTTATCAACTCACTGCGGGACTGTTGCATTAATCGGTTGGCTTGGCCACTTTCGCGCTTTTGAGGTTAGACATGCTGCGTAAATCCCCGTTCAAGCATCATCGCTTTCCGCGTGAGATCATCTTGTGTGCTGTGCGTTGGTACCTGCGTTACCCATTATCCTATCAGGATGTGGTCGATCTCCTGGCAGAGCGCGAAGTCACCGTTGACCGGTCGACCATTTATCGCTGGGTTCAGAAATTCGGCCCCGAATTGACCAAGCGCACCGAAAAGCATCTGCGCCGCGCCAGCGTCGATTGGCACGTGGACGAAACTTACATCCGTGTGGGCGGCAAATGGCGTTATCTCTGGCGTGCGGTCGATGCAAATGGTCAGATGATCGATTTTCGCCTCACCGCGCGCCGGGATGCGAAGGCGGCCAAAGCCTTTCTGAAAAAGGCGATTGAACGTGTACGCCTGCATCGGCCTGTGACCATCTGCACCGATAAAGCGCGCGCCTATCGGCGCGTCATCCGCGAGATCAACCACCGCTACGATCCACACTTCGACAGCATCCGGCACATCGATCAAAAGTGGCGAACAATCTGGTAGAGAGCGACCACGCTGCCATGAAGCGCCTCCTCGGGTATCGCCAAAGTTTCCGGTCGCTCCGAACGGCCAAAGCGACCCTCAGCGGCATTGGACCTGTCACGCTTTCGTGCCGCCCCCGGTGCTCGTTTAAGCCACTTTCCTTTCGAATGCGACGGGGCTTTTCCAGCCCAGTGCTGAGTGGCGGCGACGCGGATTATAGAACCCGTTGAT
>Ga0189291_100189_pt1 | contig 44868 bp, 37 predicted proteins | sample UW1redminimetaG_FD_130331 | JGI IMG/M metagenome (GOLD analysis project Ga0189291, IMG submission 130331) | Marine microbial communities from the Costa Rica Dome - UW179B-red mini metaG | ecosystem: Environmental > Aquatic > Marine > Oceanic > Photic zone | place: Costa Rica: the Eastern Pacific... | reverse complement strand
TTTTACAAGCCCTACGCAAGGGTTAAAAAATAGTTTAAACTTTAAGCACTTCCATACAGATATCCTTATCTTAGAAAAACTGCAAGCCAAACTTTTTGTTTCATGTATAAAATGAACGATTCTTCTCCTTTTGAACGCATCACCCGACAAGGGCTTACTTATGATGACGTTCTATTAGTACCCAACTATTCAAAAATATTACCAAGAGATGTTGATCTAAGTGTTCAGTTAACTCCTACACTTAAATTGAATATACCAATTGTTAGTGCCGCGATGGATACCGTTTCTGAATATCGATTGGCAATTGCACTTGCCAGAGAAGGTGGCATAGCGATGCTTCACAAAAACATGACCATTGAAGAACAGGCGGAACAAGTACGGCTTGTTAAGAGAAGCGAAAGTGGGATGATTGTTGATCCCGTTACATTGGATGAAAATTCTACGGTAAAAGATGCGCGGTCCTTAATGCGAGTGCACAAGATTGGCGGAATTCCTATTGTAGATGAAGCTGGAGTTCTGATCGGTATAGTTACAAATCGTGATCTTCGTTTTGAATCTGATTTGACTAAAAAACTTGGTGAGATCATGACTAAAGAAGATCTCTATACAGCTAAAGAAGGAACCACATTAAAGCAAGCAGAAAAGATACTTCAACACTTTAAAGTTGAAAAACTTCCGATTGTTGATTCTAAAAATAAATTGGTCGGGCTGATCACTTTCAAAGATATAGAAAAGAAAATGAACTTCCCGAATGCATGTAAAGATAGTTTAGGAAGGCTGAGAGTTGGAGCAGCGGTTGGTGTAACAGCTGATACGATGGAGCGTGTGGAAGCTTTAGTAAATGCAGGTGTTGATGTAATTACAGTTGACACAGCTCATGGTCACTCTGATGGAGTACTCCAAACAGTAAAAAAAATAAAAGCAACGTATCCTGATTTGAATGTTATCGGTGGGAATATTGCAACTAAGGCTGCTGCAGAAGCTTTAGTTGAAGCCGGCGCTGATGTTGTAAAAGTAGGTGTTGGTCCAGGTTCAATTTGTACTACTCGAGTAGTTACAGGAGTTGGCGTTCCGCAATTAAGCGCTGTGATGGAAGTTGCCGAATTTTGTAATGAAAAAGGAGTTGGTTTAATTGCTGATGGAGGGATCAAACAAACCGGAGATATACCAAAAGCTATTGCCGGCGGTGCAGATGTTGTAATGATGGGTTCTATGTTTGCCGGTGTGGATGAAAGCCCCGGTGAGACAATTATTTATGAATCACGTAAGTACAAATCTTACCGGGGAATGGGAAGTATCGGAGCAATGAAGAAAGGATCTAAAGACCGGTATTTTCAAGATGTTGAAGATGATATCAACAAATTAGTTCCTGAAGGTATTGAAGGACGTGTTCCTTTTAAAGGATATCTGGGAGAAGTAGTTCATCAAATGACAGGCGGATTAAGAGCAGCAATGGGATATTGTGGAGCAGAAAACATTGAAGGAATGAAAACGGCAGAGTTTGTTCAGATTTCAGCTGCCGCTTATAAGGAAAGCCATCCTCATTCGGTACAAATCACAAAAGAGGCTCCGAATTATTCTGTTTAATTCTTTTATTTAATGAAAAACGTACTATTTATAGTGTACTACTTCCCTCCAATGGGAGGTAGTGGAGTTCAGCGGCCACTTAAATTCATTAAATACTTAAGAGATTATGGTTGGAATCCTATTGTAATTTGTCCTGAACCCGGGGCATATCAATTTTTTGATAGCTCATTAGAAGCAGAACTTAAAATGATTGATCCGGAAATTATTAGAATAAAAGCCAATACACCGTTTCATAAGTTCGGCGGTACTCAGCGAAAAACTGGTTTAATCTCGGGGAAGGTTGCAAAAATTCTTCGATCGATCTCAATAAAAATATATTTTCCTGATAACAAGAAAGGTTGGATTAAACCTGCGGTTGAAATGGGATTAAATATTATTAAAGAAAAAGATATAAAACTTATCTTTAGTACTGCTCCTCCATTTAGTAATCATATTATAGCACAAAAATTAGCAGATAAAACAGGAATACCTTATATAGTTGATTATAGAGATCTGTTTGTAGGAAATCATTTTAATGCCAACGCCAATGCTAAATATCAATCCAAAAAAATTGATGTAGAAAGAAAGTGGTTAATGAAATCATCAGGTGTAACAGTATTGGATAAATTTGCAAAGAAGCACCTTAATAAGGTGTACAAGTCTTTAAAGTTGAATTATAAAATTATTCCTCACGGCTATGATCATCAAGATTTCATTAATCCTCAAAAGTCAATAATTGACTATAAAGAAAAGAAGTTGAACTTTATGTATAGCGGTTTGTTTTATGAAGAAAATCAACCCGATATCTTTTTAAAAGGATTAAAAAAAGCCTTTTTAAAAATTCCTGATTTAAGAAATTGTATGCATCTTCATTTTCAGGGAGGTATTGATAAAAGAATTCAGAAGCTTATAAAAGAACTAGGTATTGAAGCCAACGTTACTACTTATGGATATGTTAATCATGATCTTTCAATTTCAAACTTATTAAAAGCAGATGTTCTTTGGATGATTTCAAATTTTGCAGAAAACTTGAAACAGATCAAGTCGGGTAAACTCTTTGAATATATAGGAACAAAAAAACCAATTTTAGGATTACTACATGATGGAGCTGCTACAGAACTGTTAAATAAATATGGCGCAGGATTTACTGCATCACCTACTGATGAAAACGCGGTTTCGAAACAAATTGAGGTTATTTTTCAGCTATGGAAAAGCGGGAATTTACCATCCGGAAATCAAGATATTATCAAAGAGTTTGATAGAAATAAAATTACCAGTGAATTAGCTTTATTTTTTGATGAAATTACAGCCGAAATAAGTATCGGTAATAGCTAATGAAATCTTTTATACAAAAATTATTTAAGGAAAGGCATAAAACGGTTGATATCATTTTACTTGATGATACTAAACCTGGTCAGGACAATTCCTACAGAATAAAACCAAATAATTTGTTTATAAGTTTTTTAGCATTATCTGTAATCTTTTCAATCGTTGTTGCATTAGTGTTTATGCTGACTCCTTTAGGAGGATTCTTATATAGTACAGATGAAGCTGAGATCAGAAATGAAATTCAAAATATTTCTAAACGAATTTTATCCTTGCAAGACTCTTTGGATGTAAGGGATCAGCAGCTAAAAGACATAAAAAAAGTAATAAGACTCAATCAGGACACCACTCTTTCATTAGATGAGCGGCTTAGAGTTTTTTCTGAAAATAGTGGTGATAATAAAACAACTGTATCTTCGACTTTTAACAACCTTAATATCTTCGATCAATTTGAAAGTGGAAACTTTGTTACCACAAATATTTTAAAGAATGCATCTGATTTCCCGGCAAAAGTACCGGTAGAAGGAACAAAGACAAGAGAATACGAGCCGTTAGATGGGCACTTTGGTTTTGATATCGCTACAAAAGAGAATGAGAGAATTGCGAATGTAGCAGATGGAACAGTAATATCCAGTAATTGGACAATTGATTATGGATATGTAATATCAGTGCAACATAGCGGCGGTATTGTGAGTACCTATAAACATTGTTCAAAATTGTATAAAGCAAAAGGACAAAAAGTTCTTAAAGGCGATATTTTAGGGTTAATAGGCGATACCGGAATTTCAAGTTCAGGACCTCATCTCCATTTCGAGATATGGAAGAATGGGGTTTCTCAAAATCTAATTTCATATTTAATTTTTTAGTACGGATGTTTAACAACAAAAAAAAGAATAATACTGTGAGCAATACTACAAATCAATCACCTTCAGTTAACATTATTAATGAAGGCACAAAAATAAAAGGTAATCTTCATGCAAATTCAGATATTCGCATAAGTGGGACTGTTGTGGGAGAAGCTGTTTCAAAAGGAAAGATAATACTTACAAACAACGGCGCTGTAAATGGAAATATATCTTCATCAGATGCAGACATTGCGGGTAAAGTTGAAGGAGATGTGAAAGTAAGCAGTAAATTAGTGCTTAGAAAAGATGCTGTAATAGACGGTAATATTTACACAAAGGCGCTGGTTGTTGAAGAGGGAGCCCAAATTAATGGAACTTGTAAAATGGGCGCTGATATAAAAAATCTTTCCCAACATAATGATGCCAACTACGCAGAAGAAACTAAATTAAAAGGAGCGCAGGCGTAACCAATGCGCCTTCCCGAAGAGTATGCTAAATATCTTGGGCTGGGAGCCGAAATAGCTGCTTCATTGATCATCCCAATTAGTCTTGGATATCTAGTCGATATATTCCTGAATACTTCACCTTATGGAGTGCTTATTGGAGCTGTTTTAGGAATAGGTATATTTTTTACATTGATATTTAAAATTGCTCAAAATTTTGGAAAAAAAGAGGACCAGCATTTAGAAAAAGATGATTAAAAAACTTATAAAATTTAATGTAGTCCCGCTCATTCTCGCGCTGATTTTATTTCTTTTTTTACCAACAGATCCGGCAGTAGCAGTTTTATGCGGATTTTTGTTAAGTGTCATTTTCGTTTTTAGTAGTGCCTGGGTGATGGATAATTTTTGGAATGCTGATTCTAAGCTATTTGTGAAGGTTTTTTTCTTCTCCATGGTGATTCGGTTTATACTAGTATTAGCTGCTTTGGGAATTTTACTCGGAATGACAAAAATTGATGAAATCTACTTTACAGTTAGTTTCATAATTTCCTATCTTTATCAGTCTATAACGGAAATGATTTTTTTCAATCAACTACTACAAAATAAAAGCATCAATTAAGTAATGATCCAGACTCTGCGGCGTGTATTTCTGACACTCTTATTTTTATCGGTTAGTACTTCAAACACTTTTGCAGCAGAAGAAAAAGAAGGCGGTTCACCTCTAGATGTAATGGGAACTGTAGCCGATCACGATTATTTCAATTTCTTTTCAATCAAGATTCCATTACCTCGATTGATGTTTGTAGAAGACGCTGAGGGTAACACCACTTTTGAATTTTTTAGCAGTACTTATTCAGCAGCAGAATCAGATATGTTTGATGAGGTGGATCATGCACTTGTTCCTTCCAATGGAGCTCATATAATTTTAGACCTTTCTATTACTTCACATTTGGTTTATTTCTGGTTTGGTATGGGGTTAGCCGTTTGGTTCACTATCGCAATGTCTAGAAGATATCAAAAAGGTGTTGGTAGAGATGTTGAGCCTAAGGGTACATTGCAGAATATTTTTGAAGTGCTGTTTGTATTTATTCGTGATGATGTGGCTCGTGGCAATATTGATGATCACAAAGCTGATAAATATATGCCCTACTTGTTTACGATGTTCATGGGAATTGCATTCATGAATTTATTTGGGCTACTTCCGTGGGCAGCTACAGCAACTGCTGACTTAACTGTAACGGCTACTTTAGCAGTAATGACTTTTGTTATAACTCAATTTAGTGGTACTAAAGACTATTGGGGGCATATTTTTTGGTATCCGGGTGTGCCTACCTGGGTAAGAGCTATCTTAACTCCCGTTGAGATTTTAGGTGTATTCACAAAGCCGTTTGCTCTTGCAATTCGATTGTTTGCAAATATGCTTTCAGGAAAAATTATGATCATCGCAATTTTAGGGTTGATCTTCATTTTTGCTGAACTGTTTGGCACTGTTGGTGCATACGGAATTAGTGTAGTGTCTGTAACTTTAACAGTTGTTCTTTATGCTTTAAAAGTTTTTGTAGGACTTTTACAGGCATATATCTTCACATTGCTATCTGCAGTATTTATTGGAATGGCGGCAGAAGATCATCATCATGATGAAGAGCATTACAATGCAGAACACGTAGCATAAAAAAATTAAACTCATATAAACTCTAACAAATAAATAAAGAATACTATGGGACTTTTAGCAGCTGGTATTGGAGCTGGAATAGTAGCACTTGGTGCTGGAATTGGAATCGGAATGATTGGTAAAGGAGCTACAGAAAGTATCGCTCGTCAGCCAGAAGCGTCCGGAGATATCCGTGGTGCGATGATTCTTACAGCAGCTTTCATCGAGGGTGTTGCTCTTTTAGGTGCAGTTATCTGTATCCTTCTTGCTCTTGGAATTGGCCAAGGATAAAGGATAAGAAATGACTTTTCTTTTAGCTGGCGGAGGCGGTTTACTTTCATTTAACCCGGGTTTTGCGTTATGGATACTAATTTCCATGATCGTGTTCATTTGGGTAATGATGAAGTATGCAGTTCCCCCAATCATGGAGGCGCTTACATCTCGTGAAGCAAAGATCAAAGATTCATTAGAATCTGCGGAAAAAGCTTTAGAGAGAGCAGAACAGGTATCGAAAGATAACCAGAAAGCGCTACGTGAAGCTGAAGCTAAAGCTCAACAAATCCGAAAGGAAGCTTTAGAAGAAGCGGAACTACTCCGTTCAGAGCGAATTTCGAAAGCAAAAGATGAAGCCACTCAAATAATAGAACAGGCGAAAGCCTCTATTGAGCAGGAAAAGAAGCAAGCGTTATTGGAACTTCGTAATGAAGTAGCTCAACTGGCGATAAAATCAGCTTCTGTAATCATCGATGCCGAACTAGATAATGATAAGAATAACAAGCTGGTCGATAATTTTATTAACGACCTATCTAAAAATTAATCTTTGCTGATGTTGGTATCAAAAGCAGCACATCGTTACGCGGTCGCACTTCTTGAAAGTGCCAGAGAGCAAGACTCTGTTCAGGAAACTTTGAAAGATATCCATTTTATTAAGGATACTGTAGAGGGATCGAATGAACTCAGACTTTTTCTTAAAAGCCCTGTAGTTAAACCTGCTGAGAAACAGAAAGCTTTGTCATCTATATTTGATGGAAAAGTATCTAAAGAAGTTTCTCAGTTTTTAGGCTTAGTTACTAAAAAGGGTAGAGAGGATATTCTCGATGAGATCACGAAAGCGTTTGTGAACGTCTATAATGAAGATGCCGGTATTATTACTGTAGAAGTTAAAACAGCAAACCCATTGGGAGCAGATCAGATCAAAGAATTGACTGCTATGCTGGAAAAATCGACTTCTAAAACTGTTTTACTTGCTCTTGTTGAGCAGGAAGAACTAAGAGGTGGTATCTCGGTAAAAATTGAAGATACTGTAATTGATGCCACAATTAAGCATAAATTAGAACAGCTTGAAACAAGATTCCTCGAAGCATCGATGGAATAACTAGAATTTGAAAAGATTTAGAAATTAATAATACAATGAGCCAAGTCAGACCAGACGAAGTTTCAGCCATATTACGTAAGCAACTAAGCGGTTTCGATAGTGAAGCTGATGTTTACGATGTCGGTACCGTACTTGAAGTAGGTGACGGTATTGCACGTGTATACGGCTTATCTAAAGTGCAAGCGGGTGAGCTTGTGGAACTACCGGATTCAAAAGATGAAGCAGGTAATAATATATCAGGGATGGTACTTAACCTTGAAGAAGACAACGTAGGTATTGTGTTGTTCGGATCTTCAAGTTCAGTAAAAGAAGGCCACACTGTTAAAAGAACTGAAGATATCGCATCTATCAACGTAGGTGAAGGTGTTTTAGGTCGTGTTATTGATCCTCTTGGAAACCCAATTGATGGTAAAGGTCCAATTACAGGTGATACTGTAAAGTTACCACTTGAGCGTAAAGCTCCGGGTGTAATTTACCGTGAGCCGGTAGCTGAGCCGTTACAAACTGGTATTAAAGCAATTGATTCACTTATTCCGGTAGGACGTGGACAGCGTGAGCTTATTATTGGTGACCGCCAAACTGGAAAAACTTCGGTAGCTATTGATACTATTCTAAATCAAAAAGCTACTCAAGGTTCTGAGAAGCCTGTTTTTTGTATTTATGTAGCAATTGGTCAAAAGGGATCTACTGTTGCAGGAATTAAACAAGTACTTGAAGAAAATGGAGCAATGGATTATACGGTTATTGTATCTGCTCCAGCTAGTGATTCTGCTCCCATGCAATACATTGCACCATTTGCCGGTGCTGCAATAGGAGAATACATCCGTGATACTGGTCGTCATGCGTTGGTTATTTTTGATGATTTATCTAAGCAAGCTGTTGCTTACCGTGAGATGTCTCTACTTCTGAAAAGACCTCCGGGACGTGAAGCTTACCCTGGTGATGTATTCTATCTTCATAGTCGTTTACTTGAACGTTCTGCTAAAATCATCAATGATGACAAAGTAGCTCAAGCAATGAACAACATACCTGATGATTTACGACCTATGGTTAAGGGTGGAGGTTCGTTAACAGCACTTCCTATTATTGAAACACAAGCTGGTGACGTTTCTGCATACATCCCTACAAACGTAATTTCTATTACAGATGGTCAGATCTTTTTGGATACTGATTTATTTAACTCAGGTATTCGTCCAGCAATTGACGTTGGAACTTCAGTATCTCGAGTTGGTGGTTCTGCACAGGTTAAATCGATGAAAAAACTTTCAGGTACATTGAAGCTTGATCTTGCTCAGTACCGTGAATTAGAAGCTTTTTCAAAATTCGGATCTGATCTGGATGCTGCAACTCAGGCACAGCTTAGAAAAGGTGAAAGAACTGTAGAATTGTTGAAGCAGGATGTATATCAACCACTTCCTGTTGAAAGACAAATAGTTCTTTTGAAGATAAATGACCAAGGTCTTCTTGACAAATTAGATGTTGAATTGATTAGTGAGTTTGAAACACAATTCCTTGAAACTGTTTTGTCAAAGTACAGTACAGAAATGGAAGACTTGGCAAAATCAGGAGTATTATCTGATGAATTCGGTGCAAAAGTTATCGATTCAGCAAATACAGTTATTGACCAAATTCTAGCAGGACAAGAAGCTTAATCTATGGCTAATCTACGCGACATAAGAAACAGAATTGGTACTGTAGACAGTACTCAGCAAATCACCAAAGCTATGAAAATGGTTGCTGCTGCTAAGCTTAGAAAAGCACAAGAGCGAATGACAAAAACCCGCCCTTATGCAGCTAAGATTCAAAATGTTGTAGGTCGTTTAGCAGATAGTGGAAATATTTCAAGTCCACTTGTTGAGAAGTCAGAAAAGAACGAGAATCTTTTGTTTATCGTGGTTGGATCTGATCGTGGTCTTTGTGGTGGATTTAATAATAATCTGTTCAAAGAACTTGAAAAGAAATTCACTAAAGACTTTTCTTCGCAGATTGAAGCAGGAACAGTTTCTTTGGTTACAATAGGAAAGAAAGCAACCGCACACTTCAAAAAGAGAAATTATAATGTAGTTGAATCTTTTCCGGGTTTCTTTGATAGTATCGAATATGATCCTACTTCTGAGATTATGGAATCTGCAACCAGCGACTTTGTTTCTAATACTTATGATGAAGTTTATATAGTGTTTAATGAGTTCAAGTCTGTGATTGCTCAAAACAGAAAGATTGAGAAGGTTTTACCGATTGATCCCAGTAGTTTTGATGTGAAATCAGAGGATGATTCTAAAATATCTATTGACTATATTTACGAGCCTGATTCTGAAGCGATATTGGAAAAACTTCTGCCTCTTCATTTGAATACTCAATTATGGAAAGCAGTTCTTGAATCAAATGCTTCTGAACAGGGTGCGAGAATGTCTGCTATGGACAGTGCTACTGAAAATGCTAAGGAACTTAAACGAGATCTTAAGCTTAAGTACAACCAAGCCAGACAAAGTGCTATTACAACTGAAATTTCAGAAATTGTTTCTGGGGCACAGGCTTTAAGCGAATAAATAATTTCAGTTAAATTTTATTGAATATTCGACGGAGAGTTGGCAGAGTGGTCGAATGCGGCGGTCTTGAAAACCGTTGTGCCGCAAGGTACCGGGGGTTCGAATCCCTCACTCTCCGCATTTTAAAAATAGCCCGTTAAGGGCTATTTTTATTTAAATAATTGATATTTTGTTGCGTTACCAGCTCAAAAAAATTCTATGAAAAAACTCATTCTAGTATTCTTACTTTCTATAGCCTTTGAGATTGCTCCCAACCATGCTCAGGATACATTAGAAATTTCTTTAAAAGATTTTATTGAACTAGGAATAAGTAACTCCGGGCAAATTAAATATGAAAAGAGCAATATAGATCTTGCTGAGAATAGGGTTAGCCTGGCAAAAGATCAAAGAATTTTGCCAAGCTTGTCATTCAGATCAGAACATGCGGTAGTGCCGGGAGTTAGCTCGCCTAATGGCTTCCCTGAAGAACAGATTTATTTAGATCCTGATGCTAGAAATGACTGGGATCATGCAGGTATTTATACCAGATTAAGAATTTCGGGAGTGCAACCTATATTTACCTGGGGCGCAATCAATAAAACCATTGATGCCGCTCAGAAGGCTGTAGAAGCCACAGAATTTGAGTTTCGAGCTAAGAAAGACGATATAGAAATGAGATTTTTTGAGCTTTATTATAGTTATGTTTTGGCTTTAGAGATCGAGCGTTTATTAAAAGATGCAGAAGAAAAAATTCAACAAGTTGAGAATTCATTAGATGATGCTCAGGAAAACGGAGATGAAATTGATGAATCAGATGTATATAAATTCAAAGTTTTTAAATCCAAATTTGGAATACAAAAGGCGGAAGTAGACCAGAGTTTATTATTCGTAAAACAAACCTGGGCATATATTCTATCAAATGACGAAGGCACCGTTTATACACCTTCAATTCGGTTTTTAGATCCATTTGCCACTCAATTATCAGGGATTGAATATTATCAAAACAGCGCGTTTTTAAACCGAAATGAAATTCGGGGCATTGATACTGGAAAAGAAGCATTAGTTAAATATATAAATTCTAAAAAAGCCCAAAACTTACCTGGCTTGTATATGGGATTTACTGCTACTTTTGCATCAACACCGGTTAGACCAAGACAACCAAATCCATTTATTAGCACACCGGAAAATACTTTTAATACAGCAATTGGATTTTCTATCCGACAAAACCTCAACTTTTTTCAAGCCAAAACTCAATTACAGCGAGTTAAGATTGAATTAAAAAAGATGGATTATCTTTCTCAGGCTGCTAAAGATGGAATTCTATTGGAAGTTAACCAAGCTTACCAAAGGGCTTCTGTAGCAGGTGTTAAAGTCTCTAAAACTGATGAAGCTTTGTTAACCACAAAAAGATGGTTAAGAATGGAGCAACAAGACTATGATTTTGGAATAGGTGAGGTTAAAGATCTTATTGATGCAATGAAAATGGAATTAGAACTTCGTCTAAAAGAGAAAGAAAGTGTTTATGATTTTAATACTTCTCTGGCAAAACTAAATAATGCGGCAGGTATTCCGTTACTGCTATTAGAACAAAACTAATGTTAAGAATGAAGAAAAAAATATTTTCAATTATACTTGTAATTTTAGCCGGTAGTATTTCACTGGTTAATGCCCAATCAGCTGAACAAGAGATCAGAACCTTGCTTGAAGAAAGAGACCAAGAGGTTAAAAATCTATTAGGTCCAAAGGGAACAGAATACAGCGATGAGCAAAGGGCGGAGATTAAAGATATTATTAATGGAATTATTGATTTTGAGTCAATGGCTAAATACGCCCTTGAAGATACCTATGATACTTTAAGCACAGAGGTACAGTCCGAATTTGTAGAATTATTTGCAACTATCATAAGAGATCAATCTTTAAATAAATTAGATATATACAGAGCAGAAGTGACGTATAATTCTATCACTGTTGATGGAAATACGGCTGAGGTAAAAACTTTCGCTGAATTAGATGATATCAGAACTCCGGTTGATTACACTATGGTAAAAGAGAATGGAGAATGGGTAATAACAGATCTTATTTTAGATGAGGTTTCCACGGCAGAATCATATAACCGTCAATTTCAACGTATCATTAAAAGAAAAGGGTTTGATTCATTACTATCTACATTGAGAAAAAGAGCGGCTAGAAATTAGACCGTAATATTAATAGTAGAAGTCTGAAATATAATCTCGATCTTAGGTAAGATGAAAATAGCATTTGTTTCCGACCAATTTTTTCCTCGTACCTCAGCAGATTCTGAACAAATCATATCATCGCTATCGGCATTATCTGATAAGGCAGAAGTTGTTTTATTATCTGCAAGTTATCTATCTCAGAAAAAAACACACAATGCAGATCTAGAAAAATATTATGGAAGAGAGTGTAATTTTAAATTAGACTTCATAGATCATTTATTTAAAAATATTCGCGGCATTGAAAAGCTTTTTTTTGCATTAAGATCTGCTATAAGATTAAAAAAAGATGATTACGAGCTAATTTATACCAGAAATATTCCGGTTGTGATAGCTGTTTTGGCACTAACAAATTTTCCTGTGCTATTCGAATCTTATAGACCATGGCCAAATAGGAATTTTTTCTCGAATTGGCTTTTCAAAAGACTAGCAAAAGTAGATAGATTTCTGGGTGTAATACTACATTCTAATTTCGCTAAACAAAGTTTTTTAGATGCAGGCTTTAAGGATGAAAAACTTTTAGTGGCTCATAACGCTTTTGATTTTACTCTTTATTCTGAAACAAAGCCTGAACTTGTTCGCAAGAAATTCAATTTACCTGAAAATAGAACTATCACTACTTATTCAGGAAGAGTAACAAAGAAAAAGGGGTTGTTGAGAATGATAGATCTTGCAAAGACATTCCCGGATCATTTTTTCTTAATCATTGGTTCTGAGAATTATGGTGAAGTCGAAAAAAAAGCTGAAGAGTATAAAAATATTAAAATACTTGGCTGGCTGGATAGAAAAACCGTTTTTTCAATTCTCAAAGCTTCAGATATTCTTTACATCCCCCCAACCCTGATTGCAAGAGATGTTTCAAAAAATACAGTGCTTCCGATTAAGACTTTTATATATAAGGCTTCAGGGACTGCAATTTTTGGTCCAGCAGTTTCTGATATAAAAGAGGTATTAGAGCATAAACAAAATGCTTATTTAGTTCCTCCTGACGATGATAAAAGTGAAGAAATTGGTTTCAGAGAATTAGTATCAGATAAAGTGCTTAGAGAGAGAATTGGAAATGAAGCTTCTAAGCAGATGAGGTCTAACACATGGGATTCAAGAGCCTCTAAAATTATCGGCTTTATATATTTAAGAATCAATACTTTAAATTCATTATGACTAAGAGCCAAATATCTGAGCTATTATCAGTCAATTGATTATATTTACACGCCACATTACAAGAAAAGAATAACTGACAATTGATGAAAATTCTTATTTACGCTACTACTTTTGGAGCAGATTTGCTAAGCCTGACTCGATATCTAACTGAGAAAGAGGGAGTAGAGGTTAAAGTTTTAATGAAAGAGGTAGAGAAATTTAAAAGAGAAGGGATTTATAAGTTATGGAACTTGGATTTAGATTTATTTGAATCTAATAAGATCAATATTCTTAAAGGAATAAGTGGATTTGACCCTGATTTAACTATTATTGATAATAATATACCTTTAAGAGCCTTAAGCCCAAAAGCTTTGATACTTTGGCACGGTTACGGATGGAAGGGTCCGAATGATGAAGAAGAGTTCAAATGGATTCATAGAAATATTAGATTAAGTTGGGGTGATATGAAGTCCCCTAATCCGGATATAAAATGGCAATGTTTTGGCCCGTTAGATTACAAACACAGAACAAAAATAAGCGGTTTTCATCCTGACAATTGTTTATCGCTAGGTTCTGCCAGTCATGATTATTTAAAGCACGATGTTTCAAAAGAAAAACTCCAACCATATTATCCTTTCGATGTAATAAATAATAAAACGGTTCTAATAGCACCTACATGGCACTATGGAGAAGTTTTTTCTCACTGGGGTGATGATGACACTTTATTTAATAGAGCTTTAAAAGAACTCAATGCACGTAATGTAAATGTGATTCTTAGATTACATGATTCCTTCAGGTTTGACCATCATTACGTTGAATTTATTCAAGCTTTGGAGGTAAAATATCCGAATGTGATGCTTAAGTTTAAAGATAATAACCCTGACAATTTTTTAGATTTACAGGTTGCTGATGTGCTTGTAACTAACTTTAGTAGCATTGCCAACCTATTTTATGCTACAAAACGCCCTACTGTACATATTTATCCCGTCAAAAGCGAAGATGAGTCTTTTATGTGGAGAAATAAAACTATACTTGGAATCAGGAAAAAGATGATAGATTCTGTACGTTTTATTTGGAAATATCCTCCTGAAGACAACGGAGGGATGTTGGCAAAAAACTTTGAAGAAATGATGGAGCAAATATTTAGGGGTTTGGAAGATCCAGAATGTTGTGAAGAAGCTTCAAATAAATATTTAGAAAAGCATATGCTTGGTGCTGATGGGAAAAGCTGTGATCGAATTTGGGGCGCAATAAAAGATCTTACAGAATAAAGTTAAATAAACTGATCTTATTCTTCATTGGGAGCCTCATCAGAAGGTAATTTTTTTATTTTCCCCTGTAGTAATGCAATCGTTTCCTTTTCTTTCTTATAAACGATAAACAATCCCAAGGACAATATTATTGGAATTCCAAGAGCAGGAATAAATATTGAACTGGTATCAAATATTTTATAAAGCAGAAATTGAATTCCTATTCCTGTTCCTAATAAGAATGGAACGAGCCAAAATCCTGAAAAAGCTCTTACAATGAAATTTAAAAGTGAAATTTGCATATTCACGCTTCCAAAATAGAATAACAAAAGTACAACAAAAGGGTATCCGATAACCCAAGCCCATCCTACACCTAAAAGACCAAATTGAGCACCTATAAGGAAAGCCAGAGGCATTATTACGGCGTTAGAGAGAGAATAGTAAAAATTTAGTTTGGCTTCTCCAACTGCATTCAATAGTTGAGGTACTAATGGTGAAACGGTTCTTAAAATAGCAGAGGCAGATAACAATTGTATCAAAGGAACTGCTTCCAGCCACTGATCAAATCCAGCAAAAATAAGAATCTCGTCTACAAATAAAGCTATTAATATTAAAACTATACTATTCAGTTGCATACTTCCTCTTGCTAAAGTAAAGAAGTAGAGTTGAAGCCTTTTTATATCATTTTGTAGTCTGGAAAATGCTGGATAAGCAACTTCATTTAAATTAGTTGTAAGCGTTTTAACAGTATCAGAAACGATTCTATAAGCGAGAGTATAAATACCTACAGCCTGAGTTCCGAAAATTTTACCAACAATTAAATAATCTGCATTTGAGTAAAGGTTGTACAATAGCCTTGAGCCAGTAGCATAAATACCAAAGTAAACCCGGTCTTTGATTTCTTCCCAATTAAATTGAAATTTGGGCCAAAATGGTTTGTAAATATGAGTTAAAATTAATTGCCCAACTCTGTTTCCTACTTCTCCACCAATAATTGCCCAAGCTCCGTATCCTAAATATCCTAGGGTTACCATGATTAATGTTGAAGCTAGTAAGGCTACATTATCGATAATGGCGAGCTCTTTGAAAAAAAGTTCTCGTTTTAAAAGATTTCTTGGGACAAAGTAAAAAGTAAATAGAATTACAATAACACCGTGAACTCTAATTAACGAAGTAATAAGAGGTTCGTTATAGAATTTAGCGGCGTAAGGAGCAAATAAAAAAATAAGACCATAAAGCCCACCGGTCATCATTAGAGAAAGCCAAAACAGACTATCAATTTCTCGCCTTTTGATTTTTTCTGCTTGCACAATAGCAACGCCAAGGCCGAGCTCCGTAACTGCTAAAACAATAGCAAAAATGGCTAAAACTATACTTGCTACACCAAAAGATTCTGCTGAAATAAGTTTTAATACAACAAAAAGACCAATTACATTAATAACTTTGCTAAAAGTATTACCAGCACCGGAATATAAAAATGACTTTATTACCTTAGCAGAAAATGAATTCGAAGAACTCATATTTTATTGTATCCTAACCCGACGAGTATCAATGTACCGTTAGCTTTATTTGTTAAATAGTAATTCAAGAACTTGTTCCTTTGACTGCTTTTTTTTGAGTATTCGATAAGCAACTTCTGCACTAAAGAAGCTCATCAATGTCCAACCTTGATAGCCACCAATTTCGTTAAGATACCAAGATAATTTCAACCCTTTCTCTTTAATGTGGCCATCTTTAACAAGTTCACTATTAAACACTGCAGCATGATGAATTTTATGCAAATCTCTGTTATTTCTTATCCAGGAATGCTCAGATTCTGGTGCATGATTTTTTTTGAACCCACTTAATACAGCTTTGAACAAAGATTTTAAATTTTTGATTATTGGTGATTCAATAATTTCGGGTCTAATCTTCATCTCAGAAAAAGGCATTCCTTCAACACCCGGAAAGCGAGCCATATCCGGAAAATATGCTTGAAGAGCATGCAATCTAGCTTTTTTATCGCCTGCAACATCATGAGGAGCTTTTGAGGCAAATTCATAAATTGACAAGCTGGCAGCTGGTGAGAATGAGTATACTTCATTCTGGAGCATGGTATCAATATTTCCAGTGTAGTGAAGTCCTCTATTATGCAAATCAAGCATTAACATTTTAAACCAAGGTTTTCCTTTAAAATTCGCTACTTGGTTTTTTAGCAATTTCTCTGTCTCAATTTCATGTTTCTTATAATCAGGGATAAGTAATTTCCTGATTGTAGGACTTGAATAAGTTCGATTCCAAACAGCTTTATGTGGTTCAGAAGAGTTTAAGTTTGCCGTTTTAACAGACATTCCCATCAATAAATCCATGAGATAGCCATTAAAACTAATGTAACTTGAATTTGAATCGATATTCTTTAAGCTTAATAAATAGTACTGGTGAACATTAGAAAGAGCGCCTGTTCTTGAAATCCATCTGTGCAAAAGATCTTTTGTATCAAGGTCTTTTATTGTATCCGTATGTAGGGGGATTTCGAGTGATTTAGCGATTTTCTTAACTGGTTCATAATCTTTTTGTTGAATTAGAACATGCCTTAATTCTTTAACAGTTGTTTTTTGGCGTAACACTTCAGCAAGTAGGTGTCGAGAGTCCAACCCACCTGTTAATGGAATCTGAACAGGTAGATTCTTTAACTTTGGATGGTTTAAAACTCCTTGAATGATATCGGCACATGCTGTAGTCATTTCTTTAGAGCATTCTTCAAGTGTTAATTTATGATTTAAGCTTTGTTTAAAAGGGGAAATTAATTCTTTTTTTAGTCCAAATTTCATATTCAACGAGTAACAAAATCCTGGAAGAATTCTGGAAACTTCATTCATTAAAGTTCGGTCAGAACCAGTATGCAATAATCTTAATTGTTCATAAAGTGCCTGAGCATTGAGTGACATATTAAGATCAAGATTGGCAAAGTGTATCGGTGTTGGTGCAACTGCAACTTTATCGTCTCCATCATACAAATACCATGGTCTGCTACAAAGTAAATCACTTATAAAATGTATTTCAGTTCCATTGCTGTTAATAGCTAGAATGTTAAAAAAGCCATTCATTTTTTGAAGGTATTCAATACCATGTTTTAAGAAAAGATCAATTGCACGATCTGCATCTGAGAGGTCAACTTTGTGGCTATCAAGATATATGCCATCAAAAAAAATAGTCCAATTCTGTTTGGTTGCAAATGAACAAAGTGTTCCATTCATAGACACTGAATATTTGCCAAAAACATGTTCTTGATCATCTATTCCTTTAGTAGGCGATAGATATATACCTGGTGTGCAAAACATTTCCGTAGTAGTATTTGCTTCTCTGATTTTTGAAGCTTCAGAGCTATTTTGCATTTTAAATTAACTGATTTTTTATTTTCGATACCGATTGAAATATAACGAATAATATCAGGTGATAGAATTAAAGGTGAAAATTAGATAAAAACTAAAATGTTTGAATTTGGTGAGCAATAATTCTTTCTAAATTCAGGAAACTTTTAACATCACTATGTTTATTTGCGTATCTTTCCTAGATACGATTTTTAAAAAAAAAGAAAATAATGAACAAGCCTGCTATTTCTCCACATAAAGGAAAACTTCTAGTTTTAACACCTGGAATGGGTGCTGTTGCAACAACTTTTATGGCCGGAGTAGCGTCTGCAAGAAAAAATTTAAGTAAGCCTTTTGGTTCTTTAACACAGCTACAAACAATAAGACTTGGCTCACGCTCCGAGAATAGAAATCCTTTAATTAAAGACTTTCTTGATTTGGCAGGTCTTGATGATATTGTGTTTGGTGGTTGGGATGTAAAAGATGACAATGCATTTGCAGCTGCAAAGAACGCGAATGTTTTAAAACCTCAGGATCTAGATCCATTGAAAGATGAGCTGGAGAAGATTACTCCAATGAAGGCTGCTTTCAATCAGCGTTATGTTAAATTGTTAGATGGTCCAAATGTGAAGACGCAAACCAATAAAATGGAGCTTGCTGAAGCATTGAGAGAGGATATCAGGAACAAGATCAAAGAAACCGGTGCTGACCGTGCTGTTATGGTTTGGTGTGGTTCTACAGAAGTTCATCTTCATCATGCTGATTGTCACAAAACAATTGAAGCATTTGAAGAAGGTCTTAGAAATAATGACGATTCTATCGCTCCTTCACAGTTATACGCTTATGCAGCGATCAAAGAAGGAATTCCTTACGCGAATGGTGCACCGAATTTATCAGCTGACTTCCCAGCACTTGAGCAACTTGCGGAACAGGAGAGAGTACCAATTGCCGGGAAAGATTTTAAAACCGGTCAAACTTTGATGAAAACTATTCTGGCTCCGGGTTTTAAAACAAGAATGCTTGGTATTAGAGGTTGGTTTTCCACGAACATCTTAGGTAACAGAGACGGAGAAGTATTGGATGATCCGGAAAGTTTTAAATCAAAAGAAGTAAGTAAAACAGGTGTATTAGATTCTATCCTTCAACCGGAGCTTTATAAAGATCTTTATGGAGACTTATACCATAAAGTAAGAATCAATTACTATCCACCAAGAGGAGATGAGAAAGAAGGCTGGGATAATATTGATATTTTTGGCTGGATGGGATACAACATGCAGATTAAAGTTGATTTTCTTTGCCGTGACTCTATTTTAGCAGCTCCAATTGTACTTGATTTAGCCTTGTTTTTGGATTTTGCAAAAAGAGCTGGGAAAGGTGGAATTCAAGAATGGCTTTCATTCTATTTTAAGAGTCCACAAGTTAAAGCCGGACATATCCCGGAGCATGATATTTTCATACAGCATTTCAGATTGAAAAATACTTTACGTGTATTAGGTGGTGAAAAACCGGTAACACATTTATCGGAAAATTTCGAAGAAGAAGCAGTAAGCTAATTGATGGCTGATAGAATTGGGTTAATACTAGCAGCTGGTTTTGGTTCCCGCTTACAAGGCGTTAGTGCTGTAACAGCATTTAAACCACTAACACCGGTAGCGGGAAAGCCATTGTTATTCAGAACTATAGAAAGTCTGGAGAAAGCAGGCTGCTCAAAGATCATCATCGTATTAGGTCATGGGTATAAAGAAATTAAAAAAGCGATTTCTGATTCTTATTCAGGCCAAACTCCATTGGTATTTGTTTATAATGAACAATTCAATTTAAGTAATGGAGTTTCAGTATTATCTGCTAAAAAACATTTAGGTGATATATTTGTGATGACAATGGCCGATCATATTCTTGGTGATAAGCTGATGGAAATTGCAAAGAACTATGTTCCTGAACCTAATTCTGCAGCGCTTCTTGTAGATTATAAGATCGAAACAATATTCGATATGGATGACGCTACAAAAGTGTTGTCAAAAAATTGTCTTATAAAATCTATTGGCAAACAGATAGAAGAATACAATTGTATTGATACCGGAGTATTTGTTTGTACCAATGGTCTTTTAAAATCTCTGGAAAACCACTACTCAAAAAACGGAGATACTTCTATTTCTGAAGGAGTACAAGATCTGGCCAGAGAAGGTAAGATGTATACTGTTGATATTGGTGATGGTTTCTGGCAGGATGTTGACACTCCGGAGATGCTGGAGTTTGCTGAGAAGATTTTATCTAATACTTAATCTCGTTTTTCGTGTAGGGCTAATTGTTAGTTGTCAATGGCAAGAAAATTGAAGAATGCACTTTCATCATTAATAGTAGCTATCCCATTCATTTCTATAACTTCGCCGCCGACATATCTTCGTGCAAATAATTTCTTTAAGCCACCTAGCTCATCTAAGATTGAATAAGAATCATAGTGTTCTTTAATTTTTACATGTAATGTATCTGTTTGAAAAGGTTTAATTCTAAAATTAGTATCTAAATATACACCATGTGTTTTTTTGGTTATGTTCGTTTCAATTTTAGAAGGAGTAAGCATTTGTGCTATGCCATTAGAGTATTTTACTCCATATCCAATTGGGAATGTATACCCTTTATTTTCAACTGTGAGAAAATGGAGAAATAGTCCATTCTCAGTATCTCCTGTTTTTAAGCGGTAGCTTTTTTTCATAAAATCTGTAGCCAGATTGTTTTGAAACATAAGATCCATTACTGCTTTCCCTTTGGCTTCTACTTTTTCACCATTAATAGAAATATATCCTTTAACCTTTGCATCAGGGATTAAGAGAGACATGCCAAATTGAGTATCTTTATATCTGTAAATTCCATCTCCCCATATTTTTCCTCTAGCAATGTCAAAGAGGACAATTTTCATATCATAGGCTACTCCATCTTTTGTGGTTTTGAAGTTCAGAGTATGTTCATCATCAAAGTTTCCTTTTGCCCAGTAATTTCGTTCGGGGTGCAATATAATTTTATTACTGTCAGCTTCATTTATAAACTTATCAATTGGGTATTCTTTGTTGACCACATAATCCTTTCCGTCTAACCATCGCACAGAAAGTTTACCACCTGTAACTCTGTCTTTGAGCGATCCAAAATCATTAATTGAAAAAGTGTATATGATCTGAATCCCATTATCAAGATTTATTTGATAGGTATAAAGCTCATTATAGTATTTCGAAGGTAAGTTTTTAGCTAAAAAATCTTTTGGTTCAATATCTCTAAAAACTCCTGATGGTTTTTCAATTCGTTGACCTATTAAAGCCAATGAACAAAAAGAAAAAACAAGGAATAAAATGGAAGACTTCAATTGTAGAATGTATTTATCGTTAGTTATTATTAAGTAAGTGCTTATAAATTTGATACAAGCTTTGGTAGAGGTTTTAACCTGTTAAAATATGATTTAGTTTATTTTTTTGAAAAAATATACATAAGATAATTATACAACAGCTGAGACTTGCATCTAGTATTAAAGAACATAAAGTTTGCAAACTTAATTCTTATACTTACACAAAATTTTAGAAGAATTGTATTTAACTATAATTTAGGTATACATGCAGGTTTTCCTTTATAGAGTATTTGCTCTTATGTTGATTTTTTTGCTTTCAAGTAGCGCAAATTTTGCTCAGACGGCAAGGATTCTTGAGTTAGATAATTCAAAAGCTTATCAATTGATCGAAAGGTTTGTAGAGAGTGGAAATTTTAAGGGTTTGAATCCAACAAAACTCCCTTATACACACTATGAAGTCTATCAAGAGCTTCAAAAGATTGAATTTTTAAAACTTAGTAAGATTGAACAAATATGGTATAGTCAACTTAAAGACGAGATCAGGTATAGCGCTGAATTAGAAGATAAAGAATATATTTTTGAACCTTATGTACTCACAGGAAGCGAGTTTAATAATTCAGAGCGGAAAAACACCTATCGTCCGACAAACGAAAACTATTATGTGTGGCCATTTACAGACCTGGCATTTGTAGCGGATTATAAAAATTTTACTGTCAATACCAATATTCGTTTTGATCTATACAACGAGTTTGGTCCAGATGGGCTTGATCCCGCAAATAGATTGTATATAAGAAACGAAGATTCATATGTAGGTTTCTCATCAAAGTACTTTAGTGCTTATTTGGGAAGACTTGAAACTAATTGGGGGTTAGAGGGTGAAAAATCTACATTTATATCAACAAACCCGCCAACTTTCGATCAGTTAAGTTATACTATAGGTACAAATAGAATCAGCTTTACTTCACTAAATGGTTTTTTGGATAATATTAGTGGAGACGGTGTTTATAGAGGTAACACCATTGATGATCTGATTGCGAAAAGAAGGTATCTTAGCCTGAAGAGGATTGATTGGAGAGTTTCTGATCATATTTCAATTGGTTTTAAAGAAGCCATTCTATATTCGGGAATCAATGTAAATATCGAACCAAAGTACATGGTGCCTGGATTCGTTTTCTTTTTTTTGGAAGCAGCTTCTCCGAGAGATCAGGTTGAGAATCTACTACTAGGAGCCAATCTTTGGTACAACAAAAATGGTCTTACTTTTAATATTGATTTTATGCTTGATGATCTGATTTTTAATAGGGAAGAACGGGGTATTACTGAGCGGAATAATTTCAGTTTTATTTTTAACTCGTCTTACAAAACAAAAAATGCTCCCATTGCTATAAACTGGGACCTTGAGCTGATAACTTATCAAGCTTATAATACTGACCAGGCCGAAGGGAGATTTATTTACCTGAATCGAGGACTTGCTACAGATTTTAACGATTATATTTTTACAGAAATAGGATTAGAATATTACGCCGACTTAAAAGTTAATGGACTGACTTTAGCTCCATATATCGGAATTTTAAAGCAAGGAGAACAAAAGATAAACCAAACCTTTAATAGTTCTTATCCAAATGGAGAAGCTTTGGAAATTGTATTAACTGGAATTGTAGAAACAACTACTCGGTTAGGTTTAGATGTATACTATAGTCCGGTTAATTTTTTCTGGTTAAAACTTGATATGGGGTATAATAAAGTAGAAAATTTTATGAATGTTGAAGGTAGAAACGCGAATAGGTTTGTTGGTATGGCTGAAATAGGATTGAAATATAATTTTAAACTTTAACCCTTCACATTTACTTAAAAGTATTAATTTTGCTATCAAATTCTGTTCTATTTTGGACGATCTTTTCGGTACATTCATTGCTTAAAGAAATTCTGGTTATTTATTCATGAAAAAAATTCTAAGGCTTTTTCAGCCCTTGCTGAGATTAAATATCAAGCATCCTTTTCTTGTATTAACAATAGGGATCATATTGGCTGTTGTTGGAGGGTATTATTCCATACAGTTAAAGATTGATACAGATATAGCAAACTTACTTCCTAAGGACAATCCAAATGTTCTGGCATTAGAAAAGCTAAAGAATACTGTGGGTGGAGAAACCGAAATGCAGGTAGCAATAAAGTCTCCAAGTTTTGAAGCTAATAAGCGGTTTGCTGAAGATCTTATCCCCAAAACGCTTGAACTTTTTTATCCAAGATATAACGATAAATATTTTAAGCGTGCCGAATTTCAAAAAGATACTGAAGTCATTAAGGATAATGCTTTATATCTGGCAAGTGATAAAGAATTAAATGAGATCACAGATTGGCTTCAGGAAGAGATTGAAACAGCAAGAGAAGAAGCGAATCCCTTTTTTATTGATTTTGAAGACGAAGAAGAGGAGCAAGCAGATGCCGGGGAAGATAAAGCTGAAAGTTTTAAAGAAAGCTATGATGTGCTAGTCCCCTCTGAATATCCTATCAATGAGGATAGTACGATAATGGTAGTGAAATTCTATCCAACGGGCTCTAAGAGTGATATTAAGTATTTGGAAGACATGTTTGTTAAATATGATTCACTGCTCATGGCAATGAATCCTGCTTCTTATCATCCTGAAATGGAAGTTCAGTTTGGCGGGCGTTTAAAACGTCATTTAGAAGAATTAACTTCAATTATGAATGATGTGTTAGGAAGTTTTGCAACCGGGATATCCAGTGTCATTTTGTTAGTTATGCTGTACTTTTTTATCAAAAAATATATCCACTATAGAAGGGGCATAAAGGAAGAACTGGATCATTCAATTTGGAGTCATATTGTAAGGTTACCGGTTCCGGTTTTAATTATTGGGGTTCCCTTAATCATGAGTTTAGTATGGACTTTTGGAATCACATATTTCTATTTGGGAATGTTAAATACAATGACTTCTGTACTCTTTGTGATTTTATTTGGCCTTGGTATAGATTATGGAATTCATTACTACGCAAGATATATTGAGTTAAGATCTTCAGGATTAGGAGTAGAGGAAGCTATTTTAACTACAAATGAAAAAACGGGTGAAGCCATTTTTGTAAGTGCCTTTACTACTGCCGCCGCTTTATATGTGTTGATGTTTGCAGATTTCAGGGGCTTTTCTGAGTTTGGCTTTATTTCAGGAACTGGTATCATGTTGGCTCTTTTTGCAATGTTGTATGTTCTTCCATCATTGTTAGTAATTTTCGAAAAATTTAACTGGGTTCTTTTTTCAAAAAAAGAATATGAAGAGCACTCCTTTGATAACAAAAAATATCCCTTTGCTCGATCGATTGTTACCTTAGGGCTTGTTATTTCTGCAATTGTTATTGGATTTAGCGGTAATTTGGGATTTCAATATGATTTTGGAAAACTGGAGCCAAAGTTTCCGGATTATGAAAAGTTCAGGGAAGTGGCTGGTCAAGTTGGTAGCTCAGACAAAAGAAATCCGGCATATATCATCGCTGATTCGGATCAAGAGGTAGAAGGATTAGTTGAAGTCTTAAATCAAAAGATGGAATCCGATACTACATCACCCACCATACAAAGTGTGGAAGCATTACAAGATCGTTTTCCATCTACAGAAGAAGAAATAGATCAAAAGCTGGAGAAAATTGCCAGAGTTCGAGAACTGCTCGATAATACATTTATAAGAAACAAAGAAGACGAAGATCTTGACAAACTACGGAGAGCAGCCCAAACTCGTGAGCCGTTAGCGATCGAACAAATCCCCCCATATTTGAAATCAAGATTTATTACAAAAGATGGTGAAATTGGTAGATTTGTTATCATTTATCCGTCGGTAGGTTTATCGGACGGTAAAAAGTCGATAGCTTTCAAAGATGATATCGGTGCTGTAACCTTGGATAGTGGGAAAACATACTATGCAGCAAGCACCTCAATAGTTGCTGCCTCTATGCTGGATTTGATGCGAACTGAGAGTCCTTATATGGTTGGGGCGACATTCATTATTATTTATCTATTCATGTTATTTACGTTTCGATCATTTAGATGGTCGGTTATTTCAATGCTTCCATTAGTTGTTGGCTTACTTTGGTTATTTGGAATCATGATGTTCTTTGATTTGCAATTCAACTTTTATAATCTTGTGGTTCTTCCCGCTATTCTTGGAATAGGTGAAGATAGTGGTGTTCATTTGGCACATCGATATCGAGACGAAGGAAAAAACTCCATGTGGGCGGTGCTTTCCAGTACAGGTCAGCATATTTCGATGGGTTCTTTAACTACAATGCTTGGTTTTGCAGGTTTGTTGTTTACAAACCATCCTGGGTTACAATCATTGGGAGTAATGGCGGTTATAGGAATTGGTATGACTCTGTTAACGTCCCTTACTTTTTTACCTGCATTAATTCAATGGTTAGAAGATAAGAACTGGATCAGATACTGATAAGAGAATTTTCCTTAAAAGCTAATAATTTCTATGATCGACACTCATTCTCATATTTATTTAAAAGATTTTGATGAAGATCGCCAGGCTGTGTTCGACCGTGCTAAAGAAGCCGGAATCAAATCTATTTTAATGCCGTCAATAGATTTTAATTCATTAAAGCAGATGGATCTGATTGAGTACAAGGATATTGATTTTCATAAGATGGCCGGTTTACATCCCTGCGATGTAGAGAAATTAACCGATGGTTTTGAAAATGAGTTATTAGATATGTGTTCAAAAAAAGAGATAATCGGAGTAGGTGAAACAGGCTTGGATTACTACTGGAGCACAGATTTTGTTACAGAGCAGAAACTAAGTTTACATGCTCATTGCAGAGTTGCAAAAAAAGTGGGAAAACCAATAATTCTGCATAACAGAGAAAGCACTGAAGACCTTTTACACATCATTAATCAAGAGCAAGATGGAAGTTTAAAGGGAATATGGCATTGTTTTAACGGTACTGTAGAAGAAGGGAGGCAAGCCATTGAAATGGGATTACATCTTGGTATTGGAGGTGTAGTTACTTTCAAAAATGGAGGAGTAGACAAAACTGTTTCCGAGCTTCCGTTAAATAAAATGGTATTAGAGACTGATGCACCTTATTTAACACCTACCCCAAATAGAGGTAAACGAAATGAACCTGCGTTCATGAAGTATACAGCAGAAAAATTAGCTGATATATTTAATCTGACTTTTGAGGAAATTTCTGAGATTACAAGTGGAACAGCCAAGGATTTGTTTGCAATTTAATATAGATTTAGTACGAAAATTCACAATTTATAGCAATAATTGAAATCGAACTAAAACTAATATTAGCAAATAACTGAAATGATTAAACTAAATAATGTTGGCTATTCTATTTTAATATTATTTATGTCATTCTGTTTTAATAATAAATCGGAAGCCCAGAAAAGTAATCTAGCTAAAGAGAATGTAATATCTGTCGAGCTTTCTACATATAAAAGCCTAATCAGATCAAGTTTAATATTTCAGAGAGAAATTTTAAAATTAAACAGTGTAAGCCAAAGATTTAAGATCGCAACTATCTCTGGAATTGGTCTCGGTGATAATGGTAATGGTATTGATAGAAAACTAAAAGAGCACTACTTCACAGCTGGATTGACATTCGGAGTTAGATTATTTAGTAAACATCATGTAGAAGCCGGGTTACAATTCTATTACTCAAGAATTAAAGAAGGATATTTGTCAATAACAGATATGGATAAATGGATGTATCATTCTTTTTTTAGATTTACACCGGGATACAGAATAGATAGTGATAATGTGAGTTTTAGAATTTTTGTAATTCCTGAATTTGTTGGAGGTGATTATTTTTATGGGTTTTGTTGCCCGCTATCTGATAGAAGAAAAAATGAAGAAAAAGTCGACCTTTATCCTGGTATTAGTTTTGGAATAAGGTTCTAAAATTTATTTTAGGACAAATATGTATTCTTCAGGTTAAGAATTCTCTCCACAGATTGGTCAATTCTTGATTCAGATATAATGCCTTCTTCTATTAATTGAAAAACCGCATTAATTGCATCAGATAGTATCACTTGTTCTTTTAAAAGGTTGTTACCAAAACAGAAGATATCTAGACCGGCAATTAAACCTAATTTCAATGACTCACTCAAAGAGTAATGGTCTGAAATAGCTTTCATTTGCATATCATCCGATATGATTACTCCTTTAAAACCCAGTTTTTCTCTTAATAATCCCGTTAAAGTATTCTTTGATAACGTTGCAGGGTATTGAGCATCAAAGCTTTTATTAAAGATATGCGAAGTCATTATAACAGGGCATAGATCTTCATCGATAAGATATTTATAAGGTTCAATTTCATCAGAGACCCAAGTAGTTGTAACATCTACAAATCCGGCATGTGTATCACCTTTTGCACTTCCATGCCCCGGAAAATGTTTACAAGCAGTTAAAATTGAGTTTTCATTGTGCCCGTTGACATAAGCTTCAGCATGTTTTATCACTTGATCAGAGTTTGAACCAAAACACCGCTCTCTGGTCGCAATAATTGAACTTTCAGAATTTATAGCCAAATCAACGCATGGAGCAAAGTTTATATTAATTCCAATATCAGCTAATACACCAGAGATTAAAGCAGCTTCTTTCTCTGTGATAGTTTTACTGTCAATCTCTCCTAATTTTTGATGAGATTGTGTAACTGGAAATCCATATTCGGGTTTTAATCGATTAATGAGTCCGCCTTCTTGATCAATACCAATTAAAAGTGGAATTTGAGACTTGTTTTGAAGTTGAGTTGTTAATTTCAAAACTTGATCGGGTGATTTTATATTATGAACCGGAGTATGATTTATCATATCCTTATCAAAGAGAATAACCCCGCCTGGTTTATCATTTTCAATCATCATTGCAGTTTCAGATCCTTCCTCACAATGGTGTCCGTGAAAGCCTACAAGGAACATCTGGGCAATTTTTTCTTTTAACGATAAATCGTTTATTGAGTTATATTTTTCTTTCATCCGAACTGATCAAATTTTGTTTAATAATTACTTACAGAAGTTCAACTTCAGAAGGTTTAACTTCAACCTGATTTAAAAAAAAATTGTAATAAAACGATACAAATGAAAATTAAGATCTCTCTACTAACCTTAGTATATCTTTACGGGTTTTTAGGATTGGCCTGCGCCCAAAAAAAGAATAACTATTCCAAAATAAAAACAGGAATAGATGTACTTGAAGAGCAAAAATTCAAAATTCTTGATGGTAAAAAAGTAGGTCTTATTACCAATGCAACAGGATTAAATTCTGCTTTAATACCAACAATAGATATTCTATTTAATGCCGAAAACGTTGAATTGATTGCACTATATGGTCCTGAGCATGGTGCTAGAGGTGAAATTGCTGCAGGAGATAAAGTAGATGATTATACCGATGAGGTTACGAAAGTACCAGTGTACTCTTTGTATGGTAAAACCAGAAAGCCAACTCCTGAAATGTTAAAAGGAATAGACGTTTTAATATATGATATACAAGATATCGGAGTAAGATCTTACACTTACATAAGTACCATGGGTTTAGCTATGGAAGCAGCTGCTGAGCAAGGAATTGAGTTTGTAGTTTTGGATCGTCCAAATCCATTAGGTGGAAATAAAATTGAAGGAAATATTGCTGAAGAAGGTTTCTTTTCATTTGTGAGCCAATATCCGATTCCATATGTATATGGATTAACTCCCGGAGAGGTAGCAAAAATGATCAATAATGAAGGATGGTTAAGTAATGGCGAAAAAGTAAAACTGAGTGTAATTGAAATGGAAGGTTGGAAAAGATCTATGACTTTCGAAGATACTGGTTTGCATTGGATTCCTACATCTCCGCATATTCCTCATTCTAACTCTGCTTATTTTTATGTTTCTACAGGTATAATGGGTGAACTCGGAGTTTTTTCAGAAGGTGTAGGCTATACGTTGCCGTTTCAGGTTTTTGCTGCCGAGTGGATTGATGAAAGAGCACTAGCTGAAAACATGAATGCTCTTGAAATTCCGGGAGTAAAATTCAGACCTATTGTCTATAAACCTTTTTATGGAAGAGATAAAGGAAAAACATTACATGGAGTACAGATTCATTTTTCTGATTATACAAAGGCACATTTAATGAGCTTGCAATTTTATTTTATGCAGGTTCATAAAAAAATGTATCCTGAAATGGATATCATTGCTATGTCAGAAAACAGGTGGTCTATGTTCGATAAGGTTAATGGAAGCGATTCAATTAGAAATTTATTTAAACAATCGTATAAATTAACTGATATTGAGGAGTACTTGAATAAAGACGTTGACTCGTTTAGGAAAAAATCATCTAAATATTATCTATACAATTAAAAATATATGAAGCAGTTAGGATTACTTTTTTTAAGCTTTTTGTTCATCAACGTAGGTATCAATGCTCAAGACATAGAGGAGGTTGAAAATGATTCGCTATATCTGAATATCATAATTCCTGAACAGGATACCGTTATTTATTCCTTTTCCAGATACCGTGTCGCGGCAAATACACATCCCAAAGCAACAGCATACATAAACGGAAATGAAGTTAAAGTTTATTCAAGCGGTGCTTTTGTAGACCTTATTGATCATGTTGATGATACAACAGCGATTGAGTTTAAAGTCAGGTTAGGAATGAACGAAATGGCAGATACTCTATATCTGGTCCAGCCAAAACCTGAAACTCCTGATCTCAACAAAAATATCATATCAGATCTTATGGTTGAGCCACAGTCCGATATTTGGTTAGAACCGGGAGAAGAACTTAAAGTTCAATTTCAAGGTAAACCTGATCAAGAAGCATATTTCAATATCAATGACTTCTCTGACAATATAAAAATGGAAGAAGTTCCTGAAGAGCTGGTCAATGGAAAAAAAGGAGTTTACAGAGGTTCTTATTTTGTTAAGGATGGAGATAATATTAGAGACCATAAGATCACTTTTAAAATTAAGAAAGGACTTCTTGGATATCATAAAAGAGTAAGCAACTTTACGGTAAGTTTTTTACCGGCTCCGATCGTTGGTAAAGTAAATAAAGATGATGCGTATTTAAACGTTGGGTTAGGTACTGATAGACTTGGAGGTGCTAAATACGGAACTATTCAGGAAGGCGTAAAGCTAAATATTGTAGGAAAACAAAAAGGCTTCTATAAAGTAAGACTATCAAAAAGTTTAGACGCATGGATTCCGCTTCGGTTTGTTGAGTTAACCAATGAAAAAATTGACCCTGTTAGCTCGTTAACAGGAAATATCCGGGTTTCTGGTAACTCAAATTATGATCTTATTCGAGTAACATTATCAGAAAAATTACCTTATATAACTTATTCCGAAATTGATCCAAACAAGATCGTTGTAGATATCTTTGGTGCAACTTCTAATACCAATTGGAAGATTAAATATCTTACTTCACAAGGAATTGAAAACGTAGACTGGAGGCAGGTTGAGAACGATAGATTTCGACTGACTATCGAACTAAAAAATTCTCAAAACTGGGGATATTCAGTTGGATATGGCTGGGGATCAATTATGGATATTAAGATCAAGAGACCTCCAACGATCTCGAGCATTTCAAAGCCATTAACTGGAAGAGTTATAGCCGTTGATGCCGGGCATGGAGGCGATAATAATGGATCTCTGGGAGCCGCAGGTTATCAGGAAAAAGATGTAACTCTTCAAATTTCTGAATTGTTAAAAGCTCAACTCGAAGAAGCAGGTGCAGAAGTTATAATGACAAGAACAGATGATAGCTATGTATACATGTCGGAAAGAAGAGATATGACAATTGATGGAAGGGCAGACCTATTGGTAAGCATTCATACCAATTCAATCGGTTATGGAAGTAATCCGGTTGAAATTGGAGGAACAGGTTCATTTTATAAACATATTGCTTTTAAACCGTTAGCAGAGATTATGTACAATCGAATGACAAGTCTTGGACTTGATGACTACGGACTTACAGGGAGTTTTAATTTTTCGTTAAATGCCCCCATTGAATTTCCTAATGTCTTGGTCGAAACTGCTTTTATTTCGAATCCTGAAGAAGAGATATTACTCATCGACAGTGAGTTTCAAAGAAAAATTGCTGAACAAATAGTTCTTGGATTAGAACAATTTTATCTGGAAAATTCATTTATTGAATCTTTATCCGAGATGCCGGAAAGATAATGATGAGAAGGATTTTTAGTACTGACTATAGATCATGTAATTGGATGACAGATTTAATTCCAGTTAAAGGAATAGGGGCATCCTTGAAGATGTTAGATAATTTGTCGACCATTAGTTTTTAAATGGTACAGAACTCAAACAACGTCATTCCGAAGCGAATGCCGGAATCTGGATATATACTGATAGCCGAGAAATTTTATTTATCTCTCAACTAATTCTGTAAGGAATTGCTCTGAGATAGTTTTACTTGGATATGAAAGAAGGCTACGTGTATATGTTATCCAATTCCAGAAGATCTGTTCTATATACGGGTGTGACAGGCAATTAATTAACCAGAACATTCAACCACAAAAAGAGCGAATGCTCCTTATTTTCTTCCACATACCGGACTCACTTTTTGTTGCATTACGAAGTCCACCAAAACATGTACGAAGCTATTCGAAGGGAGAAGCAAATTAAAAAGTGGAAAAGGGCATGGAAAATGACTTTGATACGCTCGGTAAATCCAGACTTAAAAGATTTATACGATAAGATTCTGCCTTCCGGGAGATTCCACTTTTGAGTAACGATTAAAAGATTCCCCTTTGGAATGAAATCGAAGCAAATAATTTAGTCCAGATCTCGGGCAAACGCCACGAGATTACCTCTCAACTATATTAAGTCGTTATCTAATTATCTAACATATACAATATCATAGGTATGCATAAAATATCCAGCATAAAAAAGACCATTCAGTTAATGAATGGTCTTTTTAACAATAAGTAAAAACTACCTAACTCTATTTCAACAAGGTCATTCGTTTAGAAACTACTCCAAAATCAGTTCTTAATTGGTATAAATATATTCCACTTGAGAGGTTTGAAGCATCAAATCTAACACTATGAAAGCCTTGAGTTTTTGTGCCTGAGAATACGGTAGCAACTTTTCTACCAAGCATATCATAGACAGTAATATTAACGTCGCTACGTTGCGGTAATCCAAAGCTTATATTAGTGCTGGGATTAAAGGGATTCGGATAGTTTTGTTTTAACTCAATTACGGAGGGAATGTCAAAAGCAAGATCGTCTTCATTCGAAGTGGCTATACCCATTTCAACAGCTCTGAGATCGTCGAACAAAATGAATCCCGTAGAAGGTTGGCCCGGAGTATAAGTAAGTTGATAGCTGTCCAGGTAAGCATTTCCATTGATGGTACCATTTCCATTTACCCATGGTACTACTTCATCGTTAGCCATATCCCAGGAGATTAATCTCCAGCCCAACCAGTCAACGGTATACCATTCACTTGCTTCCAATTCACCATTCCCATCTCTTAGTACAAAACGAAATTGGTTTCCATTTCCATCACCGAATACATACGACTGTAAAATTTTTGTATTACTAAACTTTGGAGTAGAAACACTGCCACGATACTCGCGAATTAAATGCTCAGTATCAGAAGTTCTCCAACCATAATTAACTCTCATGGATTGTGTGCTTTCTGTTAGTAGATTTACTATTTCTGTTTCAATTTCAAGAGTAGTTTCTTCAGCTATTATACCTGTTGTGCTTCCCGATTGAGAAGGCTCCCACCAAGCACCTCCATTAACTTCTTTAATTGAACTTTCAAAATTATCAACCATAATTTGGCTGTTTATTTCTTGATCTATAGTGGGAAATGTTCTGTTAATATCTGAACCTAGCGCATTTCCAACAGTATCGCTGATTGCCCCATTAATTTTTAAAACGTAATTCGTACTTGGATCCAACCTTTCTGAAGGGAAGAAGTTCAGAACACTTCGTCCATTCACTTCATAATACTTTGTAATTCCCGGTACAACATAATCACTTTTTTTGATTTGAATAGCATCTTCGATAGTTGAAGGATCTAGACTTTCGTTGAAAGTAGCAGAAGCAATTGGATTCAACTCATTAAATTTTGTATTTGTAGGGCGTATATCAGAAACAACAGGAGACTGGATATCCGCATTTCCTGTTTCTATATCGAGAACAAAAGAATCTCCACCAACCCCGTCTCCATTTCCATCAAGTTGATGCATATAAGAAGATTTATCAATGGCAGTGGAATCAATTTTAAGAGTATAATTGCTTTCGAATGCAAGTTCATTGGTTATAATTTCAAGTCTCGAATCAGATTTCCATACCAATCGGATACTGTCAGCAGGAATTAAAGAAAGCGCATCTTCTACTGTAGTTTTTACCATTTTTCTACTAAACTGAAGCACGAGGTTTTCGCCAGGATTAACAACAAAAGGAGCTGTTACTTCAAGACCGTTTATAGAAGGAGGGATAGCAGAAACAAGGCTTACATCATGAAAAGTAAAATCATCGGTAAGAATATCTTTCGTTGTAGTATCAGAATAAAAACCTTCTGCACTTACTATTATTTGCTGATTTCCATTTGCTAATTCTTCTAAATAATAAAATCCATTTTTAAGTTCTTCAGGATCTGAAGAATATTGGTTGAATAAAGACTCAAAAGTATCTGTAGTGTATTGCTGACCATCAATAGAAACAGTTGCTCCGTTAAGTGGTTCTCCGTCATCATCGTCTGAAATTACTCCTGTAGCTATTCCAACAATCGGGCGTTCTGTAGCTCCGAAATAATCAATAACTGTCCAAAAAGCAGCCTGAGCTTCTAATCGTTTATATTCTGCATTTAAGTTCCTTTTTTGCTGAAAAGGATTAGTATGAAAACCTCCTTCACTTAAAACAGAAGCCATATTGGTAGTTCTGTTTACAAATAAAAATGGAAATTTGTTCGAATGATTATCAGGAAACCCCTGATAAAAAGTTCGGTCGGCAAAATTACCAATAGTTGATATTCTCATGGCATCGGTAAGTTCTGTAATTAGAATATCACCAAATGCTTTCCCTCCATTAGGAGTTTTTTCTACTGTATTGCCATTTGATCTCCAACCACCGTGTAGCATTAGTGTGTTATTCGTAGTGGTAGCACCTGCATTACTATGAATTGAATAATAAAAATCAGCTCCGGTAGCGTTCGCTAAATCATCTCTCTGGCCAAGAGGAACTTGTTGAGAATCATTTGTTCGGGCAATATAAACGGTATCAATGTCGGTTTGAGTGCGGAGCATATCTCTGAGTGCCAGCCCAATTCTCAATACTTTTTCAGCTTCAGAATACCCGTATAATCCTTGGTTTTCAGTTTGACTATGTCCCGGATCCAGAAAGATTGAAACATCATCTAGTCCTAAAATATCAGGTAGCTGAGCTTTGGTTTCAGTTGAAAGGGAAATGGTAAGAATTATTAAAAGCGAGAAGCAGGATAATATTTTCATTGATTGTAATACAGATCTGAATTTCATGATGATAGATTCTCTTCTTGAAGAATTAGTTTTGAATATTGATAACATAGATAGCACCCTCATTTGGTACATCAAAAGCAATTTTTGAGCCTATTGGAGACCAATCCGGATTTTGAGCTATCAGATCTGTATTTACAGTTAGATTGATTTTTTGAGATCCATCAACACTAAAAGCAAAAACATCTCCTTTCGTAATATTATAGCCGTTGTCTTCACTAACTGAAGCTACGAGGTATTGGCTGTCTGGCGACCAATTAGGACGGTTAGCTTTGCCTAAGTCTATGAGATTTGAACCATCTACATTCATAACAAAAAGATTACCCCCATATACTTCAAAAGCTAGTTTTTGTCCATCCGGCGAAACTTCCAAATTCAGATATTGAGCATCATTAAAAGGGGAGATGTTTTCCGTAGAATTCGTTGGGATCATTCCTTTGGCAATTCCGTTTTTCTTTAGAACATAAAACGCCTGACTCGGTCTTGTTTTAAATTTTTGATCTATTTCCAAACCGGAATTAAAAGCTTCAATTTTATCGTCCTGAATAAGAACTACCTTTTCTCCATATTGTCCCCAAGTAGGTAAGGCTTCCATTTTTGGACGAAAATCAGTTATTGTAGAGGATGTACCGTCAGTATTGAAGATTGCAATCGCATGATTTCTACGTCTGTTTTCAACAGTATTTAGCCGTGTTAAAATTGATTTAGAATCTAGAGACCATTTCATTCCATAGCCTGCATCAGCGTCTGTAATTTGCTTCATGTTAGAGCCATTAGCATCGGCTAGCCAAATGCCGCGGTACTGGTCAGCAGTTACAGCAATTGTGTTTCCATCCGGCGACCAAATCGGTGATTGAAAGTTAACGCCATCTTGCTTTATCAAAATTTCCGGGGCTCCGATAGCTTTTGGTTGTGCTGAAACATTAATGTTAGTTGTGACTGCTAGAAAAAGCAGCGCAACAATTTTTGAGTATCTCTTAAATCTCATGGGTAATTATTTTGTGAATAGTCTTAAAGTGTAAGTACGAGTATTAGTTTATTTCCGATGTAAATTATTCAGAAATGTTTTCTTTTTTCTTGCCGAAATCATTTTCGATTTTAACAAAAGGAGTAACGATCATAACCGGAATAGCTGAGATCAGCACCCAAATAAAGAATTGTTCATATCCGACCTTTTCTTGTATAAATCCTGAAACTGCCCCGGATAATAACATGCCTAATGCCATCAAGGCTGTACAAAAAGCATAGTGGGCAGTTTTATGACTCCCTTTAGCAACGTAGATCATGAACATAAGGAAAGCTGCAAAACCAAATCCATAGCCGAATTTTTCAACTCCAACTAGAGTACTGATTGTTATAAATGACTCTGGTTGGTAATGAGCGAGAAACCAATAGGCAACATTCGGAAGGTTTATGATGAAGATCATTGGCCAAAGCCATTTCTTTAATCCATGTCGAGAAATAACAATTCCCCCGGCAATTCCACCTACGGTTAATGCTAACAATCCAATAATTCCGTTTACCACACCAACTTCAGTAACCGATAAACCCAGCCCTCCGGCTTCTCTGGCATCCAGTAAAAAAGGTCCTGCCAGTTTAACTAATTGGCCTTCGCCTAGCCTGTAGAGTAAAATAAATAATATGGAAAGGATGATCTGGTCTTTCTTGAGAAACTCTACAAAAGTATTTAAGACTGCTTTTACTTGAGATTCACCTTCAGACTTTACAGGAACGTCTTCATCAGGTTTCGGAAGTACAAACCCATGATAAGCGGACATAACAATCATTAAAACAGCAACAATTGCAAGGATCGAAGTCCATGAAAAAGTTGGATCATTTGTTTTAGCGGCAATAACTCCTGCTAACACAATAAAAACACCTTCACCGCTCCACATAGCTAATCTGAAAAAAGTAGATCGAATTCCAACAAAAAAGGATTGTCTGTCTTCATTTAAAGCTAACATGTAAAAGCCATCTGCAGCTATATCATGGGTAGAAGAACAAAAAGCTACTACGAATAAAAAAATCAACGATGTTTCAAAAAAGTTGGGAGTATTCAAGGTGATTGCTGCTCCGGCAAATGAAAGACCGATCAAGCTTTGCATCAAATACGTCCACCAGCGCTTAGTTTTAAAAATATCAATAAATGGACTCCAGAGAGGTTTAAAAACCCATGGTGCCGACAGTAAACTTGTGTAGAGAGCTATTTCAGCGTTATCAATTCCCAGATCTTTGTACATGATCACAGAAACAGTTACCACCATTATATAAGGAATTCCCTGTGTGTAATAGAGAGTAGGAATCCACGACCAAGGATTTTTCTTAAAGATGGAAATTGAACTCATATAATAAGATCGATTTTATTTGTGTTAGTTAACAATCAGGCATCCTTTGTAGATACTCTATTGTAAATCCTAAGTCAAGAAGCACAAAGAGCATAACTGAAGATAAATTGTAAAATTGTTCTCAATGTTTGGTTACAATTAATCCGTAATAGAAGCCCAAAACTCATTTTTTTATAAAAACAATGCTTGTTAGTTTTTAAAAGACGGATTTATAAAATATTTTTTAGCTTGATTAGCTGATGTTTGAGGTAATATTAATTGAATTATTTATTAATATTAAGATAAAGATTTAGAATTTTCATCAAGGAATAATGATAGACAAAAGCGATACCAATAAGCATCTTTATGAAATAATTACTGAAGATCTTATTTATAAAATTGTAAGCGATCATTTTGGTAAAAATGGAAGACTACCAAATTATCTGGAGCTTGCTGCTTTATATGATGTAAGTATGTCTACAATTAAGAAAGCGATGAAACTGCTTAATGATAAGGGATACTTAGTAAGCAGAGTGGGTAAAGGAACATTCATCAATAAGAAAAACCTGAAGTTTAATTATGAACAAAGAGAACCAACGGATAAGATTGCGTTTTCAATCATTAATTATAACGATGCAAATTTTTTTGATATCCGAAATGAGGTTGAAAAACTAGCGTCAAAGTTAGGAAAAGAGTTAATCATTAATATTTCAAAGAATATTAATGATCACGAAGAATATCTCATGAAGATGATCACAAACAAAGAAGTTGATGGACTAATACTAGGAACTTCTAGAAAATCAGTATTTGGAGTTAAACTTTACCAAAGAATTATAACGGAGATTCCAGCCTTTTTTTGTCACGACATCCATGATTCTGAAGTCCCAATCGTTACTATAGACAACTACGGAGTAGGGGTTTTAGCTGCAAAAGAACTATTGAAAAAATCTACTAAGAAAATATGTGTCATTTTAGATGAAAATGGATATAAATCTGACGACCTAAAGCTGGAAGGATTTTTAGATGAAATGGACAATCAGGATTCTAGCGGGCGTTGTATTGTTATTAGAAATTCATTTAAAAACAAAGGCTCTACTTATCAAGATGGATATGACTTAGGTAAAGTACTGGATTTGAATAGTTCAGAAATTGATGCAGCTTTTGCTTCTAATGATGAAGTAGCCAGGGGATTTAAGAATGCGTTGATTGAAAAAGGTTACCTAGTACCTGACGACATTACTATCATAGGATTTGGTAATGTTAAACAAAGTCATGAAAAAGGTAATTCTTTTACTACAATTGGCATCGATTCAAATGAACTTGGGAAGGTACTATTCGAGAATTTCAAAGTTATCTTTGAAAAAAATGAATATAATGTACCTTCCAAAGTACTAATTGAACCCAAATTGATAAAAAGAACTTGAGTTAATCAAGTTCTTTCCATCGTACAAAAGCTTCCATAGCTTCATATTCAGCAAGACCAAGTTGGTCGTAAAGCTTTGCTGTTGTTCTTGTTCTGTCATCCGCTCTTTGCCAAAACTCTCTCTTATCTGTTCCGGGAAATAAAGGTCGGTCTTTCTGGGATTGATGTTTGAAAATTCCCTTTCTTTTTCGGTCTGTTTCCTGTGGGCTTAGCGGAACTGCCATTTCGATTTCCTCAATACCCCATTCCTGCCAAGCTCCTCTATAAAGCCATGTCCAGCATTCCTTCATCCATTTTTCGTCTTTAAGTTCCCTTAAAGAATCAAATACAGCATTTAAACAAACTCGATGTGTACCATGAGGATCAGATAAGTCTCCAGCAGCGTAAATTTGATGAGGTTTTATTTTTTGAATCAGATCTTTTGTGATTTTTATGTCTTCAGGTCCAATGGGATTTTTTCGAACCTTCCCAGTTTCATAAAAAGGCAAATCAAGAAAGTGAATATTTTCATCAGGAAGACCAACATAACGGGCGGTAGCTTTTGCTTCACCTCTTCTAATCATGCCTTTAATAGTTTTCACCTGCTCGGAATCAACTTCACCCGGCTTTTTATTATTCAACGAATCTCTTACTTCTTTGTACAGATTTTCTATTTCACTGGATCCTGTGCCAAAAGTATTATGATAATCCATTACAAAATCAGCAAAACGAACTGCTTCATCATCAAAAACGGCAATATTTCCGGAAGTTTGGTATGCTACATGCACTTCATGACCTTGATCGGCCAATCGTATAAAAGTACCGCCCATCGATATAATGTCATCATCCGGATGAGGACTAAAAATTAATACTCTTTTTGGAAATGGGGATTGTCGTTCCGGACGATGTTGATCATCAGCGTCAGGTTTACCTCCCGGCCATCCGGTTATGGTATGTTGAATTTCATTAAATATTCGAATATTTACATTATAAGCAGCTCCTATTGATGTAAGTACATCGTTCATGCCATGCTCACTATAATCTTCATCAGTAAGTTTAAGAATAGGTTTACCCAGAGTAAGACTTAGCCAAACAACAGCTTTTCTAAGTATTTCATTATTCCAATCTATTGGTCCAACCAACCACGGATTCTTGACCTTAGTAAGTTCTGCTGAAGAAGCTTGATCGAGAATTATTTCTACATTCTGATGTTTTTGGAGAAATGTTGCTGGTATATGCGGAGTTATATCTCCTTCAACTGTTTTTCTTATAACTTCTGCTTTGCCTTCTCCCCAAGCCATTAAGAATATTTTATCGGAAGAAAGAATAGTTCCAACGCCCATTGTAATCGCTCTTCTGGGAACGTTTTCTACTCCAAAGAAACTACTTGCAGCGTCCAGCATTGTTAAGCTGTCTAGAGCTATTAACCTGGTGTTTGAATTAATACTTGACCCTGGCTCATTGAAGCCCACATGCCCGGTTCGACCAATACCAAGAATTTGAATATCTAAACCACCTGCATTTTTGATTTTGCTCTCATAATCCTGACAGAATTCATAAACGTCGTCTCTATCAATAGAACCGTTTGGTATGTTGATGTTTTCAGGCTTTATATCAATATGGTTGAACAGGTACTCATTCATAAAATAAACATAACTATGAATCGAGGCAGGATCCATAGGGTAGTATTCATCAAGATTGAAAGTAATTACATTTTTAAAGCTCAGATCTTCTTCTTTATGAAGGCGTACAAGCTCATCATAAATCTGAGTAGGGGTGGAACCTGTTGCTAAACCTAAAACCGCGTTCTCTCCTTTCTTTGCTTTTTCTTTAATTAATGTTGCGATTTCTTGGGCTACGTATAAAGAAGCCGTTTTTGCATTTTCAAAAATATTTGTAGGGATGTTTTCAAACTTCTGAAACTCAGGATCTTGTGTATAGTCAGGCATGTAGATTAGTTTATTATTTAGGCTTTTGGCCAACAAATTAGACGGAGCCTCAAAAATATGATTTCAAACCATTAAAATCACATTGAGACTATTATGCACCTTTAATATGAAGTTTAAAAAATTACTTAACAAAATCAGTGTGCAATTTCTTTGAGATTCTTAAAATCTCCTGAGTTATTAATTCCGGATTTTGCCAGGGAATAAAATGATTCATATCTTTAATTATCATAGTTGGATTCGTATTTATGAGCATTTTTTTACCAAAAAGGGCGTTTTCATAAGGAACCAGATTATCTGTTTTACCCTGTATAATAGATGTTGGTTGGGTGATATCTTTCCAAAATGGTTTCATTTTTATCAATTCTTCTTTCAAAGCAATGATCTCTTCATTAGTAGAATAGAGCATATCAGGAAGTATCCAAGACAAAACTTTGTAGTGAACCGGAATCTGAAACCACTTGGTTTTTTCTAATTCAGGATCTATGGAAGCCGCAACAAAAACTAAACCATCAACTTGTTTTGGATAATCAATCGCAATTCTGGCAATAACCGGTCCTCCCATTGAGTGTCCAACTAAAATAGAATTGGTTGCTTGGTTTTCTTGGTCCAAAACTCCGGCTATCAATTTTGCTTGCTGTTCTAAAGACCTTTCAGGTATTCCATTCCCCGACTTACCGAATCCGGGTCTGTCAACCGAAATTAACCTGAATTGCTCAAGCAACGTAGGGTTTTTCATAAATCCTAAGAAATTATCCCAGGAACCAGGAGATCCATGAACAAAAAGAATTTTAGGTTTAGAAGTATCACCAATTGCAACATAGTGCATACTTCTTCCATCGCCAATAAAGGAATGATCTTCATGTTGATACGGAAGATCCTTAAAGGCATCGGATAAATCCATATCACTCATAGAAAAGTCAATGTTGTGAATATATATGATCGCGACAGTCAGTATTACACCAAAACTGATAGCAAACCATTTTAAAAATTTCAGAAATATCTTCATCTAATAAATATTTAAGCCAATGTAATCATCAAAGAAAGAAAATGGATGAACATTTTGTAAATAGAAATGAATGATTTTGAATAACGGTCAGTTTTAAAACCATGCTTGATAAGGAAAAGATTTATGATTGGATTACTGATGAAGGAGAAGAAAGAATTTGCAAAGCCATTGATGAAGAGCAGTGCAAGAGTGTTCCGGGAAATTTTCTAAAAAACTCTTTTAGCGGGTTTTGTTCTAAACTAGCAGAGCAGCTTGTCAGTCCGGGCGTTACACTTCCGTGGATTTTGAGCATGTTGGGAGCTTCAACGGCATTTGCAGGTCTGTTGGTGCCGCTCAAAAATGAAGGATCATTACTCCCGCAACTACTTGTGTCAGCAAAAATAAGAGGGTTTAAACAAAGAAAGTACTTTTGGGCCTATTCCGCTTTTTTTCAGTCTTTAATGGTTCTGATGATGCTATTGGCTTTTCTCTTTCTTGATGGTAACCCAGCGGGTTATGTAATTGTATTTTCTTTATTTTTATTCAGTGTGGCAAGTGGAGTAGCTTCAGTTAGCTTCAAGGATGTAATGGCAAAAACGATTCCTAAAGGTCGACGAGGGAGACTTTTGGCAACCAGAGCTACCGGTGGAGGAATACTTACATTACTAGCCGGCTTAGTGATGTATTTCTTTCTGCAAAACACATCTGAAAAGCTTCCATTTATAATTTTAATCGCAAGCTCAGCTTTTCTGTGGTTGGGTGCGGCTTTCTTTTTCTCGATTATCAAAGAAGAAGATGGAGCTACAGAGGGAGGCAGAACCCCAATTGATGAGGTCAAAAAAGGATGGACCGTATTTACTTCAAACAAAGACCTAAGAAATTTTATTCTCTCACGTGCAATGCTGATGGCAATTCCTCTCGCACAACCTTTCTTTATACTTTATGGAAAAGAAGTAACGGGAGCAAGTTTTAGCGGCTTGGGGTTATTAGTAATAGTGAGTGGAATTGCAGGCTTTATAAGTAGCCCATTTTGGGGAAAATTTGCGGACCGATCAAGCCGTAAAATGATGATAGTTATAGCTTTTTTAGGAGTGTTGAATATTATGTTGGTTATAGGGTATGATTATATGAATCCTGATCTGAAAACGATTTATACGTTTGCTCCACTAATACTTTTGAATATGATAATACATGGAGGAGCTCGTCTTAGTAGAAAAACTTATTTAGCTGATTTCGCTCCTGAAGATGAGCGACCTTTATTCATTTCTTTATCTAATACTTTTATAGGTTTATTTACTATTCTGGCTGCAGGAATTGGTTTTATAGCTGAAATATTTAGTATTCAGGCATTGTTTATATTTTTTATAAGTATGCTGATCGCAAGTATAGGTTTATCTTACTCGCTCAAAGAAGTGTAATTTTATCAGCTTTTAATAACAGTTGCTTTTTCAACTAAAGGGTCCATGATTTTAAACCAAATAGGAGGGAAAAGAGCTATTACAATCATACCAGGATATCCCGTTGGCAACTGAGGACTGTCATCAAAAGTTCTAAGCACCTGATATTTCCTGCTTGCAGTTGCATGATGGTCAGAATGTCTTGACAGCTCAAAAAGTAACATTCTGCTTAAAGAAAAATCACTATTCCAGGAATGATGATGATTTACTTTTTCATATTTTCCGGTCACGCTTAATCTGCGCTCCAATCCGTAATGTTCTAAGTAGTTGACCGCTTCTAAAAGTGAGAATGAAACGACTGCTGTTAATACAAAAATGAGAGCAGTTAAAGGGGAAAATAAAATTCCAAGTAATACAATTAGCCCAAATTGGATTAAAATAAATTGAAGCATTTCATTCCTGAATGAAAAGAAAGAACGGTTCTTTTTGGACATTCTTTTCTTTTCAATATTCCATGCAGAGACAAATTGTTCAGGAACAGTTCGAATCCAGTACAAATAAAAATTTTCACCTTTATTAGCGGTTGCAGGATCTTCCGGAGTAGCAACGTGTTTATGATGACCGTAGACATGTTCGATTGCAAAGTGCATGTATAAAGTTGTTAGTAATAAAATTCTACCCAGAAACCGTTCAAACTTGCTGCTTCTGTGTACTAATTCGTGAGCTACAGTTATTCCGGTGCCACCATTACTTATTCCAACAGATAAAACAGCTCCTAAGATTTCAATTCCTGCCAAACTCCCAGACCAGAATTCCAAAATCAAATAACCAGTAAGGCAATACTGAATCGGAACGAACGACCATAATAAGATCGAATACATTTTTGAAGCCTTTACTTTTGTTTCTTCTTCCGGACTAAGATTGTATTTATTCTCTCCAATCAGATATTCAAGAATTGGAATAAATAAAAAAATATAGATGGGTGTAATAAATACCCAAGTCTCACCCAAGAAAATTCCAAGAGCTGCAGACAAAGGAACGCTGTATGAGATAAAATACCTTGATGGTGCCATAATCAATCTTAGTTTTTTTGATAAGACATTGATTACATAAATAAGTAAACAGATATATTAATATCTTTGGGCGCATAAATCCAATCAAGAATTTAAAGTGGGTTATATACAGCGTTGAATAAAGAAGCAAAAGAATCACAACCAGGATTTTGGGATAGAGTCGGAATAGGATTATCCGGTATTTGTGCAATTCACTGCCTTTTGGTACCGGTAATTGTAGCACTTATTCCTTTGTGGCCAGCCTTTGAAGAATTCCATGAATACACGCATTTGATCTTTTTTATTGCGATAGCTCCTGCAGTTTACCTATCTCTGCGAAGAAGACATAGTTCTCCTAGAATAACTATTCTATTGTTATCGGGATTATTTGTAATCTTCCTTGCTTGGTACTTTAATAATATTCTTGGAGAATATGGAGAAGCCGGTATAACTTTGATTGGGAGTATACTTCTGATTGCAGGCCATTGGCTTAATTACAAAGCTAAATTTAGCTCCTGATATTTGCAGCAGATAGTTGTTCACTTACTTCGGGTAGAGAAACTGTGGCATTGTTTATTTTTTTATAAATCATATTCAATATTCTGAATGCACAACCCCAACTTAAAGTTACCCCCGCACCACCATGTCCATAATTATGGATCATCAGCTGATCTGTGTTTTGGTCGTTTTCTAGTCTTAATCCATTAATTTTATTTCTCACATAGCGATAGGAATAAAGATATTCTCTTTTATCTAGATCGTTGACATTTATCCCAAAAGTATGTTGGATAATTTCTGTATTTAACTTTTCAATTTGTGCCGGGAAAGTTGTAGAAAGATCATCATTTGAAATCCAATTTCCATCTTTATCTAAAGTTCCAGTAAAGCGACTCCCTCCAAGTATCCAGTCATTTTCCCGGGGATAGCAATATACATCGAGCGGCGTTTGATTGGAATCTGAATAATGCTTTAAACCCGGTGTAAAATTATAGGAAATTGGATTACCACTCGAAGAAGAAAGAGGAGGAGTATCTAGGATTCTAACTAAATGTCCCATAAGTATGAGCGGATCTGAACTTTCATCTTTGAGTTCATGTGCTCCCAAGCCTGAACAATTGATAATAATATCTTCGCTCAGCTTATCAGGTGAATTCAAGTCAATGTTCTGCTCAATTATTGTTCCACCACTGTTTTTAAAACGATCAATTAAAGATGGGAAAT
>Ga0189291_100188_pt1 | contig 44946 bp, 44 predicted proteins | sample UW1redminimetaG_FD_130331 | JGI IMG/M metagenome (GOLD analysis project Ga0189291, IMG submission 130331) | Marine microbial communities from the Costa Rica Dome - UW179B-red mini metaG | ecosystem: Environmental > Aquatic > Marine > Oceanic > Photic zone | place: Costa Rica: the Eastern Pacific... | reverse complement strand
GCACAGATTTGTAACAATTTTCCAATACTTAGGAAAAAGTCTTTTTGGTTCTTTTACCAATCTAAATAACCATCTCAGACCAACTTTTTTTATCCAGTCCGGGCTGATTTTAACTTCACCGCTTAAATAATCAAAGACACCACCAACACCTAAACAATAACTATTTTTTAGAATTGAATGATGATGGTATAACAAATAATCCTGCTTTGGGCTACTAAGTCCAATCCAAACAAAATCTGGTTTAAGTTCATTAATTTTTTCTAAATCTGTTTTAATTTCATTAGAAAATTCAATTTCATCTAACCCAACAAAAGGAGCTTCTTTAAAGCCAAGAATTTTTTTTGAGTCTGGACAATACTCATATAAAAATTCTTCCATCTTTTTTATTTTCTCTCTAGTTGAACCATAAAAGAAATGTGTTCTGTTACTTTCTGCTAATAATCGCTTGATAAGTTTATATCCACTAACAGTACTCACTTCTTTATAGCCTTTTAATCGAGCAATAAACTCTGATGGCTTACCATCTGGCATAGCAAGAGACGCATTATCAATGATATGAGCCAATTTTTTATTTTCTGTAGAATCACTTAATACTGACAGGTCAGGAAAAAGCATGTATGAAGGTGTTTGTATCTGCTTGTTATCCAAAAACGAATAAGCTTTATCCGGATTAATATCACTTAGTTCTACATTAAAAATTGGAAACTTATTTATGGACATTGACTTTATCTTCTTTATTTTTCCAGTTCTCTAAAATTAGACCATATGTATTTTCTAGACTTTCGATATCGTTGCTATATGTTTTTCGAATTAAATCTATTGTTGTATCAGAAGTTTGACCTTTTTCATTCTTAAAAAATTTCGATAATACATGTGTATCAACCTGTTTAAATCCAGCTCTTATAACTTTAAAAAGAAATCCCTCTCTCTTAGTAAGCCTTGTTTTTTTAGAGTTATATTTATAAATAATTCTATTTCGAAGCCTCAAAAACTTAAGCCTTCTAAGATTGTAAACTACCGCTTGGGGTTTGCTTTTTAAATTTTTGGGAATGAACTCAGAATCGATCTCTAAATAGTTATAAATTTTTTTGATTTCATTTATTGGATCTTGCTTAATATCATCATGCTTAATTATTAACAATTTACCTGATTCAAAAAAATTATGGTACATTTGAAGATATTTATGATATAGTCCAAACTCGATAATCTCATTGGCTCTTGGGTAGCCCTTAATTTCTTTATTTGAGAATATTTTCCTCAACAATTCATTTGGATCCTCAATAGGTAAGAACCCATAATTTATGTTATGATAACAAGCAGATATCGCTCGATCCACAGGGTTTCTAAGTATTACTATTAATTTTGCATTTGGAAGATGTTTATTGATCCTTTCTGGAACTTCACTTTTGCCTAAATAATTAGGTCTTTTAAACCCAACCACTCTCTCTTTTCTTTTAGAAAAGCTTTTATAAAAAATTTTAAGTGAAGAGTTTTCGAAGTCTGGTGATTCAAATATTGGAATTTCTCCATCTAACATAAAAGCATCGGGGTGTTCTGCAATACAATTATGAATAAATGTTGAAGCTGATTTTTGTGCTCCAATAATAATAAAGTCTGGTTTTCTCATTTATCCTAAACACTCTCCATAATATTAACAATGACATTGTTCAGTTTACTTTCGAATTTATCAATACTATTCTTAGACAAATAAGATTTTCGCGCTTCAATCTGCATTCTTCTTTGAAGGTTTTTATCATTATACAAAAGCTTAACTTTTTCTACTATCGAGTCTATATTTTTTGGGTCTATAATAAATCCACTTTCCCCATTAGTTACAATATCCGAAATTGCTCCTTCATTAGAGGATATCACAGGCACCCCAAATTGTAACGCTTCTATTAAAACAAGAGGGTAACATTCACTTTTATAATAAGTAGGGAAAAGAAATAAACTCGATTTAGACAACAATTTAAACTTCTCATCGCCGTAAGCTGGTCCAAAATGCTCCATATTGGAAATCAACCCTAAATCTTTAATTTTATTGATAATTTCTTCGTTACTAACATCTCCTTCTTTTCCAATTAGGTTAAAAGTGTACGTATAATTTTCTGTATTTAATAAGCTTAACGTTTCAATAAACTCCATTACTCCTTTTTCTCTTATAAAGTTAGAAAGAAAAGTTATTACAAAATTATTTTCACGGTCATCTTTATAATTCAAAGAATAATCTTCTAATCCATTTGGAACTATAAAGAGTTTCTTAAAACCTAGTGATTCGTATTCATTTTTTAAAGAATTAGATAGAACAATACCATACTGATTTCTAAATGAAATTTTGTATAAAATTGATTTTAAAAAAGAGTTCTCTACTTCCTGCTTAAGCCCTTTTACATGAAAATGATAAACTATTTTTGAAACAAAAATTTTGACTATAAGAATACTGATAAAATCTTTGTAGAATGCTAACCCTTTGGGAGATATAGCAAAGTAAACTAACTTTGGTTTATGATTTAAAAGCTTCCTAAATAATGATTTATAGTTCTCAATAATCAAAACTATCTTCCTCAGTGAAAACTTCCCTATATCATCAACATTTTTAGAAATACTTTCAAGGTGATACTCTTTCGAATATGAAAACCCAACCTGTTTAGACTCGGCAACTATTTTATTCATCATGGTTGAACCATGAACAGGTGGTGGAACTTTTAGTATAAATACAATATCTCTCAAATTTATCCCTCTTTATCTCCATAAATTGCATAAGCCATTACAAAATAATACGAGAACATTACTCTATTATAAAGTAATGCATTGTCTGTTTGTAGTAATATAATAAGTAACAAAGTAGCTGTTAATGCCAATTTATTAATTGAAGCGTATTTACCTGTTATATACAACCAAATAGAAAAAAGTAGCGGCCCGAACTCCAAGTACATTCTATAAAAATCTCCGTGAAATGCCGATGCAAATCCCACTTGGTAATATAAAATATTTTCAAGGTACCCCAGCCCAAGACCTAAACCATAAACTGGCATTTCCGTTGTCTCAGAAAATACTAATTGAAAACGGTTCAGTCTTCCCATAAAAAAGCGATTTGCGCTTACCCCGGTTAACCCTTCAATAAATTCATTAAAAGAACCCGTAATTATGCCATCCCAAATAATACCCAGCAAAGTTCCTACAGCAAGAAAAAGGTATCCATAAAACTTTCTACTCTTTGATATCTTTTTCATAGGAAAAAAGTAATAGAAAAATGTGCAAATTAAGATGCCTAAAATTGCAACTCGTTTTGCTCCTAATATAGTTATTAATGCAGCTGCAATAGCATAATTACGCTTTTTTTTATGCAAGAAAAATAAAAAATAAAAGCCCATTACCAATGAGATTCCACTTTCAGTATCAAAATAGGAATCTGTTACTAAATTGGCTTGGAAAACCTGTAAAAAAGCTCCTAACGATACTCCACCTTTTGCTAATTCAACAGCATATAAAACAGTAAATGCATAGAAAAAGAATAATACCAGTCTATCAATTAAATTTTTAGTCCCAAACTTGAATATCCCCCATACAAAAATGAGAGGAGTAAATAACAAAACAAGATTTACAAAATTACGATACGTTAATCCTGAATCCATAAAAAGGAATGTCACAACAATAGTATAAATTGCTACCACGAAAAACAGGAGAAACAAAGCCTTGAAAAAATTATTTACCGTTGCTTTATCAGGACCGTTTTTAATAAAAAAAATGGAATCAGAAGAACTGGAGATAAAAACCGTAAATCTTTGATCGGTCCTAATGGAAATACATTTGAAGCTGGACCAATCAGTGCTAATAGAACAGATAAATATATAATTATTAAGTAAAACTGTCTTTTACTCATCAATTAAATTCCTCATTCAATGTAATAAACGTATTTAGAAAATGTTCAGCCATACAATCTTCAAGATATGTTTTTCTGGCTTCTTTTTTTAAATTGTTTAAGACATTTTCATTTTTCAAAGTAAACAATACTTGATCTGCTAAATCAGTATGCTTCCGGATAATTGAGTTTTTTTTGTTTAAATATTCAAATTCAGGACTATGAAAAGGGCCATGTAAATTGTTAGGGGCTTGAGTAACAATTGGAGTTTCAAAACATAAAGAATGAACTACTGCTAAACCATTGTAGCCTAGATGAAGGTGAAGATCACTTGCATAAAGTAACTTCCCAACTATGTTAGGATCTACAATTTTTCCATGAAACAAAATATTACTGCTTTCGGACCCTGCTTGTGATTCGAGCTTTTCCCGTTCGGGGCCTTCACCAATTATATGAAAATAACAGGGGCTCTCTATTTTTTTGCTTAGCTCCTTAAATAATAGAATATTTTTGTCTATTTCTTTTTCAGCAATTAAGCGACCCACATATATAAAATTTACTGAGTCTTGAGCCCATTTCAGTTCTTCTTTTACACTTTTCATGCCTTGTTTTGAAAATTTAGTATAAACTTCGTCAAGCGTATGTGTATCAAGAGTATTATTAGCAGTTATTATTTTCTTAGATATGAGTTTTCTTAAACTCTTTGCTCTTTCAGTTGAGTAAATAATTACAAGATCAGAGAGTTTCATCATTAACAATCTGAATTTGGAAGAAAAACCTATCTTACCTGTAACAAAATCTTTGTTATTAATTCCATGAGTCCAGCTCACTAATTTATATCGGTAAAAAGGCTTTAAGATTAAGAGAAGCCAAAAAGTAAAATTCCTAAGTTCCGGAGTAAAAATTATAATATTTGGTCTTAAGGAATGAATTTTTGAGATTGGGTTCTGAATATATTTTTCACCTAACCGAATAATAGGAACATCAACAAATTTGTCTTCCACTGGTGTAACGGAGCTTAAAGAACCTTCTTTTAACACGGTACTATAAAGTATTCTAAAATTTTGTTCCGGAAGGTACTTCAAAACTTGATATCTGTATTCAGGAAGTATTTGCTGAATTATAAAGACCAAACTATTTAAAATTTTGACAGGTTTATCTTTAACAGCTTCAAAGTTCCACTAATAAATTTTTCTATAGCTCTTTTCGAAAAACCAGACCTTACTACAAAAATTATAGCTGGAACAAAGTATTTAATTGCTTCTTTTGGATACCTATATGCTAAGTCATTAAACCAACTTAATTTAGATGCTAAAATGTATATGTAATCTCTTCTGTTATTAGCATATTTTTGTATTAATTCCCTTTTTCTACTGTACATATACCATTGGTCTGCAATTGTATTATTATCATGTACCCTATAATATTTAACTATCTCGTTTAAACTTACGAAATTAGTATTGTTGGGTAATTTTAGAAAAACGTAAGCATCCTCTAATTTTACGGTATTTGGAATGGGTAAAATTTTATCTAGTAAACTCTTTCTATAGAAATAACCTTGTTTTGGAGTGAAGCTTCTTAGTTTAATAAGATCTTGTTTATTGAATTTATTTTTACAGTTAAAATTAAGCTCTCCTCTATTTTCGTTTTCGTCATCAACTGTCATCACTCTCCCACATACTATATCGGCTCCTGTTTGGAGAGCTTTATTAACTAGCTTTTCGATAGCACCTTCTTCCAAAAAATCATCTGATGCGCACCCAAATACAAATTCTCCTTTTGTTAATGAATGTATTCGATTCATTGTTTCACTTACTCCAACATTGCTTTGCCTTATAAATGTAAAATCATTTTTATCAGCAAATTTTTGAATTATTTCCGGAGTACGATCTTTAGAGCCGTCGTCAATTACAATAAGCTGTATATTTTCATAAGTTTGATTCAGAACAGATTTTAAAGCTCTTGCTATATAAACTTCATGATTATAAGCCGGAATTCTAACTGTTATCAAAGGTTTTTTTGAAATACTCACTATTCTATTAGCCTCAACTTCAAAGTCATTATTAAGTAGGATAGAAATCTAAATATTAGTGAAGAAAAATGTGCTAAACTAGCCGCTTGTAAAGCTAAAAAAGGCAGTGTCAGAAACACAACTGAAAATTTAATGATTAGTGATGCTATCGAAATAACTATAAATAAAGTTGTTTTTGCTTTGGCTATAAATAAATAACCCAAAATCATTGCACAACATCTGAAAAAATCTCCAATCAAGAAAGTAGGTAAAATAGTCTTTATAGAGGTAAATTCTGAAGTATATAGTATGGTAAATATTAAATCTGAAAATAAATACACTAGTAGTAAGACACCAATTATTATTGGAAAAATAATCTTTGATGTATTTACAAGCTCTTTACGGATTAAAATAGGGTCTTTAATTGAACTCAATTTTGGTACATAGTACACCGATAAACTCATGGTTATGATTGTAAAATAGGTTCGAGATAATCTTACCAAAGCATCATAAAGCCCCGCTTGATCAACACCTAATTGTTCAATAATCAAATTTCGTATTTCGATATCTGTATATGGAGAGAAAACCATAGAAGAAAACGCCACCAAAGAAAAAGCCAAAAGCTTTCTAATAGTAACCCAATCTAATCCAGAAAAAAATATTTTGATGTTATACCATTTGGATCGGAAAATAAAATAAAGTGTTACAAGACATACTATAGATTGTAAAACTGATAAAGACCATAATGCTCCTTCTAACCCCAGGAACCAGATTAAAACTGTTGTTAAAAATAAATGTAAAATTGACCTTGAAATATTAGATACTACATAATCTTTAATCTGGCCAAAGCCATTTAATAAAGATATCAATACATTATTAAGAGCAAACAGAAAAATTGTAACTCCATAAACAGCTAATATGGGTACAAATTCAACAGTAGTGAAAAGTTGTACCGATATCCTCTTTATAAATATAAATTGTATAATTGCTACAAAGAGAGAACAGAATAGACTTATATAAACAGCATTGCTTATAATTTTATTACGTTCCTTCTTATCATCTCTGAACTCAGATATATACTTTACTATACCTTGTCCAATACCTCCTGTTGCAAACGAAGTTGTTATCGAAATATAGTTCTGGAATTGAGTAATCATTGCAATACCGGATGGTCCTAATTGCACCGCAATAAATTTCTGTACAATAATACCAACCGCCATTTTTAAGACATTTGCAGCTGAAGTACTCGACCCAACTCTAATCAGCTCATTTTTCTTAAGACGGTTAAAAAGCTTCTTAATATTACTTATCAATTGTTGCCTGACTTATAAGAGTCTTTAACAAGCCTCGCTAACAAGCCTCTTAGCTTCTCTTTATTTCTCAAAAAGGAGACTATTTTTTCCCTTGTTTTATTTGGAGATTCAAAAATAACCCCCAATTGCTCCTCATTTTTATCAGAAAATTGTCGAGACCAAATTTTATGTAAATCAGATAAACTACTATCGATTTTAGCTATTTCTTTTTCTGAGAGTATTACTTTCCATTTATCTAGTGATTTTCTATCAATATTTCTTTTATGATCTTTATCACTATACCAAATATTATCCTTTTCGTTGCCTCTGTCAAAGTCTGAATCTCCGGGAGATGTCATTATATTTTCAAATTCGATATTTAAGAAATCACAAATTGCTTCTAACTCTTTTTTCGGTTCAGTGATTAATTCTTCATACATAATCAAATGGACTCTGTCTCCATAATTTAAATATGCTTTCATACCTTCCTTCCAATATTTTTCAATAAGAGAAATCGAATTTGATACTGATTTTGTAAACTCAGGTACTAATTCGTTTGCAGAAACCGCTTTTTTCTTCACATTCTTCATTGAAGCAACAATTCCCTTCGGATCTCTTATTACAATTATTGCTTTTGCGGTTTTATCAATTCCAAGTATTTGATTCAAATGAAATATATTACTTGGCGTTTTCTCTGAAATTATGCCGGCATCTGATGCAATCGCCGGTTTTGAAAGCAACTCTAAAATAAATTGTGCTATTTTATAATCAAGCTCTGAACTGCTGTAATAAGCTTTTGACCTCCCTTTTTCATTAGAATACTGCAACAAATTTCTGAGATGTACAACATCTCCTAATCGATCGAACTCCGGGCCACCATAAATTAATGAATGGTTATTGAGCATTTTTTGAACTAAGGTAGTTCCCGATCTTGGAGCGCCCCCAACAAACAAAAGTTGAGCCTTATTACTCTTTTCATTCATACTCGTTTACCGTTGAAATGATTGATGTTACATCTTCATCGGACATGACCGGGCTTATTGGCAAACTAAGTACAGAGTTGTGTAAGCTATTGGTTATTGGTAATTCTAAGTTGCCTAGCTCTTTATAAGCCTCTTGTTTATGGATAGCTACCGGATAGTGGATCAAGCACTGAACTCCTCTTTTTCCTAAAAATGCTGATAACTTATCTCTATTATTACACCTGATAACAAATAAATGCCATACATGATCCAGCGACTCCATGGCACTGTCTCCCGTTATTTTTGGCAGATCGATTAATGGATTTGTTATTCTTGTCAGATACTCTTCTGCTACCTTTCTTCTAAAACTGGTTTCACGATCAATGTATTTAAGCTTAACATTTAAAAAAGCTGCTTGTATCTCATCAAGTCTACAATTTAAACCTTTATAAATGTTCACATATTTTTCTTTGGATCCATAGTTTGCTATAGCTCTTACTACATCAGCTAATGCGCTATCTTTTGTTGTAACAGCTCCTCCATCTCCCAGCGCCCCCAAATTTTTACCCGGATAAAAACTAAAGGCAGCAACATCTCCAAGTGTTCCTGTTTTCTGTGCATTCCATTCTGCGCCTATCGCCTGGGCATTATCTTCTATAATTTTTAGAGAGTACTTGCTTGCTAAACTGGCTAATTTATCAGACCAACAAACCTGCCCGTATAAATGGACAACCATAATTCCCTTCGTTCTTTCTGAAATCGATTCTTCTATTTTTTCGATATCAATATTGTAACTCAAAGGATCCGGCTCAACCATAACCGGAACGAGGCCATTATCAGATATTGCCAATACAGAAGCAATATAGGTATTTGCGGGAACGATGATCTCATCACCCTCTTGCATAATCCCCATTTCTATATAAGATCTGAAAATCAATCTTAGAGCATCCAAGCCATTAGATACTGCAATTGTATGATCCGATTTCAAGTATTCGCTTAAACTTTTTTCAAATGAATCTATTTGCTCACCAAGTAAATACCATCCGGAATCAATCACATCAACTGCTGCATGTTTAAGCTCAGACTCATATTGAGCATTTACCTTCTGTAAATCTAAAAATTTGATCATCTGAATGAAAATTTCTTTTTAAAATTGTTTAAATGAGTTATAAAATCTTGGTGAGAAAATGAGTAAAATTCACTCATATCATGCTTAGTTTTCAAGTTTATACCTTTCACAGGAATCTCCTGGTTGACATATAATACCTCGGTGTCAGAATATATTTTTTTTAGGTATTCAAAAATTATTTCATTGATTCCAAAATTAAATTCTACCGCATTTAAGAGAACAGGGAATTCTTTTTCAAAAACCAGATTGCTTAGAATATGTGAGAGAAACTCTATAGAAATAAATGCGCGATTTTGGCGACCGTCCCCAAAAACATTTATCTTTTTGTTGAAGTTTGAATCAAACATAAATCTATTGATTACAGAATCAAATCTCATTGATCTGCTATATCCGAACACATTAGCACTTCTAATAATCGTAACTCTTCTTTCCTTTCCTAAAAGTAGTACTTCTTGCTCTGCTCTTTTTTTTGTAATTCCATAATGGTTTGTTGGATTTGTTATCGAATCTTCATCGAAATAAGTATCTGAAAATCCGTAAACCGAAGCTGAGCTTAAAAATATAACATCAGAAACGTTTGTTTGTCTTATACATTCTACTAATTCTGTGGTTCCCCAATGATTGATCTGTTCATATTGATGGAGCTCTTGATCAGCATAAGGAGTAGTAACTTTTGCAGCTAAATGATAAACAACATCAATATCTTTAAGTGCCTTTCTTAAACTTCTTCCGTCTAGGATATCTCCATAAAAAAACGAGATCTTTTCTGAATTAAATTTTTCCTCAATAAAAAAATTGTAGTTATTTCTGGACAAATTATCATAAATGGTAACATGTTCTACTTTCTCATTTTCTGTTAATAAATGAGCTAGTTCTGTACCAATATACCCTGCTCCTCCTGTTATAAGTATTTTCATTCTTTTTCTATAGTTTCGGTATGTAACCCACATTCCGTTTTATTCATCCCAAACCATCTCATTTCACGCGGATCACTATTTGGATCAAGTTTTCTGGTACAAGGCATGCACCCAATGCTATTGTAACCCTTCATTTCAAGAGGGTGCTCCGGTAAGTCAAATTTCTTTCGGTAATCAAAAATCATTTTGGAAGACCAATTCAATATCGGATGATACCTTTTTGTATCGTATTTCCCATTTTCAAATTTATTGAGATTGGCACGAAACGAACTTTGACCTCCTCTAACCCCACTTATCCATACATCGTATTTCTGTAAAACAGGTTCTAAAGGTAATACCTTATTCATATAGCAACAATAATCAGGGTCTGAAGCATACATGAGTTGCCCCTTAGAGTCTCTCTGGTTTATTCGTTCAACCGGAGAACTTAAACTTTGAATATTGAAACCGAACCGTTCCTCAAGCTCTTCTTTAAATTCAAGTGTTTCAGTAAAATGATATCCTGTATTTAGAAAATATATTGGTATCTCTTTGCTTAATGAATCAATAATATGAAGTAGAGGAATACTGTGAGTTTGTAAAGAAGAAGTAAGAAAAAGCTTTAAATCCTTCTTCTTAATTTCTTCAATTTCTGAGTGTATTAATTTTATGCTTTCATTAAGATTTATGTCATCACTTGTTTTCGTTGACATAATCTACAATTTTTTGGACTGTGTTGAGCTTATCCATTTGATCATCTGATACTTTAACTCCATAATCATCTTCTATTTGAAGAAAAAAATCAAATGTGTCTAATGACTCCAAACCTTGATCGGTCAAATCTTTGTTGTCATCAAGTTCTGATACTTCAATTCGGTCATTAATAGATGCAAAAAGTTCTTTTACTTTATCATTAGTTAACATAATTGTATTGCTTTTAATAGTTTCTGTGTAAAATTGTACTCGCCCAAGATAAACCAACACCAAAACCACATATTAATGTTTTATCTGAAGGCGTTTCTTTAGAATCTTCTAAATATTTTTCTAGAATTATTGGGATAGATGAAGAAACTGTGTTTCCATAATTAGCGGCATCAAAAGGAACTTTGCTTTCATCAAGTCCGATTCTTCGAATCAATGTATCACAAATATACTTACTTCCCTGATGAAATATGAAAAGGTCTATTTCTTCTTTAGTTAGGTTATTTTTAGATAACACTTTTTCTACATCTTTTGGAACATAACGTGCCGCAAAATTAAATATAGATCGTCCATTCATGTATAAGTCCTCCGTGCATATTAACTCTCCATACCCTTCACCTATAGTTCCAAAAGTTGAATTCCCGCTCCTGAATACTGGTTTTTCTCCAATGAGTGTAACAGCACCAGCATCACCAAATAACAATGAAGTGTTTTTATCTTTCGGGTTAAGAATTTTAGAATAAGGATCTGCTGTGAATAGAAGTCCTTTTTTCATCCCATGTTGATTCATAAATGATTCAATTACAGATAAACCATACACAAAACCAGAACATCCAAGTGAGATATCAAAACTTGCTACGTGCTCCGACAATCCTAATTTCTTATGAACTAAAGATGCAGTATGTGGTAAATTATAGTCAGGATTTTGTGTAACAACAATTGCTACTTCAACCTCTTCAAGGTTTAAATCTTGTTTCTCTACTAGATTTTGAAATGCCTTTACACATAAATCAGAAGTTTCTTCGTCTTTAGCCTTTCTGGCTACTGATCGAATTCCTATTTTTTCTGTTATAAAGGTATCATCAATTTCAAACTCTTCTTTTCTATCGAAATTAGAGACCCGAGCATCAGGTATATATGTTCCAATATTAACTATGCCTATTTTATTTTCCATATGATGAAAATTTCATGTTTCCGATTACTTCAGTACCAACTTTTACTCTTGCAACAACCATTTTTGTCCCAATGTTCTTTTCTATTTTTACTTCAATATTACTTTCTGTATACAGCTCCATAGGAGATTTAACGTCTAAACCAACAAATACCCATTTTACATCATTGGATATAATATGTTTACATAATTCTTTAAGTAATGCTACTGACACTTCTGATATAGAATATCTACTATAATTTTTTATGTTTGCAATTTTCTTTTGATGATCAAATACAGAGTTTTTTACAATATCACTTTCATGATAAGGCTTAGATTTATCTATTACAGAATCAGCACTATATAAATAATATTTTATTTTATTTTCAGAGTTTGTTACCTCAAATATTGACATAATTTCTCTCTCACTATAAAATTTAGTACTAAAATAGAGATTGGTATTTGCCATAGCCCTACAAGACAATTTCACAGTATCCAGTGAACTACCTAACTCTGCTTTAGCTTCGGTATAAGCTTTATTAAAAATGTCAGGACCATGAACATAATTTCTATCATCTTTAAACTCAAATTCTAATATTTTCACTTTCCCCTCTTTGTTCTGATATATTTTTTAATATTTGTTGCATGATCAAGCGCAAAATTTCCGGACACGTAAGAACCTATCCCAACATTTTCGATTAAAACGCTACCCAAAATTACACTGCTAAAATTACCAATTTCAGTCATATGAGCAATAGTAGAATTTGGTCCAATCCAAACACCTTTGCCAACTTTACAATAACCCGCAATAACTGAGTGACCGGCAACAATTGTTGAAGGTCCAATATTGCATCCATGTCCTATGTTACATCCTACGCTAATTCTGGAATCAGACCCTATGATTGTACTATGATAAAAATATGGTTTTTGTATTACTGCATGACTCAAAATTTCACAGTCATCTTCAACTATTACATTTCCAAGGTCAATAACCTTAATAAAACTTCCATCAATTTTTGTGTTATGCATACCTCTTCCGCCCACAACTACATGGCTTTCGACCAACACATTGTTTCCAATAATACTACCATCCTCAATTACCGAATATGCACCAATTTTAGTTCCTTTACCAATTTGAACCCCATTTCCTATAATAGCTGTAGAGTGTATCTCAGACTCTTTATGAATTATAGTTTCTTTATTTTTATAGGAATACTCCTTATAAAGCTGATTATGTATTTCAAAGAAAGTTTTTTTGGGATTTTCACTAATAATTATCCCTTTTCCAGGATTAACATCATCTTGAAATTTTTCAAAAGTAATTATACAAGAAATATTCTCGTTCTTATTGGCCTTTAATAAGTAGCCTTCATTCTCAACGAAACAAATAGTTTTGTTAATATTACTAGTGGCATAATGAGTCAAGTCAAAAGAAGAATTTCTCAGAACATGAGCATTTTCAGATAGCTTAAAATCTTCGAGTTTAAAGTTCTTGTAGCCACTTTTTGTACTATTCTTCATTTTTATAACTTATAAAATTATTATAATTCCGAATATAATCTTTTTCATCATAAGTATGTGAAGCTAGAACTAAGCAAATGGCACCTGAAGAAAAATTATCTAATTCCCTCCACAAACCTGATGGCATATATAATCCTATATTGGGGCGATTAAGATGTATAGTTCTTTTTACTTTTCCATCATCCAAAATAATGTCAAAACTACCACTTGCTGCTACAATAAGTTGTTCCAATTCTATATGAGCATGACCTCCTCTCGATGATCCTCCAGGAACGTCATACAAATAATAGACCCTTGAAGTATTAAAAGGAATTTCTTCTGAATTATTTATTGCAGTAATGTTCCCTGATTCATTATTAATAAATGGAAGATTTAATAACGAAGCATCATAAATAGTTGTGGCTTTCATAGTCTATTAAAATCCTCAAAAGAATATATGTAGTCATCTGCATCAAATTTTGAACTAGATAAATGCAAACCTAATGAGTTAGTAGAAAAATTTTCCATATGTCTCCAGGTTCCTGGAGGGATGTAGAGCCCCTGATAAGACCGATTCAAGGAATAATGTGTTTTTTGATCATTCTTCTCTTTTATTACAACGTCGAAACTTCCGCTTAAAGCAATAATAATTTCTTCTTGCTTTTTATACGCGTGACCACCTCTTATCCCTCCACCAGGCACATCATATGTCCAGAATACCCTTTGTATAACAAAGGGTATTTGATCTGGGTTTTGTAAAAAAGTTAAATTACCCCTTGGATCTGTAAATTTTGGAAGTTTGATCAATTGAACTTTACTCATTCATGGCTCCCGAAACCAACTTTTTTAAATATTGACCATATCCATTTTTGATCAAATCATTAGCAACTTTTAAAACCTCTTCACTTGATATCCATTGATTTCTCCAGGCAATCTCTTCCAAACAAGCGATTTTATATCCTTGTCTTCGTTCTATAATCTCTACAAATTGTGCTGCCTCCATCATTGCATCATGGGTTCCTGTATCTAACCAGGCGTACCCTCTGCCAAGTACTTTCACATCCAGTTCTTGCTTATCTAAATAAGCTTTATTAACAGACGTAATCTCTAACTCACCCCTAGCAGATGGTTTGACGTTCTTTGCAATTTCTACCACTTTATTATCATAAAAGTATAATCCCGTAACTGCTATATTACTTTTAGGACTAGTTGGTTTTTCTTCAATTGAAAGTGCATTGTTATTTTCGTCAATTTCAACAACTCCGAACCTATCAGGGTCACTTACTCTATATCCAAAAACTGTAGCGCCCTGTAAATCTTCCACTGTTTCCTTCAGCTTTTTTCCAAAACCTTGTCCATAAAATATATTGTCGCCTAGTATCAAAGCTACGTTATCATCAGCAATAAACTCTTCTCCAATAATAAAAGCCTGAGCCAATCCATCTGGACTTGGTTGAACAGCGTAGCTTAAATCTATCCCCCATTCAGAACCATCACCTAATAACCTTTTGAAGCTCTCATTATCTTCAGGAGTTGTTATTATTAAAATTTCTCTGATACCGGCAAGCATTAATACTGAAAGTGGGTAATAAATCATGGGTTTATCATACACCGGCATAAGTTGTTTACTAATTGCTTTTGTTACCGGATATAGCCTTGTTCCGCTTCCTCCAGCTAGAATAATCCCTTTCATTTATTTCCCACTCCTAATCTTTCTAAATTATAATTTTTATCAGTTACAGCTTCAACCCATTTTAAATTATTAAGATACCATGAAATTGTATTTTTGATACCTGTTTCAAATGTTTCATCCGGTTTCCATCCTAACTCCTTATCAATTTTTGAAGCATCTATAGCATATCTAAAATCGTGGCCGGGTCGATCTGTAACAAAAGTAATCTGATCTCTGTAGTTTGTCTCTTTTGGAATTAATTCCCCGAGTGTATCGCAAATTGTATGAACTACATCGATATTTTTTTTCTCATTGTGACCACCTATGTTATATGTTTCTCCGGGTTTTCCTGAGTTCAAAACCTTAAATAGTGCCTTGGCGTGGTCATCAACATATAACCAGTCTCTTATGTTTTCCCCTTTTCCATAAACAGGGATATCTTCTCCCTGTAAAGCTTTTAGGATTACAACCGGTATAAGCTTTTCCGGAAATTGAAACGGACCGTAATTATTTGAACAATTTGTAATTAAAACGGGCAATCCATAGGTATGAAACCAAGCTCTTGCAAGGTGATCTGAGGATGCTTTACTCGATGAGTATGGTGATCTAGGATCATACGCTGTTTCTTCTGTGAAAAGATCATGATCTCCTAAAGACCCATAAACTTCATCTGTAGAAACATGTAAAAACCTAAAATCCTTCTTTTTTTCTTTTTCTAGATCAGACCAATATGATTTTGCAGTTTCTAATAAAACATGTGTACCAACAATATTAGTTTTTATAAATTCAGCTGACCCGTCAATTGAACGATCCACGTGTGATTCAGCTGCAAGGTGCATAATTGCATCAGGTTTGTATTCAGAAAAAATACTATTCATTCTTTCTGAATTACAAATATCAGCTTGTTCAAAAAAATAACGATTAGAATCCTTGATCAATTCTAAGGATTCAAGATGTCCTGCATAAGTTAATTTATCAATATTAATAACTACATGTTCGGTGTTATTAATAAGAAATCGTATTAAAGCAGAACCAATGAATCCGGCTCCTCCGGTTACAAGAATTTTCATGTTATTCTGCCTGTGTTAACACTTTATGACCTGCATTTAAAAGCTCTAAATCTTTTCTGAATAAACGAACATCTGACGACATCATGTCTTTGAGTAAAGCTTCTAAATCATACTTAGGAGTCCATCCTAATTTTTCTTTAGATTTAGTAGGATCACCAATCAAAAGTTCGACTTCTGTTGGTCTGAAATACCTTGGATCCACTTCTATTATTACATCACCTTCTTTTAAGGATATATCTTTGAGTTTATTAGAAGTCATTTTTTCGAATACTTCTGTATCAATGTTATCGATATATCCTTTTTCATCAACTCCATCCCCCTTAAAACCTAAAGTTATACCGACTTCATTAAAAGCCATTTTTATAAAATCACGAACTTTAGTAGTGACTCCTGTTGCAATAACAAAGTCTTCAGGTTTATCCTGTTGAAGTATTAACCACATAGCTTCCACATAATCTTTGGCATGTCCCCAATCTCTTTTTGCGTCCATGTTACCAATATACATTTTGTCTTGTAGACCTAAAGCTATTTTAGAAGCAGCACGAGTTATTTTTCTGGTAACAAATGTTTCTCCTCGTAATGGAGATTCATGATTAAAAAGAATTCCATTGCAGGCAAACATATCGTATGCTTCTCTATAATTTACGGTTATCCAGTAAGCATATAATTTAGCAACTGCATAAGGTGAACGAGGATAAAAAGGGGTACTTTCAGACTGTGGAACCTCCTGAACAAGCCCATAAAGTTCTGATGTAGAGGCCTGATATATTCGTGTTTTGCTTTCAAGTTCTAATAAACGCACTGCTTCTAAGATTCTTAATGTTCCAATACCATCTGCATTCGCTGTATATTCCGGTGTATCAAAACTCACTTGCACATGGCTCATTGCTGCAAGATTATAAATCTCATCAGGTTCTACTTCTTTGATAATTCTTGTCAAATTCATTGAATCCGTCATATCTCCATAGTGCAAAATCAACTCCTGATTTTCAACATGAGGATCCTGATATAAATGATCTATTCGGTCAGTGTTAAATAAAGAAGCTCTTCTTTTTATACCATGAACGATATAATTCTTTTTTAATAGTAATTCTGCAAGATATGCCCCATCCTGCCCCGTAATTCCGGTTATTAATGCTACTCTTCTTTTCGCCATATTCTATCACCTAATTTCAACTTCTTTAATTAAATCAATGTTTTTTAAAAACCATGAGTAAGTATTTTCGATACCTTCTGCCAGCTCAATTTTTGCTTTCCAACCCATACTAGTTAACCGTTCCACATCCATTAACTTTCTGGGAGTACCATCAGGTTTTGTTTCATCCCATTCTATCTTTCCGTTGTGATTAACTATTTTTTGGATCGTTTCTGCTAGAGCCTTAATGGTCAAGTCTTCTCCTGTTCCCGCATTAATAAGATCGTATTTTAGCTCTCCTTCACATTCCATTAAAAAGCGCACTGAATCTGCTAAATCTTCAACATGTAAAAATTCACGCATAGGAGCCCCAGAACCCCACAAAGTAACCTTCTCATTCCCATTCTTTTTTGCTTCATGGAATTTACGGATCATCGCAGGTAAAACATGAGATGTCTTAAGATCAAAGTTGTCTCTGGGACCATATAGATTTGTGGGCATCATAGAAATGTAATTTCTACCAAACTGCTTGTTTAAAGCTTGGCACATTTTTATACCGGCAATCTTTGCAATTGCATACCATTCATTGGTAGGCTCTAAAGCCCCAGTTAACAGATATTCTTCTTTTAGAGGTTGAGGTGCAAGTTTTGGATAGATACAAGAACTACCTAAAAAGATCAGGTCTTGAACATTATTCTCATGAGCTGCCTTAATGAGATTAGCCTCAATCATAAGGTTATCATACAAAAATTGCCACGGAAACTGATTATTAGCTAGAATACCTCCTACTCTTGCGGCCGCAATTATTATATGATCCGGCTTCTCATCTGCAATGAATTCATTTGTTACACTTTGATCCATTAAATTAACTTCTTGACTGGAAGCTAAAATCAGATTTGAATATCCAGATTTTCTTAAGTTTTCAACGATTGCAGAGCCTACCATACCCCTATGACCTGCTACGTATATTTTGCTATTTGAATTTAGTCGCAATTTTTACCCATCATGTTTAATCTTTAAAATAGAAAAGGATCTATCTCCCACCCAACCTTTCAAGTAAAATTATAGTTGAAGCAACAGCGGAAACTGTTGACGCAAAAACACCTAAATAATCTCTGAATGATGGCTTTCGCTTTACCCTTACCGTGATTGTTTGATTATTCTCAATCTTAAAATCTCTCATCCCCTCAGGAAAAGGATCTTCAAAACGATAATTGAATCTTGTAAGACTCTGCCCCCCATTTTCACGATCGTATTCTTGAATATTTATTTCAACTCTCATTTTTGACCAATCAATTTGAGTTTGTCCGTCTCTTAATGTATTAGGTCCAAAACTATAGGATAATAATTTTGTTAAGTCAGTACCTTTAGGGATTAAATATCTTCCTGAACTCCCCACATCACCCCATACATTTACTGAATCTACAAGCTGACCAGGCTCAGCTATTCTAATTAACCTTTCAGCAAGTCTGAATTGCTGAGAAGAAGTTAACTGTCTTTGTTGGGCATTCAGAGAATAACCAGATAAAAATATAAATAAAGTAACTATTGGAATTAATTTCTTGCTCATTCTTCCTTTTTAATTTTTTATTGAATTAATTAAAATCTCATTAAATGATGTGATTCTTGTCTGCTAAAACCTAATTTTGTCAATCCTGAAATAACTATTTCAGTATTATATTCTATTCTAAAGTTTTCAAGAGTCCACTCATCAGTATCAACTATAGAACAAGAAGCCCTAAAGTCATTATCTCTTGATTGCCCTACACTGCCAGGGTTTATCAAATATTTAAATCCCTTTTTAAAATTTAAAATACCTATTTTTTCTGAAACAAATGATGGAATATGTGTATGGCCTATAAAGCAAATTTCTTGTTCTATATTAGTGAGTATCTCTCTTGCTAAATACGCACTATCAATATACTTCCATTTTTCAGGATTAAATGGTGAAGCGTGTGCTGCTATCCATGAAGGGTTCTTTTTAAAAACATACGGCAAATTCTTTAACCAGTTAATTTGATCTTCATCCAACAAAGTTTTTGTAAGTTTAATTAATTTTCTATTAGGCTCTCTAAAATGTTTAATGGAAAGCATTCCTGAAACACCCGCATCATGATTTCCCATTACACAATTAATTCCTCTCTCTCTTATTATCTCCAGACATTCTCTTGGGTTTGGTCCATATCCTACAATATCACCTAGGCAAATCCATTCATCTGGTTGGTGATGATCCAATTTTTCTAATACTACTTTTAAAGCTGGTAAATTACCATGAATATCTGAGATAACCGCAATTTTAGGCATTTAGAAAAATAATTACTTTTTATTAAAAAAATGAAGCTAAGAGTTATTAGAACCAATTAATAGTAGATTTAACATTTACTTTTCATATCTTAATTATTTATTGAAAAAATATAAATATGATCATAATCACAAGAGATGCATTATAGCGGAAAAAATTTAAATGGTAATGAAAAAATTGGATTAAATTCTGAAAAAGAGAACGATATTTCCGTAGACAATATCGATCCTTTAAAGCTATTTAGTATTCTATTACTCCATAAGTGGAAGTTTATTACTTTTGTAATGGTGTTCACGCTTGTCGCAATGATTTTTTCACTTCTTATTACTCCAATATATGAAAGTCGTGGAACAATAATGATCAGTGAAAGCAAAAACAGATATTCTTATGCCGGTTCTGATCTTGAAAATCTATTGACTACAACTTATGGAATTGGAGTTGGCAGTACTATTGCAAATGAACTTCAAATTTTTAAATCCAGAAAATTAAGTATTGAACTGGCACAAAGAGTAATAGATATAGAGTTTGATGAAAATGGTAATAAATTACCAATAATTTGGAGAAAGTACCCCGATGATTCTACTACTACAAGCGTTGATACAGTTGCATCAAGATTCCGCTCAACCGTTCTATTTGAAAAACCAGACGCTACTGCTGACATAGTTTCAATAATTTTTGAGAGCCCACTACCTACTGAGGCTTCAATAATTATTAATCTGACAATGGATACTTACTCCGATTTGTCTACTGAGCAAAACAGAACTATGGCTGTTTCTGCATTAAATTTTCTAAAAGAAGAGCGAAGAAAAATTCAGAATGATTTAAAATCGGCTGAGGATTCCTTACAAAAGTTTATGAATAACACTCATCTAGTTGATGTTGATGAACAAGCGAAGGAATTAATCAATAGCTCTTCAAATATTGCTATTGAAAGCCAACGAATTGAAGTTAACCTTGTTGCTGTTCAAGCAGGCATCGATCAATACGAAAACCAGCTAGATGAGATAAAACCCGGACTGGCTGATCAATATTCTTCAGCTTTAAGTTCTGTTATTGAACGGTATCAATACGCATTAGCAGAGCTTGAAACAAATAAAATGCTTCTTGAATCAAAAAATCCCAACATTTCCAAGAGTAATCCTGAAATCCAGCGCCTTAATACTGAAATAAGTAATGTTAAAGCTCAAATTAATGAAAAAACGAATGAATTGCTTGAAAGCAACTCGGACCTTTTTCTGAGTTTTATTACATCTCAAGATGGTGGTGTTACCCAGAAAATTTCAACTATCACTCAAAAATTAATAGACTTACGACTTGAAAAAGTTCAGTATAATACACAACAAAAAGTTCTTCAAGATAGGGATGCAGAATTAAGCGCACGTTTTGATGATCTCCCTGATGACATCATAGAATTAACTAGACTGAAGCGAAACGTTAGAATTAATGAAGAAATGTATCTTCAGGTAACAAGTCAATACTCCGAAATGAGTTTATGGGAGAAAACCCAATTTGGATTAGGAAGACCTTTAGATTATGCTGAGCCTGCTAAACGTCCAATTAAGCCAAAGAAAAAAATAATAACAATAATTGGTTTTTTAATTGGATGCTTCTTTGGAGCAAGTTACATATTCATAAGTGAGCTGATTAATGATACAATTACGTCTACAGATATTCTAAAAGAATTCGACAAAGCTATACTTGGTACAATTCCTGATTTTAATTTAGTGGGTGAACTTAATCCAAAAGAAAGACAGTATATTGGAGATAAATCAGTATCTAATCAATTGATTACGTTTTTTGATCATATTTCTCCAATTTCAGAAGCATATAGGCGACTTAGAATTAATGTTGTGTATTCAAATCCTGATAAGCAGTATAAAGTAATCATGGTTACCAGTGCAACAAAGGGGGAAGGAAAAAGTACCGTTGCCGCAAATTTAGCAGTAACTTTTACTGGTTCAGAGAAAAAAGTGCTTATTATTGACCTTGATCTCAGAAGACCTACACAACATAATATTTTTGGTGAAAACAGGGAACCCGGTTTAACTGACACGTTATTTGACACCTCTGATCAAACACAGGTTTTACGGAATACCATTGCTCCAAATGTTGATTTAATTACGGTAGGCCATAAAACCCCCGAACCCGCTTCTGTACTTGACAGTAGACGATTAAAAGAACTTATAGATAAATACTCTTCGGAGTATGATCATATAATTCTTGATACTGCCCCTTACGGAATTATTTCGGATTCAGCATCTTTGTTAAGATTAGTTGATGGCATTATTGTAGTTTCAAGGTTCAATGTTACTACAAAAAGAGAACTTAACTTTACTCTGGATGGTTTGGAGCATTTGAATGCTGATGTAGTTGGTTTGGTACTAAATGCATTTAATCCGAAGAAAAGTACAGATTACTACACTAATTATAATTACTATCAGCGTACTTATTCGGAATATTATAAATATAAAGAATAATCTTTTTTATCTGCGGTTACCTTATTTGATATTATACCCATAAAGAAAGGACATGAATATGCATCATGTCCTTTCTTTAGTTTTAACTTTTTGAAACTCAGAACTTTAAATAATCATTCCGGCACCAACCGTATTATTACTAAACTCATCAATAATAATTAAACTTCCAGTAGACCTATTTTTTGAATAGCTATCATAAAATAATGGTTCTGTAGTTCTGATCCTGATCCTGCCTATATCGTTAAGGCCAATCTCTTGATCATCCTCTACCCGATGCAATGTATTTATATTAACTTTGTATTTCACTTCTTTTACAATACAACGAGCATCTTTAGTAGTGTGTTTTATACTATATTTACCGCCTAATTTAAGTTTCTCTTTATTTAACCAACAAACCATAAGGTCAATATCTTGGCCAACATTTGGCTGATTATCAGGTTTGCAGATCATATCACCTCTGGAGATATCAATATCATCCTCTAAAGTTATAGAAACCGACATTGGCTGAAAAGCTTCTTCGATTTCTTCTTCAAAATTGTGAATGTTTTTTATTTTTGAAGTAAAGCCTGAAGGAAGAGCAATAATTTCATCTCCGGGTTTAAATACTCCTCCTTCCACCCGTCCTCCATATCCTCTGTAATCAGGATGTTTTTCGGATTGAGGCCGAACTACCCATTGCACAGGAAACCGGCTATCCACATGATTATAATCACTATTGATTTCAACATTTTCTAATGTATAGAGTAAAGTGCTTCCTTCATACCAATTCATTTTCTCAGAGCGGTCAACAACATTATCTCCATAAAGCGCGCTGATGGGAATATAGTGAACATCAGGTACATTTAGTTTTGAAGAAAACTCTTTGTATTGTTTTACTACCTTATCAAACGCCTCCTCGCTATAGTCAACAAGATCCATTTTGTTTACACAAAGAACAATGTGTTCTATTCCCAATAATGAAGAAATAAATGAGTGGCGGCATGTCTGTTCAATTACTCCTGTTCTGGCATCAACTAAAATAATTGCTAAATTAGCAGTTGATGCTCCGGTAACCATATTCCTTGTATATTGAATATGCCCCGGAGTATCTGCAATAATGAACTTTCTTTTAGGAGTAGAAAAATACCGGTATGCAACATCAATTGTAATTCCTTGCTCACGCTCGGCAGACAAGCCATCGGTAAGTAAAGCCAAATTTGTATAATCGTCCCCTTTATTTTTACTCGATTGCTCTATCGCCTCCATCTGATCTTCAAAAATAGATTTTGAATCGTAAAGTAGACGACCTATTAGTGTACTTTTACCATCATCTACACTTCCTGCTGTAGAGAAGCGTAAAAGATCCATGTTTAGATAAGCATTTTCTTTGTCGTAATTTGGCATGATATTATTTTTGAACTCTCCTTTATTTAAAGTCAATTAAAAATCTGGATCAGCTCTTTTTTAAAAGTATCCTTGTTTTTTTCTTTCTTCCATCGCAGCTTCTGATCTTTTATCATCTGCGCGTCCACCCCTTTCAGTTATCCTGGCTGAAGCAACTTCCTGAATAATATCTTCTAATGAAGACGCTTCAGAAAGAACTGCACCTGTGCATGTAACATCACCAATAGTCCTGAATCGAATTGTTTTTTCTTCAATTGACTCGTCTTCCATAAGCTGAATGAAATCTGCTTCAGCCAAAATAGTACCATCTCTTTTAAACACATTTCTTTTATGTGAAAAGTAGAGTGACGGGATAGCAATATCTTCTGCAGCTATATACTGCCACACATCCATTTCCGTCCAGTTACTGAGTGGAAATACTCGAAAATGCTCCCCAAATTCTTTTTTCCCGTTAAAGAGATTCCATAACTCAGGACGTTGATTTTTTGGATCCCATTGTCCAAAATCATCACGATGTGAAAAGAATCTTTCTTTGGCTCTAGCCTTTTCTTCGTCGCGTCTTGCACCGCCAAACGCGGCATCAAATTTGTGCTTTTCCAAGGCATCTAATAATGTAGTGATCTGCAACCCATTCCTACTCGCTCTTGGACCCTTTTCCTCTTTTACCTTTCCTTGATCAATAGAATCCTGAACACTGGCGATGATCATTTCAATTCCTAATTCTTCAGTAAGCCAATCTCTAAACTCTATTGTCTCATCAAAATTGTGCCCCGTATCTACATGCAAAAAAGGAAAAGGTATTTTTCCCGGAAAAAAAGCTTTTCTTGCAAGATGAGCCATTACAATAGAATCTTTGCCGCCGGAAAACAATAATACTGGCTTTTCAAATTGAGCAGCAACTTCTCTCATTATTAAAATCGCTTCTGATTCCAGTTGTTGTATATGGTTTAATTTGTAAGACTTCATAAAATTATATTATCTCAAGGATTTTGTGACCGTATGAATAACGTTAGTTCGATTTATTCTTATTCAAATATTCAATAACCAATTCTAAAGCTTGATCCAGAGTTATATTTGTTGTGTCTATTTCTAATTCAGGATTTTCAGGAGCTTCATAAGGATCATCTAAGCCTGTAAAATTTTTAATCTCACCTTTTCTTGCTTTATCATAAAGCCCTTTCACATCTCTTCTTTCACACTCATCATAAGGAGTCGAAATATATATCTCGGTAAAATCATCACACAAATCACGAACAAAATCTCTTGCCTCTTTGTATGGAGATACAAATGAACCTAAAACAAAAACTTTATGCGCTTGTAATCTGCTCGCTAAATAACCAACTCTTTGGATATGTGCATTTCTGTCTTCTTTACTAAACCCTGTTTTTGGAAAAATATCCCGGATTACATCACCGTCAAGATGCTCTACCTCTAATCCAAAGTCTTGCATAATCTCAAAGAGCTTTTCAGAAATAGTACTTTTTCCCGAACCTGATAAACCTGTAAACCAGAGTACGGTCGGCTTCCAATTTTTCATATTCTTTTGGTTCATTTTGCTCATTTACCTAAAACCCGATTATAAAATTAGGATTCAATAAATTTTCTTTGTTGTATTTAATACCTGATTCATGAATACCTTCTTTAGCAGAATACCTATACACAGCGTCTCCTGCTGCTACATCCCATTCCATTGTTGGCCCCATTCTTGGATATAAATCGGCAGTCCCATCTGCTACTAAACAAATCTTTAATGAACTTCCGCTTTTCACTCTTTCTTTAACTTCTATCTCTTCATTTTCTAAAAATTCTTCGAGAGCAGAAGAACCATGAGAGCGACTTTCTATGATACTTATTGGTTTGGATTTATCAGCTTTTTTTGAAAAGATTTGCTCAGGAACCAAACCTTCTTTTTGCTTAAAAGAACCTTTAACTTTTTCACCAAAATAAAGAATTTTCATGGCCGGAGCATAAACTACACCAAGAATCGGAATTCCATCCTGAATCAAAGCAATATTCACAGTAAACTCTCCATTTTTCTTTATAAACTCTTTGGTTCCATCTAAAGGATCAACCAGCCAATATTTGCTCCACAGTTTTCGAGTTTCGTATTCAGGCACCCCTGACTCTTCAGATATGATAGGTACTGATGAGTCTAATTTCATTAATTCATCGACAATATAATGATGAGCCGCAAGATCCGCCTTAGTTAAAGGAGAGTCGTCACTCTTCGCTTCTACCACTATTTCATCCTTGTAATACCCTAAAATTCTATTGCCTGCTTCTTTTGCAATCTCTATGATTTGCTCGATCATTTATAGCCTTTTTAAAACTCCCAAATTAAAGGTGTTAAAGATACGGCAATCATTCCTACAATCAAATTTAAAGGAACTCCTATTTTTAAATAATCTGAATATCTGTAACCTCCGGGTCCGTAAATCATTAGATTAGTCTGATAACCAATTGGCGTTGAAAAACTAGCTGAGGCTCCCATAATTATAATTATGGCGAAAGGCATAAAATCAACTCCCATTTCCAGCGCTATTGACAAAGCAATTGGGAAAACTAGAACTGCAGCCGCATTGTTGGTGATCATTTCAGTAAGAAGCCACGTACATAAATATGTAAGAATGAGAGCAAACATTGGATTAGATGCTGCCAACCCAAGTATTCCTTCAGCAAATACTACAGCAGCTCCAGTCGACTCCAGCGCCGACCCGAGTCCTAAAGACGAACCGATAGCTATTAATACTCTCCAGTCAATGCTTTCTAGCGCTTGTGAATACCGAGTACATTTTAACCCAATCATAATGGAAGCAGCTAAAAAAGAAGCTTGTAACATACTTAAAATACCTGAACCTGCAAGTACGACCATGCCAATGAGTACCGAAACAGATAAAAATGCTCCTTCATAAGTGGTAGGCGCGGAATCCTCAATAGAACTCATCAAGTAAAAATCATTAGAGTTTCTATACTGATTTAAAAACTTAGGATGTGCTTCTAAAAGCAAAGTATCGCCACTGCTTAGTTTTACATCCCCAATTTTTTTTGATAACCTTTCTCCACTTCGTGAAACAGCAAGAACAACAGCATTATATCTATCTCTAAAACCCGCCTCCCTAATTGTTCTACCCAATATCGGGTTAGATGCGGAAACGACTGCCTCAACTAAAACTCTTTCTCGTCGTGGAGAATCTAACTTGAAAACCTGATCTGTGGCTAGTTTTAATCCTTGGATCTGTTGTACATCAATAATTGAATCCACCATTCCAATAAAAACTAACCGATCTCCTCCTTTCAATTTTTCATGAGGAGCAACAGCTGGAATAGACCGATTATCTCTTATTATTTCAGCAAGAAACAAGCTTTGTAAATTTCTCAATCCGGCTTCTTCTATAGATTTTGATATTAAAGAACTGCTTTCTTCAACTATCATTTCGATTGTATACTCGCGGGTATTCTGGAAAGTATCAATACTGGAATTGCGATTTGGTAATAGCTTATCACCAACCATTAATAAATAGAAAAAACCTGCAATAGCACACGGAATTCCTACCAAAGCAGGTTCGAATAGCCCTAAAGACCTTGTCGAAGCTTCCTCTATTAATAATCCGTTAAGAATAAGGTTTGTACTTGTTCCTATCAGCGTACACGTTCCTCCTAAAATCGCGGCGTAGCTTAATGGAATTAAAACTTTTGAAACAGGTATCCCTGTCCTTCTGCTCCATTTCTCAAGTGCTGGTATAAATGAAGCGACAATAGGAGTGTTATTGAAAAAAGCACTCATTATCATAACAGGAGACATTATCCGTAATTGAGATGATCTAACTGTAGACGCATTTCCCATTACTTTCTGTACAACAAACTGAATTGCACCTGTCTCTTTAAGCCCCGCTGCCACAACGTATAACGCTGCAACAGTTAACATTCCCTCATTTGAGAACCCTTCCAGTGCCAAACCTGTTGGTACAATCCCTGAGATTATGAGCAGAGCTAAGCCTCCGAATAAAATAAGATCAGCAGAAATTTTGGTAGAAATCAACAGAGCTAAACAAAACATCAAGACGGAAACAACTACCCAAGCTTCAAATGTCATATCAAATTGAATTAAATTCGCCCAAAGAATACAGGTATACTATTCCTTAATCAATCATTTTAAGTATTAATTTTTAATGAAGAATTCATCTACATCCTTTAATAGGCAATTCCGGTCATTTTAATCTAAAGAATTTCTTTCTTCTAAAAATTTACCCTCGCCTGCACTCCAAAATCACTGTTTTTATTTCCTTCAATTTCATTTAAGCCACTGCTTACAAAATTCCTATGTTCGAAAACTGATAGAGAGTATTTAAACCAAATATCTAAAAAATTAGTCGGTTCGTATTTTAAAACGAAATAAACCCTCTGCCCCTCCCCTGAAAGAGCTGTATTTGATAGAACATATAACAGATCATTTTCAAACTGAAATACTCTCGAATCAAAACTATCTGTATCAAAAACTGTAACCCTCGCGTCAATTTGAAGTTTTCTTGAGGGTTCGATTCTTAAGTCCTGATACAATAGCATTCCATATTCCTTAGGATCATTAGCTCCCTGGCTTTCCACTAATTCAATTCTTGATCGTAGCCGCACATTTCTGGTAATTTGATATTCCACTTGAGTGCGAATACTCGACCTTCGCTCTTCTCCAAGAAATTCTTCCTCTACACCTCTTTCATTGATCTGAGAAAAAATATCATCCTTGGTTTCCGATCGAATTAACACATAGGCATTAAGATTTCTAGTAAATTCTATTTCTAACAAGCCCAATACATCGAAACCCTGACTTGATTGATCGATTCCGGTTCTGGGAGCATCAAATCTGTATTGATCTACATATGCTGAAAGAGATATTTTATCATTTAATCCGTGTCGTATTCCAACATAAAAACCCTCTTCGTTCTGCGGATCTGAAGAACTTTCGCCGAAACCATCTCCTATAAAAGACTGAAAGTCTCTCTGATAATTTCGATATGCCATTGTAAAATCAGTATCAACACCAAGTGGGCTTTCCATTCCAGCTATTCCTCCAAACCCGCCGTTTTCACTTCTCGCTATTTCACCAAAAACCAACGCATTCCCAATCAATCCTCTGTAATCAATTCCAAAAACTGCATGCTCTCTGCCTTCAAAATCATAAAGATTTGATAGACCATTTCCTCTGTCAATAAAGCTACTGAATTGTGTGTAATATCCTGTTGCTCCAAATAATCCGATCGGGCTATTAATCCTAATTCTTCCTCCAAAAGCTTTTTGATTTATGTTATTTTTCCGATCTTTTTCATTTTCAGTTCGATGAAAACCTGTAGAAGATGGGAAACGAGTTGTATCTCCTTGAATAATTGAAGCCGTTCTAGGTCTGTTTGAATAGAATAAGGTAGTTTCAATTTTTTCTCCGTAGGTGGCTGCAATTCCTCTAAAAAAGTCTGTTTCCTGAGCCGATCCATAAGCCCTTAAACCTCGCTCATTTTTTCCAGCCGTTCCAATAACTTCACGCCCTTTTCCAAATGCAGAACCTGTCCAAAGAACAAGTCCTTGCCCAACATTTATGGCATAATCTCCTATTACCAGATCTTTCAGTTTTCCATTTTCTGAAAGAGCAATATGCCCTGATGTATAATCAAAACCTGTTGGACCATTCAGTGTTTCGCCTGCATCTTTTTCCTGCGTAAAATTGATCGAAAGGTGACGGCTGGACATTCTGAACCGTTGATAATATTTACCCTGACTTCCTAAATAACCTCCCGCCGAATCCGGGATCTCATATCCCCTCTGGTCATTAAGTTCTTGCTGATACCGGGTTATATATTCGAATGAATTTCCATCTAACCAATATGCAGGGTTTGTATACAATTCTCTGAACTTTGATGCCGAGCCACCCACAGTTACATAAGGTCTCATCCTGGAATATGTAGCATTTCCGATACCTGAAACTTTTAACAAATCTTCCGTTCGCTGAAAAGGGCTCGTTTTTCTGTAATCAATAAGTGATCGAGCAATTTTAAGATTGAATCCGGGCACTTGCAGAAGATCATTTACAGACGCTGAGTTTATATTTATTGGATTAGAAGCTAATTCTTCCAAAAACTGAGCTAATTGTTCGCCGGCCAACTCACCTTCTTCGGTATCTTGCTCTTCAAGAGCCTTTTCTAGTTGTTTTTCAATCTGAACTTTTGTGGAATCTCTGACTTGGGCCATTGAGGAAACAGAAATCAAGCCCATTAGAAAAAGAAGAAATATTTTTGCTGAAAATTTCATTAGAAAAAGAAATTCAGATCTATACCCGGGCTGTAGCCAATAGCTTCATGTCTCTGAAATGCAATATTTACTTCCCATAGTTGTGCGCTATATCCCAATCCGAAAGAATAGGTATTTGGTTCTGTAGATACCCCTACCCGGCCTTTTAAATTTTCAATTATATTTATTTCAACGCCACCTCTATAAGCAACAGGAAACTGAACATCTTTTACGATATCGAACAGAAATAACGCGTTTTGATCCAGATCGTAACTTAAGCCCAATGCCAGCTCTCTTGATAATGATTCATTTTCAGCTTCAAAATTATACTCCGGTTGATTCAGGTTTGTTGTTTTTGCTCCCAACCAAAGTCCCTCGGTAAGCTCAGCTGCAATTCCCAGATCTATACCCAAAGCAAATCCCGAACCATATGGAAATGGCTGAGAAATATGATTATAGTTTAATACTGCTCCAAATTTCAAATTATTCCAAGAATTTGCATAGCCAACCCTTACTCTTGTTTCATTAAACAAATCACCACCATATCTATGAAACCCAAAAGCTGTAGTTCCATAAGAGGTTGGTATAGATCCTAAAGCTGCAATATCCGTTAATTCTTTAAATCCGTAATTCCTTAAGCTATAAAAGCTTAAAATTCTCTTTTTGCTATTCATTGTTGCCGGATTTGAAAAAATAGCCCAATTATTATCCTGTAAAGCTGTTGTAGCCTGACCAACTCCTAGTCCGTTAGCCCCCATTGTAATTTGAGCAAATGATAAAGTTGGCATACTCATCAAAATTAATACAAAAGTAATTTTAAATAGATTAATTCGTATTCGTATCATTGGGGTATTGTTTATTATAATATGTTACTTCTAAAGAAAAGAACAAGTGTTTTATACAAGATTTTATCTTTTAATAGTATTTGGATTGATTTCTAATTTTTCCTTTGCGCAAGAGTTTGATTGTGAAGTAAATCTAAACTATGAGTTACTTGAAGGAAATTCCTATTCCTATCTCTCAGAGCTGGAAGACCGTATCGAAGAGTATATAAATGACTTCCAATGGACCGAATTCCAGTATGCAGAAGAAGAACGCATTGGCTGTCAGATACAATTAATAATCGAAAGTGGAAACTCAAGTTTTGATTATGGTTCACGTATTGTTATTACTGCGCGACGACCTATTTACGGTTCTTTAACTGAAACCAACTCAATAATATTATCTGATGAAAACTGGCAGTTTAACTATCCGGAAGGACGAACTTTAATACACGACGAACTTCAGTTTGATAATTTAACCGGCACCTTGGATTTCTTTGTTAATATAATTCTTGGTTACGATTTTGATAGTTTTTCCGACTTAGGAGGAACTCCATATTTCCGAAAAGCACAAAATGTGGTTGAACTTGCGCAAACAACTTCATCTATTGGTTGGTCTCGATCCGCAAATAACAGAAGAAATCGATTTAATTTAGTTTCTGATCTTTTAAGCACTACGTATGAGCCTTTAAGAACCGCATACTATAAATACCACCGGCTAGGACTCGATCAATTCACGCAAGACGCAAAGGTTGCTCGGGAAGAAGTCATTGCAGCAATTACAGTTATTCGTGACACCAAAAGAAGAGCTACAAGCAATTATCTATTCGACATTTTCTTTGATACCAAATCTCGTGAAATTGCGGGTATCTTTGGTGAGGCAGACGCCTCTGTTAGACGCCGCGCATACAATATACTTTTGGAAACTGATCAAGGTCATTTAACCGACTATTCTACCTTACAGAATTAAAATACTTTTATTTTGGTTTTGTATATTGTAGACCCAAAAAAGCGGTTTCATAATTAACTACGAATTGCAAAACCATAAGAATGAAATTTTATATATGTATTAAGATGGTGCCCGATGTTTACGCACCAATTCAAATCAAAGAAGGCGAACTGATCATGGATGCTGATAGAATGGTTTTAAACGCCTACGATGCATCTGCAGTTGAAGAAGCTCTGGTTTTAAAGGAAAAGCATGGTGGAGAAGTAGAAGTTGTATCTATCGGACCTGCAAAAGCATCCGAAACTATTAGAAAAGCATTGGCTATGGGAGCAGATAAAGCGACTCATATTCTTGCATCCGGTGATGAAGAATACGATTCAGCCAGCTATGCTAAAATACTTTCCGCTTTCTTAAAAGATAAAGAGTACGATGTAATTGGCTTAGGAAAACAATCTCAGGATACTGATTCAGGACTAACGGGAAGTATGGTAGCTGAGCATTTGAATGTACCTTATGCAACAAATGCAGTTGGCTTAGAAGCTGAGAATGGAAACCTTGTTGTTAAACGCCAGGGTGATACCGGTCAGGAAATGATCGAACTTCCAACTCCCTGTGTTGTTACCTGCTCAAACGATATGAATGATCCACGTATTCCTAACCTAAAAGGAATTATGGCCTCGAAAAGAAAACCAATTGATCAGGTTGAAATTTCATCTTTAGGACTTGACGAAGCTTCATTGCAAGCAAATACAAAAGTTACTTCTTATGAGGAAAAGCCTGAAAGACAAGCCGGAAAGAAATATGAAGGCGAAGCTGAAGAAATAGCACGCGAAGTAGCTCAACTATTGGATACTGAAGCAAACGTACTTTAAATAAATTATAAATGATGGATTATGAATTTTGAATAAAGTAATTCAAAATTCATCACTCAAAATTCAAAATTTGACTGAAAGGAATTAAATGAGCACGATTTTAACTCACATTGCAATCACTGACGGCAAAATTAAGCGTTCGTCTTTAGAAGTACTATCACACTGTAAATCATTAGCTGATGCATCAGGAGCTTCATGTGAAGCCGTTGTAGTAGATGCAAATGCTTCTTCCTTTGTGGATGGAATTCAAAAATACGGAGCGAGTAAAGTTCATGTTGTGGAAGATCCTATCTTCAAGAATCATATGAACACACCGCTAATTAAAGCTTTATCGAAAGTAATGAGCGCAGTTACCCCTTCTGTTTTTGCTTTCGCATCTACCGAAGGAACTAAGGATGTTTTAGGAGCACTAGCAGCTAACCAAGATGCTGCTGTAATTGCAGATGTTGCTTCATTCGGATTAATTGATGGTGGAGTAACTGCCAAACGACCCGTAATGGCTGCTAAGATTATGAACAATACGGAAGCGAAATCAGATAAAGTTTTGGTTTCAGTTCGCTCGGGTTCGTATGATCTAAATGAATCTCCGGTTTCTGCGGAAATTGTGACTATTGATTTCAGCATGGATGACTCAGAATTAAAAGCGACACTTCGTGAGATCATTTCCGCATCAGGAGATACTATTGACTTAAACGAAGCAGAAGCAATCGTTTCTGCCGGACGTGGAGTAAAAGATGAAGAAGGAAAAGCTTTGATCTCTGAATTAGCTTCTATATTGAATGCAGGAATTGGAGCTTCAAGAGCACTTACCGAATCAGGAGTATACGATCCAAGTTTACAAATCGGACAAACCGGAAAAGTGGTTTCTCCTCAGCTTTATATTGCTGTGGGAATTTCAGGAGCAATTCAGCATGTGGCTGGAATGGCTAATAGTAAGGTAATTGTAGCCATCAACAAAGATCCTGATGCTCCCATTTTTGAAGTTGCTGATTACGGAATTGTTGGAGATTTATACAAAGTACTTCCTCCATTCATCGAAGAAATAAAGAAAATCAAAAGCTGACGAATTATTAATTATAAATGATAAATTTTGAATTATTTAGTTTCTATTTAGGATAGAGTCTAATTCAAAACTCAAAATTCATCATTCAAAATTTCTTTTATGGAAGATAAATTTGACTGTATTGTAATTGGCGGAGGAGTTGCAGGGTTAGCTGTAGCAATGACACTTGCCCGAAATAACATGAAATTTCTTCTTATTGAAAAAGGAGAATTTCCCGGATCTAAAAACGTTTCCGGTGGTGTGCTTTGGGGAAGCGACCTCAATAAACTCGTCCCAAATTATTGGGAAGAAGAAGATGGCGGTTGGGAGCGCTTTATCAATCATCGTCGACTTACATTCATGGACGAGCAGTCTACGTTCTCTTTAGATTTCAAGTCTTCACATTTTAATGAACAGCCTTATAATGGAGTCGTAGTACTTCGCTCCAAGTTTGATAACTGGCTTGCAGGTAAGGTTCAGGAAGCTATTGATGCCAGTGATTTTGCCATGGATTCTTTCATCGCTACGGATATTAAAGTTGATGAAGTGATTCTTGAAAACGATAAGGCAGTCGGCATCAAAACCGGAGAAGATGAGTTTTTTGCAGATTCTGTAATTATTGCAGAAGGTGTAAATAATCTTCTTACTCGTCAGGTAGGTTTGCAGGATAAATATGTACCGGCTGATCACATGCTTACAGGTATCAAAGAAATCATTCGTTTTGATCAACAAGTATTGGAAGATCGTTTCCAGTTAAATGGTCTTAGCGGTATGAGTAATGAATTTGTAGGCTGGGCCACCAACGGAATTGAAGGCGGTGGTTTTCTCTACACTAATAGAGATACCATTTCTCTTGGATTGGTTTTAGGATTGAAGGATCTTCGTGAAAAGAAACAAAAGCCTTATGATGTTCTCAATCATTTTAAAAAGCATCCTACTATTGCAGATGCAATCAAAGGTGGTGAAGTAGTGGAATATTCTGCTCATGTAGTTTCTTCGGGAGATTCCAGAGTGATGCCTAAAGAATTATATAAAGATGGAATTCTACTGGTTGGTGAAGCAGCAAACTTACTGATGAATGCAGGAAAAGCTATTCAGGGAATGGATTATGCTATGAGATCCGGAATTCTTGCTGCAGAAACCATTGTGGAAGCGAAAGCAAAAAATGATTACACATCTGCTACGTTGAAGGAATATCGCAAGAAGATGGATGACAGCTATATCATGAAAGACATTAAAGGATTTCAGGATGCGGTACATTTGCTACATACAGATGTAATGCAAAATAAAGTTCCGAACTTGGTATGCGACTTTGGTCGTCAATTCTTCAGTATTAAAAATGAGCCCACTCCGAAATCTGAGAAAATGTTACTCGGAGCGGTAAAAAGACATTCTTCCCTCTGGGAATTAGCGAAATTAGGATTTAAAGCAAGGAAGTCTTTGTGATGAATAACTCTTTTGCTCGTCATTCCTGCGAAGGCAGGAATCTAATATTTAGTAGAAATACAATTTTATTCAAACAATCCAGATCTCGGGCATACGCCGCGAGATGACAAGTTGGTTTATTATGCGTAGTCAAACTTTTCACGTTTCACTTTTTATGTTTCACTTTTTATGTTTCACTTTTTGATATTAATACTATGAAATTACTCAGTTTACCGGAACGCCTCGGACTTGTTAGCTATAGAAATCAAGCTAAATCTGAGATCAAACCACATATTATTGTGGATACAGATATTTGTAATTCAGGATGCCCACATAAATGTACAACATGGGTTTGTCCTGCTAATTGCTACACTATGGACGAAGCCGGAAAGGTTCATTTTCAAGTCGAAGATTGTATCGAATGCGGAACTTGTATGTATGCCTGCGATCAGGGAGCTGTAGACTGGAATTTTCCTGATCCTGAAATTGGACGAGGCGTTACTTGGAATTTTGGATAAAAAAGTTTACGGTTTGATAATGTGATAGTGTTACGGTTATGCTAAGCCAAACCGTAACACTATCACACCTTAGCACTCTCTTACCAGTTCAAATTTTTTTACACATTCTTAAACAACATTAGTGCGCAAATACGTTATTTTATGGAAGCGTTTCCAACAAGATTTTTCAATAACTAAAGACTTTTCAAAAAGATGAATACAGTACTAGAAAGAGAGCTCTCATTTGACCTCACCGAAGACCAAAAAATGATTCGCGACAGCGCAAAGGAATTCGTTGAACGTAATGTTGCAGACACAGTCATGGAACGAGATAACAGCAAAGAATTTCCTCACGAAATTGTGAAGCAATTGGGAGAACTTGGGATGTTGGGAATTTATCATGAGGAACAATACGGAGGCGGTGGATTTGATGTAGTTAGCTTCTGCCTCGCATTGGAAGAGATCGCTCGTTGGGATGCTTCTCTTGCACTAACAGTAGCTTCTCATACTTCTTTGGGAACTGGTCACATTGCTGTAGCAGGTTCTCATGAACAAAAAATGAAATATATGCCTGCTCTTACTTCTGGCGAGCAACTTGCTGCTTGGTGTTTAACAGAACCAGGTTCTGGCTCTGATGCTTCAGGAATGAAAACAACGGCTATAAAAGACGGTGATCATTATATCATTAATGGCTCAAAAATATTTATTACTCAAGGTTCTGTTGGTGATGTGTATGTAGTTCTCGCTAAAACTGATCCCACTAAAGGAACAAAAGGAATCAGCGCATTTATCGTAGAAGGAAAATGGGATGGCGTAAAACCCGGTCCCGGAATGCATAAATTAGGAATGAATTCATCCGACACTACCGAGGTAGTTTTCGAAAATGTGAAAGTTCCTGCTGAAAACTTACTTGGTGAAGAAGGCAGAGGATTTATTGACACCATGAAAGTTCTGGATGGCGGTCGTGTTGGAATCGCTGCTCTTTCTGTTGGAATTGCCCGCGGTGCTTATGAAGAAGCTCTCAAATATTCTATGGAAAGAAAGCAATTTGGAACAGCTATCGGAAACTTCCAATATATGGAAGGCAAAATCGTAGACATGGCCACCGAAATTGAAGCAGCACGCTTACTTGTTCTGAGAGCTGCTGTGCTTAAAGACAAAGGCAAACCTTACACTGTGGAAGCTTCCATGGCTAAATTATTTGCTTCAGAGCTTTCTGTAAGAGCTGCTTTGGAGTCCATTCAAATTCATGGTGGATACGGATATACTAAAGAATATCATGTAGAGCGATTCTTAAGAGATGCTAAATTAATGACTATCGGTGAAGGAACTTCTGAAGTTCAACGATTGGTCATTGCCAGAGAATTAAAGAAGACGCTAGCTTAAATAGCTGATCGAGTACTTTTTAGAAAGCCCTTAGCTTAAACCGTTATGGGCTTTTTTTTATTGAACTTATTTTATGATATTGAGCATCAATCTCAATGAGATTTAAAATAAAATGATCTCTCGAATACCTCTGTTGCTGATATTCATTATTTGGATAGTATATTCTCAAAGTTTAGACGCTTTTCAGTCTGAAAAAAAGGAAGTTATCTCGAATCCTGAACATGGAATTTGGCAAGATAGAAATGAATCACCAATAAACTTTAAAAAAGCCGCAGTCTTTGGATCTAATGATCAAAACGAACAAGCGTTATATACTTATGGTGGTATAGCTGTTGATGAAAAGGAAAATCTCTATTTTTTAGATAAAAGCTTAAGCCAAATTATCGCTTTCGATAAAAAAGGTGAATTGAAATGGAAAATAGGTCGATCAGGAAAAGGACCTGGCGAACTTGAAAATACTCTTGGTATAGCTACCGATGATAAACACATCTATGTGTCTAATATACGAGGCACAAGAATTGATAAATTTGATTTGAATGGTCAATTCGTTAGGAGTTTTAAACTTCCAAAAAAAGAGTTGGTATCCAACATTGAAGGATTTACAAAATCTGGTGAGCTAGTTCTTTCTAAATCTATCTCTGGTAAATTTGGAGATGTTATTTCGTTCTATGATGTAGATTCGATGAACAAGATAAGGTCTTTTGAGATAGATGCCGGTAAAGGTCTTAAAATTCCTAGAAATATAAATTCTTCTCCAGGTATACAGGTTTACGATACACTTATTGCGAGCGGGAGTATTGTAGACTTTTCTTTTGGTTTTTATAATATATCGGGGGAAAAAGTCATCAAAGTACGCAAGGACTTCAACAAGATTGTTAAACCAACTTACTACTCTACGGGAAAAAAAAGAGGCATTACGGATAACAGTAAAGTACGTCCACCTTTGGTAATTTCAGATGAACACTATCTTGTTTTTTCGTGGTGGACGGACAATCTGACCTCCTCTTCTCAGAAACTTGAATGGAAAGACAGGGAGTTTAAGCACTCACTTGACCTATTCAGAAAAGACGGTACTTTATTATTTTCGGAATATGGAGATGGTATAAGATATAAACTTGGAAATTTTATTTACGTTGATAGAAATGGTTTTTTATATACTAAAGAAGAGAATATGGTTATTAAGTATAGTGTGCTCGTAAATTAAAAAAGACCTTAGCGGAATTTATTTTAAGTATTTAACTACAAAGCTCATAGCTTGAAGATCTATAAGCTTTTTTCATTGAACTTATTTTAACATATTCTCCCTATAAGAACTATTACATGAGATATTCAACTTTTTTACTGCTCACATTTTTTCTATCTGTTTCGTGTTCAAAGTCTAATGATGACATATCCCCCGGGGAAAGTGATGGAATCATAAATAATCCCGAATACGGTATCTGGCAGGATCGTGAAGAGCCTCCCTTTGAATTTGAACTAATACAAACTTTCGGTGCAGAAGTAGCTCCTGAAAATGAAATTTTGGGTGCTGGTACAGCCATGTTCACCGATAACGCACAAAACCTTTATATACTGGACAATCGTCTCTCAAAACTTCTTTCATTTGATAAAACCGGACAACTCCGATGGACAGCAGGCAAAAATGGAAGAGGTCCCGGAGATTTCGAAAATGCTTGGAATATGATCTGGGATGGAAATGAAACAATTTATGTGTCCAATATTGCCCGTTCTCGTATTGATCTTTTTAATTTAGAGGGAGAATTCATAAAAACCTTAAGTGTCAATAATGAAAAACTGAAGGGAGTTAACATTCATGGATTTATGGAAGATAAAATGGTTATAAGCACAAGTATATCCGGTTCATTTGCAAAAGAATTCTTTTTTATTAATCCTGAGAACCCCGATAGCATTTCATACTCTTTTATTATTGATTTAACTGACGAGCTGAATATTCCACAGGGAATGAGTTGGTTCTCCCAAGTTTCAATCTTAAACGATCTATTAGTAATTTCGGGAATGTCAGACTATTCCTACACTTTTTATAATATTGACAGTACTAAAATTAAACAAGTAAACAGAGACTTCGACAACATAATGCGTGCCGGATTTTTTCAAAATGATAATGGAAGATCCATTGGAAGCATGGGAGGATTAAATCAGTTATTAAAAGTTGGTGATGAGTTTTACATCTCGACAGCCGGATGGCCAACCAATATCGAAGACCCGGATCAATACATGAAAGATTTAAACTCTGGCAAAGACCGAAGAGCTATCTATAGAAATACAACAGATCTTTTTGATGAAGATTTTACGCTCTTATACTCCATAGAATCCGATGGTTACATCAATGAAAAGCTGGGGCTCATTATCCATACCGATGATAAAGGCTATCTTTATTCTATGAATTTCTCTCCTTATACACACATCAAAAAATACAAGCTTGTCATAAATGAGCAGAATTAACATTTACTTTTGACCAATTTCTTACTTAAAAATTCTGTTATGAAAATCATCCTTTCTTCTCTATTCATCTTTTCATCACTGCTTCTATTTCTAACTTCTTGTTCAAATAATGATTCTGAAACTAAAGTAGAAAGAATTATCTCCAATCCTAAATATGGCACTCTACAAAATTCAGCCTCTGCACCTTTCGAATTTGAACTACTCGATTCTGTTTCTATTCAATTACCAAATGATTTTATTTTATCAAGAATCACTAATCTTGCTACTGACCAAAACGGCAATTATTATTTTATGGATAAAGCACAATCGAAGCTAATTTCTGTTTCTTCAGATGGTTCTTTAAGGTGGATGACTGGCGAAAAAGGAACCGGTCCTGGAGATTTCGAGAATGTTTGGGATATTTTGATCTTAAATAACTCGATACTCGTTAGCAATATCAATAGTTCACGACTTGATTATTTCGATTTTGAAGGAAACTTTATTAAAAGCATCCCTATGACTAAAGAAATTAGTTTTTCATCCATTGAAGGAATTACTGAGAGTGGAAATTTAGTAGTAAGCGGTCCAAGATGGGGTTCCTTTGGTCATCATATTTTTATAGTAAAACCGGAATCGGATTCTTTAACCGTAATAAATTCTTTTGAGATTGACGAAACGAATGGCATTAAAATTCCGGAAAACTTTACTGCTAAATCAGAAATAAATGTAATAGACGACCAGATCATTACAGGGAGCATCCATAATTATTCATTCACTATTTCCAATCTCGAAGGTGAAAAAATTAAAACCATCAATAGAGATTTTGACAAGATTGTTCGTCCTGGAATGTTTGTTTCGGGGAACTCAAGCACTATGAATAGCTTTGGAATGGTTCTGCCTCCTTTCAAAATAGACAACAATCTATATCTGGCTTCCGCGATCTGGCCAACTAATGTTTCTGACCCTGATGAATTCACCAAAAAATCAGCAACCGGATCTTCTTTGAGGGCTGAATTCGAAAACAGCATTGATCTCTTCGATTCAAATTGGAACTTGCTGTATTCTTTAGAGAGCGAAGGATATGACCCCAAAATGGGCAGGATTCGCTTTGTGAAAGATGGCTATATTTTTACAGCAAATACAGATCCGTCACCAACTATTTATCGATATAAGATTTCAACACAAAACTAATGGACCTCTTCAATTTATTTAAATTTTATTCTCCGATAAAAATATTTTCCTTACTATCATTCAAATAACATTTCACCTATTAATAAAGTTTTAGAATGTCTAAGAACCTATTCAACATTGACGATGCTCTCCTCTTTGAATCCGAATTGAACGAAGAAGATCGTTTGATTATGGAAACCGCGCGCGATTACGCTCAAAGTAAACTCGAGCCACGTGCACTCAAGGGAAACACAGAAGAATATTTCGATCGTGATATTGCCTTAGAAATGGGTGAAATGGGACTTCTTGGTGTTACCATTCCTGAAGAATATGGTGGATCAGATGCCAGCTATACCGCGTATGGTTTAATCGCCCGTGAAGTAGAACGTGTGGATTCGGGCTATCGCTCTTTTATGAGTGTACAATCTTCTTTGGTGATGTATCCCATTTCTACATTTGGTACGGAAGATCAGAAGCAACGCTTTTTACCAAAACTGGCATCCGGAGAAATGATCGGTTGCTTTGGTTTAACGGAACCTGATCATGGTTCTGATCCCGGAAGTATGGTTACGACTGCTATAAAAACAGATGGCGGTTGGATCATGAATGGAGCCAAAATGTGGATCACCAATTCTCCTATTGCTGATGTTGCCGTAGTTTGGGCAAAAGCCAAAGAGAATAAAGATGACGAGGGAGTTATCCGTGGATTTTTAGTCGAAAAAGGAATGGAAGGTTTTTCTGCACCACATACCAAATTCAAAATGAGTTTACGCGCTTCCGAAACCGGTGAGCTGGTTTTTGATGACGTATTTATCCCTGAAGAAAATGCATTTCCTGATATCAAAGGATTGAAAGGACCATTTATGTGTTTGAATTCTGCTCGATATGGAATTGCATGGGGAACCATTGGCGCCGCTGAATTTTGTTATCAACGAGCTCGTCAATATACTTTGGATCGTAAGCAGTTCGGAAAACCATTGGCTGCCAATCAGTTGATTCAGACGAAACTTGCTAATATGTTAACTGACATTACCAATATGCAGATGTTGGCTTTCCGATTGGGTAAACTTAAAGACGAAGGTAGAGATCATCCTTCAATGACTTCTCTTGCTAAGCGTAACAACTGTGGCAGAGCATTGGAAATCGCTCGTATTTCTCGTGACATGCACGGTGGAAACGGAATTGTGGGTGATTACAGAGTCATACACCACGTGATGAATTTAGAATCTGTAAATACTTACGAAGGAACATACGATATTCATGGGTTGATTCTCGGAAGAGAAATTACCGGAATTCAGTCGTTTACTCCGAAGGGGAATTAAATTTAATCTCAAGTTTAATTATATTGAATCATGAAATGGAAAGATTATATAGGATCTAACCCTGAAGTATTATTCGGTAAGCCAGTACTTAAAGGAACTCGTATTTCGGTAGAACTTATCCTCGAAAACTTGGCGAGGGTACCTCAGAAGATCAGCTATTAAAATCTTATCCGAACCTTTCCTCAAAGCAAATTCAAGCTTGTTTGTTATTTGCTGCACTATCATTAAGAGGTGAAATAACTTTTCCGGTTGCATCATGATTCCTCTCATTAAGGATTTTGGGGAATTTGTATTACTCATCAAAATTAGAAGTAGATCTTAACTTGAATATGATAGCAACGACCTTAGAATTATGAACGGAGTAGTGAATCCGAATTAGAGCGTCTCCCCAGGAGGAATAATTCCACACAGGCCAAAAACTAATTAACTTTATCAATTGAAGGAAGACCTTTGGAATTATTCAGCGAAAGTTCGGTGAACGCGTTCATAATTCTTAGTCTTGATCTTTTGTTACTTTTGTATCAAGACAAAAGTAAAACACCTCATTACATTTCTATCAGACATCAAAAGGAAAGAATATTCTAATGAAACGATATCAGCTCGTATTTTGTGGTATATGTAAATACTTTAATATCAAAGCAATATTTACTGATTATGAATGCTCCAACACCAAGAACACCAGCTCCTGAACTTTCTTTTCCACTTACCAATGGCGAAAAATGGAATCTCAGTGAACAAAATCCTGAATCGTTCACCATGGTTGTTTTTTACCGAGGATTGCATTGCCCTGTCTGCAAAGGATACACTCAAAAGCTAAACAAGCTTGTGGAAGAATTTAAAGAACGCGGAGTTGAAGCCGTGACAGTGAGCATGGATTCTGAAGAAAGAGCTCGAACTTCCGTGCAGGAATGGGAAGTTGATAAGCTTAAAGTCGGATACGATCTCTCTGAAGAACAAGCTCGTGAGTGGGGACTTTATTTCTCGAAAGCGATTAAAGATGAAGAACCTGAGCTTTTTTCTGAGCCGGGATTATTTTTAATCCGTCCTGATGGCGAATTGTACTATGTGGCCATAAACTCCATGCCGTTTGGTCGCCCGGATTTAAAAAGTATGCTTAATGCACTAGACTTCATTCTGGAAAATGATTATCCGGCAAGAGGAGAAGTTGCTGAATTAGCTTTACAAGACTAAATTTCAGCTCCTACTTAAATTTTAAATCACTTATAAATTATGATCGCCCGAATCTGGCATGGTTGGACTACACCTGAAAACGCTGATGCTTATTATCAGGCTTTAACTGAAGAAGTGATTCCACAAATCGAGAGTTATAAGATGAAAGGCTACCGTAAGATCGAAGTGTTGCGTCAAGAACATGCTGACGAAACAGAGTTCATTACCATCATGTATTTCGATTCTTTAGATCTTATCAAACAATTTGTTGGTGAAGATTACGAAGTAGCACACGTTCCTGAAGTTGCTCAAAAAGTATTAAAGCGATGGGATAAACGCTCACAACATTATGAGGTAGTGGATAGTTTTAGTTATTGAGCTTTGTTGGAAACGTTATCCCTTTAGATGTTTGGAAATTCGTTGACAGTTTTGTTTTAGATTAAAGAATTATCTCCACGCATACGCATGGAGATGACAGTGTTTCTACGGAAGTAACCACAAATAGAGTCATCCTCCGGCGAAAGCAGAGGATCTCAATCGTTGACAAAGCTGAGGGATGAATAAATGGTATCCGATCTCTTCCTCAATAAGTAGCTTCTGAAAATCAGCTCTTTTTATTTAGTTTATATTCTATTTTTGTCATTGATTACCTGACATCTACAGCGATGACCCTATGTCTTAAACCTGAGTTCGGTTTTAAAATATGAAACAACTAGCGTCTATTTGTCATTCCTGCGGAGACAGGAATCTAAATCGTCCTTTAAAACTCATTAGAAATGGTTAAAATAGATTCAGATTCCAGGCATACGCCGTGGAATGACCTTAATTATACTCAAAAAGTGTTTTTAAATCGAACTCAGGTTTTAACTTTAATTCAGTCTGTCAACGAATTACATAACTTCTACAGAAATGACAAAACCTAGTTGGAAGACTCTCATTTGTAATTTGACTTAAGCTCTGATAATGAATTCATGGCGCAAGAAGCAAAGATTTTCAACTGCCGTTCCACCGCAGAGTATCTGAACGAGAATGACGCATACATTTTCCTCTTGTTCAAGTCCCATATTGTTCTAACTTCCTTTAATCAATTCATTCACAAACGATTACAGAGTATATGATTAAAAAAATAATTCTGGGTTTAGCGATAATTTTTGTTCTTCTTCAATTTTTCAGGATTGATAAATCTGTTCCTGAAGTTGATGCTAAAAAAGATTTCCTTACAGTCTATACTCCACCTGTACAAGTAAAAGCAATTATTGAAGACACATGCTACGATTGCCATTCCTATAAAACACAATATCCCTGGTATTCAAACATCGCTCCTGTTTCGTGGTGGTTAGCTGGTCATATTGATCACGGAAGAGGAGAGCTTAATTTTTCGACATGGACAGACTATAATGATAGAAGAGCCGATCACAAACTGGAAGAAGCTGCCGAAATGGTATTGAATGGAGAAATGCCTCTGCCCTCTTATACTTACGCTCATTGGGATGCTAATCTTTCTGAAGACCAAAAAATGGCTATGGCTGACTGGTTTGAACAACTTAGAGAAGAGATAAAAATGGAAGCTGAAGAAGATTCCACAGAGTAAAAAAAGTTATTCGATGTTTTCATTCCGAGTTCAATTCGAGATCTTTTTGAAGCATTACTTGTAATAATTAGCACTACTTAACTCAGAGTCTTTTCTTAAGATCCTGAAACAAGTTCAGGATGATCTATTTATTTTAATATCTTCCTCTATGCAAAAACTTCTGAAAGAAATACGAGCTTGCACCGTATGTGAAAAAGAGCTCCCTCTTGGTCCAAGACCCATAGTTGCGGTTTCTCCTTCAAGCAAAATTGCTGTTATTGGTCAAGCTCCCGGAACGGCCGTACATCAGTCGGGAATTCCGTGGGACGATCCCAGCGGTTGCCGGCTTCGTAATTGGATGGGAATAAGTGATGAAATTTTTTATAATGAAAACCAGATCGCTATTATTCCAATGGGCTTTTGTTACCCCGGCAAAGGAAAATCCGGCGACCTCCCACCTCGTC
>Ga0189291_100187_pt1 | contig 45614 bp, 38 predicted proteins | sample UW1redminimetaG_FD_130331 | JGI IMG/M metagenome (GOLD analysis project Ga0189291, IMG submission 130331) | Marine microbial communities from the Costa Rica Dome - UW179B-red mini metaG | ecosystem: Environmental > Aquatic > Marine > Oceanic > Photic zone | place: Costa Rica: the Eastern Pacific... | reverse complement strand
TTATCCATTGTGAAGGAGACAGCTATCGACGCAAAACCGCCCTGAAAAAGGAGAAGAACTAAACGGCGTCAACCGGCCAAGATAATTGACGCTGAACCGGACAAGATAGTTGACGCTGGATAGGCATCAGAGTGCCCGCTGCCGTTGGTGATTTCCTGATTCTGGACGCGGTGCGCGAAAGCCATGGTTTTGCGGTGGCCGTCACCGAAGATGCTATCGCCAGCGCGCAACAGGAATGTGCGGTCACCGAAGGTTTGCTGCTCTGCCCTGAAGGCGCCGCCACACTGGCTGCGCTAAAACAGGAGCTGGCCAGCGGGCGTATCCGACCCGACGAGCAGGTGGTGATGTTCAATTGCGCCACCGGCCTGAAATATCCCATGCCTTCACGACATCACCGCATTGATCTGTCACAGCCAGTGGATTACGGCTTTATAAAATCGGTGGTGTAGTCGCGTTTCCTTCCCTACAGCCGAATCACATGCCCTTGCTGCGGCGTCGCACCACCGGCCAGCAACTGCGCAAAGACCTGCTGCGCCGCGTCAAGGCCGTGGCCTTCAACGATTTTGAGCAACTCACGTTGTGGATCATTAACGTGAGCACTAAAACGCGACCAGGCATTGCCCAGCTGCTCAGTGAAGGTCTGCGCACCCCACTCGGCGGTGCGTTTGATAATCTGATCAGGGGCAAAGAAAAACGTCGGCGCAGGTCCCGGAAGCGTCTGTTTTGTCGGCATCGCCACGGTCTGCGCCGATCCCACCACGCAGCTGTACTTCAGCGCACGGCAGTGATGGTGAATGGCACTGCGCAGTTCGCGATCACCGGAGAAATCCACATACAGTGTGGGCACCTTAGAGTCCAGCGTGTCCAGTTCCGAGTAGGTCAGGGTGTGCCGGTAGCAGCCGGAGCCGGCCACGAAGTCACGGTTACGTTGTGAGGTCAGCCCTATGGTGTCCACGGCATCATCAATACAAAAACCGGTACCATAAGCGGTCTTGCTGGATGCGCTGGAGATCACCACCCGCTTGGCGCCAAACCAGTTGTTGTCGGCGAGAAAGTCAGCCAACGTAAATGAGGTGATAAACAGTGGCCGGTAGATCGCCTGAAATGCCTCGCTGTCTGTGGTGTACAGTGGATCAACCTGGCAGCGCAGGTACTGATTGTAGGCCGCCGGCAGGGCCTGACGATGCGCCGTACCGTCGCGAAAACCGCGCTTGCCCACATTCGCGGCCTGCACACGCAACACACTGGCCGGCGGAAAATAACCGTAGAAGCGCTCACCCTCGCTGATACCCTCAACCGCCGAGGCCACCACATTGGCAAAACCCCACACCGGCACCTGTCCCCAGGCAGCATCGTCGGTGGGGAAGAAATCCCAGTAACGCATGGCCTCACCGTAGGCGGCATAGGTCACATTATTGGTGGTCAGCGAAAACAGGTCCGGCGCCAGCAGTACCTCACCCGGCGCGGGTGCAGCGGGCGGGGACAGGTCCTCGATGTGCATCTGCGACAGCTCGGTTTTGTTGATCAGCAGTCGGGCTTGGGGATGTTGGGGCACGGTGTTCTCCTGATTTGAGGCTTCTTGTTTGTCTTTGAGTCTATAGGAATTCATCAGGTACCGACAATTATCAATGGTGATACCATAAGGACAAGGCGAAAGTTCGAGCCGCTATCATCGTCGGTTACCGTAAGAGGCTGCGTTAATGTTGTTGTACATTCTCGATCTAGTTGGCGTTGCCGTTTTTGCGATCAGTGGTATATTGGCTGCGCGTGACCGCGAACTGGATGTGTTGGGCGTTATCGTGGTGGCGGCGATGACGGCTATCGGCGGCGGAACACTCAGGGACCTGTTGCTCGATCGCCATCCGATTTTCTGGCTCACTGACACGACCTATCTTGTTGTCATCATCGTGGCGGCACTGGCGACCATCCTCTATGTGCGCTACCGGCCGGCGCCCATGTTTAGTTTGCGCGTGGCAGATGCTTTTGGATTGGCCCTGTTTGCCCTGCTGGGTGCCAGCTATGCTGAGGCTGCACAGGCGCCGGCGCTTATCGTCATCTTGATGGGCACCATGACCGGTGTTACTGGCGGGGTGTTGCGGGATATCGTGACGGCAAGGGTGCCGCTGATCATGCAGCGGGAAATCTATGCATCGGCGGCCATTGCCGGAGTAGCCGCGTATCTGCTGATGCAGTCACTAGGAGTGCCTCAGCCTGGCGCCTTTGTAGGGGGTGTGGTTGTCGTGGTGGCATTACGCCTGGGCGCGCTGCGCTGGAATCTGCACCTGCCTACTTTCCGGTGATATAGTCAGCGTGGAAAACGTCGTTACCCGGCTGCTTGGTGCACCGGGCATGGCATCGCCAATAGACCGTCATTAAATTATAAGGAAGTATATCCATGTCATTAACGACAATGCTCGTCCCCACCTATACGCAGATGCTCGGAACGCTATCAGGCTGGCTCAAGAAGGCACAGACGCAGTTACCGAAAGAAGATGCAGAAGCGCTTTTATCCGCGCGCCTGGCGCCGGACATGTTTCCTCTGTCGACTCAGATCCGGTTTGCTTGCGTGCAGGCCCAGGAGGCAATATGCCGGCTGCAGGGTAAGCCCTTCCCGGCGTCTGTCAATGAGCTACTCGAAGAAGGGCGAAATGCAGGCGAGCGGCCCGGCTCGCTCGCCGATGCCCAGGCGCGCATTGATCAAACTATCGCACTGCTGGACGGCCTCGCCCCCGACGCGCTGGATGCAATGGCGGGTAAGCCACTTGCGCACGAACTGCCGAACGGTATGATTCTGGATTTGACCGCCGAGCAATATGCACGCGATTGGACACTGGCCCAGTTCTATTTCCATCTCATGACTGCCTATTCAATAATGCGCAGCGAGAAGATAGAACTTGGCAAAGCTGACTATGTAGCGCACATGTTTCCGTTCATACGTGCTGAAACGATACCCAAGAGTTAACAGCGTCAGGTGGCGAGTGACAAAAAGTATCAGGGCCGGCAGGCAGGCTCTCGCCCCCGAGCCTGGGCGGTCTCAAACGTTTGGACGGCAGCGGGCATACGTTGCTGCAGTTCACTGATGCGGGAGTCGGGCGCAGGGTGCGTGGAGAGCAGTTCAGGGGGTCCGCCACCGGACGCCCGTGCCATGTTGTGCCACAGCGTGACACTTTCGCGGGGGTTAAATCCTGCCCGTGCCATGTAATCAAGGCCCAGACGATCGGCCTCAGTTTCGTCGGCACGTGAATACGGCAAGGTAAGCAAAAGATCCGCCCCCATGCCAATCAGCCCCGGGTCCATGCCCGTGGTCTGGGCGAGTACCGAGACGCCCATCTGTGTTGCCAGCTGAGTGGAAACACGTGCCGCGGAGTGCCTGGCGGTGACGTGGGCAATCTCATGGCCGATAACGGTGGCGAGCTGGTGTTGATTTTCGGCGACATTGAGCAATCCCCGGAAAACACCGATATTGCCACCGGGCAGCGCGAACGCATTGACCGCGTCGCCGTCAAACAGTACGACCTCCCAATCCATCCCGGTATTCATCTCGGCCAGCACAGCATTGGACACGCAGTTCACATAACGGGTCATTGATTGATCGGTGCTGACGCTGTTCTCCTGCTTGAGTTGGTTGAAGGCCTGTTCCCCCATGCCGGCCATCTGGCTTTCGGACACCAGTAGTACTTGGGAGCGCCCGGTCGGCGAGGTGGCACAGGCAGTCACCAGCAAGGGCAGCGTCAGTAACGCGAGGGTAATAGTTTGAAATTTCATCATGAATGGCTCCTTGCACGCCAGCGGGCCGTAAACCACCAGCGTATCCCCCGGGCAGAGCGATGTACAGTGCGGTAGCACACCGACTGCCGATGATCCACCGCTGGCTATGGCTTGCTTCGTATCAACCATTCGGCGATAACAAGATTGATAACCAGGCCAATGAGTCTGTCGTAGTCATGGAGCAGTTGTGCCAGAAATGGCCTTAATGCCTCAACCTGTCCCAGCGTGAATACGGCAAGGACCTCGATAAACAAGGGTGTGACCACTGCCAGGGTGATCGCAACGGCCCTGTACATCCATCGTCTATGCGCTGCGATTTGGCCATTGAGCACATGATAGAGCGCCAGCGTGAAGGCCATGACCAGTCCCAGGCTCACGATAATCAGGCCAATGTACCGCATACCAAGCTCTTCAGGCGTTAAAAAGTGGTGCATCCACACCGCTGAAGCGGCCAGGATGTAGGCGCTGAGTAGTGCAATTCGTCCACTGACACGATGCCATTGGCTATGCTTGAGCCGGAATGCCGGCGAGAACTGTAATGGGACTGTCAGAAACAGGGCGATACCACTGGCGCCGTGAACCCATACTGCCAGTGGCGATTCAAAGTAGCGGGCGTTGACCAGGGTCGTTAGAAGTGGGGAGTCCGTTGGCCCCGCTAATACTCCCAGTACAATAAAAATGGCCGGAATCCCGGGAATGGCGAATAACACAAATAACGTGCTTACCAGTGGCCAATTATGTCCTGTGGTAGCAGCTGAATTGTCGAATTTATGGGTACTGATGGAAGTCACCGGTTTGTTCCTTCTTTGCTGATTGGTTAAGATGCTTCACATGTTGCGCCAGGCCGTGGAAATCGTCGTCCGGATCCAAGGGCTCGTACCTATTTTTAGTGGAAAGTCGCCATGCCTGATAGCGCTGCTGCTTACTTTTTGACGTTAATCTCCCTGGCTATCATCGGGTTTAGCGTTCATCTGCTGCTGTTACGATCGACGAAACAGCCGGTGTATTTGCCGTTGGCAGGCTGTCTGGCAGCAATTGCCGTGTTGATTGCGCAACCGGTGGTCAAAGCGCTCGCACCGGGTCTGCAGGTGTTGTTGCTGCTGCTTGCGTTACCTGCGTTATACCTCATCCCGCCTTGCTTCTGGCTATATGTACAAGGGATCACCAGTAGTACAAGGTGGCGTCCGGGGCGTGTTCATCTTAAACACTTTGTGCTGAGTGGCATCGGGCTGGTCATTGTTATCTGTGCATTATTGCTGCCCGGCGAGTTACGCCATGCGATCCTGGCAGAAGGGGACGACGCTGCGCTGACAGCCACATCGGGTATGGTACGTTTTACTGTTTATGGCCTCGTGATTATCACCTTCCTGATGGTATTGGGCTGGGTCCTGCAGGCAGGGTTCTATGTGCACGCCGTCTTCCGTCGCCTGCATGACTATCGCGCTCAATTGCGAGAATTGTTCGCCAGTACCGAGGCGCAGGAAGGACGCTGGATCCTGTGGCTGTTAATCGCGGTAGGCGGTGTTTGGCTGTTTACGGCGGGCAGCCTCCTGTACGACAATCTGGTTGCCTCTGTGCAAACAGAGGCTGTGATCAGCAATCTGGTGGTTCTGATCATGATTTGGAGCGTTGCCATATGGGGGTTGCGTCAAAAACCAGGTTTTGAAGAGCTGTATCAAAGTAATCATGAGACGCAAGAGGTACTCAAATCGATTACCGAGAATAAATATCAGCGCTCGGCCTTAAACGAACAATTGGCTGACAGTATTGTCAGCAAACTGAACCATGCCATGGAACACGACCGTCTCTTTCTGGACGCTTCTCTTTCCTTGCCCAAGCTTGCAAAGCATATTTCACGCTCGGCGTACCACATATCGCAAACCTTGAACGAAACCTTGGGAGTGAACTTCTTTGATTACGTGAATCGCTACCGGGTCAATGCAGCCAAAGAACAACTACAAAACACTGACAATACGGTGTTGGATATCGCGATGGACGTTGGTTTTAATGCCAAGTCTTCGTTCTATACTGCTTTCAAAAAAGACACGGGGGTCACGCCCAACCAGTACCGGAAAGAGAGCAGGGCGGGGTGATCCCCGACACCGAACCGAATGCAAATGTATAAGAAAACCTGATGATCTCAAGGACTCCACGATGGACAAAATCGAATTTACCCGGCAGGAAAAAGAGCTGATGGCCCAGAAGGTCAAGGTGTACTTTCGCGATGAACTGAACCAGGACATCGGCGGCTTTGACGCTGAGTTCCTGGTCGACTTCTTCGCCCGGGAAATGGGTGGCTTTTTCTATAATCGGGGCCTCTATGATGCCGAGACCCTGATTACCGAAAAAGTTTCCGAAATCTCCGATCAGTTGCTGGAGCTGGAGAAGCCGGTTTCCCTGAGTTGAGCGCGCGGCTCTTCAGTGCGTTGCTCCGCTTGACACAAGGGACTGTGGCCCGGGTATTGACGGCCTCGCTGACCGGGGAAATTCAACCGAATGTTATGCAGCCGGGCGTCGGATTGCTGACCGCGGAACCGGCAATATCATGAGTTATTATCCGTTGCGTATGGCATACTGTCCCCACACAGGCGTAACTCGAGTGGGCGCTTGCTGTACCTTATCGAGTTCGTTAAATGGAGCCCAATATGCAATCTCCGCTGGTGCCTGCCGATGAAAAAGAGCGCATTTCCCAACTGAAGTCGCTGAATATTCTTGATACGCCCCCGGAAGAGCGGTTTGACCGTGTGACCCGCATGGCCCGACGCTTGTTTGGTGTGCCGATTGCGCTGGTGAGTCTGATCGATGAAAACCGGCAGTGGTTCAAGTCGTGTTTTGGCCTGCCGGTCAAAGAGACTGACCGCGATATCTCTTTCTGTGGCCATGCCATCCTGGCGTCAGGGACGCTGGTCATCAACGATGCCCTGTTGGACGAACGATTCGCCGATAACCCGCTGGTCACCGGGGAGCCTAACATCCGGTTTTATGCAGGCCATCCACTACGAACGATGAGCGGCCAGGCCATGGGCACACTGTGTATCATAGATACAGAGCCTCGCGATTTTGTGCAGGATGACCATGACATGCTGGCTGACTTGGCCGGGATGATTGAGCGTGAAATGATGGCGGTTCAGCTGGCGGTTTCTGACGAGCTGACACGCATATCCAATCGTCGGGGATTTCTGGCGCTCAGTAAGTACAGTCTTGAGCTGTGCAAACGACAGCTCTTCCCCGCCACATTGGTATTCTTTGATCTTGATAAATTCAAGCACATCAATGATACCTACAGTCACGCCGAAGGCGATCGGGTACTGAAGCTGTTTGCTGAACAAATGCGAGAATCGTTCCGCAGTTCGGACCTGTTCGCGCGGTTGGGTGGCGACGAGTTTGTGGCCTTGCTGACCAATGTCAATGCCGATGCAATACAGGATCTGATCGAGCACTTCAGTGATCAGCTGCAAGCGCAGTGCACCAAACTCTCCCGGCCCTACGACATCGAATTTTCCTACGGTCTGGTGACCTATGAACCGCTCAAGCACGACTCTGTTGAAGACATGCTGCACGAGGCGGATGGTGCCATGTACGTGAACAAGCGAGAGAAAAGGCACGAAGCTCCAGCTGATAAATGAGACACCGGAGGCACACATAGAACCTGAGAGAACAGATCGGTAGACTGGTGTTGACCGGGTTCTTTATGGCCAGATAGAGTCCTGCAAGAAGAGGCTTGGCATGTACCTGATCGCGCTTCTTATTTTCCTGCTCGCACTGATGGCCTCTGTGGTGATGGCACTCGGTTTTCCGGCATTGCACGTGTCCGAGGAGTCAAACCGGCAGCGCAAATTACAACAGCTGGAAGATTGGCTGGCACGTCTGCACGCGCGAGGCAAGTTTCAAGGGGTGGTCCTGCTGGCAAAAGACGGGCAGACGATTTTCGGCAAAGGGTATGGGTGTGCCGACAGTCAACAAAAACAGACCCTGACAACAACGTCGTCGTTTAATCTCGCATCGGTATCCAAGCAATTTACTGCCGCGGGCATCATGCTGCTCAAACATCAGGGCAAACTGTCCTACGCGGATGAGCTGCAGATCTTCATTCCGGAGCTTTCCTGCTATCGCGGGATAAGCATCCGCCATCTGTTAACGCACACCTCCGGGCTACCGGATTATTTTGTTGTCGCCATGACTGACCTGGACAAAAACGAAACGGTGACCACGGAAAAATTGATAAGGCTCTATGGGGAAAAACAGCCCAAACCCAGGTTCACCTGCGGAGAAAAATTCGAATACAACAATATGGGGTATCTATTGTTGGCTGAGATTATCGCCAGGGTCAGTGGCAAGGCATTTGCCGATTTTATGTTCGAATCCTTTTTTCACCCGCTTGGCATGAAACATACCAGGGTGTTTAACCTGCTGTCCGACCAGGAGCCGGAGAAGCGTGTTTTCGGCTTCAAGCGGCAGTTCTTCCTGTTTGGCAGAAAAAAACTGTGCGACCTGAATCGGTTTGATGGTGTGGCGGGTGACGGTGGTATCTATGCATCAGCAGAGGATCTGTTGATATGGCATCAGGCGCTGTTGTCAGGCGCGGCGCTACCCGTCGGGGAGCTGGATGCCGCTTACAAATCAGGCGTACTGAATGACGGCAGAGAGACGGGCTACGGATTTGGCTGGTTTATCACGGGCGAACGCGCCGTGGAGCATGCAGGCGGATGGCAAGGCTTTGCTACCTATCTGTATCGGGATATGGCTACTGACGCGCTGATTGTGGTATTGGATAACAGCTGCAATATACTCAGGGTCAGCTCCAATGGTCTGCGTTATAATTCGATACCGCTCAATTTACAGCGATTTCTGCAGAAGTTCTAACATCATCATGCCCATGGTCAGCAGTATCCCTTTTTAATCTGAACAAAAGCGGCCCTTCACCCTATCGAAGCGGCTAGTCAAACCGCTCCTGCATCTGTTCGGCGTCCCGAATCACCTGTTCACCGTCTTCCTCGACAATAAAGCCTTCGGCAACCAGTTCGTTGACACTCCGGGTCACGGCTTGCACATAGCCGCTGTGGGAGCCGTACAGCATTTTCAGTTTCGCATTGTCGAACGGTATTTCGTGACCGGCAATACGGCAAAAAGACTCGCCGGTGGAGTTGCCGTTCCAGGTGCTGGCGGGTACATCAACATAGGGTGAACGCACGCCGCCGATGACATTGCCGTGCTCGTCCAAAATGGCTTGTCCGTCTTCTACCCGGATCGCCTGGGCCTTCGGCGGGCTGATGCCTTCCCGCACCCACTGATCCAGTCCCACCAGTGCGGCGTTGAACAGCAGTTTGTTGGGGAAGCGGCTGCGTGGGCCTTCATTGCAGCTTAGCGGCGGCACTTCGCGCCCGGCTTGCATCAGGTCTTCCGGCGCCGGTCCCCAATACAATTCGTCGGGGCTGGCGTGTCCGGAGCCAGCGATTTCGTAATGCCGGAAACGGTTGCCGGGTTCGTCGCTGTCCGGCTGCCGGCTGTTAATGCCCGACAGGTAATCCGACTGGCTCATGATATGGATAACGGGGACGCCGGCGTTGAGGACCGGGCGGCGTGGATCATCCGCGTCAATGCGTGGCGCGCACTGGTGGATCGGTGCCGGCCGGCTGGAGACGGCGACAATATAACCGTCAAACAATGAGTGGCCGTTGCTTTTGACAACGTCCGGGTGCACGGCATTGATATAGGTATAGAGGAAGCTGCCGGTCTGGGAAAAACCCCAGCCGTACAGTTTTTCTGCCGCACTGTCAGCTTGCGCGTAGCGGAACGGGTTGCTGGGCGCGGCGCTGCGCAACCAGGCGGCGACCTGGGAATACATATCCCACACCAGGCCATTTTCGGTGGTCCTGACGGTATCACGGCCTGTCACCTCGCAGTTGTCGGCATGGTTCAGAGGCAGGGGGTTGTCCCAGGACAGGGCGCTGTAGCGATCAGCATCGAACTGCTTGAGCGTGACCACGGAAATCGGCTTGGCCGTGATACCCACCCAGGCATCACCGTTGCGCAGCATCTGTTTGTGAGAAATAGCCCAGCCGATGTTCAGGTCAAACAGGTTGGACGGATTGAGCATTTCCACCACAACATTGCCGCTGAAGTCAGCCTTGTTGGCGGGTCGTCGTATCAACACTCTTGTAGTATAGGGTGCATCCGCCGTGCGCACGGACAGTTGCCCTCGCGCTGGCCAGTCGTAAACGTTGGCGTCGCCGCTGACAAAAAATTCTTCTTCCAGGTAGCCGAAGGTCGAGAGGTTCTGAGGTCTCAAGGTGTGATCTGCGGCGCCGAAGGGATACGAAGTGGCTGACACTGGCAACGGCCCGCTTACCTGTGGGACTGGCGTTTGGCCATGAACGGCCGTCATGGTGAACAGGCAGGCCAGGCCGACCAGCAGATGGAGACGAAGCCTGGTCTTTAGAACAGTCGAAGGGGCAGTCGATTCGAACGGAACGCTTGTTCTTCTTTTCATGGCGGCAACCCGTTGCTTTTATTGATCTGAATGGCAAGTGTCGCTCAAGGTCGGTTCGGAAGCAACCGGCCGCGAGTGAAGAACCGATATGGCGACCACAGACAGGGTCAGCAACACGGGCATGTAGCCACCTGTCAGTGAAGCCGCTATCATGGACAGCGATAACAAAAATAGTCGGAGTTTTACCATGCAGAATGCCATTCGCTTGTCCGCTTTTAAACAACTGATCTGTCTGTCATTCATCATCGCTCTCGCGGTGCCGGTGCACGCCGATTCCTGGCCACAACAGGAAGCTGGTGCCGAAGCTGCCGGTTTCACCGAATCGGGTATTGACAGACTTGATGCGGCCATGCAGGAAATTGTTGCCAATCAGGATGTGGCGGGCATGGTGTGGATGCTGGGCAAGGATGGGGTGATCGCCACCTATGAGGCAGCCGGGCTGGCCAGCGTTGATACTCAGACACCGATGACACGGGATTCACTGTTCCGCATCTACTCGATGAGCAAACCGGTGACCGGCGTGGCAATGATGATGCTGTGGGAACAGGGCCTGTGGGACTTTGATGACCCGATCAGCAAGTTTGTGCCCCAGTTCAGCAACCTGCAGGTATTGAGCAGCTACGACGGCGATGGCAACGTGGTGCTGGAACCGCTTGAGCGTCAGCCTACCATGCGTGAACTGATGAGCAACACCGCCGGCTTTGCCTATGGTCTGTTCGGTGATGATCCCGCCAACAAGGCGTTTCAGGATCAGGGGGTACTGGCCTCCAGCGATCTCGATGAGATGATCGACAAGGTGGCCGGTATTCCGCTGATGGCGCAACCGGGCGAGCAGTGGTACTACTCCATTGGCATGGATATCCAGGGCTATATTGTTGAGCAGCTTACCGGCATGAGCTTTGGTGAGTATCTGCGCCAGCACCTGTTTGAGCCGCTGGACATGATGGACACCCGTTTTTACGTGCTGCCGGAAGATCGTCAGCGTTTTGCCGAAGTGCATTACTGGGACCGGAATAACGAGCGCCTGGCCCAGCAACCCGAGCGCAGCGATCGAAGCAGTTATCATGATCCGGAGCGACTCGAATCCGGCGGCGGTGGCCTGGTGTCTTCCACGCATGACTATGCCCGCTTTATCCAGATGCTGGCCAACCAGGGCGAGCTGGACGGGGTGCGCATTCTGTCCCCCGAATCGGTGCGCATCATGAGCACCAACAGCCTGACGGGCGATGAAGACATGCGTTACGGTATTGGTGGTCCCGGCCAGCCGGGACAGGGCTGGGGCGTAGACATGGCGGTGACTTACGATCCGCAGGCCGCCGGCTCGCCGCAAGGCCCTGGCACCTACTATTGGGCGGGCGCTGCCGGTACCTCATTCTGGATCGATCCCGTCAATAATATCTTCTGGTTATCCATGATCCAGGCGCAGGGCCCGAGACGCCCCGGCTCGGCCAATATGGGTGTGGTGGCCAGAGATATCATCTACGACAGTCTTCAGGATTGAAGGTGATAAGCGGCTTGCAACAGGCTGATCATTCGCAAAAACGTTTCCGCGGAAACGTTTCATCATCCGGCTGCTGTGGCCGATAAACGACCTATGGCATGCGCGCCCGCTACGCCAGTCATAGCGGGCGCGCATGCCCTCATTCAATTGGGCAATCAAGAAGGGAATGGCACACTCTGGATATGACACAGAATTACCAATCAGCAGGCATTCCCGGCAAGACATCGAACACTGCAGTCAATACGCGGCGAGCGGCTGCCTGGGCGCTGGCCTGTGTCTTGCCGCTGGCAGCCGGTATGACACAGGCAGCCGAGTTCGGCATAGCCTATACCGGGGGAATCTGGTCCAACCAGCGCGGCGGTATTAAGACCGGCACAGCCTATCTGGACAACCTGGATCTGACGCTGCGGGCGGATATGGAAGAGACCTTTGGTTGGTCTGATACCGAGATCTATGGCCATATACTCTACAATAACAGCGACACGCTGAGCGGTCGTCTGGTAGGTGACATTCAGGGCGTCAGCAATATCGACAATTCCACGATGGTCAGTGTCCTGGAGCTGTGGGTGGAGAAGGCATCTGCGCGTGATACCTCGTTGAAGGCGGGGCTCTTCGATCTAAACACCGAATTTGATGCCATTGACACAGCGGGTCTGTTTCTCAACTCCTCGCATGGCATAGGGCCCGAGTACGCCTTGAGTGGCGAGAACGGTCCGTCGATATTTCCGGTGTCATCGCTGGCAATCCGCATCCAGCAAGCCCTGACTGAACGCACGGATGTGCGTTTTGCTGTGCTGGATGCGGTGCCGGGTGATCCCGACGATGACAACTACGGTGGCATCAGGCTGGACAGCGAGGAGGGTGCGTTGCTGGCGCTGGAGCTGACCCATCAGTTTGAGCGAAATCGGGTAGGCCTGGGCACCTGGTACTACACACGCAACACCGATCAGTTAATGTCGACGAACCAGGCCAACAACAAAGGTGTGTACGCGTTCACCGATCACGCCTTCGGCCACATTGATTGGTTGCCGGGGCAGCTGAACGGATTTGTGCGTGTTGGCCTGGCCGATGCAGGCATCAACCAGGTGGCACGGTACCTTGGTGCTGGTCTGGTGCTGGTCTGGTGCTGACTGGTGTGCTGCCATCACGTCCTGACGATGCCCTGGGATTTGCCATGGCATCAGCGCGTACCGGCGATGACTATCGCGAGCAGAACCGACTGGCCGGTTCTGACGCTGACGGTCATGAGACCAACGTCGAACTGACCTATCGCCTGCAGCTGAGCGAACCGGTCAGCATTCAGGCCAATATGCAGTACGTGGTTAATCCTGGCGCGGATCCAGCGTTGGCAAATGCTCTGCTGTTTGGTCTGCGCTTTGTGTATTCGCGTTAAGTGAGCCTGACCGACTCATGGCCATCAGCAACAGCACACCCGCAATCGTCAGTAACACCAGCAGTCCCGGCAAACCCGCAGGAGACATTGCAGCACTGCCAAACTTGAGGGTGTAAGCGACAACCAGCAACAACAGTACCGCTGCGGTCAGACGTTGCAGCAGTCGTTTGTACCTGACTTCATCACGATCGGGCAAAAACAGCCCGGCAGTCATGGTCACCAGCAGTCCGCCCCAGAAGATCGCGGCTGAAGGCAGGTGCCAGATCACCTGGGTGAAGCTGGCGACCGAAATGGCCAGCGGCATGCCCCACACCACACCTGGCCAGATCAGGTTGAGGGCGTCGCGGTATTTGCGTTTCTCCAGCCAGATATTGATGCCGGAGGCAGACACCACCGTCAGCGACAGACCAAGTACCACGTATAACAGTTTGGTGATCACGCCGGCGAAGTTGCCAAAGTGAATACGGTAGACGGAATAGAGTATTTGCTGTGCCGGCGCGCCCTGCGTGTAACCAGCGGTGTCCAGATAGTTGCCAGCGGTATCAAAGCGGTAGTTCTCTGACCAGGCCAGCAGACCGGGTTGTTGTACATAAAACTCCATGAACCGGCTGTCGGTATCCGCGTCGTGCACCAGCATGTACAGCAGTTTGCCGTCGGGCGACATCTCGTTGACCGTTTCCAGGGCCCGGGCGACACCGTAAACCGGCGCCTGGTTCTCCAGTGCAGGCTCTGCCGGGAACACCGTTTCTGAAACCGACTGTGGTGTTTCGCCGTCCATGGACATAGCAAACATGCCAACCAGTAATAGCACAAATCCGTAGTAGGCACCGGTCAGCCCGATCATCAGATGAAACGGTGCGCCCCAGACACTGAGTCGGTTATGCAGATCCACCTGCCCCAGTCGGCCTTTTGTGCCTGAGCGCAGTTTAAAGGCATCCTTGATGATAGACGGGTGCGACAGAAAACCGGTGATAATCAGCGCGCACAGCAGGGCACCCAGTGCACTGACAATCACGATGCCAATGTTCACCGGCAGATGCAGATTGATGTGCAGGCCCACCAGCATATTGGTCAGGTCATCAATGGCATTGGCGCCCAGGCTGCCATCCTGATTGACATAACGACCTTCGGTGTCGCTGGAGAATTTGTAGCGCGGTAGCGCCTCGTTCGGAAACACAATGTACATGTGCTCGGTGACGGTGGTGTCACTGCTGGCAATGTACTGATTGAAACTGTTCTCCAGCACCTGCGGGGCGATGACCGCGTTTTCTTCCGCGACCGGCTGCTCCCAGCGCTCTATTTCTTCATAGAACACCACCAGTGTGCCACTCAGACAAATGATGAACATCAGCCCACCTACCAATAGGCCAAGCCAGGAGTGACTGGACAGAGAACTTTTAACGAGTTTGGCAGGAATATTCATAAGCGTGATCAGCCAGGTAGTCGAATTTACAGTCAGATGAACAGGGCAAGTCCGCCGAGCACAAACAGCGCCGCGACGACCGTGACGGGCCTGGCGAGTCTGTCCTGGGCAGCGATCCAGGCACTGAGCGCGCCCCACAGCACCGGCCACAGGAAAATGGCCACGGCAATCTTGTTGAGCATGATCCATGGCAGATACAGGACCACGGCGACACTCAACATCAGCGACAACAAGCCGGTGGCGGGCACCGACAACAGGAACAGGCCGCCGTGTTTCACAAGGTCGGCCGCCGTTGGTCTGGCCAGGGCCTGATAGGGTCGCAAGGCTACACGGGTCTCACCACTGCGGGGTTCAGTTGCTGCCGCGCCCGAACTTGCCGACAACGTGCCAAACAGGACGGCGAGCCAGGCCAGACACACAAAGGTGATTGTGGCATACATGACGCCAAACTCCGGCCCAAAGACACGGGACCAGAGCACCGCCGATGCCAGCGCCAGCAGCCAGCCACCAGTCGCCACCATGGCTTTACCACGCTCGCGCCAGCTCCAGTAGATGCATGTGACTGCCAGCAATGACGCCAACCCTGCCATCAAACCTTGCATCATCTTCAGTAGTCCCACTTAACCGACAGGCTATAACTTCGGGGCTCGGCATAGTAGGACTGTTCATACTTGACCGAGCTCAGATACTTTTCATCGGCAATATTGTTCAGGTTCAATGCCAGGCTCAGTGTATCACTGAAGGCATAGCTGGCATAACCGCCCAGCACCGAGTAACTGTCCTGGCTGATGCGGCCATAGGCAGAGTCAAAGTACACATCATCCTGCCATCGCAGTGACAGTCCCATGTTCAGTCTGGCAGACCACGCCGGATTCCAGTCGGCCAGCATCTTGAATGAATTGCGCGGAATAAAGGTGCGCGCCTCATCGTTGCTGGGATCTTCCAGTTTCAGGTGGGTATAGCCGGCCTGAATGCGCAACTGCTCAGTCAGGTTGCCCGCGACCTCCAGTTCAATACCCTCCGCTTCCACATCAATGCCGCGATAGATGGCATAGGTAAAATCATCACTGTAGTCAGTATCATCCACACCATCGCCGTCGCTGTAGGCAGAAAACTCCTGCAGGTTCTGCTGTTCTGTTCTGAACACCGCGACACTGGCCAGCAGGTTATTGTTGAACTGTTTCTTCAAGCCCAGCTCATAACTTTTGCCTTCGGCTGAGCCCAGCGGCTGCAGGTCTTCGTTCAGGTAATATTGCGGCTGGTAAATGTCGCTGTAGCTGGCGTACAGATTCAGGTCATCCAGCACTTCCCAGGTCAGGCCCAGGTAGGGACTGCCGCCGTCCTCATTTGAATCCGTCGATACGCCCCAGCTTACGCCACGGTTCCTGTAGTCAACCAGGTTCATGCCCAGGATAACATTGGTGTCGTCGGTCATGGACAACAGTAATGAGCCATACAGGCGATTGAGCGACATGTCATCAAGTGCCGCCTGGGTGGGTGTGTCCCAGGCCGGACGCGCCACCTCATCACCACGCCAGCCCGGGAACGATGGCATGGCATCAAAACCGGTCAGGGCGGCCGAATCGAGGGTGCCCGAATCGCTGTCCGCCAGGCTCAGGCCCAGATTGAACTGGTGCTGCTGATCCCATGCGCTAAAGCTGCCCTGCAGTCTGGAGTCCCACATCAGAGTGTCGCGCTCACCGTCGTACTTACCGGGGTAGCCGAACATGCCCAACCCGGTATCAGCGTCCAGTCCGGTATTCCAGTACACATAGAACAATTCCGAGTTTTCTTCGTAGTCAGTCTGGGTCACGGTGCTGGTCAGTTGCCAGTTGTTGGAGATCTGCCAGCCCAGCTCCACAAATGCCGTCTGGGTCAGTGTGTCCCAGTAGGTCCAGTCCATGGTCGTTGAGGTCGAAACCGGGAAATCAGCCTGCACACCGTTACTGTAAATGATGGGCGCCGCGCCCCACAGCACGCCGTCGCTGTTGTTGTCCTGGTGGGTATACCCCAGGGCCACAGTGACGGCGTTGCCCAGTTGACCATCGACAATCACAGAGCCGACATTGCGATTGGTGCTGTAGTGATCCAGCCAGCTGTCTTTTTCTTGATAGACACCCACAAAGCGCATGGCCCAGCGGCCACTGTCGGTCAGCGGCGTGGAGACGTCAGTGACAATGCGGCGATCGTTCCAGCGTCCGGCCGTCAGCACGGTGCTCATGTCGAATTCGTTGCCCGGACGCTTGCGCACATAGTTCACCGTGCCCGATGGATTGCCCAGGCCGGTAATCAGGCCATTGGAGCCACGAATCACTTCGACTTTCTCGTAAATGGCGGTGTCCAGGTCGCCGACCAGTAGCGTGCCGAAAGGCACGCCGACGCCATCCACGTGCATGCTGGTGATGTCAAAGCCGCGTGCATTGTAGTAGGTGCGATCGGTCTCGGATGCGTCAACATTGATGCCGGTAGTCAACTTCAGCATGCTGTTGATGTCGTCCAGGCCAAAGTCAGCCAGTGTTTGCGCATCCAGGATGGTCAGCGACTGTGGCGTCTCGTAGACATCAAGATCCATGCCGGTGGCGCCGCTGCTTTTGCGGTCCTCACGCATTGCCTTGATGATAACTTCTTCGATCTGCGAAGCCTGGGCTTCGGCGGCCGCCGATAGCTGGGGAATTGCACAGGTAACTGCGTAGGAGAGGGTGGCGAGTGTCAGCGCATTGCGTTTCATTGAATCCGGATCCTGCCTCAGAGTGTTGGTGTTCGGAAAATGAAGGCAGTATAGCGGTTCTGGATGATATTGCAAATACGAATCTTTCCTATTTAGATTTCATCGGCAATCCCGCAGCATATCCGCGAGCTTGGCTGATCCCAGCTGCTCCATGGCGGCTATATTTTTTTCGGGGATCTGTTCCGGCTCGGGGTAGTTGGCGAGTACCGCTTCCAGGCTGTCTTCACGTAGCAGCTGCAGGGTTGGCCAGGGTGCGCGGTTGGTATAGTTTTCTGCGTCGCCGGGCAGGGTGCCGGCGAATTGATAGTCAGGGTGGAAGCTGGCGAACTGAAACTGTCCGGTCCAGCCGAATTCTTCCAGCAGAGCGTCGGCCAGGTCCAGGAAATCATTGTAATCAAGAAAATCACCGAGCATCTCCGGGATCACGATCAACGTGGTTTCCGTCGCTGCGGGAGGCTGTGCATCGAGCCACGATAACTGACTCTGTAACTCTTCCAGTAACGCCTCATTGTTACGCGCATCACTGACCACGATTTTTACCTGGCCGTTTTCGACCGGTTGGCGGGCGAATGGGCAGAGGTTGAGGCCCACCACAAAGCGGGCTATCCATGTGCGCATCTGGATTTCGATGTCGGCGTATTTTGTCCCGGTGTTTTCGCTCATAGTTATGCTTCTCTTGTCAGCTCTGATTCAGTAATAGATGTTCAGGGAAGGTGTCACGTCGGCCGTCAGACATGCTCTCCCGCCGCGTGGCCCGACGCCCAGGCCCACTGGAAATTGTGGCCGCCCAGATGTCCGGTCACATCAACCACCTCGCCAATGAAGTACAGTCCGGGATGGTTGCGTGCTTCCATGGTTTTTGAGGACAGCGCATGGGTGTCCACGCCGCCCATGGTCACTTCCGCGGTTCGGTATCCCTCGGTGCCTGCGGGCCAGATTTTCCAGAATTTACATGCTGACTGCACGCGCTGTATGTCGTCTTCACTGAGCTGCTCCAGTGGTTTGTTCTCCAGCCACAGATCACACCAGCGCTGGGCCACCCGTTTGGTGAGTTGCTCGCCGAGCAGGTTCTTCAGCTCCAGCTTGGGTCGTTGTCGCTGCATGGTGTGAAGGTGTTCCGCCAGGTCCAGGTCCGGAAACAGGTCAATATCCAGTGCCTCGCCGGGCTGCCAGTAGGACGAGGCCTGTAAAATGGCTGGTCCGCTCAGCCCTTTGTGTGTAAACAGGATGTTCTCGCGAAAGGCTGCTCCGCCGGCGGTGGTGACGGTGTCCACGGACACCCCTGAGAGGTCCCTGAAGTTCGAGAGCTGCCGTGGCTCCAAGGTAACCGGAACCAGGCCGGCTCGTGTGGGCAGCACCGGAATATCGAGCGAGCGGGCAAAATCGAAACCAAAACCGGTCGACCCCAGGGTGGGAATCGAATAACCTCCACTGGCAATCACCAGTGATTCGCAGCTGACCGAGAACGTTGGTGTCTGCAGGCGATGCGGACGTCCTGGCTGGATATCGTTTGCCGGCGATTGCGTGAGCACGTGCACCCCCACCGCTTCGCATTCGTCCAGCAACAGGCGGACGATGTCCTTGGATGACCGATCACAAAACAATTGTCCCAGCTTCTTTTCGTGGTAGGGCACGCCATGCTTTTCCACCAGCGCAATAAAGTCCCAGGGGCTATAGCGGCTGAGGGCTGATTTGGCAAAATGCGGGTTGGCGGAGATAAAATTGTCCGGCGTCGAGTGCATATTGGTGAAGTTGCAGCGGCCGCCCCCTGACATCAGGATCTTCTTACCGACTTTGTTGGCACTGTCCAGCACCAGCACTCGCCGGCCGCGCGCGCCCGCGACCGCCGCGCACATCAGCCCGGCAGCGCCGGCTCCTATGATCACGACGTCATATTCTCGATGTTTTGGAGTTGGCGATGTCATGGGCGTGCATTCTACACGTTCCCGGGACCGCACGACATTGGACAGAACCCCGGATTAGCGGTAACGTTGATCTCCCCGGTAATAACAACAATGACGTGCTTTTAGGGAGTAAGAACAATGCAAAGAAGATCCCTGTTTACCCTGGCAATGGCGACCATGCTGTCGCTGCTTGCTCTGCCGGCCAGTGTGCTGGCCCAACCCGATATTCAACCGGCCGAGACGTTCAAGGTCGGCACCTTTGCCATCGGCAATGAGCAGTTTGCCGGTCTGGTGATGCGCGATGATTCGCTGATAGTGGACCTGGTCGAGGCCAACAAGGCGCTGGAAATGATGCCGCAGTACGTGGGCGTCGATATGCCCGGCGATGTGCTGAGCCTGATCGAAGGTTACGAATATGGCCTGAAGTACCGGGTGTACGAAATCGTCAACGCGCTGGTGGCATCCGGTCTGCTGAGTGGCAATAACCGTCCTGACTATATCCATGCGGTTGAGGATGTCGATATCCGAGCGCCGATCCAGTACCCCAGCAAGATCATGAATGCTGCGGTCAACTTTTACACCCATGCCTGTGAAGGCTGCACTGAAGAGCAGCTGGCCCAGCGCACCCGTGAACGTCGGGAAAACCGCGGTGTGCCCTATCTGTTCCTGAAGCCGACCCGTGGCGCTGTAATTGGTGACGGCGAGAACGTGATCATGCCCTATGGCCGCGACGAGATTGAGTACGAAGTGGAGATGGCTATCGTGTTTGGTCGCTCCGGCAAGTATGTCTCCGCTGCCCGAGCCTACGACCATGTCTTTGGTTACATGGTGGCCATGGATATTTCCGACCGCGGCGGCCGCCCGCCAGGGGGCTTCAGCTCGGGTCTGGACTGGTTTGTCGGCAAGGGCCATGACACCTTTGCCCCGCATGGTCCCTGGATCGTGCCCAAGGAGTTCTACGGCGATCCGATGGAGCGTCTGCATCAGATCACCGTGGTCGACGGTGTTACCGTGCAGGAAGCGCGGGCCGGCGACATGATCCATAACATCCCGGAACTGATTGAGTACGCCTCGTCACTGATCACCATCTTCCCTGGCGATGTTCTACAGAGCGGCACCTCCGGCGGCACCGGTTCGGGCCGGGTCGAGCGTGCGACCGGCTCTGGCTACCTGATTGACGGCGAGACCATCAGTGCCACCATCGAGGGCATAGGTACACTGACCCACCGTGTGGTGCGTGAGCAGAGTGTGCCGGAGGATCTGTCCGGGGCGCAGTTGCCGCCGACGAGTAGTTACCGCAATCAGTGATTTGCGGAGACTGACTCGGAACGATTGAATGGCAAAGCCTTGGCTCCTTGAGTCGGGGCTTTACCGTCCACCTAACATCCGGCTTCTAAATCGATAACCCTAAACCAATGGCTCAACTCTTCGGGCAGCTAGGTTTTGTCAGCACTATCCTGGCCTCTTTGGTTTTGGCTTCTGTTGTTTTGCCTTTTCTCACGCTCCAGTGAGTTGAGCTACCGCCGTGAATGCGCCACGATTTAGGCCAGCCACCGAAACAGCTTTACCTCCATCACCGCAGAGCGCACACTCGTTTGTCCAACCGGAAAGTAACTGTCAGCCCCCTCTCAGGTAATTATTATCATAAAAATTCATGACGTACTGAAATACACAGTCTTTATTGGCCTGAGCTTTGCCCTTTATCAGGCGGCGCCGGCGCTTGCCCAGCCTGCGGACAAACCGCGATTTGAAGACCACCAACGCAATGCTGTGCGCGATTATTATCGCGTAGAATCCAGCGGCAAACGCTGCCCGCCCGGTCTGGCGAAGAAGAACAATGGTTGCATGCCCCCGGGCCAAGCCAGGAAGTGGGAAGTTGGTCAGCCCTTACCGAGCGACATTACCTACTATGAAATCCCTGCCGGGATCGCTACCCAGTTGGGCACAGCGCCTGAAGGCCATCGTTATGTTCGCGTGGCATCGGACATCCTGCTTATCACACAGGGCGTGGGCCAAGTGATCGATGCGATCATCGGGGTAGAGTAGTTCGTGCTATGGGCAGGTTTCAGAACTACTGTCCTGAAAAACCTGCCCTCACTATTGGATACACTGGATGGCCTGAACTGGCATCTCTGCCACCGCCTCCTCACAGCTTGGCAATAGGCGCTTCCAGCCAGGCCTTGTGACAGCGCTCTGGCGCGCCGCGATCGCACCCCAGACTTCAATCGTCATCTGGTGAAGAACCTACCTTACCGACAGTGGTACGAGCAGTTGCGGTGAGTATCTGGTTGACCTGTAACTCGGAATCCAATGATAGACAGTGTTATCATTGGTAAAACTGTAGACGCAAGGACTAATATCATGGCAGCGCAACATCCCGACAGAGCATTGTACGATGAAGTCATGGTGCCCAGCTACGCACCAGCAAACATCATTCCTGTGCGCGGCAAGGGTTCGCGCCTGTGGGATCAGCAGGGCGCCGAATACATTGATCTGGCTGGTGGCATCGCCGTCAATGCCCTGGGGCATTGCCATCCGGAGCTGCTGTCAGCCCTGACGTCGCAGGGGGAAAATCTTTGGCACCTGTCCAATGGTTTCACCAATGAACCGGCCCTGCGGTTGGCGCAGAAGCTGTGCGAAATGACGTTTGCTGAACGGGTGTTTTTCTCCAATTCCGGTGCGGAAGCGAATGAGGCGGCCCTGAAGTTGGCCAGGCGGTATGCCTGGGACAAGGTCGGCGAGGGCAAGCACGAAATTGTCTCCACCTATGGCTCTTTCCATGGCCGAACTCTGTTCACGGTATCGGTGGGCGGCCAGGACAAATACCTGGATGGCTTCCGGCCGGCCCCTGGTGGCATTACCCATGTTGCCTACAATGACATTGCCGCGCTGGAAGCAGCCGTCAATGAGCATACCTGCGCGGTGATGCTGGAGCCGGTTCAGGGCGAGGGGGGCATACACCCGGCGGACAAGGCATTCCTGCAGGCCGCCCGGCAATTGTGTGACAAGCATGGTGCGCTGCTGATATTTGATGAGATCCAGACCGGTGTCGGTCGCTCCGGCATGCTGTACTCCTATATGACCTATGGGGTCGTGCCGGATGTACTGACCACCGCCAAGGCACTGGGCTGTGGTTTCCCGATTGGCGCCATGCTGACCAGGGCTGACATAGCCTCCTGCCTGGCTGTAGGTACACATGGTTCGACATTTGGTGGCAATCCACTGGCCTGCGCCGTGGCGCTGAAAGCGCTGGAAATCATTTCGCAGCCCGAGGTGCTTGCCGGTGTCAACGCCCGACACGACCGCTTTGTAAAACACCTGCAAGACATCAACGCACGTCACCATATCTTCAGCGAAATCCGGGGGCAGGGATTGCTGATCGGTGCCGAACTGATTGAAGAATGGCATGGCCGGGCCAAGGAAATTGTCACTGCGACCCTGGAGCAGGGCACCATGATTCTTGTGGCAGGTCCGGATGTATTACGCCTGGCACCTTCGCTGATCATCCCTGAAGACGACATTGATTTGGCCATGCAGGCACTGGACCGCGCCATCACCAAACTGCTTGACGCCTGAGGTTGTAGATACCATGTGGCAGGTTCGTCCGCTGGGCATCGGGGATCTTGCAGCCGTGGAAGCGCTGTTGCAACACAACACCCTGCGCCTGAGTACCTTGCCGATTGCTCGTGACAAACTGGCTGCCAACATAGAAGCAGCCCGGCGTGGCTTCGAAGGCAATGACACACTGGCGAGTCTGCTGTTTGGCCTGTATGACAACGATGGCACGCTGCAAGGCCTCAGCGGTATCCAGCCTTACGCCGGGGGCGACGAACCGTTCTACAGTTATCGCATTGACGAGCTGGTGCATGCCTCGCGCCGGCTGGGCATTAACCAGCGACAGAAAGTGCTCTACCTGTCACACGAACTCACCGGGCTGACCAGTCTGTGCTCGTTCGCACTGAGTGCGGAACTCAGGGCCACACCGGTGTTCCATCTGCTCTCACGATCCCGGTTGCTGTATATCGCCACCCACCGCCATGCCTTTGCTGATGAACTGATCTGTGAGATTCAGGGGATCTGGGATGACAGTGGCCAGAGTCTGTTCTGGAAAAGTGTGGGTGAGCTGTTTTTTGGCCTGGACTTTATCACCGCTGATGAGCAGTGTGCGCTGCTGGGTAAAACCGTCATCGCCGAATTGCTGCCGCCCTATCCAATATACAACACCCTGCTGCCGGAACAGGTGCAAGGCGTGATCGCTCAATCACATCCTGGTACGGCGCGCACCACGCAGTGGCTACTGGACGAGGGCATGTACAAAACCCGTTTTGTCGATCCCTTTGATGCGGGCCCGACTTACCGGGGGGAGCTGGCACTGCTGACCTCCATGAAAGCGATTCGCATGGTTGACTCAGTACAGGCCGCTTCACCGGATCCGGAAGTCGATGGTGACTGGCTGGTCAGTCAGGGTGAGGGCGTGGACTTTAGTTGTGCCATGCTGCGTGGACGTTTGCAGGACGGCATTCTGTACAGTACAGATAGAGCGTCGATTCTGGCCGACACGCCAGGTTTGGCACTTTCATTGGGTGCGCCGCAATGACCATGATCCGGCCCATTGCCGAAGGGGACCTGGATGCGCTGATCAGCATGGCGCACGAATCCGGTGTCGGTTTCACCAGCCTGCCCGACAACCCCGAACTGATGGTAAAGAAGCTGGCGCGGGCGGTTGCCTCTTTTCGAGGTGAACTGCCGCCTGAGCAGCGTCATTACATGTTTGTCATGCAGGTGTCAGCGGACGGTCCACCGGTGGGGCTGTGTGGGATTGAGGCGCGTATCGGCCACGACGATGTCGGCTACAATTATCGCTTGGGGGCGGTGATCCAGGCATCAAAGGCGCTTGGCGTTTATCGGCGCACGCCCACTCTGTTTTTGAGCAATGATCTGACGGGTGCTACTGAACTGGGTTCGCTTTTCCTGCGCGAGCCGGCGCGGCGCAACCGCAACGGGTCGGTATTGTCCAAATGTCGTATGATGTTCCTGGCGGCCTTCCCGCAGCTGTTTAGTCAGCGGGTGATCGCGGAGATGCGGGGTTATTCCGATGACCAGGGTTTTTCACCGTTCTGGGACGGTCTGGGCCGTCAGTTCTTTAATATCGAATTCAGCGACGCGGATTTTCTCACCGGCACGGGTGACAAGGTGTTTATAGCCGAGCTGATGCCCAAGTTCCCCATTTACATTCCCATGTTGCCAGCCAGTGCGCAAGAGGTCATTGGGAATGTGCATCCGCGCACCGAGCCGGCCCTGGCCTTGTTGCAAGCAGAAGGTTTTCGCAAAAATGGTTACGTCGATATCTTTGACGCCGGACCGACCATCGAATGTCAGCTCGATAGTATTGGTGGGGTGTCGCGCAGTTTTATGGCTCAGGTGCAGATTGATACCGGTGCCAGTGCAAGTCACAACGCCCGCCAGAGCAATACCGGAGATACCAGGGAGTCAGCACCACGCTGGCTGATCGGCAACGATCGATTTGCCGATTTTCGGGTGATCAGTGCGGCGGCGATAGACTACCGGCCATCAAAGATTACCCTGACCGCCGAACAGGCGGGCAGTCTGCTTGTGAGCGCTGGCGATACGGTGCGTATCATGAGCATTCAACCGGAGGAGACCAGCAATGAGTAACGTTCATCTGATCAACGGACAGTGGTGCGGCAGCAAGGGCGCTGAATTTCAGTCCCGCAACCCGGTGTCGGGACATGAGGTGTGGTCGGGCACTGAAGCGGATGCTGACACCGTGCACGCGGCTGTATCTGCCGCCAGCAAGGCCTTTGCCCGGTGGCAACGCACGTCTCTGGAAGAGCGTATCGCGCTGACAGAGCGATTCAGAAAAGCGCTGGAGGACAACAAGGAAGACCTGGCACATAGCATTGGTCAGGAAACCGGCAAGCCGCTGTGGGAATCCCGTACTGAGGTGGGGGCGATGATTGGCAAGATCGATCTGTCTGTCAAGGCCTATCATGAGCGTACTGGTGAACACGTGGCTGACATGGCTGGCGGTCGGCGCATTCTGCGCCATCGTCCGCACGGCGTCATGGCTGTGTTTGGTCCGTACAATTTTCCAGGTCATCTGCCCAACGGTCATATTGTGCCGGCGCTGATAGCGGGCAACACCGTGGTGTTCAAACCCTCGGAGCAGACGCCCGCAACCGCTGAGCTCACCTTGCGCCTGTGGCAATCTGCCGGACTGCCCGATGGGGTGATCAACCTGGTACAGGGCGCTAGAGACACCGGCGAGACCCTGGCTGGTCATGCCCAGGTCAATGGCATTCTGTTCACCGGCTCGGCCATGACCGGGCAGGCCATACAGAAAGCAGTGCTGAGCCAACCACAGAAAATCCTGGCGCTGGAAATGGGTGGTAATAATCCGCTGGTCATTGGCAGTGACATAGACAGGCGTTCAGCAATCTGGGCGACCCTGCAATCGGCGTTTATCAGCGCCGGTCAGCGTTGCACCTGCGCCCGGCGTCTGCTCGTGCCGCTTGGTGACGAGGGTGATGGTTTTCTGGATGGCTTGATAGATGCAGCGGCCAATCTGGTGGTCGGGCGTTTTGATCAGGACAACCCGACGCCATTTATGGGCTCCGTCATCAGCGGCCAGGCCGGCGAAAAACTGCTTGCCGCCCAGCAGCGTTGGCTGGATGCCGGCGGCCAATCACTGCTGGCCATGGCGCCGGTTGCTGGCAACAACGCACTGCTGTCACCAGGCATTGTCGATCTGACTGACGTACAAGCCGCCGATGAGGAGTTTTTTGGTCCCTTGTTGTCGGTGTATCGATACCGCGACTTTGATCAGGCGCTGGCGCTGGCAAATGACACCCGCTACGGTTTGTCGGCTGGCCTGCTCAGTCATGACAAGAATGAATACACACGCTTTATCAACGAAATCAGGGCGGGTATTGTGAACTGGAATCAGCCCATCACCGGTGCCAGTTCGGCGATGCCCTTTGGTGGCCCGGGACTGAGCGGAAACTATCGTCCCAGTGCCTACTATGCAGCCGATTACTGCGCCTATCCTGTTGCCTCCTTGGAACAGGATGTGGTCACTGTGCCCGATACCCTGTCACCGGGAATGACGTTGTGACTGCGGTCGAAGTCAATTTTGACGGCCTGGTTGGTCCGACCCACAGTTATGCCGGGCTGTCATGGGGTAATGTGGCATCGCAGCAGCATCAGCACCGGGTAGCGAACCCGAAGGCGGCGGCACTTCAGGGTCTGGAAAAAATGCGCCAATTGAGCGAATTGGGTTTGGTGCAGGGGGTATTGCCGCCGCATGAGCGGCCGCACGTTCCGTCGCTGCGGGCCCTGGGGTTCGCCGGCACTGATGAACAGGTCCTGGCCGGCGCGGCTGCCCGTGCCCCCCGGTTGCTCGCCGCCGTGAGTTCGGCCTCATCCATGTGGACAGCCAATGCCGCCACCGTCTCGGCCAGTGCCGATACCGCAGACACCAGGGTTCATTTCACGCCTGCCAACCTCAATGCCAAGTTCCATCGTGCCATTGAGTATCCATCTACAACCCGTGCGCTGCGCGCCATTTTTGCTGATCCTGCACATTTCTCAGTTCATGATGCCCTGCCTGCATGTCCACACTTTGGTGATGAGGGGGCTGCGAATCACACACGTTTGTGTGCAGCCTATGACCAGCCGGGCGTCGAGTTGTATGTGTATGGATGCAGCGCGCTGGATGACAGTGCGCCACGCCCCCACAAGTACCCGGCGCGTCAAACCCTGGAGGCATCGGAGGCTGTTGCACGTCGGCACGGCCTGATGTCTGAGCGTTGTGTATTTGCCCAGCAGAATCCCGCCGTGATTGACCAGGGCGTATTCCATAATGATGTGATTGCCGTGGGCAACCGCAATGTCCTGTTGTATCACGAGGAGGCATTTCTGGATGCCGGGCGGGTGGTACAGGAAATCAACTCGAAGCTGGCTGGTACCTCATTGATAGCGCTGTGCATTCGCAGTGCTGATCTGGCCGTCGAAGAGGCGGTGAGTACCTATCTGTTTAATAGTCAGCTGGTTTCGCTGGATGACGACCGTATGGCACTGATAGTGCCCCAGGAATGCCGGACCTCAGCGCGTGCCAGTGCTGTGCTGGATGCTTTGCTGGAGGATGCAGGCAACCCGATCACACAGGTCATTGCCATGGATCTGAAACAGAGCATGCGCAATGGCGGCGGACCAGCGTGCCTGCGTCTGCGAGTGGCGCTGACCGAAGCCGAGTTGAAAGCAGTCGGCCGTTGCATTGTCACGCCGACCCTGCTTGATTCGCTGGAGAGCTGGGTCGAGCGCCATTATCGTGAATCGCTGATCATGGCTGATCTGAGCGACCCGGCGCTGCTGCAGGAGTCCCGATTTGCACTGGATGAGTTGACCGCACTGCTGAAACTGGGATCGATTTACGATTTTCAGCGATGACGCAGAATCCTGTGGATGACCAGCGCTACACGGTGACCGGGTGGCACATCGGCGTTCAGAAATAACAGGGCGTCGCCGTCGTTTTGCACGCGCCACTCGCTGTCATCGCTGCGCGCAATGAGCGTGCCTTTTTGCCATTGCCGGAAATTGACAAAATCCTCAAGGCAGAGCTCGAACGTTCCTTCCGGCCGGATGATTTCGTCGATAACGTGAAAACCGGTGATGGTGTGATCTGCCTCACTGGCCGGGCCAGAGGCCAGCCGGTCCAGTTCCGCCAGCAGCGGCAGGAAGCGATCAATCGGCTCGTCCAGTGCACTGACCTGCCCCAGCTCCAGTGTTGCACTGCGGTAACCCAGCCGGGCCGTGAAGCTGGAAAAAGCCGCTGCCGGTGAAATATTCTGTACCCAGGCATCTACCGCAAAATGCCGAAACCATGCATGCAGCCCGGACAGATCCATGGTTTTGCAGTCCACCGGTATCACCGCAAATCTGTCCTGGTCAGACGGTTTAATGGTCGAGTGCATGTCGAAATGCAGTCCCTCGGGGTGCTGCCTGGCGAAATCACGCGCCACGTTCATCAGCACCACCGCGCGCTGGCATTCGCTGGCGCGGTCCTGCTCGGAGGCACTGGAGAACAGGCGGTTCATATTGTGTTGCACAAACCGCCTGCCAGCGACTACTGCCTCCGGATTGCCCAGCAGCACCAGCATCGGCCGCCGGATGTTGAGGCGTCCTTCAGTGGCCCGGGCCAGCCATGTATCCAGCAGCCGAATTGGTACGGTTTCATCGCCATGTACCCCGACACTGATGATGACACCACACAGCCCGGTGTCCGTGTGAGGTTCGATTCGCAGCCCGCCTTGCGCTACCCACGACCAGCGTGCGTTGGCGGCATCAAATTCGCCGGCATTACCTGTTGTTTCCAAACTTTGCTGCAAAAAGAATGCTTGTGGCACGGTCATGGGTTCACCTGCATGTGTTCGCGTTTCCGGGGCTGCGCAGTGTTGAACATACACCGATTCCAGCGGGAAAGCATCGCCAGTCGGGTTTGCTGCCAATGTTGCCGCACAGGTATTGCGGTTTGCCGCAAGTCCCTGTTTAATCCGGATATGAGCATTATATTACAACTGGTTATTGGGTCACTGCTGTTGACCGGCGCACTGATAACATCGTTCGCCCGTGCCCAGACCAGCACAGTCACGGAAGACACCCGGCCCGGCGTGGTGGCGAGCCGGATTCCGGCCGGCATGGACGTGCAACTTGACGGCTTTCTGGACGATGAGGCCTGGGCCGCGGCGCAGGCCATCACGGATTTCCGCCAGCAGGAACCGGTCGAGGGCGGTGAGCCCAGTGAGTCTACGACAATCCGTATTCTCTATGATGATGAGGCGCTGTACATCGGCGCGATGATGTACGACTCCAATCCTGACGGCATCCTCGCCTACCAGCTGCAACGTGATGCCGGACTGGGTACCGACGACCGTTTTATGTGGATCATCAGTACCTTTGATGACAACCGCACGGGGTATTTCTTTGAAACCAACCCGGCTGGCCTGCTCGGTGATGGCCTTATTGAAGGCGGCGGAGGTTTCAACAAGCGCTGGAACGGCCTGTGGAACATCCGTACCGCCATCCAGTCCGACGGCTGGTCAGTGGAAGTGCGCATTCCGTTTTCCACGCTGAACTTCGATCCCGCGCTCAATGCCTGGGGTATCAATTTTCAGCGTACCATTCGCCGCCACAACGAAGAGATTCTGTGGAATGGCTGGCGGCGCAACGAGGGTCTGTTCCGTCCCATTTATACCGGCCAGCTGCTCGGCCTGAATGACCTCAGCCAGGGCCGGGGCATTGAGCTGAAACCCTTTGTTAATGCCTCAACCAGCCGCGGCCCGGCCGCCGGCGCCAACAGTGGCGACGATGCCAAGGTCGGTATTGATATCACCTATTCACTGACGCCATCACTGCGCGGTGCGCTGACGCTGAATACGGATTTTGCCGAAGTGGAGGTGGATAACCGGCAGGTGAATCTGACCCGGTTCCCGCTGCGCTTTCCCGAGCAGCGGGAGTTCTTTCTGGAAGGTTCCGGGGTGTTTTCATTCAACTGGGCCGACCCGTTTTTCAGTCGCCGGATTGGTCTGGTCGAGGGCCAGGAAGTGCCGATCAGCTTCGGCGCCAGACTGGGCGGTCAGGTCGGTGACTACGAAGTGGGCCTGTATCAGGTGCGTACCGACGACACCACGCTGGAAAACCGTGATGGCTCAGCACGCCCCTGGGCTGCCGAGGATTTTACTGTCGGGCGGGTGAAACGGCGCCTGTTCCAACAGTCGCACGTCGGCATGATCTATACCCGGCGCGCCTCCGACGGAATCACCGGTGAAGAGGTGCTGGAGGACCGCCACACACTGGGTGCCGATTTTGATTTTTACACCTCGCAGTTTCTCGGTCAGTACAACGCCCAGTTTGAGGGCTTCCTGTCGTACCATACCGACCCGGTCGAGGGCGGTGACCTGACCGCCTCCAGCCGGCGTGCCCGTGGTGTGCGCTTGTCGTTCCCCAACGATCTGATTCGTTTTCACTCGTCACACCGGGAATTTGGCGAGAACTGGGACCCGGCAGTGGGTTTTGCCGACCGTCGCGGCTTCCGCCGTCATCAACCGACACTGACGATCGCGCCACGGCCGCAGCGCTGGGAGTCGATCCGCCAGACCGAACACGAGATTCATTACGAACACCTGACTGACCTGGACAATCGCCTGCTGACCCGCAATATCGATGTCACCCCGCTGCAAGTGAACTTTGAAAGTGGCGACCGCATGGAGATTGAAGTCGGGCGCAACTTTGAAAGCCTGGACAGTGTTTTTACCATCTACAACAAAGGTGGCGAAACCATCCAGATTCTGCCGGGCGATTATCATTCCGATAAGTGGTCTGCCAGTGTCATCACGGCTGGCCGCCGCATGTTGTCCGGTGCGGTAGAATTTGAGCATTCTGAGTTCTGGGGCGGACAGCGCGACAGTCTGGAGCTGACCGGCACCATCCGTCCCCGCATTGGTGTGTCGCTGTCAGCCAACTATCAGCGCAATGAAGTGACCCTGCCACAGGGCGACTTTGACACCAATCTGCTGCGCCTGACCTGGGCCTGGAACCTGAGCCCCTGGACTGCCCTCACCGGCAATGTGCAGTACGATGATCTCTCGGATGTGGTGGGTGTTTACGCGCGTCTGCGCTGGATCATACAGCCGGGCAATGATGTGTTCCTGGTATGGAGCAACAACTGGCTGTACGACGATGGGCCGCTGCGCGACAGCCGCTTCACCACCCTGTCCCGCGGCGCTACGCTGAAAGTGAATTACACCTTCCGTTTTTAGGATTGCCTGATAGGCCTGAGCGGAAACGCAGGGTACTGGCCCCTGTTTATTGGCGCTTCTTTAGCCGGGTTGTGTGTTATCCCGGACAGCGTATGAGCATCGGAGTATGCCCACACAAATCAAAAGCTGTGCCAGATAATACGTTGTCATCACCGCCGCGCCTGAGTTCGCAAACGGCGTCACGAACAGGTTAACCGCAATCAGTGTGTCGCTGACCATAAACACCAGGGCGCCCATGGCGACCCAGATAAACTGTGGGTCACTCCTGAAACCAGCAGCAATCGCCATCAGGCTGATCGCAACCATGTAGGCGGTGACCGGCATTTTCATATCGCCTGCTTCCGGCACTATCAACAGGGTACCGAGCAGTGCATAGGCAATAATCAGGCACGCCCAGGGCAGGCGCCGGGGTTGCCAACGAAACTGCGTCAGGAACAGGATGGTATAGGTGAGCTGTGCCAGCAGGAAAGCGCCCAGCCCCTGAACAAAAAGCCCCTCCAGCGCCAGCAGGATGTCCCCGATCGCTGACAGCACCAGCCCCAATCCCAGCAGCATACGGGCCTTGCCGCCAGCACGGCTCAGGACAAGTTGCAGCAGCATGGCAATGGGAATGATCTTGAAGAACCAGTGCCATGCCACCGGGACTATCTCGGGCAGGGCGATATACAGCAGACTGAAACCAGCGAAAGTGAGCAGCCACAGGCGCGAGACCACGGGCAGGAGTAGCGAGAGCCTGAACATATTGATATTATTCACGGTTTTCCTGTATACCATTTTTGATACATGTCATAGTCAGGTTTGCATAAAAGACGTTACGATGACAAATTAAACTGTGACTATAATTAGCAGTCAGAAGGAATCAACGTGTTAGGTAAACTGCTCGACAGGCTTCTCGGCAAAGACACCTCTCAACCCATAGCAACCACTCGTCATGTCGCCAGGCAGCAGCGCGAGCCAGCCAAGGCACCGATAGACGCTGCGTCCGTGGCTGAGCGGGAAAAAGCAGCGGAACATGACGAACTGGCCCGGGAAGCCCTCGCTGTAGAAATCAAATACAGTGAAATGACATTCAGGGAATTTGATCATCTCTTCTATGACTATTTGCTGGGCGGGCAAAACGCAGACCGCATTTCCGAGCTGGAGCGTAGCATTTTGCTCGATATCAATGCGCTACTGGACAAGCCCGATGCGCTTCTGGATCGTCTGCCGAAGTTACCCCACTCTGTGAACAAGCTGATGGCGTTGCTGGACGCCGATGATTTTGAGCTGAATGCTTTTTGTGCGGTGGTAGAAAAAGACCCTGCGATTGCAGCGCAGTTGATATCGGTCGCCAACAGTGCCCAGTACAATCCCGGTGGAGATGACATCACCGATATCAAACGGGCCTTTGCGCTGCTGGGGAGCCAGGGCGTAAAGCAGCATGTGTTGATGTCGGTTGTTAAAAATGTATCGACTATCAGCAATGCCTATTTCAAGGCGTTTGGTGAAAAAATCTGGGTACACAGCGAAGATACGGCGCAGTTGTGCCGCAGTCTGGCCAGGTTGCGGGGTCTGGATGGTGATGCCGCGTTTTTGATTGGTCTGATCCATGATATGGGAAAAATCGTGATTTTCAGGTTAATCGTTGACGCGTTCAGACGCTCCAGTCCGGATGAGAAACTGGGCTCGTCAGTGGTCAAACACCTGCTTCAGCAGAAATCCATGCAGCTCAGCGTGCTGGTGGCGACACACTGGGGGATGCCCAAGGTTGTTGTGACTGCGATCCGCGATCTGTCACTGTCCGAGCGTCAGTCAACGTTCAGTCCGCTCGGAGAAATATTAATCAATGCCAACTTTGTCAGTGAGTGGCGATTGGTCCTCAAAGCCGGCCTGTCAACTGAACAGGCCTTCGAGAGAGCGATCATGCGTAAGGAATTGGCTGATGATGTGCGCAGCCACATTGCGACCATGGAGCCGCTGCCAGGCTAATGTCACTCGCCACAGAAATTCCCACTGTATCAATAGTGATACCGAAGTTGAGCAATCAGCAGCGCGCTTTCCGTGACCTTGTATACCATGCGGTCGGTTTCGTTGATGCGGCGTGACCAGTACCCGGCCAGGCCGTGTTTTAATGGTTCGGGTTTACCAATGCCCTGGAACGGCTCCCGTTGAGCCTCCTGAATCAGCTTGTTGATCCGGTTGAGAACTTTTCTGTCGGTTTTTTGCCAGTAGATATAATCTTCCCAGGCATTTTCCGAAAAGATCAGCTTCATTCAACCAGCGTCCTCTCCTGGCCATCGCCCAGTTCCAGTTCCGCCACGGACTCGAGCAGGCGCCGGGCGTTTTTGGGCGCACGCAGCAGGTAGGCGGTTTCCTGCAGGGCATCGTAGTCTTCCAGGGAGATCATGACCACGGATTGAGCCTTGTTGCGGGTAATAATGATGGGGGCGTGGTCTTCGCAGACCTGCTCCATGGTTTTTGCCAGATTGGTCCTGGCGGCAGTGTAGCTGATGGCATCCATGATATTTACCTGTACAGAAAGCTGTTCCTGTACATTATGACGTACAGATTCGGCCTTGGCAATCTGAGGCACAGCCCGCCACCTGCTGCGGCGTCAGGGATATAGTGCTAGTCTTAAGATGTATAGCACGCCGCGTCAGGACCCACCCATGTTTACCATTGGCTATGCCACCAAACCCATCAACACCTACATTCAGCAGCTGCAGCAGCACGGCATCACCGTGGTCGCTGACATACGCTCGGTGCCCTACAGCAAGGTGTTTTTTGACTACCATCAGCAAGCACTGAAACAGCATCTGCAGCAGGCCGGGCTGCGTTATGTGTATCTGGGTGATGAGCTGGGACCGCGGTCGAAAGATCCGGCGCACTATGATGACAGTCAGCAGGTGCAGTTTGATCGGTTGATGCAGGCGCCGCTTTACCAGGCCGGCGTACAACGCCTGTTCGACGGTGTTGAGAAGGGTTTTCGCATCGCCATGACCTGCGCCTGCAAGGATCCGGCGATCTGTCATCGCAGTCTGCTGGTGGGGTGGTCACTGAGGCATCAGTATGACTGCGAGTTGCAGCACATCACTCATGACGGTGCGCTGGAGTCACAGACGGCGCTGGAGCAGCGATTGATGACGCTGACCGACACCGTGCCGGACCTGCTGGCCGGCGAGGCGGCGGCGCTACAACTGGCATATCAGCAGCAATGCCGGGCCTGTGCCTATCGTCGGCCTGTGGCCGGATGACGATGTCGGTGTCCTGCGGCGAGCGGATATCGCACTTCAGTCTTTCCTGAAATTATTGACAAGCTTGCCGGTTTTGATCATACCATGGCTAAAAATACCGTTTGTGACTTAAGGGACTCGTCATGACCGATTTGCTGCTGACCTTGGCTGTGCTGTTGATGATGCTGGCTGCGCCCACCATCTGGATATATAACCGATTGGTTGCCGATCGCAATCAGGTGCAGGCCGCATGGAGCGACATTGATGTGCAGCTGATGCGCCGGCACGAGCTGGTGCCAATGCTGGTTGATACAGTTAAAGCCTACGCAGCGTATGAAAAAGCCACGCTGGCGGCCGTGACGGAGCTGCGCAGCCGCAGCGAGGCCGCTGAACATTTGCCCGATAAGGCGGCGCTGGAGGCGCAACTGGAAGACGCATTGCACCGTATCAATGTGGTTGCCGAAGCCTATCCCGACCTGAAAGCCGATCAGAACTTCCGTCAGTTACAATCCGAGCTGACCACCATTGAAGATCACATCCAGTACGCACGACGCTTCTATAACGGTGCGGTGCGTATCCTCAATACCCGCATTCAATCCTTTCCGCATCTGTTGATCGCCGGACCCTTGCAGTTCCGGGCAGCTGAGTTTTTTGCCGTCAATGAGGCGCAGGAACGTGAGGCCGTGCCAGTGGAGTTGTCAAAATGAAACAACTGGCACCTATTCTGCTTTCGCTGGTGCTGGCCCTGGTGGTCAGTGCACCGCTCAGCGCGCAGGAACGCATCCTGTCCTATCGCAGTGATATCGACATCGCCGCTGATGCTGCCATGGTGGTCACCGAGACCATTCGCGTGCGCGCTGAAGGCAACAGCATTCGTCGTGGCATCTATCGTGAGTTCCCGACACGCTACCGTGACCGGCTGGGCAATCGCTACCGGGTCGAGTTCGAGGTGCTGGACGTCACCCGCGATGGTGAACCGGAAATCTGGCAGGCCACCGAGCGTGCCAATGGTGTGCGGGTGGATTTTGGGGGTGATGATTTTTTACCGGTCCCTGCCGAGTACGAATACACCATCCGTTATCGCACCAACCGGCAGATTGGTTATTTTGAGTCACATGATGAACTGTACTGGAATGTCACCGGCAATGGCTGGGATTTTGCCATTGACCAGGCCAGCGCCACGGTCACCTTGCCGCAACCGGTGTCGGCCAGTGAGCTCAGCATGGAAGCCTACACGGGTGCCCCCGGCGCGCAGGGGCGGGCCTACGAAGTGAGAACCCGCGCTGGTGCCGGCAGCGTCGAGACAACGGCGCCCTTGCCACCGGGCCATGGCCTGACACTGGTGTTCAGCTGGCCCAAGGGTGTGGTGGCCGAGCCGGACGCCTGGCAACGTTTCTATTATCTGCTGTACGACAATCGGGGCCTGTTGCTGGCGCTGATCACGCTGATAGCCAGCATGACGTGGTTGATGTCGAGCTGGGTGCGGGTAGGACGTGACCCGGCGCCAGGGGTGATTTTTCCACGTTACCAGCCGCCGGCCGGCTATTCACCGGCATCCATGCGCTATATCCGCCGTATGAGTTATGACAACAAGGCATTGACGGCGGCCATCGTTAATCTGGCAGTGAAGGGGCATCTGACCATCAGCCACAGTGACAAAACCTATTCGCTGAGCAAAGCCGCTTCCACCATGCCATTGGCGGCGGGCGAGCAGGCGCTGCTCGACCGGCTGTTTGCTGGCGGTGACACGCTGGCGCTGGAGCAGGACAACCACAGCGACATTGCCACAGCCATTCGTGCCCACAAAAAATCCCTGGCTGCTGACTATCGCAATAAATATTTTGTCAGCAACGCGCAGTACCTGTGGCCTCCGGTGCTGGGTATGGCGATCATGTTTGCCGTGGTGCTGATGATTGACGGTATCACACCGTTGAGTGTTGTTGCGTTTGTGGTCAATATTCCTCTGCTGTTACTGTTCTTCTGGCTATTACATGCGCCGACGGCGGCCGGGCGCAAGTTGCTGGACCAGATTGACGGATTCAGGCTGTATCTGGAAGTGGCGGAAAAAGCAGACATGAAGTTGCGTCACCCGCCGGAGCTGACGCCGGCCCTGTTCGAGCGCTACATGCCCTATGCCATCGCGCTGGATGTTGAAGAAGCCTGGGCAGAAAAATTCTCGCAGGTGTTTGCTGATCTGGAAGCCGAGCGCGGATCACCCTATCACCCGGGCTGGTACGTCGGTACCTTCAATGCGGCGCGCATGGGCAATTTCAGTCAGTCGGTCAGTAGCGGTTTTGCCTCGGCGATTGCATCAGCGTCGCAGCCGCCGGGCAGCGGTTCGGGCGCAGGTGGTGGCGGCTTCTCGGGTGGCGGCGGAGGCGGCGGCGGTGGTGGCGGTCGTTGACCGGATATTCAGTTTGCTTATTGAGTCAGGGGGTTGTTTAATTCAACGATGAAAAATTATATAAAAACCACCGTATTTGCCGCAGCCGTAAGCGCTGCATGGCTGGGCGTTGCCGGTCCGCATGCGCAGACGCCAACACCGGAGGCCCTGGCCCCAGAGACCCTGACAGAAGGCGCGCCGGAAGATTTTGTCGGGCTGATGGACCCGGTCCGCGTGGTACCGATTGTGCAGGAGCCGCGTCATCGCACGGTGCACCGTCTGCAGACCGGCACCGGCACCGGCACCGGCGCCGATGTGCGCTTGCTGGACGTGCAGATCAACCCGGGCGATATGACCTTGCCGCACACCCACGATGCCGCCATTCTGTACACCTTTATCAGCAATGGCGAAGGCCCGCTGAACGGTCGTCTGTCCAGCGTCACGCGTTATGTTGATGAACAATACACCCACCGCGTCAGTAATCCGGGGCCCGGACTATTCCGCATCATTGCCCTGACCAGTTATGCCGAGCCGGTCGATGAGGACAACGCCAGCACCTTGCCCACCGGGCTGGCGCCGGCGCCGGATATCAGTAATGGCTGGTTCCGGGCCTGGCGACTGACACTGGCGCCAGGTGCCAGCACCGGTATTGTCCAGCATCAGCACCCGGCGTTTGTGGTGCAGGCCTCTGCCGGTGAGGTGCAGGTGCTGCGCAGCGATGGCATCACCGAAGAGTTGCTGATGGCGGGTCACTGGTCAGCGCTCACCAGTGGTCAGCAATACACGCTGGTGAATCGCTCGGAGCAGGTGATTGCCATTGTCATCAAGGAAGCCCGTGTGTCTCTTGCAAGCCAGGATCAGGCCAGCGTCAGCACCACCGGACAGTGATCGGAGCCGTACACCTCATTGAGGATCTCGGCGCCCTTGATACGTTCTGCCAGTTTTTCTGATACCAGGAAGTAATCCAGCCGCCAGCCCACGTTCCGGGCACGGGCACCGCCGCGCATACTCCACCAGCTGTACTTGACGGTATCGGGGTGCAGGTGACGGAAACTGTCGATATAGCCGGCCTTGAGCAGCTTGTTGATGCCATCAATTTCTATCTGGGTATACCCGGCGCTTTTGTTGTAGTTGGCCTCGGGCCTGGCGATATCGATGGGCTGATGGCAGACGTTCAGGTCGCCGCAGATGATAACTGGTTTTTTGATTTCCAGCTGTTCAACATGCTTCTGAAAGTCCCTATCCCATTGTTCGCGATACTCCAGACGTTTCAGTTCGCTGCCGGAGTTGGGCGTGTACACGGTGACCAGGAAAAAATCATCAAACTCGGCAGTGATCACCCGGCCTTCCTGGTCGTGCTGTTCGATATCCAGGCCAAAATCGACGGACAGGGGTGTCTGGCGACTGAAAATGGCGGTGCCCGAATAACCGGGCCGTACCGCTGAATGTGGCACCACCTGGTAGCCGTGGTCTTCGCCCAGAGCGGTAATGACCTGCTCGTCCTGCGCCTTGGTTTCCTGAATGCACAGCACATCGGGCTGCATCTCTTTTAGCGAGCTCAGAAAATCTTTTTTGACGGCGGCGCGGATGCCGTTAACGTTCCAGGAAATCAGTCGCATGAGGTGTTGTCCATCGTTACACGGTTGATCATGTGGTACACAGTTGTTATCTCTGTTGCTCGCCTTTGGCTGCGCTGTTTACGTCGGTCAAGAACAACAGCGCATCGGGGTTGGAGAATTGCGCGGCCAACGCCTCGATATCTTCTGCCAGCGGACGATCCTGCGTTAGTGTATCCACCGTTTTGCGAACCATAACATACAGCTGCTGACTGCAGCGACAAAATCCCGAGCGCTTGCGGATATCCATTGCCTGGGTCAAGACCATGGCTTCAATAGCCAGTACTTTCTGCAGCACAGTCAGTGCATGTGCTGTCTTGCGTGCAGCGATGGTCCCCAGCGGCACGATATCCTGGTTGTCGGCATTGGTCGGGATGGACTGGATCGAAGCGGGTATGGCGTCACTTCGCAGTTCCGCGACCAATGCCGTCGCGGTGACCTGCGCGCCCATGAACCCGCTGTGCAAGCCGGTTTGGTTTGGCTGCATGAAGGCCGGCAAATCGCCGTTCCTCAGTGGATCGGTAATGCGGGCGATACGCCTTTCACTGTATAGCGCCATCTGGATGACCGCGTTACGCAGGTGGTCACTGGCAAAGGCCAGGTGTTGACCAAAAAAGTTGCCGCCATGCAGCACAGTATCCAGGTCAGCGAACAGAAGAGGGTTGTCGGTGACCGAGGTCAGTTCCCGGCTAGCGACGCTGTTGTGCTGCTCGATAGTGTCAAGCACAGCGCCAAGCGCCTGTGGTGCGCAGCGCAGGGTGTAGGCGTCCTGGGGTAAAGGCTGGTTTTGCTGGATTGCTCCGTCAGTGCCCACAGGAAGGTAGTGTCCTGACTCGGACCATGCCTGTAAACACGCACTGTCGGCGCTCATATGCCATAACCAGTCGTGCAGTTGACGTTGCCCCGGGTGTGGTCTCAGCTCACCAATCAGAGGGTGGAATGCCTCCCGGTGACCGCCTGACAATTCCGCATACAATAAGGTCAGGGCGCTGCTCAGCGACACCATCCGCTGGGACAAAGCGCCATTTAACGCGGCAATGCCGGCGGTGACCGAGGTGCCGTTGACCAGCGCTATGGCGTCTTTGCCTGCCAGCCTGAGAGGTTCCCAGCCAAGCTGGTGGTGAGCGTCTGCCGACGTTTGCCAGTCACCGCCGTTCAGGCGGACGCGGCCACCGCCGCTCAGTGCGCGCGCCAGATGCGCAAGAGGTGTCAAGTCGCCACTGGCACCAACAGTGCCCTGAGACGGGATCTCCGGCACAAGGTCGTGATCCAGACAGGCAACCAGGCGTTGCAGCAGCGTCGGACTGGCACCGGAATGCCCGCGTGACAGACTCAACAGGCGGGCAGCGATCAGGCTGCGCGTCTGCACCCGGGTCAACGCCGGACCCACGCCGCTGCACAGGTGATACACAAGATTCTGCTGAAGGTCTTCGGAGTGTTGGGGCTCAACGTAGGTAGTGGCCAGTGGGCCGTAGCCGGTGGTGACCCCGTAGATCAATCGACGTTGTGCGATCTGATCAAGCAAATACTGGTGGGTCTTGCCGATGTTATGCCATTCGGACTCAGTGAGTGTGAAGCTGCGGTGTCCCAATGCGATACGCTCGAATTGGTCAAGGGAGAGTGTTTCGTTCATCAAATGCTTGCCGGGCCTTAAAGTCTGTGAGACCTGGGTGTACGTTCTGAACTGCCAGTCCGATTAGCGGTCAGCACTAAAACATATCCAGCTGCTGTGGCAAACCACCGGCGCCAGGGGTTGCTGGCGGCACATAGCGAGGCCGGGTAAATCCGCTGGTGTCCAGCCCGGCATAGTCCTGTCGCCGGCTGGCCAGGCCACTTCGACGCATGGCGACATCATACCGCTGTCGGATCAGTTCCGCCCACACGCCTTCGCCACGCATCCGCGTGCCGTAACCGGCATCGTAGTCCTTGCCACCGCGCATATCGCGCAGCCGGCCCATGACCCGTTCCAGGCGATCGGGGAAATGCATGTGCAGCCACTGCTGAAACAGCGGGTTCACCTCCCAGGGCAGGCGCAACACAATATAACCGGCGGAGGTGGCACCGGCCTCGGCCGCAGCATACAGCACCTGCTCAAAGTCCTGGTCGGTGATAAACGGAATGATCGGCGCGACATTGACCGCCACCGGGATGCCGGCCGCGACCAGCCGGGCCACGGTTTTTATGCGCCGGGTGGGCGAGGCTGCACGCGGTTCCAGTTTGCGTGACAAACCATGGTCCAGCGAGGTAATGGTGATGGTCACGGTCACCTGGCGTTTTTTTGCCATCGCAGCCAGGATGTCAATGTCACGTTCAATCAGTGCCGACTTGGTGATCAGGCCCACCGGCTGCCCGCATTCCTGCATGACTTCCAGAACCTGCCGGGTAATGCCCAGTTTGCGCTCGCAGGGTTGATAGGCATCGGTGTTGACCCCCAGGGCAATGCCTTCCGGACGCCACGCCGGACTGGCCAGTTCGCGCCGTAACAGCTCGGCAGCATTGACCTTGGCGAACAGCCGGGTTTCGAAATCCAGCCCCGGCGACAGTTCCAGATAACTGTGCGTGGGCCGGGCAAAGCAGTAAACACAGCCGTGTTCACAGCCGCGGTAAGGGTTCAGCGACACATTAAACGGAATGTCCGGCGACTGGTTGCGGGTCAGGATACTGCGCGCGATTTCTCTGGTGATCTGTGTGCTCGGAGCGCCAGTCTGGTCCTCCGGGATATCCCAGCCATCATCAAAGTCCTCGCGCAGCTGATGCTCAAAGCGGCCCTGCAGATTGGACGGGGCGCCACGACCTTTAATAATGAGGTTGCGGGACGGTTGATACGGATCCAGTGGAGGAGACAAAAGGGCACCTTCGAAATACTGTATATAAAAACAGTATAACAGGCGTAATAGGCAAAAAAAATCCCCGCCGAAGCGGGGATCCATTGGTGCCAAACTGGCGGGCTGGTGTCAGCCGTTGTCGGCGACACCCACGACGGTAATCGTCACGGTATTGCTGGAGCTGGCACTGGCGCTGTCGACGTCGTACTGGTAGACAAGATCTACGGTCTCGCCATCGTCCAGGAAGTCCAGGCTGCCCTCTTCGAAGGACAGGAAGCCATTGCTGTCTACATTGGCCGTCACGGCAGGGCCATTGACCTGCACCAGATCGCTGACACTCAGTGTGCCACCGTTGGGATCGCTGGCGCCGCTGAGCAGATTGAATGAGAACTGCTTGCCGCCCATCTCATCCAGTGTGTAACCCAGGAAGCTATCACGGTACTGCGCTGACAACTGAGCGATATCGAAGCCCCAGGTTGAGGTGACAAACGTGCCCGGATCATTGATGGCAGCGATGTCATTGTTGCTGTTCCAGTTGTTCACCTTCATGAGTGATGAAGCGAACTGTCCCGAGGCATTAAAGGCCGACATCATGGTGCCGTTGTAGACACCGCCGGTTATCGGCGCCAGGGTGTAGCTGCCATCAGGACCTGTCGCCGTGTTCTGGCCACTGTTGATGGTCGGCATGTTGCTCTGGTAGCTGGAGATGCCCAGATACTGCGATGCAAAGCTGGAAATGAACGGCTCGCTGTACACACTGTGGCCGCCTGCATACAGCAACTTGCCGCCCTGCTGCAGGTAACTGGTCAGTGTGCTCACATTCTGAGAGGTCAGGTTGGTGTAGGCACGATCGGAAACCGACCAGATGACCAGGTCATAGTCCGCCAGGTTTTGCGAGGGATTACCGTTGACCGGCAGGGTGGTCTGATCGTAGTCGTAGCCGTTGTTGCTCAGCGCAGAGAACCAGGTTGATTCCCAGCTGCGGCTAGTGTTGGAATCGTCGACGAACAGGATGGAGTTTATCTCACCATCTATTTTGCTCTCACTGACGGTGGTGCTCAGCGCTGATACCACGGGGCCTGGTGTGGCATAGACCTCGATGGCCACAGCCTGTGACGCCGACAGTGACCCGCCACCGGTGGCGCCCAGGTCGTTGATGGTTGCATTCACGGACGCGGTGCCATTGAAATCAGTGGTCGGGTCGTAGCTGACGCCGTTAGCCAGTGCGGCGTTCAACGCCAGAGTAGAACCGGTGTAGGACAGGGTGCCATCACTGCCATCGCTGTCCACAGCTACCAGCCCTGCGGCGTTGACCAGCGCCAACGAACCATCGCCCGTAGTCAGGTCCAGTCTCAGAGTTGCAGAGCCCGCATCGATGTCGGCGACACTGAGGCCGGTAATGGTGGTTGCTGTATCTTCCAGTGTTGCATTGGCTGATACACCATCGATAGCCGGACCTCTGGCATCAGCACCGGTGACCAGGCTGACAAAACTCAGGTCGGTACTGGTGCTGGTGGCCGTGAAGGTAAAGGTGTGTGACTGCCATTGCATATCAGTCTGCGAGTTTGAGCTGCCGTAGGTAAAGGTCTGGCTGTTATTGCCGGCAGACACTTCCATACTGGCAGAGCTTGTTCGCCCCGGGTTTTTCGACATCTGGAAGCCAATGGTATAGGTCTCGCCAATGGTCGTGGCCAGTGTCTGAGTGACACCGCCCTGGGAGAGCGCATTCAGGTCAACGACGTTGGAACCGAAGCCGGTCTGCCAGTCACCTACGACATCAACACCGCCATCCAGTTGTGTCCAGCCGGTGAGGCCATTTTCAAAGGACCCGTTATTGATCACCAATGTGTTGCTGCTGGTGATGGTGGGGGCGTCGTTGACCGGATTAACAGTCACATCGACCGTGGCAGTGCTGGTCAGGCCGGCCGCATCGCGAGCGGTGTAGGTGAAGCTGTCGGTCCCATTGAAATTGCTGTCGGGGGTATACACCAGCTGACCGCCGACGATGGCGACGCTGCCATGTTGTCCGTTCGCTGCTGATTGAATGGACAGGGTGTCGCCATTGTCAGGATCGGTGTCATTGGCCAGCACATTGATGGTCACTGAGGCGTCCTCATCAACGCTGGCGCTATCAGCGACGGCTTCGGGCGCATCGTTAATGCCCGTGACCACGATATCCAGCGTGGCTGAATCGCTGTAGCCGTTGCTATCGGTGATGGTATACACCACGCTGTCAGTTTGGGTCTGCCCAGCTGCCAGCGACGTAAACTGACCGTTGTCATCGTAGAGATACTCACCATCCCGGTCCACCTTGAGAATGGCGCCAGAAGCCAGGGTCAGGGTAACGGAATTACCGACCATGGCACTTCCGTTCACATCACTGACTTCGACAGAAGGCGCATTGCCCAGGTCATCGTTGTCCAGTACATTGCCGGACACCGTGGCTGACTGGGCAACGCCGTAGGTACCGATGGTGAAGGCATTCCAGTTTTCATCGGCCTGGCTTTCCCAGGTTAATGACTCCAGTGCGTTATTGATGGCCAGCACACCATGGAACTCGGTCATGCCACCGACGCCGGTGATAGCAGGATCCGTGGTAATGCCGTAACGTCCAGGCTCAGGATTGGTCTTGGCCCAGGCCTCAGACCATCCGAAGTAGCCAGAGTCAGTGACACTGTCGGCGCTGGCCACGACGTCGAAATCCTGGTCAAAGAGGTAGCCATTATTGTTCATACTGACGATGGCAAAGAACAGGTTTTCGACAGGCTCGGAGAAAGTCAGCGTTCTGGGCGAGTCAGCATGGTGCAGGCGGATAATGTCGTTGTTAGTGGGGCCATTGCCCACGGCGGGGCCAGTATATACCCCAACACCTTCCGTGTTGGTGATATTGGGGTTTCTCCCGGTGACAAAGAAGTCTGTACCTCCATTAAGCTGGACGCCCGGCACTGCTCCCCAAGCTTCGGCTGCCTGGCCATGATAGGTCACATCAATAGTTCTGTCACTTAGTGTGATAGTACCCTGCACTGTATACGTAGGGTTCCTGCCGCCGACCTGCGAAACAACCGTAGCGCTGGTCCAGTCGACCCAATATACCGTGTTGTCAGAGTCGTTATTGACGCGGCTGGCGGTTAATGAATTGTTGTCTGCGGTGGCGGTCGGACCATCGGCGGTGCCGGTGATATTGACGGTGACGGTGGTGGCGGTACCATCGACGCTGGTGACATTAAAGATGTCGGTGACGACTTCGCCTTCTGCCAGCTCATCCAGTGCGCCGTCCGAAGCAAAGCTCCAGTTGCCATTGGCATCGATGCTGAAGCTGCCATAAGTGCCTGCAGTACCGCTCTGTGCGTTAAACAGCGCCTCGCCATTATCGATATCGCTGATCGACAAGGTGCCGGATGTGGTCAGTTGAGCATCAGTTTCGGTCAGGTCGGCGACGGCTGTGCCCAGCACGGCTGCGTCATTGACACCAGTGACAGTAATGCTGACGGTCTGGCTATCGGTACCGCCCTTGCCGTCATCTACAGTTACCGTAAATTCCTGCACTGACGTTTCACCGGCGGCCAGACTCTGGAACTGCTGGTTTTCGGTGTCACTGACGGCATAGGTCCAGTCAATCTGGCCGCCTGTGCCATTGCCGGTGGTATCGGCAGCAATGCTTGCGGTCAGCGTGCCGACAGCACTGGCGCCGGCAACACTGGTAGTGACTGTATGAGCATCACTCAGGTCGACATCATCAAACGTCAGTGTGCCATTTGCGGTCACCGGCGTATTGCCAACCAGTTGGTAGATACCACTGGAATTCTTGTAGCTCAGCTCCAGCGATGCTTCGCCGCCGCCCTCGTAGAAGTAGAGCTCCAGCGGATAAACACCGGGTTCAAGATAGATGCTGCCCTCAAAACTCGTCTCTCCGAAATAGCCAGAGTTGCTGATGAGTGATTGGTTATTAACGGACAGGAATACACCATCATCGTTGAACGTGCGGAAGGTATAGGTATCCGCCTGAGTGATCACTATGTTGCTGGTGATTCTGGCGAAGAACGTGTTATTGATGCCACCTGTCCCGGTTGTACCCGTTGCCTGCGCTGCAGGCCAGGGTGAGCTGCCGGGCAGTTCACCGGCAAAGCCACTGGGATCATCGGTAAAGTCGATGACATTGGCACTGACGGTGTAGTTTGGCGCATTGTTTGCCGCGTGGGCTTTCAGGTTGGCCAGCTGGTCGGACTGATAACCGGTCCACTGCTCCACGGTAAAGGGTGCCTGCGCCGGGTCCATAGTGATAGAGGCTGAGGCAACGCCGCCGGTGATCTCCGGCGCGTCATTGGTGCCGGTAACAGTGACCGTCACATTGTTGGTGGCGCTGGCACCATGGGCGTCAGTAGCGGTGATGCCCACCACAACCTGGCGGGTTTCACCCACGGCCAGGTTCTGGAAGTCTGAGCCGGGTGCAAAGGTCAGGTCGGTGCCGCTGATGCTGGCACTGCCTTCGGCCGGTGCACTGTTGATGGTGTAGGTCAGTGTTGCGCCATCATCA